>Ga0302263_10000787_pt1 | contig 12086 bp, 9 predicted proteins | sample II_Fen_N1_4_FD_194564 | JGI IMG/M metagenome (GOLD analysis project Ga0302263, IMG submission 194564) | Peat permafrost microbial communities from Stordalen Mire near Abisko, Sweden - II_Fen_N1_4 | ecosystem: Environmental > Terrestrial > Soil > Wetlands > Permafrost | place: Sweden: Abisko... | reverse complement strand
CGGGCGCGGGCGCGGGCGCGGGCGCGGGCGCGGGTGCGGGTGCGGGTGCGGGTGCGGGTGCGGGTGCGGGTGCGGGTGCGGGTGCGGGTGCGGGTGCTGGTGCTGGTGCGGGGCTTGGCGCCGGAGCCGGAGCCGGAGCAGGTGATCCTACGGGTGCAGGTGCGGGCGCAGGTGCCGGAGCCGTCTGGCTCTCTCCGCCGCCGCAGGAGGCCACCACCATGCTGGTGGCCAGCACCAACAGGCGGAGCCGGTCGGTCACGTGCGCTGTGACATGTGGGTCATCGCCACTCACAGCGATTCCAGGAAGGCGACGATGGCATCGCGATCGGCCTTGCTGAGCGCCTCGAACGCTGAGCGGCTGATGCTGCCTTCACCACCGTGCCAGCCAATGGCCTCCACCAGCGTGCGGGCCCGGCCGTCGTGCAGGTAGCGCACGGTGTTGGCATCCGCAAAGCCAGTCTCCTTCTGCACGTACTTCAGCGAACCCAGGCCCCACAGCGGCTGCGTGCGCCACATGCTCGGGCTGGCCTGGCCTTCGGTCATCGTGTCGGCCAGCTCCGCCCCCATGTCGTGCAGCAACACGTCGGTGTACGGGTGGATGGTCTGGTTGCGCAGTTCCTGGAACGGGTGGTTGGCCCCCGTCTTCAGCTCGGCCACGTGGCACCCCGTGCAGCCCGCCTGCCCGAACAGCTGGCTGCCGCGAGCGATGGCGCTGCGCGTCGCATCGGGCATGTCGCGCTCGGGCGGCGTGACCGTGCCGTCGGTGTAGCCGCTGGCGTATTTGCGCTGCGCCGGCACGCCCAGCAGTTGCAGGTACGACGCCAGCCGATCGAGCTCCAGATCGGAGATCGACGGCGTGGCCGTGCTGGTCTTGCAATCGGCGGCACCGCGCTGGCAGCTCAGCGCCTTGAAGGCCGGGGTGGTGATGCCCATGTCCAGCATGAAGGCACCCGCGGCCTGCTGGCGCACGGTGCCCTTGCCGGCCTTCCAGCCGTAGCGGCCGAGGTGGCGCTGGCCGGTCTCGGGGTCGGTCGACCAGTTGGGCACACCGCGGATGCCGTCGCCGTTCTTGTCTTGCGGGTCGGCCAGCGCGAGGATGGTGGCCTCGTCGAGCGCCTCGATCAGGCCCATGCCGAGCACCTGCGGCGCCTGCCGCACCGACAGCTGGGCGGGCACCGGCCCCTTGAAGGCGTAGACGGGCTTTTGCAGCTCGACGGTCTCGCCGCCGGCCAGCGTGCGCACGGTCTTCGTGTAGGACTGGATCGAGACCCCGTAGTCGGCGGCGCCGGCCGTGCGCGACTGCTGCTGGACGTTGAAGCCGTAGGTGGCATCGGGGGTGATGGCGGTGCTGGTGCTGGCCGCGGCGGTCAGCACGGCGAACTTGTTCAGCGGCGTGCCGATGGCGGCGGCCGGGCTGCGGCCGTTCAAGGTGTGGCAACCCAGGCAGCGCACTTCGTTGAAGCGTGGCCCCAGCTGGTTGGCATGGGCGGTGAACACCGGGTTGACGTCGGGGTTCTCAGAGTGCTTGCCATCGATGTACGAGATGTGAAACAGCCTGCGCCCTTCGACGAAGCGCTGCATGTTGGCGATGCCGATGTTGTTGACCGACTGCTGGAACACGCGGTGCGGCTCTTCGGAGTAGTTGTACGAGACGCTGGCCTGGCCGCCGAGCAGGGCGTCGTCGGGCAGTGGGGTGGTGTCGAGCTTGGGCGCGATGCCGTACCACGGCACCATGCCCTTGCCGACGACGTAGAGCTGCTCGAACGAGTAGTCGCGGTTGTGGCCGCCGTCGATCAGTGCGACGTCGGTGCCGGGGGCGTAGTCGAGGAACACGCCGGGTGTCATCTCGATCTTGTCACCGACCCTCAGCTTGTTGTCGACCCGCGTGATGCCTTGGTAGTCCTTCTCGTCCTGGAAGCGCCAGTAGTCGGTGATGGATTGGGCCACGCACAGGTCGGCGATCTTGTCGGCGGGGCCGCAGCGCTGCGTGCCGTCCTTCGGGTTGGTGTAGCCCACGCCCATCTTCCAGCCGTACTCGATGACGTTGGGGTCGAGGCGGCGGAAGGCGCTGAAGCTGTTGTTGATCATGGTGCCGACGTTGGGCTTGAGGTAGGCGGTGATCTTCTGGCGGCCGGCCGGCACCTCGTCGCGGATGACGAGGCCGAAGGTGCGGTTCTGGAAGTAGAACGGCGGGAAGGCGAAGTAGTTGCCCGGCCCGATGTCCACGGTGTCGGTCCAGGGCTCGCCGCCTTCGCGGGCATGGCGTGGCGTGGGGCGGAAACCCGCGTAGGTGACCAGGGTGCCGTCGGCTTCGCTGTACTGGATTTGTTCGACGACCGGGGTGCCGCTGGCAAACAGCGGCACGTAGTCGGTCGCGCCGGTGCCCACAGGCGCTGGGGCCGGTGCGCCCGGTGTCACGGGGGTGCCAGGCAGCGGGGCTGGCGCTGGGGCTGGACTGGGGGTGGGGGCCGGACTCGGCGTCGGGCTGGGGGCCGGACTCGGCGCGGGGCTCGGCGCCGGAGACGGCGATGGGGCCGGAGACGGGCTCGGTGCAGGCGCTGGCGCCGGCGCAGTGCCGCTGGCTGGGGGCGCAGACGGTGAATCGGTACCGCCGCTGCCGCAGGCAGCGAGTGTCAGAACAGTTGAAAACACCGCCGCAAGCGCTGCAATCCGATTGCCGACGAAGATCGATTTCTGGTTATGCATGATCCCTCCTGGGGGGTTGTATGTTTTATTCAGCAGTCGCCGCTGCACGTGCGTCACATTGCACACCTCATGCCCATGGCAGTCGGGCACAGATGAATGTCTGCTGCGGCTCTGCGGTGGGCGGGTGCCCCTGCAGGCACCTGTGTCTGACGCCTGAAACGCACGTGTACGCTGAGGTGGCGTGGGGTGCGTGCACCCACTGCAACGAAGATGCAATGACCGACAGATTTCGGTCAGAGAATCGTCATGGGTTCCCTCTGTTGCGACACTGACGGATGTTGGGTGCGCCGACTGAAATTGACGACACAAATTGTGTGTCGCCCTCCACAACGCAGTTTCAAGAAGCAACAAAGGCGGAAGTGCTTGGCGGCGCTGGCGGCAAGCGCAATTTGCCGGTGAATAAATCATTCAGCACCCCGCGCGGCAGCGGCCCTTAAGCTGTCGCCACCATGACGCTCCCCAAGATCATCGGCCTGGATGCGGACGACACGCTCTGGCACAACGAGACCCTGTTCCGGCTGACGCACGAGCGCTTCAACACGTTGCTGGCGCCGTGGGCCGATGCGGCGGCGGTCGAAGAGGCGCTGGCGGCGGTCGAGCGGCGTAACCTCGGCACCTACGGCTATGGCGCAAAGGGTTTCACGCTGTCGATGCTGGAGACGGCCTTGCAGCTCAGCGACGCGCGGGTGCCCGGCGCGGTGCTGGCCGAGATTCTCGACGCCGGGCGCAACCTGATGCGCCACCCGGTCGAGCCGCTGCCCGGCGTGGCCGAGGCGCTGCAGCGGCTGGCCGCCATTGCGCCGCTGGTGCTCATCACCAAGGGCGACATGTTCCACCAGGAGAGCAAGCTCGCGGCCTCGGGCCTGGGTGCGTTCTTTTCGGGGGTGGAAGTGGTCAGCGAGAAGACCGCAGACACCTACCGCCGCGCGTTCGCGCGCCACGGCTTTGCGCCGCAAGATGCGTTGATGGCCGGCAACTCGGTGCGCTCGGACGTCCTGCCGGCGCTGGAAGCCGGCTGCGCCGCAGTGCTGATCCCGTACCCGCTGGTGTGGGCGCATGAAGAGGCGCAAGCGCCCTGCGAGCACCCGCGCTACGGCCAGTGCGACTCGCTGGCCGCGATGGCCGACTGGCTTGCCGGCGGCCGGGCGTGAGGCAACGCGCCACCCACTTCACCGATGGACTCCACCAACCGCACGAAGCTGCCGTCGGACAGCTGAAAGCGCACCCAGCGCATGTCGCACGCGAGGATGGCCAGGTCGTCGCTCTCGCGTGCACGGGTGTGGAACTCGATGGCCGGCGGCGTGGGGCCGAACCAGCCGTGGTCGGCAAGTCGGCCTTCGGCGTCGACGATGTCTTCGCTGGCATAGCGCCACAACGACACACCCATCAGCTGGCTGGTCGGCACCTTGAACTGCAGCTCGCGCGCGGGCGACGCGGCGAGCAGTCGGTGCGTCAGATCGCAGATCAGGTGCACCGGTGCGGCCGACTGCTGCACCAGCCGCGCGAGCACGCGGTCGGCATCGCTGTCCAGGCGCGCGGCCATCAGTGTGCGCAGGCGCTCGGCCTCGTCGAGCGAGGGCGGGCTCTGGCCGTTTTCCCAGCGCGACACGGTGGCCTGCGACACCCCCAGCAGCTGCGCCGCGTGCAGCTGCTTGATGCGCCGCAGCGCGCGCCAGCTGCGCAGCGAGCGCCCGAGCGCACGCTCGTCGCCGCTGCGGATTTGAAGGTGCGTGGCCATGCTGCCGCCGATGTTAGCGCCGGGCTGAGGGGCCGGTGGTGAGCCGCTCACCCTGGCCGCTGGTCACGCTGCTCTACCTGTGCGGCCTGCTGGCTGCAGCGCAGCTGGGCAAGCTGTCGGCGCTGGCACCGTTGATCGCGAGCGCGCTGGGCCTGAGCCTGCCGACGGTCGCGGTGGCGATTTCGCTGATCGAGATCGGCGGGGCCACGCTGGGCGCTGTGGCCGGGCTGCTGGCCCACCGGCTGGGCTTGCGGCGCACATTGCGCTGCGGTGTGGGCCTGTTGGCGCTGGCCGGCCTGGGCGGCGCCTGGGCGCAAGGCGTCACCGGGCTGTTCGGCTGGCGGCTGCTCGAGGCCGCGGGTTATCTGGGCGTGATCGTCAGTGCGCCGGTGCTGATTGCCCACCATGCCGGCTCGGCCGGTGCCCGCGTGCAAGGGTTCGCGCTGACGCTGTGGAGCACCTTCGTGCCAGTGGGCCTGGCGCTGGGTGCCTGGGCCAGCGCGGGCGCGGCGGGCGCGCTCGGCTGGCGCGCCGCGGTGGCGGCGGGCGGTGGCGTCGCCGTGGTCTTGTGGGCCGTGTTGTGGCGCGCCCGTTTGCCGGGCGACGCCGAAGCCTCGGCATCGCCTGCGCACGCCCCGGCGAAGCTGACACCCGCGCTGTGGTGCCTGACGCTCGGCTTCGGCGCGTTCGCGCTGTTCGAAGTCGGCATCCTCGGGCTGCTGCCGACGCTGCTGGTGCGCGAGGTCGGGCTCAGCGCACAGAGCGCCGGGCAGTGGACGGCCGTGGCCTCGGTTTCGGGCATCGCCGGCAGCGCCGTGTCGGCCTGGCTGCTGCGCCACGGCTTCGGCCTGCGCTGGCCGATCATGGTGTCGTTGGGGCTGCCGCCGCTGCTGCTGTTCGGCGTGTTCACTGCCGCGCCGCAGGCCACGGTGGCCATCACCCTGGTGGTGGCGCTGAACATGCTGGGCGGCGTGTTCGCGAGCCTGGCCTTCGCCCTGCTCCCGCGGCTGGCGAGCGAGCCCGGGCAGATGGTGCGTGCCAACGGCCTGCTCGCGCAGTGCGGTGCGTCGGGCTCCTTGCTGGGCCCACCGACGATGGCCGCCTGCGTGCAGGCGGGGGGGTGGACAGCGGCGGCCGTCTTAGGCTTGCTGGCATCGCTGGTGGCCATCCCGCTGGCGTGGCGGGCATCGCGCCGGCCTGCCTGAGGTCGGCAGCCGATCTCAGGCTCTCAGGCCCAGCCGCCGGCCTGCATCGCGGCCAGCGTGTCGCGGATCAGGTGCCCGGCGATCGAGAAGCGCGGCGGGATGTGGGGCAGCGCATCGAGCGCAAACCACTGCGCATGCTCGATCTCGCCGGGCTGCGGCACGATCTCGCCGCCAGTCCAGCGCGCCGTGAAAGCCACCATCAGGCTGTGCGGGAACGGCCAGCTCTGGCTGCCGTAGTAGCGCAGGTCCTGCACCGTCACCGCCACCTCTTCGGCCACCTCGCGGTGCACGCAGTCTTCGAGCGATTCACCGGCCTCGACGAAGCCGGCCAAGGCGCTGTACATGCCGGCCGTGTAGTGCGGCGAGCGCGCCAGCAGCAGCTCACCCGGCCGCCACACGAGGGCCATCATGGCCGGACTCAGCCGCGGGTAGGCGGTGTGGCCGCAGGCCGGGCAGGTGCGCACGCGTTCGCCGAGTTGAAGCACGGTCTGCGTGCCGCAGACGCCGCAGAAGCGGTGGCTGCGGTCCCACTCGAGCACCTGCGACGCGCGGCCCGCCAGGGCGCCGATCGCGGGCTCGAGCGCAAGCATTGCGGCGCGCAGCGGCATGCGGCGCCAGCCGGGTGGCGCCTCGGGCAATGCCAGCGCCCAGCAGTCCACCTCGGCCAGGCGGCCCAGGTAGTGGCGCGCCGTGGCCTGCGTCGGCAAGGCGTCGGCCGCGAGCGGCTGCAGCGTCGGCACATCGGCATCGAGCAGGAGCAGCTCACGCTGCACGAAGGCAAAGCACCAGGCCTGTGGCGAAGCCGGCTCCACGGGCTGACTGGCGGGGATGAACTTCATGCGGTAGCGACGCCTGCTGCTCGGTACAGGATCACAGAACCCTCAGTGCAGCGTCACGGAGCCGTGCAGCGGCAGGCGCACTGTGGAAGGCTTCGCCGCTCTGGCATCGGGCACGGTCAGGCGCAGGCCCTGCGAGGCCTCGACCACCGCAGCGGGCAGCGGCACGGCCGCGATACCGCGTGGCCCGAGCACGAACGCCGTGCCATTGCCCGGCGCGACGGTGATGGAAGCGAGGTGCTGGCAGGTTTCACCGGCCTCGGGGGCAGCGGTGCACCCCACGGCGCTGGGCAGCGCCACCGATGCGAGCAAGGGCGCCGAGCCCACGCCCGTTGCCGCTGCGTTGCCGAGATCGACCACCCACAGGGTTGCATCGGTCGCGCGTTGTGCACTGCCGACGCCGACGATGCGGTAGCTGTAGACCAGCCCGAAGCGGCCGTCCGAGCTGAGGCCGTAGCCGCCGGCCACATGCGTGAACGGCACAAAGCTACCAAGGTAGCCCAGTTGCCTGTCGGTGTTGTCGATCAGCATGCCATCGCTGCGCAGCACGCGCGCGCTGTTGTCGGACACGGCGGAGATCAGCATGCCATCGGGCAGCGCGGCGGTGCTCAGCCAGGCGCGCTCGGAAGCACGGTAGATCGACCGCTGGCCCTGCGGGCCGACACCCACGACGGTGTGCCCGTTGGCGCTTCGCACCAGGCCCCACCCGAGTGCGCCAGGCCCGCTGCGGTTGGCCGTGCCAGGGTCGCAAAAGCGAGGAGCCGATGTCAGCGGCTGAACACCGCGCAGGACAGAGTCCATCGAACAGACCCAGCCCACGCCATGGTCGGGCTGCACCGACACATCCAGGATGCCGCCGAGCGCCCGGCCGTCGGCGCTGAAGACCAGCGCGCTCATGTTCGGCACCGACGAACTGTCGAAGCTCTCAACGCCCACGGCGCTGGCCAGCACAGCGGTGGATTGCTGCGCGAGCGTGAGCGGGTTCAAGGCCTTCACCTGCGTGCCCGCGGTTGCGTAGAGCGTGTCGTCGCCGCGGCTCGGTGCCACGTCGATCACGCCCGGCGATGCGGCCTGCGACAAGGTCCACGCACCGCCGCTGTAAGACCAGCGGTAGACCGTGTCCGGGCCGGAGAAATACGCGGCGGCGAGGCCCGGGGCGAACTGCGCCGGGCGGTAGCTCGCACGGCTCAAGGGCTGATGGGCGGCTGCGGTTTGCAGCGGCGGCTGAACCTGCAGCTGCAACTGCGAAGGCATGAACGGGTTGTCGATGTGGATCGACACCGGCGTGCCGGGCACCGCGCCGCTCAGGTCGAGCGCGAGCACCGCGGCAGTGCCGAGGAAACGGGCGTCGCCGACGACCTGCACCCTGTCGAGCTTGGCGCCGGTGACGTGAAACCACGCCGCATTGGCGAAGTCGGTGAAGTCCGGAAAGACCCCCTGCAGATACACGCGCCCGCTGCTGCCCACCAGCGTGGCCGGCGAGGCCTCTTGAAGCCAGGGAATGTCGTTGTGGACGACAACCGCCAGGGTCTGCGGCAAGGCGCCGGGCTGATCGACCGAGAGCTCGATCGGCATCGTCAAGGTCCAGTCGGGCTGCGCCAGGGCGGCCGGGTCGACGGAGACCTCGAGCGCGTCGACGCCCGTCATGCCGCTGCTGCGTGTCACCTGCAGCCAGGGCGACTTCGACACCGCCGTCCAGCGAACCGCCGAGCCATCGAACATCCGCACCGGCCCGGACAAGGCGAGATCGGCGGCCGTGCTGCTCGCCGTGATGTGGGTGTCCAGCCAGGCGTCCAGGTAGAACGACGCGTTGACCGACACCGCGAAACTCGCAACCGCCGTGCCGCCGGTGGGCCCGGCCGAGAAGCGGATGCTGGGTGCGTACGAACCGACCGGCAAGCCGGCCGTGTCGATCGACACGTCGTACTGGTCGTTGCCCAGGTCGGTCAGCGTCAGCAGGTGATCGGGGTCGTAGACGACCGGTGCGTCCCAGGCGTTGGTCCATGTCGGCCGGTTCACCTGCAGGTGCTGAACCGACGCCGTTCCTTGCTGCAGGTTGACGTGGCGGGAGGCGTTGGTGACCGACAGAGCATGCTCGCCTGCGGCGGGTGCCGAGACGGTGTACTGCACTTCGACGGTTCGCGAATAGCGCTTGTCGGTCGCCGACTGCAGCGTGATGGCGGTCAGGTAGACGCCCTCGGGAACCTGCCGCGTCTGCACCTGCAGCGCACTGCCATCGAAGCTCACTGCGAACGCATCGGGCGAATAGCCGGACGCCTGCATCGTCACCGCGCCAGCCTCGGCGGGGAGGCTGACCGGCAGCGACGCACTGGGCGCGGCGTCAACACCGGCGCGACCGAGCACGACAAAGCGTTGCACCTGCAGGTTGGGCCTGACCTGGTAGCGAACGGGCAGGCTCACCGGGCTGCCCGCCGGCTCGTGCGTGCAGTCCAGATCCAGGCAGGCGTGCAACAGCACATCGGTCGCGTAGTCTCCCGGCGAAAGATCGCCACGAAGCGTGGCCTTGAGGGTCAAGGAGCCACCGCTGGCCTGACCCTGCACGCCGAACAACACCGCCGCATCACCCTCCACCGCGAGGTAGAGGCCGGCATTGCCGGTGTAGCTCAGCGCGAGGTTCAGGTCGGCGGTTTCGGGCGTGCCTTCGACGCCTTGCACCGATGCGATCGGCTGGGCCGGCACGGCCGCGAATCGCCCGTCGCTCGGGCTGCTGGGCGCACTTGCCGCCCCCCCGCCACCGCCGCCGCACGCACCCAACACGGCCGAGCACAGCATCACGATGCACAGCCGCGTCGTGCGTGCGGTTACCGCCTTGAACATCTGACTTCCTATCGGCCCCAACAGCCACCAACTCAGAGGCAGTGTATGGGGCCCATCCCCCGGCCCCACCCCCTGAATCGAGGCCTTCAGGCCAGCAAATGCTGTAACTTTGCGTACTGCAGCAACATGATGGTCTTGCCGTCGCGGATCTCGCCGCGCTCGACCATCGCAAGCGCCTCGTCGAGCGTGGGTTCGAGCACCTCGATGTCCTCGCCTTCATGGTGCTCGCCGCCGCCGGCCGAGACCTTGTCGCGGGGCTCGTAGGCGCCGACGAAGAAGAACAGCCGCTCGGTCACCGAGCCCGGGCTCATGTAGGCGTCGAACACCTTGCGCACATCGGCGATGCGGTAGCCGGTCTCTTCTTCGGTTTCGCGCTTGATGCAGGTGGCCGGGTCGTCCTGGTCGAGCAGGCCGGCGCAGGTTTCGATCAGCATGCCGTCGGGCGTGCCGTTCACATAGGCCGGGAAGCGGAACTGCCGCGTCAGCACGACGGTCTGGCGCTCGCGGTTGTAGAGCAGGATGGTCGCGCCATTGCCGCGGTCGTAGGTCTCGCGGCTCTGGCGTTGCCATTGCCCATCGCGGCGCTGGTAGTCGAAGGTGGTTTTCTTCAGCACGTACCAGTCGTCGGAAAGCACCTTCACCTCGGCGATGCGCACACGCTCCGGCGAGTTCATGCCACCCCCTTGGCGTGCGCAGTCGGCACATCTTCCAGCCGGCGGTAGATGGCCGCGCCATGCGCGTGCGCCAAGGCCACCATCTCGTCTGCACCTTGCGACAGCCCGCCGATACGCAAACAGGCATCGCAACGCGCCACCAGGCGGCGCGCCAGCGGGTGAAACACCTCGTTGAACACCGCATCGCCGATCTGGCGCGAGCCGGCGAGTTCGATCAGCGGCAGGGCCAGTGCCTCGCCGGTGATCGGCACGTGGCCGGCGCGAAAGAGCTGCAGGGCGGCGGCCTGCATGGCCTGCAGGTTGGCGGCGATGCGGGCCGGGTCGTCGCCCGTGCCGGAGCGATAGGGGCCAGCCACCAGGATCATCAAGGGCTTCATGGGGTTGTTTCTCCAAACCTGTGAAGTGCGATGTTTCGTGCAATTTCGTGCAATGTCAAGATTTTTCGTGCACACTGCCTGCCATGCTCACCAAGCAGCGCAAGCAACTCATCCTCAGCCGCCTCAAGCAGGACGGGCAGATCGTCGCCGCCACACTCAGCGTGGAACTCGGCCTGTCGGAAGACACCATTCGGCGCGACCTGCGCGCACTGGCAGCCGAGGGCGAGCTGCAGCGCGTGCACGGCGGCGCGCTGCCGGCCTCGCCGGCGCTGGGCAACTTTGCGGCGCGCACACAGGTCGAGCCCGCGGGCAAGCAGGCCATCGCTCGCGCAGCGGCCGCGCTGGTGCGGCCGGGGCAGGTGGTGTTTGTCGATGGCGGCACGAGCTGCGAGCAACTGGCGCTGCAGCTGCCGGCCACGCTGGCAGCGACGGTGGTCACGCACAGCCCGACCATTACGCTGGCGCTGGTGGCGCACCCGCACATCGAGGTCGTGCTGATCGGCGGGCGGCTGTTCAAGCACTCGGTGGTGGCGGTGGGCGCGGCGGCACTGGAAAGCATTCGCCGCATCCACGCCGACACCTATTTCATGGGCGTGACCGGCGTGCACCCGCAGACGGGGCTCACCACCGGCGACCTGGAAGAAGCGCACATCAAGCGCGCGCTGATGGCGCAGTCGGCCGAGACCTGGGTGCTCGCATCGAGCGAGAAGCTGAACGCCGCATCGAGCTGCGTGATCGCAGCGTGCGCGGAAGCCACCGGCCTGATCGTCGAACGCAGCGTGCCCAGGCGCGCGACCAGCGCGCTCGAGAAACTCGGGCTCTCGGTGCTGCGCGCCTAACGGCCAGCCTGAGCCTGCCGGATCAAGCCCGCCAGCAGTGCCGGCGTGATCGGTGACTTGGGGTTCTGGGCCGCGATGATGCCTTGCGCTTTCTCGAGCTCGCGCCGCGCATCGGCATGCTTGCCGAGCAGCAGATCCAGCCGCCCGGCCTGGTAGGCCAGCAGGCCGTCCCAGTCGGGCTCGATCTCGGACCGGTTGAGCGCCTCACTCGACAAGCCCTCGAGCAAAGCGGCCACGTCTTGCGTGCTGCGCTGCTCGAGCCGGCAGTCGGCCAGGTGGTAGCGCAGGCTCTGCACCAGCGGGTCGGTGTCGGCAAACTTGCTTCGCGCCGCGGCCAGCGCTTCGGCAAACGCACGTTCGGCCGCAGCGACATGGCCTGCATCGCGGTGTGCGATGGCGAGGTTCATGCGCAGGTTGATGACGCGCTTGGAGCCCGCACCCAAGCCATCGGCAAAGCGATCGACAATGCCGCTCCATTCGGCGATCGCATCGTCGAAGCGGCCCTTGAAGTAGTAGACGTTGCCCAGGTACTCCTGAGCCGTCAGCGTGCTGAGGTGGTTGGCACCCAGCGCGGCCGACAGGCACGGTGCCGCCGCCTTCAGCAAGCCCATCGCCTCGTCGTAGCGGTTGCTGTCGTCCATGCTGCTCGCCAGCGACATCATCGTGTAGCAGGTGCGGGCATCGCGCGCGCCGTGGCGCTGGGTCTGCCGCGCGAGCAACGCACGGAATTGCGCCTCCGATTCGGCCGCATGGCCGGCCACGCGCAGCGCATCGGCCTGGTTGAATGCGACCTTGTCTTGCAGATCGATCGGCACGGCGCTCGATGACTGGCCCAGCACCAGCGCCTGGTGGTAATCCTTGGTGGCTGCCTCG
>Ga0302263_10000779_pt1 | contig 12147 bp, 9 predicted proteins | sample II_Fen_N1_4_FD_194564 | JGI IMG/M metagenome (GOLD analysis project Ga0302263, IMG submission 194564) | Peat permafrost microbial communities from Stordalen Mire near Abisko, Sweden - II_Fen_N1_4 | ecosystem: Environmental > Terrestrial > Soil > Wetlands > Permafrost | place: Sweden: Abisko... | reverse complement strand
GGAAGTGGCTCAGTTGGTAGAGCATCACCTTGCCAAGGTGAGGGTCGCGGGTTCGAGTCCCGTCTTCCGCTCCATTCCCTCCATGCTGCCGAGCCGGAGGGCGTCCGCCGACAGATCGAACCTCTGCCCCTTCGTCTAGTGGTAGGACAGCGGACTTTGGATCCGTTAGGCGAGGTTCGAATCCTCGAGGGGCAGCCAGTCTGACCTGCAACAAGCCGGTTCCCTTGCCGGCCCGCGTCGAGGCGACGTACCCAAGTGGTTAAGGGGGAGGTCTGCAAAACCTCTATTCAGCGGTTCGAATCCGCTCGTCGCCTCCAACTCCCCAACGCACAGCCCGAGCCTGAGGGCATGCCCCGCGCTACCCTTCAGTTGCGCCGGAGTGGCGGAATTGGCAGACGCAGCGGACTTAAACTCCGCGGCCCGCAAGGGCGTGTGGGTTCGAACCCCTCCTCCGGCACCAGCATTCGCAGACCGTGCCGCCTTTGGCCGGTCGGGGCAGGCGAGTGGCCCACCGCAAACAAAAAGCGGGCCGCTTGCGCGACCCGCCTATGTCCAGCCGGCGACGTCCCTAGAGCTTCTTCCCGATCAAGCTGATGGTCGAGTTCAGATTGCCGCTGAAGAACATCAGAGCAGCGACAGCGAGAATTGCGATCAAAGAAAGAATGAGTGCGTATTCCGCGAGACCCTGGCCTTCCTCGCGACGAAGGGTGAAGAACAAGGCGGCCTCCTTTCACCAGAAACTGCCTGCCGACCCCCGAGCCATGGCTGGTTGAGACTCGGGTTGGTCAGGCGACTTGCGGGTCGTCGGTGGCGTGGATGCCCACCTAAAAGGCTAGCTACGAATACCGGCGCTGTGTAGGGTTACCATCGTTTACCCCATCGACGCCGCACGGGCCATTCCCGCTGCTGCGACGCCCCAGCCGAGGGGCCCGGGGCCGTCGCCGGCGCGACGCCGGGGCCGGTCTGGGGAGCTTCGCAGTGGTTGCGCCGGCAGGGAGGCCTGCGGCGCCGCGGCCGTCGGGCTGATAGAATGCGGCAGTCCTTTCGGCTCCGACCGGATGGCGTTGCCATGCGCACATCGGAGCATTTCCCATGGGAAGGAGTCTTTGGCGCATGCGCCGTTACGAACTCATGCTCGTGCTGCGCCCGGATCTTGCAGATGACAAGGTTCAGGCCTCCCTCGAGCGAACCGCCCGAGCCATCGCGGCCGGCGGCGGTCAGATCGTCAAGCAGGCCCCATGGGGCCGCCGACGTCTGGCTTATCCCATCGACCACCACCGCGAGGGGTCGTACTACGTCGTGCTGTTCGAGGCGCCGGCTACGGCCATCGCCGAATTGGAGCGCGGCCTGCTGATCAGCGAAGAAGTCCTTCGGCACCTCGTCACGCGCGTCGAGCGCCCCGTCCGTGCCGCTCGCGGCCATGACGGCGAGGGCGACGTCGACGCGGACCTCGATGTCGAGCTCCCGAGCGACGAAGACGAACTCGACGACGATACGCTGATCGACGAGTCAGAGACCGAAGCGGCGCCCGCCGCCATCGATTGAGGCCAAGCGCCCTGCGCAGCTGGAGGCACGTTCGATGTCGCTGAACAAGGCGATGATCATCGGCAATCTCGGCCGTGACCCTGAGATGCGGTATACCCCCAACGGCCAGGCGGTGACTCAGTTCACGGTCGCCGTCAACCACAACTACAAGGATTCCACTGGAGAGTGGAAAGAAGAGACGGAGTGGTTCCGGGTCGTAGCCTGGGCCGCCCTCGCCGAGCGAACCGCGGAGAACCTCCGCAAGGGCCGCAAGGTCTACGTCGAAGGTCGGCTCCAGACTCGATCCTGGGAAGACAAGGACGGCCAGAAGCGCTACACGACCGAGTTGGTCGCCAGCACGGTGACTTCTCTCGATCCGCGACCGCGCGAGGAAGGCGCCCCGGATCCGTCGGGCGCGCGACCAGCGCGCAGCGGCGCCCCGGCCGGCCCGTCCGAAGATCTCGGGTCGAGCGACCTGGACGAACTGCCCTTCTAACCAGGCCGGTTTGACGCCGGTTTCAACGAAGCCAATCGCCGCGCCTCGAGCGTGGCCCTGCTGATAAGGAACGACATAGATGCCCGCATACACCCGAGAGAAGCCACGGGGCAAGCGCGACGACATGTACCGCGACCGGCGCCGCCGCAAGGTCTGCACCTTCTGCGCGGACAAGACGGTCATGATCGACTACAAGGAAGTCAACCGGCTGCGGCGCTTCCTGTCGGAGCGCGCCAAGATCGAGCCGCGACGCAAGACCGGCACATGCGCCAACCACCAGCGCCAGCTGGCAGTGGCCCTCAAGCGTGCCCGCATCGTCGCTCTGCTGCCGTACGCGCCCCAGCACGTCCGACCATAGTTCGGTGGAGTTCGGCGCGCCGGCCCCCGTCGGTTGCGCCGGTTCCGGTCTGAGCCACGGCCGTGTTTGAGCTGCTGCTGCTGGTGGGCGGCGGCGTGGCCGCGGGCGCTTTCGGTGCGCTGCTCGGTCTGGGCGGCGGCGTATTGATCGTCCCGCTGCTCACCCTGGGTTTCGGCTTGCCATTTCGCGAGGCGGTCGGCGCAAGTCTGGTGTGCGTGATCGTGACCAGCAGCGCCGCCGCCTCCGTCTACCTCCAGCGCGACGTCGCCAACCTGCGACTCGGCATGACCCTCGAGATGTTCACTGCGATCGCGGCGCTGGCCGGCGGGCTGATCGCGTTCCTGCTGCCTGATCGAGTGCTGGCGATCATGTTCGCGGCGCTGCTTCTCTACGTCGCTCTGACCATGGCCCGCGCCCGAGACGCGCGCGAGGCCATGGGCGTCTCGCCCGGTCCGGTGGCCGGCAGCGGCGCCCGAGCCCGCCACGACGGACCGGCGGTGGCTGATGAGGATGGTGATCGAGATACAGCCACGGCCGACTCTGCAATCGACGCCGGCCTTGCCGAGCCGGAGCCCGACAGCAGCCTGGCCGCCTCTCTCTCCGGTCCCGGCTATCGCATTCACAGCCTCGGACGGGGCGTCCTGGGCAGCCTGCTGGCCGGTATCGTGAGCGCCCTGTTTGGCGTGGGAGGCGGCATCGTCAAGGTGCCGGTGATGAATCTGATCATGGGCGTTCCGATGCGCGTGGCAACGGCCACCAGCAACCTCATGATCGGCGTGACCGCGTCGGCGGGGGGTCTGATCTACCTGTTCCGCGGCGGCATCGACCCATACGTGGCCGCCCCGACGGCGGTGGGGGTCTTCGTCGGTGCGAGCCTGGCATCGCGTCTGGCGGACCGTGTGGACCTGCCGGTCCTCCGGCTGCTGTTCATCGCCGTCCTGGTGGTCACGGCTGCCCAGATGGCGCTGCGGGGCATCGGATGAACGACGCCCGGCTGGAACGGACCATCGGGCTCGTGCTGGGAGCCGGTGCGATCATCAGTTTCTGCCTGCTCGCCATCGGCATAGCCGGCATGGGCGTAACGCATGTCGGCCCGCTGGATCGGCCCTTCCCGCCGTTCGATCTCAATCGCCTGGGGTCAGATCTAGTCGCCCTGAACCCGGCCGGATTCCTGTGGCTCGGCCTCCTAGCTGTGATACTTACCCCGTCGGTCCGCGTGCTCGCATCGCTCCTGGGCTTCGCCGCGGCGGGCGAGCGGCGGATGGTGGCGGTGGCCGCAATTGTGCTGGCGGCGATCTGTCTGAGCGCCGCGCTGGGGGCTGGAGGTTAGCTTGGACTTCGTGTTCCTGGTGGTGTCCTTCGTCGTCATCCTGCTGGGTGCCGAGCTCTTCACCAACGGCATCGAGTGGTTCGGCCACAAGCTCGAGCTGGCGGAAGGCGCCATCGGCTCCGTTCTGGCGGCCGTGGGGACGGCGCTCCCGGAAACGATGATTCCGTTCATTGCGATCGTCTTCGGCGGCGGCATCGCGGCCAGTAAGGTCGGTGTGGGCGCCATCCTGGGCGCGCCATTCATGCTTTCGACGCTGGCGATGTTCGTGACCGGCGCGGCAGTCCTGCTTATGCGAAAGCGGCGCGTGAACCGCGAGGATCTGGTCGTGGACCCGGGCGTTCTCGGCCACGACATGGCGTACTTCGCGGTGGCGTACGCGATCGCCGTGGCCGTCGCTTTCCTGCCCGGCGATTTGCTGCTCCCGCGCCAGCTCACGGCGATCGTCCTCATCGGGATCTACGCCTGGTACGTGATCGGACACTTGCGAGCCGAGGCGGCCCAGGAAGCGGAGCTCGCGCCGTTGCGGTTCCATCGACTGGATCGGCGGGCGCCGGCAGATCTTGCTCAGCCGCGTTTCCGGATCGTCACCGTCCAGGTGGTCGTCGCTCTGGCCTGCATCGTCGGCGGAGCCTGGGGCTTCGTCGGTGCCGTGGAAGGCCTCTCGGCGTCCTTCGGGTTCAACGGCACCCTCCTCGCCCTGATCGTCGCGCCGATTGCCACAGAGCTGCCCGAGAAGCTCAACAGCGTCATCTGGGTCCGGCAGGGCAAGGACACGCTGGCGATGGGCAACATCACCGGCGCGATGGTCTTCCAGAGCGCATTCCCGACGTCAGTGGCTCTGGTTTTCGCGCCCCAAATCTGGTCGGTATCCGGCGCCGGTGTCGCCTTCGCCTCGGCCGGGATCACGCTCCTGTCGTCGGCGGCGATCATTCTGCCGATGCTCATCCGGCGCAGGCTCGACGGACGCGCACTGCTCGTCGGCGGACTCTTCTATCTGGCCTACCTGGCAGTCGTGGTCTCCACGCTGGCCGGCGGCAAGGCCTGATCGCGGATCGGCCGGCGGCGGCCATCTCCGCGAATGGTCGACTCCGCGGCAGGCGGGAGTCGAGCGCTATACTCGGAAACACGCTGGCCGATGCCGCTGGCCAGCACCAGGAGCGCCGATTCGATGGTCACTGAGCACGCCCAGGCCCCCGCCGCCGGCAAGACGGCCACGCCCGACCAGTCCAATCTGACCTGCTACTTCCAGGGCGGATATGTAAGGCTGGCCGAGGCTCGCATTCCGCTCATGACCCATGCCTTCCTGTACGGCACGGCAGTCTTCGAAGGGATCCGGGCGTACTGGAACGCCGACGAGAAGCAGCTTTACGGGCTCCGCATCAAGGAGCACATCGTTCGGCTGCGCAACTCGAGCAAGATCATGCTCATGTCGGAGCTGCCCTCCGTCGACGAATTCACGGAGATCGTCAAGGAAGTCCTGCGCCGCAACGAATTCCATGAAGACGCCTACTGCCGTCCGTCGGTCTACAAGAGCACCGAGGCGATCGGCGTCAAGCTGCACGGCCTGACGCACGACTTCTACGTTCTGGCGGTTCCCATGGGCGACTACATCGACACGGAAAAGGGGATCCCCACGGGCACGGTCTCGTGGCGGCGCACCCCGGACACCTCCATCCCGTCGCGCAGCAAGATCACCGGGAGCTACGTCAACCCGGCCTTCTCCAAGACTGAGGCGATGCTCAACGGGTTCGACGAAGCCATCGTGCTGACTCAGGATGGGCACGTCGCCGAAGGTTCCGCCGAGAATCTGTTCATGGTCCGCGACGGCGTGTTGATCACGCCTGCGGTCAGCGACGACATCCTCGAAGGGATCACGCGGGCCGGGATCATCGAGATCGCGCGCTACCTGGAGATCCCAGTCAAGGAACGCCAGATCGATCGGTCCGAGCTGTACATCGCGGACGAGGTATTCCTGTGCGGCACCGGCGCCCAGGTTTCGCCCGTGTCGTCCGTGGATCATCGGCCGGTCGGGGACGGGCATGTCGGCCCGATCTCGAAACGGGTCAGCAGGACGTACTTCGACGCCGTGCGTGGACGGCTCGACGCGTTCCGGCACTGGGTCACGCCCATCTACAAGGGTGAGTGAGGTAATCGAGCGCGACTCCTCGGCGGTCCGAACTGCCGTTTCCGCAACTCCGGCGGAGGGACGGGCCGACAAGAAGGTCGCGCGGGGATCCCGAGTGCTGGAGGTCATCCCCGGCCTCGTCACGTGGATGCTGATCCTGGGGCTGATTCCGCTGTCGCTCCGGTACCCGCAGATCGTCGGCTGGTTCGTACTGTGCTTCGACTGCTACTGGCTCTATCGCGCCGCCGTGCTCTCCGTGAGCGTATGCATCTCGTTCCGGAGGGTGCGGAGGGTGATGGCCGTCGACTGGCGCGAGCGGGCTTTCTCGCTTGGCGACCCGCAGGCTCGCTACGACGCGCTGCCCGGATTGATCGAGCGGATCGGCGAGCGCGTGGCCCAGCTGAGCCGGTCCGGCGATGTCCTGGCGGCGCGAGGGGGGCGCCGGGAGCAGCGGCGTTTGATCGCCGAGAGGCACGACCTCGAACGGCTGCTGCGGGCGACGGCGCCCGGTGAGCCGCTCCCGGACCCGCGCGAGATCTGGCACGTGGCCCTCATTCCCACATATACGGAGCCGTACGAGAAGCTGTATCAGACGGTCAAGGCGCTGGCCGACTCGGACTATCCAGCGGACCTGAGGATGGTCGCGATCATCACCCGCGAGACCGACCTTCAGGGCCGCGAGAACGCCGTCAAGTTGCAGGAAACCTTCGGATCGGAGTTCCTCCACTTCTTCCACATCCTCGATCCGCTCGAGCCGGGAGTCGTGGTCGGCAAGTCCAGCGCCATGGCTTACGGCGGACGATGGCTATATCGGGAGCTGACAGAGCTGGGCTTCGATCCGGCGAAGGTCCTTGTCACCGATCTGGACTCGGATTACCGCATCCACCCCCAGTATTTCGGCTATCTGACCTACACGTTCTTGACCGAACCCGACCGCTATCACCGGCTCTACCAGCCGATCCCCATGTTCCACAACAACCTGTGGCAGTGCCCGCTCCCGGTTCGGTTGATCGCCGTGAGCACGACTCACGTCCAGATGTGGCGGCACCTGACTCCCGAGCGGCTGGTCAGCTTCAGCTCATACGCCATCTCGCTTCAGACGATCCACGACGTGGATTACTGGGCGACCGACGCCATCCCGGAGGACAGCCGCTTCTACTGGAAGAGCTTCTTCCGGTATGGCGGCAAGTTCCATTCGGTGCCGCTGTTCATGCCGGTCTACGGCGACGCGGTGCGGGCACGCTCCTATCCGCGCAGCCTCGTGGAGCAGTACCTGCAAATCAGGCGCTGGGCGTGGGGCATCACGGACATCCCGTACTTCATCGACAACGCCCTACACCACTCCGAGATCCCGCTTCGCCAGCGGATCACGAGGCTGCTGGCCCTCTGGGCGGATCACATCAACTGGGCCGTGGCGCCTGTCATCCTGATGCTCGGGCCCACGCTCCCGCTGTTGCTCAACGACTCATTCCGGCCGACCACTCTCGGTCAGCAGCTGCCGGTTTACGCAGCGTGGCTGCTCACCGGGGCGCTCGCGTCGCTCATCGTGCTCGTCTTCATCGAGGACCAGCTGGCCCCGCCCCGGCCGAAGGAGTGGGGGATCAGGATGACGCTCGTGTCGTGGCTGCAATGGCTGTGCCTGCCCATCGTGGGAATGGTTTTCACGAACCTGCCGGCACTGGACGCGCAGACGCGCCTGTTGACGGGGCGATATCTCGAGTACCGGGTTACCGAGAAAGCCTGAGCGGCACGGCTCCGGGCTCTGTCAGGCGGGCGGCACTGTCAGATTCAGGTCCGTGCCGGTGATGACGACGAAGCCGACTGCTTCATTCGGTTCGGTCACGGTCTGGACAGCCGAGGACGGATCGGCTGAAGGCGTGCCGGTGAGGCCCAAAGACTGCTCCAGCAGCGCCATCGTGTCGGCGTATTGAGTGTCGGCGCCGTTGATGCAGAGCAGTCTCGTGGTGCCGCCCATCTGCGCCGGATGATCGGCGCTGGCCTGGGCGTTGAGGCCCAACCCCTGCAGGAACGTAGCCACAGTCGTGTCCTCCCCGGACAACCCGGTGCCGTTCTCAACGATGATCGGGGCGTCTTCATCGATCGCGGCCTGGAGGTGCCCGACGCTCTTTGGGTCGGCCGCGAAGGCGGCCTTCACGGTGGCCCTGGTCACCGGGATGTTGGGCGTGAGGGGCAGCACGTAGCTCTTGATGTCGTTTGCCTTGATCGACTTCGCGAGCTGGATCATGGGCCCCAGGACGTCGGGGCCTTCGGGAATGTCCGTGTGAACGGTCTTGCCCAGGGCATCGACCAGATCGCCGAGGTGGGCCGAAATCTCATTGGGGTTCGCCTGCTGTTCGATCGCCACCAGGATCTGCTGCTGACGAGCCGACCTGTTCAGGTTGTTGAAGAGGGGGCTTTCCGACCCGTCGCTCTTCAGAACCTTGCGGCTGCGTGCGTATATCAGCGCCTGGCTGCCGTTCATGTGCTGGATGCCGGCCGGAATGTAGACATTCAGATGGGTACCATCGCCCGAGAAGCTGACGTCCTTGAGCGGCGCGGGAACGTTTACCGTCACGCCGCCGAGGGTGTCGACCACCTTCTGGAACCCACTGAAGGTGACGAGGGCGTAGTACTGGATTGAGTTCTCACTGCCGAAGAAGTAGTAGCCCAGGGCCTGCTTGAGGGCGGCTGGGCCGCCGCCGGGGTACTTGTAGCGGTCGGCGTCCTTGTAGAGCTCGTTGAGGTGAGGATAGGGGCGCGAGCACCAACCCTGAAAGAAGTGCGCGAGCCTCGGCGGCAGCGGCAGACATACCGTGTCGCGCTGAATGCTGAACATCGCCGCCCGATGGCTCACCGGGTCGACGCTCACCACGATCATCGTGTCCGTAAGGCCGCCGCCTCCGGTATCCGCGCCGATCAGGAGGATGTTCAAGCGCCCAGTACCGGTCCACGGCTTCGTGGTCGGCAGCGGGGCGTACGTCAGCTGGGGCGGGAAGGAGAGCGTCGGTTCAGCCGTCACCGAGGCGTCCGGGCTCGGGGTATCGAACACCAGCGCCGTGTGAATATCCTTGGCGGCGTTGTAGAACTTGAGATCCCAGTAGCCGACGATCACGTGACCGGCCACGAGCACGACCAGGATCATCCCCAGCCCTGCGATGGAAATCGGGTCGAGCTGTCCCGGCCTTCGCCCGACGCGCCGCGTGCCCGTGGTCGACGGAGTTGCCGGTTCGACGGCGAGCCGATAGGCGTCGATGGACGCGACCGCGCGGTAGGCAAGCAGGATCACGTTCAGGATCGCCAGCGGGCCGAGGACCGATGTCTGACCGATCCAGAGCCCGAAATCGACGGCTCCCTGGGCCAGGAAGAGGACGATCATGATCGCGAGCGCGATCAGTGGAGGAACCGCCAGCACGATCCCTCGAACGTACGCGCCGGCGTACGCCTGGCCCAACCCCGGGAAGAGGAAGGACAGGAAAGCAGCACTGAATGCGGATCGATGAGACGGCGTGCGGACAGCAGTAGTCACTGGTTCGTTAGGATAGCCGCGAACGAGTTGCTTCGTCATGGACTCGGCCCAGGTCGATCGGCGGGGCCTTGCCGTACCCTGAGCCCAACCGTGGCGAAGCCGTCGCCCAAAACGAGTCCAGACGCCACAAGCCTTCAGAGCACCGAGGACGATGTTTCGACCAGTCAGCTCCAAACCGGATCTCGTTGCGCAGGAGCACGAGATCCTCAATATCTGGCGTGAGCGCCGGACATTCGCCCGCCTGCGTGCCCAGAACGCGGGCCGTGAGCGCTGGAGCTTCCTGGACGGCCCGATCACGGCCAACAACCCGATGGGCGTCCATCACGCGTGGGGTCGCGCCTACAAGGATCTCTTCCAGCGGTTCTGGGCGATGCAGGGCCGCGACCAGCGATACCAGAACGGCTTCGACTGCCAGGGGTTGTGGGTCGAGGTCAACGTCGAGAAGGACCTGGGCTTTACCAATAAGCGCGACATCGAGGCCTACGGCATCGCCGAATTCGTCAGCCTCTGCAAGCAGCGCGTCCTGACATACGCGGCTCGCCAGACCGAGCAGTCGATACGGCTCGGAATGTGGATGGACTGGAACGACCCGCATGAGCTGCGTCGCCTGCGCGATCGGCTGGCGGAGGATCCGGGCCAGCAGGTCACGATCCCGAGCACTGCCGGGACCGAAGTCACCGATACGGCCGAGATGCTCGTCGGGCGACTGGGAATGCCGGACCTCGGCGGCAGTTACTTCACCTTCTCCAACGAGAACAACTACCTCATCTGGTCGTTCCTGGCCGAGTGCCACCGGCGCGGGTGGCTTTACAAGGGCCACGACACGATGCCCTGGTGCGCGCGATGCGGGACTGGGATCAGCCAGCACGAGATGACCGAGGGCTACGCCGATCGCGAGGACCCCGGGCTCACGGTCAAGTTCCCGCTCGTCGACCATCCCGGTGAGTCGCTCCTGGTCTGGACGACCACCCCCTGGACGCTGACCTCGAACGTGGCTGCGGCCGTCGGCAAAGAACTGCGCTACGTCAAGGTGCGCCAGGGCGAGGAGATCTTCTGGCTCGGCCGTGGGATGGCGAAGCGCGCCCTCGAGGGGCCGTTCAAGGTTCTCGAGGAGCGGCTCGGCCGGGAACTCGAAGGCTGGCGCTATACGGGCCCGTTCGATGACCTCGCGGCCGTGCAGTCAGCGTTCGCGGGTGCGGACGGCGAGCCGGCTTACGAGCATCGCGTCGTCGTATGGGATCAGGTGGGCGAAGAGGAGGGCACCGGCATCGTCCACATCGCCCCCGGGTGCGGCGCGGAGGACTTCGCTCTGGGCAAGGCGCTCGGCTTGCCGATGATTGCGCCGCTCGACGAAAGCGGCATCGTCCTTCCGGGCTTCGGCGCCTTTTCGGGCCGCGACGTGCGCGACGTGGCCGATCCAATCATTGAGTCGCTCAAGCACCGGCACCGCTTCTACCGGCTCGAGACGATCACCCACCGCTACCCGCACTGCTGGCGCTGCGGCACGCCGCTCGTCTTCCGCCTCGTCGACGAGTGGTACATCAGCATGGGCGCGGTCTACGACGTCCCCCGCGAGCAGGTGACGCCCGAACAAGTAGACGCCAGCCTGCGCTACCAGATCATGGAAGTGATCCGCGACATCAACTGGATTCCGGGCTTCGGTTACGAGCGCGAGTTGGACTGGCTCGTGAACATGCACGACTGGATGATCAGCAAGAAGCGCTACTGGGGGCTGGCGCTGCCGATCTACGACTGCGACTGCGGCACCATCAACGTCCTGGGCAGCCGCGAGGAGCTGGCCGAGCGCGCCGTCGAGGGTTGGGCCGAGTTCGAAGGCCACAGTCCTCATCGACCCTATGTCGACGCGGTCAAGATCGGCTGCTCGGGTTGCGGACGGCCTGTGGGGCGCATCTCTGACGTCGGCAATCCCTGGCTGGATGCCGGCATCGTGCCGTTCTCGACGATGCCGCAGGGCGCCGCCGAAGACGGGAGGAGCTGGTTCCCGGCCGATTTCGTGACCGAAAGCTTCCCCGGGCAGTTCCGCAACTGGTTCTACTCGCTGTTGGCCATGAGCACCGTGTTGCGCCGCGAGACGCCGTTCAAGGCGCTCTTCGGTTACGCCCTCGTCTACGGCGAGGACGGCCGGCCGATGCACAAGAGCTGGGGCAACGCCATCGACTTCGACGAGGCGGCCGAACGGATGGGCGTCGACGTGATGCGCTGGATGTTCGCCAATGCCCGGCCCGAGGACAACATCCTCTTCGGCTGGCATGCCGCGGATGAAGCGCGCCGGCGGCTGCTGGTGCTGTGGAATGTCTACTCGTTCTTCGTGACCTATGCCCGCCTGGCCGAATGGGATCCGCGCATGGCGGCGCCTGCAGTCGCAAATAGAGCGCCGCTCGACCGCTGGATCCTGTCGCGCGTGGCCGGGCTCGCGGCTGAAGTCGAGGAAGACCTGCGCGCCTACGACGCCCTTGACGGCGTGCGGGCGATCGACGGTTTCATCGAGGATCTCTCGACCTGGTACCTGCGCCGCTCCAGGAAGCGGTTCTCTCGCGGCGCCGATCCTGCGGACCGGGCCGCTGCCTTCGCCACGATGCACACGACCCTTGTCGCGCTCGTGCGCATCCTGGCGCCGATCCTGCCGTTCCTGGCGGATACCGTCTATCAGAACATCGTTGTCGCGGGCGAGGTGCCCGACGCCCCCGACAGCGTCCACCTGACGAGCTGGCCGACCGCCGAACTTGCGAGCCTGCGCGATATGTCGCTCGAAACGTCCATGGCGGTT
>Ga0302263_10000778_pt1 | contig 12152 bp, 8 predicted proteins | sample II_Fen_N1_4_FD_194564 | JGI IMG/M metagenome (GOLD analysis project Ga0302263, IMG submission 194564) | Peat permafrost microbial communities from Stordalen Mire near Abisko, Sweden - II_Fen_N1_4 | ecosystem: Environmental > Terrestrial > Soil > Wetlands > Permafrost | place: Sweden: Abisko... | reverse complement strand
CAGCTGGGTGATCAGCCGCGACGTTTGATCTTCGCGCAGGATCAGCTCGAGCCGCGGAAACTGCTTGTGCACGGCCGGGAGCAGCGCCGGCAGCCAGTAGGGCGCGATCGTCGGGATCACACCGAGGCGCAGCGATCCGACCAGGGGCTCGCTGCGGCGGCGCGCGGCATCCCCGACCGCGTCGATCGCGACGAGCGCCTCACGCGCGCGGCCGACCACGTCGTCCCCCGCCGGCGTGATCAACACGCTGCGGCGATCGCGCTCGAAGACCTGGATGCCCAGGATGTGTTCAGCGGCCTGCACCTGCGCCGAGAGCGCGGGCTGCGAGATCCCGAGCGACGTCGCCGCGCGGCGGAAGCTCCCGGTCTCGGCGACGGCGACCAGGCTCTCGAGCTGACGAATGGAGGGGCGTTCCATGAGGTCCACGCTGTCCGCGACGCCTGATAAGTTCAGGCTATCACTTAGATAGTTTCGCGTGATTAGACTTATCACCTGAAATAGCACATGGTACCGCCGGCACACAACAAGCCCGGAGCTTCCCATGTCGATCGACTGGCTCAAGGAGCGCCTGCCGGACCACGCCAGGGACCTGCGCGTCAACCTCGGTGCGATCACGAGCTCGACGTCGCTGAAACCGCAGCAGGCGTGGGGCACCGCCCTCGCCGCCGCGGTGGCGTCGCGCAGCGCCGAGGTCGTCTCCGCGATCGCCGCCGAAGCGCCGCTGTCGCCCGAGGCCGCCGCCGCGGCGCGGGGCGCCGCCGCGATCATGGCGATGAACAACATCTACTATCGCTTCCAGCACATGATGGGCGCTGGCTCTGCGTACGCACAGTTCCCCGCGCGGTTACGCATGCAGATCATCGGGCGGCCCGGCGTCGATCATGTCGACTTCGAGCTGTGGTGCCTCGCGGCCTCGGTGATCACCGGCTGCGAGAACAGCGTGCGCGCTCACGAGAACACCGTGCGCGAACGCGGCGGCACCGAGGAGCAGGTCCAGGACGCCGTCCGGATCGCCGCCGTGGTGCATGCGGTCGCGCTCACGCTGGACAGCACGCCCGCGCTGCCGCCCGTGCCGACCGCGCTGCCCGTCGCCAGCTGACCGGGCCGCACGGCGCACGTCCACCGCCGCGCCGCCCGCGGATCCAGGGATTCAGGTCATCGAGCGGCGCACGCTGCGGACGACCCAGCCGATCAGGGCGACGCCGAGCGCGAAGGTCACCACGAACATGGCGACGCCGCCGGCGTGCGCCGCGGTGTCGCGCGACCGCTCGATCAGCGCGATCCGCGGGGCTTCGCGCACCACGGTCCCCGCCACCAGCGCCGCCGCGGTCGCGCCGGTCGCCAGCGCCAGGCCCGGCCCCGCGGGGCGCTTCAGCGTCCATGCCCAGCCCGCCGCCGCGCCGGCGGCAGCCACCATGAGCAGGTAGGTCCAGCCGTGCGCGCGCGCGGCCCCGGGGTCGACGGCGAACGCGGCCGACGAGATCGCGCCGCAGGCGACGAGCCCCCCCAGGCCGACGCCGGCGAGCCGGCGCCGCTCGGCGGGCGTGGCCTGCCACGCCGCGAACACGGCGAACAGCGCGGCCATCGCGCCGAACCAGGTCGCCAGCCGCGGCACGAGCGCGAGATCGAAGGTGAACCGCGCGCCGCTGGCGTACATCGCGCGCCAGCCCGGATCATCGAGCATCACCAGGTGCAGCTCGGTCCACGACCACGCGACGAACGCGAAGCAGCCGAGGCCCACGCCGAGCGCCAGCGTGCGCCAGCGCGCCACCGCCTTGGCGAGGTAGAGCGCGTAGAACCCGACGATCAGCGCGGGGATCACCGCGCCCCACCGCGGCCCCATCAGGAGGTTCGCGGTGTAGAACCGGCGCTGATACAGCAGCTGGATGAACAGCAGCGGGCCGATGCCGGCGGTGATGCCGGCGCCGAGCATGAACGGCAACCAGTCGCGCGCCCGCGCGGCGATCGGATCGTCCTTGCGGCGCACGGCGGCGATCAGCGCGTAGCCGGTCCCGGCCGCGACGTAGCTCACGAACACCGCGTGCAGCGCGAACGTGACGAGGTAGAGCGCGAGCCACAGCGACTCGATCGAAGCCCCGCCCGAGGCCCCGAGTTCGAACGGCCACATCACCGGGCTCCTGCGGGCGCGGTGCCCGCCTGCTCGAGCCAGCCCGCGATCTGCGCGACCGCCTCGGGGGAGGACGTCGGCGCGAAGTCCGCCGCGCGATCGGCGTGCTCCCAGCGCAGCAGCTGGACCAGCGCCTCGACATCCTCGGCGTTGCCGGCGAACGGCGGCATGAAGCCCTTGGTGCGCTGCAGCTTCGCGATGTTGAGCCGCAGCTGGTCGTCGGTCCAGGTCCGGGTCAGCTCGACCAGCGCGTTGGCGCCCCGCATGGTGTGGCAGGCGTCGCACAGCACGCGCTCGACCTTGGCGCCGTGCGCGAGCTGCGCGCCGGGGTACGTCGCGCGCAAGGGATACGGATCGGCCACCGTCGCGCCGGTCCGGCGCAGCGCCGCGACCTCCGCCGGCCGGATCGACGTCGAGTACAGCGCGTCGCGCACGGTGTACGGCTTGCGGGCGCCCTCGCGGACGAACTCGCCGGCGGCGGTCGCGCCGAACGCGAGCGCGAGCAGCAGCGTCGCCGTGGCGCCGTTGATGTACAGCCGCTGCAGGAGCAGCCCGACGATCACGTAGCCGCCGATCAGCAGCGACGCGCCGGCCGCGATCCCGACGAACATCGTCATCGCCATGCTGCCGCCGAGCAGCCACGACCGGCTGTCGTCGGGCATCACCGCGAAGAACCACAGCGCGACCAGCGGCATCACGGCGATCGGCGCGGCGAACCGCGCGGCCCGCCGGATCAGCGCGGCGCGGCGGTCGAGCGACAGGTCCATCGTGTTGATCACGATGCACGCGGTGAGCCCACCCAGCGTGGTCGACACCGCGGTGCGGAAGATCAGCGACGGCCAGAAGCTCGGGTTGAAGAACCCGCTCCACACGCCGCCGCCCTCGAGCCAGCGCCCCGGCGTGAGCTGCCACGACAGGATGCCGTTGATCCAGAACAGGCTCATCCACGACGCGACCGCGTAGATCCCGAGCAGCCGCAGCCGCGCCGCGTCGCGCAGCCGGTCACCGTAGCGGTAGAACGCGTAGCCCGCGGTGATCTCGACGGCGAACCACACCCACTCGGTCGCCCACAGCCAGTGAAACTCGTCGATCATGAGGCCGATCGTGCGCGCGCCGACCTGGATCGTCGTGAACCACATCGCCACGCCGGTGAGCGCGCCGACCACGAAGCTCACCATCACGAGGATGCGAAAATACCCGTCGACGAACGTCCGCGCGTCGGGCATCCCGCGCTGACCGCGCCGCTCGAGGTACCACATCAGCATCCCGCCACCGATCGCGAACTGGGCGAGGAACACGTGGAAGATGCCCACGCCACCTATCACCAGGCCCTTCATCAGCGGCCCGAAGTCGTTGACTGGATAATACGGTATCGTCGACTCGATCGGATTCACGGCACTTCGGTAGATGCTATCGGACGCTCGGTTGGCCGGGTGACATATTGCCGCGGCGCGCCTCGCTAGAACAACGTGCAGCCGATCGAGCGCGTCGCGAGCCCCGGCGCGCCGGCGATGCCCGGCGACGCGCCACCTTGGCCACCGGCGCCGCCGGTCAGCGCGGACTGCGGCGCCGACACGGTCGTGGCGCCGGCGCACACCAGCGCCGCAGACGGACCACCGCCACCTCCGCCGCCCGCGCCACCAGCGCCGCCGATCCCGCCGCGGCCGCCCGCCGCGCCGTTGCCACCGTCGTCTTGATCGTTGGAGCCACCGTACGGCCCCCCCGCGCCGCCCGCGCCCCCGCCGCCGCCCAGGCCGCCCGCGCCGCCCGCGCCGCCCGCGCCGCCCGCGCCCGCCGTGACCGTCGCTGCGCGCAGCTGGACCTGCGAGTCGACGACGACGACGCCGAACGAGCCACCGCCGCCGGTGCCGCGGCTGCCCTGGCCACCGCCGCAGCCCCCGCCCCCGCCGCCGCCGCCCGAGGAGCCCGACGAGTCGCAGTTGTTCGTGCCGCCGCCACCACCGCCGCCGCCACCACCGCCGTTGCCGTGGCCCCCCGGCGCGCCGTCCCCTCCATTCGATGGGACGTACAGCCGCCCGGCGAACGTCCCCGCCGAGGCCCCGCCCAGACCTGCCCCGCCCAGGCCACCGCGGGCTCCGTCGACCCCGGCGATGCCTGGCTTGCCGCTCGCGCCGCCCGCGCCGCCGACCGTGCCACCGGCACCGATCGCGCCACCGCCGCCGGCGCCATCGCCGACCCCGGGGCCGCCGCCGTCCCCGCCGCCGCGGCCACACACCGAGCCACCGCCGACGCCCGCGGCGGGCAGCGGGTTGTTATCGCAGAACAGCTCGGACGAGTGCTCGACGCCGGGGTGCCCCGCCGCGCCTGCCGCGCCCGCCTTGCCGCTCGTGCCGCTCGCGCCATCGCTGCCGGGCGCGCCGTTGCCCGGCACCACGATCACCTGCGCGAGCTCGATCATCGTCGAGCCGGTGACCAGCACGGCCACGGAGCTGCCGCCCGGCGCCGCGGCGTCGAGGCTGCGCACGGTCACGCCGTCGAGCGCGGTGGCGGCATCGATCGCATCGAACGTCACCGCCGGCGGCGCCGCGACGATCTCGGTCGCCAGGCTGCCGCCGCGGACCCAGCTCGCGTCGAACCCGCCGAACACCGTGACGCCGGCGTGCATCGCCACCGCCTCGGCGTAGCTGCCGGCCTGCACGAACACCGCGCGCGCGGGATCGGCCGCTGCCGCTGCCGCGATCCCCGCGGCGATCGTCAGGAGCGGCGCATCCCGGGCGCCGGCCGCGCCGTCGTCACCGGTCGGCGCGACGAACACCGCCGCGATCGCGTCGCAGCGCTGGTCGCCGCAGCCAGGCGGTCCATCCGCCACCGCGCCATCCACCCCCGCGTCACCGCCACCGCCACCGTCGCTGCCGCCGCCCGTGTCACCACCGGCGCTGGCGTCCACGGCGTCATGGCCACTGCTACCGCCACATCCGGCGAGGGTCACCGCGATCCAGGCTGCGCATCGCATCGTCGTCGAGCATACCGGCTCGCCGGCGACGCGCGCGTCGGCTCGGCGGAGGTCGACCTCGCGCACGGGCGCACCACCGTCCGCGCGCCGCGTGCGCGACGAACTCGCAGACGCCCAGACCGTCAGCGGCCCGAGGCGTCGACCGTCGGCGCTTCGCCGGCCAGCCCGACCAGGAACATCGCCTGTGCGCCATAGGCAATGTAGCGGCCCTCGGCATCGGCGATCGCCCAGCCATCCTTGGCGCGCCGCGCGGTCACCGAGATCAGCAGCCACTCGCGCGTCGTGTCATCGATGACATAGGTCGTGAGATCGAGGCTGGGCGCCCGGAACCGATACTCGCCCGGCCCGATCGCCCGGTGCAGCGCCCCCGGCATCGAATCGATCACGGGCGGCACCGCGAACCGGACCAGGCGCCCCTCGGCGTCGCGCGGCGCCGATCGATAGCGCACCCAGCGCGCGTGGCGCCCGGGCCCGGCCTCGAACTCCGGCTCGTAGAACCGCTCGCCCTCGGCGAGCCGGTACTCGAGCTGATCGTGAAACCGCCAGCGCAGCCCCGGATGGCTGCGCGCGCCATCGTCGATCGCCGGCGCGTCGGCGAGCGCGCGGACCTCGGGGAACGCACGACAGCGAACGTCGGGCCCCTTGCGGCCGCTGCGCATGAACGTCGCGAGCAGTTCGAGGCCGGGCTCGCCGCTGCCATCGCGCAGACCGACCCGCAGCTGCGCCGCGCTGGCGCCGCGCCGCAGCACCACCACCTCGGCGACCAGCGGGCCGTTCCGGACGGGCGAGCAAAATACCGTCGTGGCCGACGCGAACCGCAGCCCCGGATCCGCCAGCTCGGCCTCGGCCGCGCGCAGCGCGCACGCCATCACGACGCCGCCGCACGGATACAGAAAATCCCAGTGGTCCGGCAGCACCAGGTGATAGCGGCCCGGCGTCGCCGGATCCGCGCGGACCGTGGTATCTGCGATGAGATCAGCGGCCATGCCGCGATCTAACTGCTTCGGTCGCACCGCCGCCATGCCTGAGGCATGCCTGAGGCATGCCTGAGGCATGTTCGCGGCATGTTCGCGCCGCGCGACCCGAGCGCCGGCGGGCTCACGAAGCCGGCACGGCCAGCCGGAGCGCGCGCGCCAGCCGCTCGAGGTTGGCCGCGGCCTCCGCCGACGCCGCGTCGCCGGCGGCGCCCCGCGTGCGTAGCCCCGGCAGCCGATCGAGCAGGCGATACGTCGTGTTCTGCGCGAACCAGAGATCGACCACGCTGCGCATCCGGCCGGCGATCTCGGCGGCGCGCGCCACCGTATCGAGCGCCTCGAAGTCGAGGATCCCGCTGGGACCCGCGAGCCGATCGATCAGCCGGCGCAGCCCCTCGCTCGCCGCGAGCGCGATCTCGGGCGTATCGAGATCGACCTTGGCGTCAAGCGCCTCGACGAGATCGTCGCGCAGCTGCGGGAAGCTCGCGTCGTCGGCGCGCAGGTTGGCGAGCACGCGGCGGCGCAGCGTGGCCTCGGCGATCGCGTGCAGCACCTCGGGCACCGGCAGCTCGTGCGCGACCAGCCAGCGGACCAGCGGCGCGTGCTGCTCGTACGCGCCCGCCAGCTCGTCGTCGGCGGCCGCGATCGCGTCGCCGAGCACCGCGCCGAGCAGGCGCTCGCGGCTGCCCGCCAGGAGCGACGACAGCGACAGCTCGCCGCCGGGGAAGTGGCGATCGATCGCGCGCTGGGCGGCGAACACGTCCGCGGTCTTGAACGCCACCGTCAGCTCCGCGACGATCCGCGCCCACACCTCGGGCGACGGCGGCCGCCGCACGCCGCCGGTGACGTGCTGCTCGCCCAGGTGCAAGCCGGCGAAGCACAGCTCGGTCGCCACCTCGGTCAGCTGCGAGCGCACGCGAACGCTGCCGGCGACGATCCGGGTCCGCCCCGAGCGGCGCTCGATGCGATCGGTGAACTCGACGCGATAGCCGTAGACATCGCCCCCCGAGCCGGCCTCGGGCTCGACCAGCGTCCGGACCGCCACGTGGGCGCAGATCTTGACCGGATCGATCCGCGCCGGCTCGACGCGGCGGGCCCACACGCGCCGACCATCGCCCTCCTGCGCCACGTTCGAGCTCGCCGCGCTCAGCCGATCGACGAGCGCGGGCTCGAGGCGGGGCCCGCCGGCGGCCTCGAGCAGCTCCACGGTGCGGGCGGCGTACTGCAGGCACTGCACGGTCTCGATCCCGGCGAGATCGTCGAAGAACCAGCCACAGCTCGTGTACATGAGCATCGCGTGGCGCGTCATCTCCATGAGCTGCAGCGCCCGCACGCGCTCGGCCGCGTCGAGCCGGTGCGCGCCGTGCGCGGCGAGGAAGCGATCGCGCGCGGTCTCGGTGCGCTCGAGCAGCACCTCGATGTACGCCTCGCGCGCCGCCCGCGGATCGCGGAGCACGGTGCGGCCGATCCGATCGAGCGCCTCGTCGGCCTGGTCGCGCAGCCAGTCGAACGCCTCGCGCAGCGGCCGGCGCCACGCCTGGCTCCACCCGGGCTTGCCGCCGCTGTTGCAGCCGCAGTTGCTGCGCCAGCGCTCGACGCCATGCGCGCAGCTCCACGACGAGTTCTCGGCGAGCATGACCTCCCACGTCGCCGGCACCGCGGCGCGAAACTCCGCGTAGTTGGTGAGCCGTGTGCCGTTCCAGCCCTGCTCGACCTGCTGCAGCGCCCACGCCAGCGCCATGTCGCCGTAGCGGTGGTGGTGGCCGTAGGTCTCACCGTCGGTCGCGATGTGGCACAACGTCGGCGCGCCATCGTCGAGCGGAGGCCGGCTGGTCATCCGCGTGATGATCTGGTGACCGTCGGACAGCAAGCGCTCGAACGCGACCGCCTGCGCCGTCGCGCCGTCGTAGAAGAACAGATCGATCGACCGCCCCGATGGCAGCGCGCAGCGATACGCGCGCCCCGGCTCGATCGGCGTCGTGCGCCACGCGCCGCCGGGCGCGCGCCACGCCTTGGCCTGGCTGGGCGCCAGCACGGTGAACGCGATGCCCTCGGCGGCGAGCGCCTCGAGCGACGCCGTGTCCGCTGCGCACTCGGGCAGCCACATGCCCTCGGGCGCGCGGCCGAACCGGCGCTGGAAATCGGCGATCCCCCACCGGACCTGGGTCGCGCGATCGCGCGGCGACGCCAGCGGCATGATGAGGTGGTTGTAGCACTGCGCCATCGCCGAGCCGTGGCCGCCGAACCGCGCGACGCTGGCGCGATCCGCGGCGACCACCGCGTCGTGCACGTCGGGCTCGTGCTCGGCCAGCCACGACATCAGCGTCGGGCCGAAGTTGAAGCTCATGCGCTGGTAGTTATCGACGATCCGGATGATCTGATTGGCGCCATCGACGACGCGCGCCGCGGCGTTGGGCCGGTAGCACTCCGCGGTGATCCGCTGGTTCCAGTCGTGGTACGGGTGCGCGCTCGGCTGCACCTCCACGGCCTCGAGCCAGGGGTTCTCACGCGGTGGCTGGTAGAAGTGGCCGTGGATGCAGACCCATGTTTCGGTCACGATTCGGCTACGAATACCACGACCGCCAGCGGCGGCGCGGTCACGACCAGCGAGTGTTCGTAGCCGCGGCACGCCATCGCCTCGGCGACCATGCCGCCGCGATTCCCGATCCCGCTCCCGCCGTACGCCTTTGCGTCGGAGTTCAGGACCTCGCGCCAGAACCCGCCATGCGGCACACCGATGCGATAACCTTCGCGCGGCACCGGCGTGAAGTTTGCCACCACGACCACCGTTGGGTCGCCGGCCCGGCCGAACCGGCCGTACACCAGCACGTTCGCCTCGCTATCGTCGCCGACGATCCAGCGGAACCCCCACGGCTCGCAGTCGCCGACGTGGAGCGCCGGCAGGCCGCGGTACGCCGCGTTGAGATCGCCGACCCACCGCGCGATCCCGGCGTGCGCGGGGTGATCGCCGATCGCCCAGTCGAGCTGGCGATCATGATTCCACTCGCCCCACACGCCGAGCTCGTCGCCCATGAACAGCAGCTTCTTGCCGGGCAGGGTCCACTGGTAGCCATACAACAAGCGCAGCGTCGCGTACTTCTGCCACGGGTCGCCGGGGATCTTGTCGATCAGCGAGCCCTTGCCGTGGACGACCTCGTCGTGCGACAGCGGCAGCACGAAGTTCTCGGTGGTGGCGTAGATCGCGCGAAACGTCAGCTCGCTGTGGTGCCACCGGCGATGGATCGGATCGCGCTCGAGGAAGTGCAGCGTGTCGTGCATCCAGCCGAGGTCCCACTTGTAGCCAAACCCCAGGCCCCCGGCCTCGGGCGGGCGCGACACCCCACCCCACGCCGTCGACTCCTCGGCGATGGTCTGCACGTCGGGGAACGCGCCGTACACCGCGCGGTTGCAGTCCTGCAGGAACGTGATCGCGTCGCGGTCGTCGTTCGAGCCATCCTCGTTGGGCACCCACTCGCCGTCCTTGCGCGAGTAGTCGCGATACAGCATCGACGCCACGCCGTCGACCCGCAGGCCATCGACGTGATAGCGGTCGAGCCACGAGATCGCCGACGAGATCAGGAACGACTTCACCTCGTGACGGCCGTAATTGAAGATGTAGCTGGTCCAGTCGGGATGGAACCCGCGCCGCGGATCGGCGTGCTCGAACAGGTGCGTGCCGTCGAACAGCCCCAGGCCGTGCGCGTCGGTCGGAAAGTGCGCCGGCACCCAGTCGATGATGACGCCGATCTCGAGCTGGTGCAGCCCGTCGATCATCGCCATCAGATCGTCGGGCGCGCCATAGCGCGTGGTCGCCGCGAAGTAGCCGGTGACCTGATAGCCCCACGAACCATAGAACGGGTGCTCGGTGACCGGCATCAGCTCGACGTGCGTGAACCCGAGCCGCCTGACGTGCTCGCCGAGCTGCGCGCCGAGCTCGCGGTAGCCGAGCACCTGGTTATGGTCGCGCCGCCACGACCCGGCATGGAGCTCGTAGATGCTGACCGGCGCATCGCGCGCGAACCGGGCCTTGCGCGTCGCCAGCCACGCGGCATCGTCCCACGCGTGCTGCGCCCGCCACACGATCGACGCCGTGGCCGGCGGGTGCTCGGCGCGCGCGGCGAACGGATCCGCCTTGTCGCGCGACACCCCGTCGGGCCCGACGATCGCGAACTTGTAGCGCGCGCCATGGCCGATTGACGGCACCACGCCCTCCCAGATCCCCGACGACTCGCGCGCCACCAGCGCGTCGCGCCCACCCCGCCAGCCATTCCAGTCGCCGATCACGCTCACGGCGCGGGCGTTCGGCGCCCACACCGCGAAGTACGTCCCGCCCTCGACGACATGCGCTCCGAGCTTGTCGTACAGCCGGTAGTGCGTGCCCTGGTTGAACAGAAACAGATCATCGGCGGTGAGCAACGACTTCACGCCACCCGAGGATACCTGCTGGTGACGTGGCGCGGGCGCATGCATGCGCGCCATCGTTGCGCGATCCGTGCCTGCGACGCCATGCCGAAGTGGCGTGGATCTCACGCACCGTGCCATGCGCCGCGCGCGCAGGCGCGCGCTGTGCGGCCCCGGTGGACGCGTCCCCAGCAGTCCCCTCGCATCCCGCGCGCCGCGCCGCCATCGCACCGGTCGGTAGCGCAGCACCGCCCACCGCGGCGGCAACGCCCCACCCTATCGCGCGGCAGCCTGCCTCACTCGCTGATGAGCGTCGTCGTGAACGCGTCGGCGTGAACCTTGAGCGTCGTCGGCTTGAACGTCACGCCGTCCTTCGTCGCCGTCAACGTGACCGAGCCGGGCGCGTACCCGAACAAGAACGCACGGCCGTCGACCAGGGTCCCCTGATCATCCGCCGCGGTGGTGAGCTTGGGCAGGCTGTTCGTGGCGCTGGTGCTGTACCCGTAGCTCGCGGGCGCCGGCGTGCTCGTGACCTTGGCTTTTTCGACGAACGTCAGCGACGCCGCGGACAGCGACTCGATCACCTCGAGCGCGATCACCCCCTGCCCCGTGCTCAGGTGCCCCAGGGCGGCGAGCGTGGGGAACAGGCTCGTCGGAATCATGTTGATCGCCGCGTTGGGGAAGTCGGCCGCCAGCGCCACGGGTGGATACAGATACGTATCCACGTACGAACCCGACGTTGGAGCCGTGGTGGTGTCGCTGGTCGCCTTCAGGTATCCGTCGAGCGGCACGCCCACGGGCAGCTCGAGGGTGTAGTTGCCCTTGTCGTCGGCCTTGGTCGTCGCCACCGGCGTCGTCTCGTCGCTGCTGGCGTACGCGGCGATCTTGATGTACGCGGCCGCCGTCGAGGCACCGATGCTTTGCGCGGTGGCCGTTCCGGAGACCTTGAAGGTCGAGCCCGCGGGCGCATCCGACCCGGTCGGAGCAGCATCCGGACTACCAGACTTATTATCGCTATTGCTGCAGGCTGCGGCGAAGAGCAGCGGCATCAAACATAGGGTTCGCATTAGCCTGATGCTGCCTCAAGATGACTCCGGATCCGAGCATGAATACCGTATAGTGATCCGTGTTTCGATGACCGTGTGCATCAATGTACGTTTCTTGCGCAACCACGCCGAACCAGCGCTCCCAAGCGCGTGCACGCAACGCGTCATTGCACATGACGACCGTTCGCACGTGGCAAGCCCGCGGCCTCGGCGAAGCTCCTCCTGCCCAAGCTCATCACGGCGCGGTCGCGAGTCGAAAACTTGACACGGCGACGCATCACCGCACGACCGGCGTGCCGAACAGCTCGTGCGAGCCGAATCCAGCCGCTGACGTGGGCGGAGATCTGCGCGCGGTATCCCGACCACGGCCAGTGGCACACCTTCACGCCGCAGCAAGAGCCGGTGCGGGGACGCCCCAGCCGCGAGCCGTATCGCGAGCCCGCGCCGATGCGCACCGAGGACTCAACGCCCGGGCCAGCTCGGGGAGCTGGCGCTGATAGCGCGGCAGGAGCTTGCGATGGTTCCCCACGAACTCGTGCTGCCCGGTCGCAAGGCTCGTCGCTCGCTGCGCAGGCGAAGAGCCTGACAAATGAACTTGCTTAATTCGCTGTCGAACGCAATGTGAAGCT
>Ga0302263_10000776_pt1 | contig 12169 bp, 9 predicted proteins | sample II_Fen_N1_4_FD_194564 | JGI IMG/M metagenome (GOLD analysis project Ga0302263, IMG submission 194564) | Peat permafrost microbial communities from Stordalen Mire near Abisko, Sweden - II_Fen_N1_4 | ecosystem: Environmental > Terrestrial > Soil > Wetlands > Permafrost | place: Sweden: Abisko... | reverse complement strand
GCCCGCACGCTGGAATACAACCGCCAGCCCGCAGGCACGGCCAACTACATGATCACCATCGGCCCGGACGGCAAGATGAGCGCGCTGCGCCAAGTCTTGACGCCGCAGAATTTTGCCAAGGTGCAGCCCGGCATGTCGATGGAGCAGGTGCGCAAGATGCTCGGCAAGCCGATGAAAATCACCACTTACGAGCTTAAGCACGAAAGCCATTACGACTGGCGCTACCTGAACCCGCCCAACACGCCGATGATTTTTACCGCCGTGATGGACCCGGATTTGCGCGTGCTGCGCACCATGTCCGTCGAGGAAGAAAGCGTCAACCCCCGGCGTTAATCTCCCAGCGTTAAAGCGTTTCCACATGGTCCAGAAAGCCCCAGCGCTGCATTACGGCTCGGGGCTGGGCGTTCAGGCCCGCCAGCACCAAGCGGCCGCCGCGCACCGCGATGGCTTTTTGCAGCTGCTCCAGCACGTCCAGCCCGGAGGTGTCGAGCAGTTGCAGCGACTGCAGATCGAGCTGCACCCGCAGTCCCTGCGGCGCGCTTTCGACGATGTTCAGGATGGGGTCAATTTTGGCCACGGCGCCAAAAAACAGTGAGCCGTGCAGCCGAAATCGAACTTCTTCGGCGCTGCGCGAGATTTCCATCACCTCAAACAGGCCGCTCATGCGCTTGACAAACAGCACGCAGGCCATCAATAGGCCCACTTCCAGCGCCACCGTCAAATCAAACACCACCGTCAGGAAAAACGTCCCCAGCATGATCAGGCGGTAATGGCTGCTGGCGCGGCGCAGTTCGGCAAATTCGCGCCATTCGCCCATGTTCCAGGCGACGTAGAGCAGCACCCCGGCCAGCACCGCCAGCGGCACATGCACCGCCAGCGGCGCGGCGGCCAGCACAACGACGACCAGCGTGACCGAATGCACCAGCCCCGACACCGGCGAAGTCGCGCCCGCGCGCACATTCGTCACCGTGCGGGCAATCGTGCCGGTGGCGGGCATGCCGCCAAAAAACGGCACGACAAAATTGGCCACGCCCTGCGCCATCAGCTCCTGGTTCGGATCGTGGCGCGGCAGGCCTGAAACTTGATCAGCCACGCGGGCGCACAGTAGCGACTCGACTGCGCCCAGCAGCGCAATCGTCAGCGTCGGCGTGACCAGCAGGCGCACCGTGGCCCAGGAAAAATCGGGCAGCGCAAAGCCCGGCAGCGACTGCGGAATGCCGCCAAAGCGCGTGCCTATCGTTTCCACCGGCAGTTGCAGAAAGTGAGCCAGCAGCGTCAGCGAGAGCAGCGCCACAATCGGCCCCGGCAGGCGCGAGGCGATGCGGCCAACGCGCATCAACTGCAGCCCTTCGCCCGTCTGAATCATGCGCACCAGCCGGTTGGTGAAGGCGTGGGTGTAGCGCGCCTGCGTGTCAAACAGGCGCGGCCAGACCAGCAGGCCGAGCAGGCAAGCCAGCCCCAAACCCAGCGCATAGGGATTGAACGTGTCAATATGCCGGGCAATCGCGCGCAACTGGGAGAAAAAATCCGCTGGCATTTTGGGAATCGCCAGTCCGAGCAAGTCCTTGACCTGCGACAGTGCAATCAAGACCGCAATGCCGTTGGTAAAGCCGACAACGATGCTGACCGGCACATAGCGCACCAGCGTGCCGAGCTTGAAAAACCCGAGCACAAACAGCAGCACGCCCGCGCAGCTGGTGGCAATCAACAAGTTGGGCAGGCCGTAACGCTCGACAATGCCATAGACGATGACGATGAAAGCGCCCGCTGGGCCGCCAATCTGCACCGCCGAGCCGCCGAGCCCGGCTACCAGCGCACCGGCAATGATGGCCGTCCAGATGCCCGCTTCGGGCTTGAGCCCGGAGGCAATGGCAAAGGCCATCGCCAGCGGCAGCGCGACGATGCCAACCGTCAGGCCCGCGCCCAGATCCTTGATGAATCGTTCCCGGCTGTAGCCGGTCATGGCGCTCAGAAGACGGGGCTGAAAGTGGGCGAGATAAGAGGGCAGATGCATGGGGCTTCATTGTGCGCTTGAGCCCGCATTTGACCTTACAAATTCAACGGAAATGGCGGTTTTTAGCCAGCCGCCCGCCGCGCTGTGTGCCCGGCTTATTTGCCCGAGCCGGGAATCACCGCGTCCGCCGTCGCGCCGACGACAGATCCGGCAATGCGCGCCGTGCCGATGACCGCATCGGCGGCCAGCTCGACCGTGCCAATGGCCACCGAAGCCACGGCGTCAGCGGCTGCCACGACGGCACAGCCGGGCAGGGTCAAGGCTGAAAAGCCGATCAGCGCCAGGGCGCCCAAGCGTTGGCGAAAGTGCGGCGCAAATGTCATGGGTCAGGCTCGGGTTGCGTTGGTGGTTTGGCGTCGAAGTGCGGGCGTGCGGCGTCTGGATCAGTGAATCCGCATGCCGGGCGCCGCACCTGCGACCGGCTCCAGGATGTAAATGCCGGGATGGGCTTTTTCGTCGGCGTCGCTGGCGGCCAGCACCATGCCTTCGCTGATGCCAAACTTCATCTTGCGCGGTGCCAGGTTGGCCACCAGCACCGTGTGCTTGCCAATCAAATCCTCCGGTTTGTAGCAGGATGCGATGCCGCTGAACACATTGCGCATCCGGCCTTCGCCCGCGTCCAGCGTCAGGCGCAGCAGCTTGGTCGAACCGGCCACGGCCTCGCAGTTGACGATCTTGGCGATGCGCAAATCGACCTTGGCAAAGTCGTCAATCGTGATGGTGGGCGCGACGGCCTCGCCGCCGGGAATCAAGGCTTCAGCGGGCTCAACGGCTTCAAGCGCCTGAGCTGCGGGCGCGGCCGCTTCGGCGGCGGCGGGCGGCTCGAACAGCGCGTCAAGCTGCTTGACATCGACGCGCTGCATCAGATGAGCGTAGGGCTTGATGACATGGCCGACCGGCAGCTTCAGGATGGCCGATTTCCACTGATGCACATCGACGCCGAGCCAGTCGCTGACCTGGCTGGCCAGGCGCGGCAGAATCGGTGCGAGCAGCACGGTCAGGTCTTTGAACAGGCCAATGGCCGTCGTGCAAACCGTGTGCAGCTCCGCGTCGCGCGTCGCGTCCTTGGCGATCAGCCAGGGCGCTTTGTGATCGACATACTGGTTCACCTGGTCGGCAAACTGCATGATGATGCGAATCGCCTTGCCGTATTCGCGGTTCTCGTACAAGTCCCTGACCTCGTTCAGCGAGGACGAGGCCAGCGCGTACAGCGCATGCGCCTGCGGGTCTTCCTGGCCCAGCGCGCCGCCAAAGCGTTTTGTGATGAAGCCCGCCGAGCGCGAGGCGATGTTGATGTACTTGCCAATCAGGTCGCTGTTGACGCGGGCCATGAAGTCGTCGGCGTTGAAGTCGATGTCCTCGTTGCGGGCGCTGAGCTTGGCGGCCAGGTAGTAGCGCAGCCATTCGGGGTTCATGCCCAGGCTCAGGTATTTGAGCGGGTCCAGGCCGGTGCCCCGGCTCTTGCTCATTTTTTCGCCGTTGTTCACCGTCAGAAAGCCGTGGACAAACACGTTGTCCGGCGCCTTGCGACCGCTGAAATGCAGCGTCGCGGGCCAGAACAGCGTGTGAAAGGTGACTATGTCTTTCCCGATAAAGTGGTACTGCTCCAGGCGCGGGTCGGCCATGTAGTCGTCATAGCTTTGGCCGCGCTTGTTCAACAGCTCTTTGAGCGAGGCTAGGTAGCCAATCGGCGCGTCCAGCCAGACGTAAAAATACTTGCCCGGTGCGTCGGGAATCTCGATGCCGAAGTAAGGCGCGTCGCGGGAAATGTCCCAGTCGCCCAGGCCTTCGCTGAGCGTGCCGTCCGGGTTCGTGCGGATCGAAAACCATTCCTTGACCTTGTTAGCCACTTCGGGTTGCAGCTTGCCGTCTTGCGTCCACTGCTCCAGAAAGGCCACGCAGCGCGGGTCGGACAGCTTGAAAAAGAAGTGCTCTGAGCTTTTCAGCACCGGCGTCACGCCCGACAGCGCCGAGAACGGGTTGATCAGGTCAGTCGGTGCATAGACGGCGCCGCAGACTTCGCAGTTGTCGCCGTACTGGTCTTTCGCGTGGCATTTCGGGCATTCGCCCTTGATGAAGCGATCCGGCAGGAACATGTTCTTTTCGGGGTCAAAGAACTGTTCGATGGTTTTGGTCTCGATCAGCGAGCCTTGCGGGTTGTCGCGCAGGTCGCGGTAGATTTGTCGGGCCAGCTCGTGGTTTTCCGGCGAATCGGTCGAGCCCCAGTTGTCAAAGCTGATGTGAAAGCCGTCCAGGTACTGCTTGCGCCCAGCGGCGATGTCGGCGACGAATTGCTGGGGCGTCTTGCCCGCTTTTTCGGCGGCAATCATGATGGGCGCGCCGTGTGTGTCGTCAGCGCCGACAAAGTTGACTTCGCTGCCCTGCATGCGCTGGAAGCGCACCCAGATGTCGGCCTGGATGTACTCCATGATGTGGCCGATGTGGAAGTTTCCGTTGGCGTAGGGCAGGGCGGTGGTAACAAACAGGCGGCGCTGGGTCATAGGAGGGGCTTTATGGCGGTGAAGGGCTAACCCTTGATTTTAGGCGGCAATGCGCGGCCTGCGCGGTCTGCCAACGCTGCGGGTTGCTGGCTTGATTTATTTGATCTGCTTGGCCAGCGCTGCCGCCACCGAGGCGTCAAAGCCGGTTTTGGGGCCAGCTTTGTGGCTTTGCCTGGCCAGAAACTCGTCGCGCTGTTTGGACAGTTCAAGGATGCGTGCCTGCAGTGCCCTGCGTTCGGCAATGGTCTGGTCGAGCTTGGCCTGGCGCTGCTCGGGCTTCAGGCTGGCCAGTGCATCGGGCAAGTCGGCTTCTGCGATGCTGCTTAGCGAGGCGCTGCCCTTGGCGACCTGTTGCACCAGGTCGGCTTCGTCATAGGCATGGCTGTTGATCGCCTTGTTCACCGCGCGGTCGGCGGCGGCAGGGGCTGGGGCGGCAGCGGCGACCCGGCTTTCCATGGCCGCCTGCTTTTTCTGTTTGGCGCGGCGCTTTTCGGTTGTGCCGTAGGCCAGATAGGTTTCGCCGATTTTTTCGCCCAACTGGCTCAGTTCTGCGTCATATGGCGTGGCAATCGCGTTGACGCCGCCATCCTGCTCGATGGCAAAATATTCGCCGCCGCCGTATTGCGCGATGGCGCGCCACGGGGTGGCGGTTTCCTTGATGTTGCCGCATTGAATGGTGTTGATGATGATGCCCGACTGGCGCGCCTTTTTGCTGGTGGTGAGGGTATCTTGCACCTCGCTGTAATCGTCGTGCGGCGGCGCATCGCCGACCAGGAACATGATTTGCGAGGTATGGCTGTTCGACTGCGACCAGCTGACCTTTTTCAGCGCGTCCAACATCGCGGTGCGCACATCTTCTGGTGTATCGCCGCCGCCTTCGGCGCGAAAACTCATCAGTTGCGAGTAAACCTCGTCGAGGTTGCTGCTCAACGGCGTGACCTTGGTCACGTAGGCATCACCGCGATCCCGGTACGCGACCAATCCCACCTTCACCTGCATGTTCTGGCTGCTGCGCGACTGCATGATCTCGTTGACGATGCTCCAGATTTTGGTCTTGGCCCCTTCGAGCAAGCCGCCCATCGAGCCGGTGGTATCGAGCACGAACACCAGTTCCACGGTGGCAGCGGCCTTGACAAGCTGATGCGGCGGGGCGGACGCGGGATCGGCGGCGGCGGCGTTGCCGACGGCACCAAAAAGGGTGAACAGGCAAGTGGCAAGCGCGGCGCGGGCGAGCGGGGCTGGGCGGTGTTTCATGGGGGCGTCTTTTCAGAATAGGGGACTCTGATGATTGAAAACGGCTAGGAATTTCAACCGCATCGGATCAAGTATGACACGCGTTTGGGGCCGCCAAATCTCCCCACGGGGCGCTTATCAAGGTGGCGGCGTTAGACTTCGGGCCAGCCCGGCGGGCGGCGCATTTTCCCCTTCACGCGCCAGCCCGCCTTGTCAGATTTAATTTGGAGAGTTTCTCAATGGCTGTAGAACAACAGGCAATTTTGACCGCGCTGCAAGGCGTGATCGACCCGAACACCGGCAAGGATTTTGTCAGCACCCGTGCGCTGAAAAACCTGCAAATCAGCGGCGCCGATGTGTCCTTTGACGTCGAACTCGGCTACCCGGCCAAGAGCCAGATTCCGGCGCTGAGCCAAAGCCTGATCGCCGCTGCCAAGGCTGTGACTGGCGTGGCCAATGTCTCGGTCAATATGACGATCAAAATCGTCAGCCACAGCGTGCAGCGCGGCGTGCAACTGCTGCCGGGCGTGAAAAACATCATCGGCGTGGCCTCGGGCAAGGGCGGCGTTGGCAAAAGCACGACCTCGGCCAATCTGGCGCTGGCCCTGGCTGCCGAAGGCGCGCGCGTCGGTCTGCTGGACGCCGACATCTACGGCCCCAGCCAGCCGATGATGCTGGGCATTGAAGGCCGCCCGGACAGCATCGACGGCAAAAACATGGAGCCGATGGAAAACCACGGCTTGCAGGTCATGTCGATTGGCTTTTTGGTCGATAAGGACGAGGCCATGATCTGGCGCGGCCCGATGGCCACGCAGGCGCTCGAACAATTGCTGCGTCAGACCAACTGGAAAGACCTGGATTATTTGATCATCGACATGCCGCCCGGCACCGGCGACATTCAATTGACGCTGTCCCAGCGCGTGCCGATGACGGGCGCCGTCATCGTCACCACGCCGCAGGACATTGCGCTGCTCGACGCCCGCAAAGGCATCAAGATGTTTGAAAAAGTCGGCGTGCCGATTCTGGGCATTGTCGAAAACATGGCGGTGCATATCTGCACAAACTGCGGCCACGCCGAGCACATCTTTGGCGAAGGCGGCGGCAAGAAAATGGCCGCCGAGTACAACATGGACTACCTGGGCGCGCTGCCGCTGGACATGAAAATCCGCCAGCAGGCTGACAGCGGCAAGCCGACCGTGGTGGCCGACCCAGACGGCGACATTGCTGGTCTTTACAAAGCCGTGGCGCGCAAGGTGGCGCTGACGGTGGCGGCCAAGGCGAAAGACTTTTCGGCCAAGTTCCCGAGCATCGTTATCAGCAAAAACACCTGATCTGCCAGCGCCGCATGAACCTGCTGACATCGCTGCGCTACCTGGTGGCGCTCAGCGAGCACCGGCATTTTGCGCGGGCCGCGCAGGCCTGCTTCATCACCCAGCCTGCGCTGTCGAACGCCTTGCGGGCGCTGGAGCAGGAATTCGGCACGCCCATCGTCAAGCGCGCCCGCAGCTACGCGGGCCTGACGTCCGAGGGCGAGCGTGTGCTGGCCAGCGCCCGGCGCATGCTGCACGAACACGCGCTGCTGCAGCAGGAACTGGCCAGCCGCGCCGGTCAGCCCCAAGGCCGTTTGCAATTGGGCGTGGTGCCGACGGCGGTGCCGGTGGCGGCGCGCTTTGCCGCCCTGCTGCAAGCCGCGCATCCGGGCATTGCGCCAGTGGTGCGCGCCATGAGTTCGCAGGAGATTGAAGCGGGGCTGGAAAACCTCTCGCTCGACTTGGCGCTGGGCTTTACCGGGCGCCTGAAAAAAACCAGCCCGCTAGCCGTGCTGGCGCAGTACGACGAGCATTATTTTTTGCTGCGCCGCCTGCCGCCAGCGGAACGCGCCAGCGGCGCCGGGCTGAAGCTGGGCGCAGCCATGCGCTGGGCGGACGCGGCGCTATTGCCGCTGTGCCTGCTGACGCCCGAGATGCACAACCGCAGTTTGGTCGAGCGCGCTTTTGCCGACGCAGGCTGCGCCGTCCAGCCGGTGATGGAAACCAATTCGGTGCTGACGCTGGCGCTGAGCGTGCTGGCCGGTGATGTCTGCAGCGTGCTGCCTGGCGCGCTGGTCGGCGCCGTGCGCAGCCAGGGCGAACTGGAAGCCTTGCCGCTGGTCGAGCCCGAGGTGCTGACGCCGGTCGGTTTGATTTACCTGGCCAAATCCCAGCCGTCGCGGGCGCTGCAGGCGGCGCTGGCGCTGGCCCAGGGCGCGCGCTGGGCGGAGGCTTGCGGCGGCGCACGGCAGTTTGCGTCAAGCAAAGTGCTGGCGCCTGACGTGGTTTAAATTGTCCGCCGCGATGGCGCGAAACCCGGTTGATACCCGCGCATCCCCTGCGGCAGCCTGCCAGAACGCGGCGGCCAGCGTTTGCGCCTGCGCCCATTCGGGCAGCGTCGCGGCGGTGGGTTGCAGCGGCTCCGTGGCAAAGTCGCGCGCCACCAGCTCGCCGCCTACCGGGGCGTAGAGCATCGGCAGCATGTCGTAAGTCGGCGACAGCGTCCAGTCATCGTCGGCCAGCAGCAGCGAGATGTTGCCGTAGTGGCGGTCGGTGTTGCCAATCAGCACGCCGTAGGCTTCGAGCAGGCACAGCTGGCGCGCGTCCTGCGCCGTCAACAGGCCGCGTGTGCCCATGCGGTTCGCAGTGGCGGCCCAGTTGTCCATCTCGCCCACGTACTCGGCGTCGTACACCTGCAGCGACACCATGCCGATGCGGCCCTGCGCGGTGCGGTCAAAACGCTCGGATTCTAAAAACACCCGGCCCGCTACGGTAAACAGTTGCGTGCGGGCGGCGGGCAGACCGGCCTGCGCCAGCGTTTGCAGCGCCAGATGCTCGCACACCAGCAGGTCGCGGGTGCGCTGCTCGACCGGCGCGTCCCCGGCGGGCGAGAACTTGACGATGACATGGCGCCCCGCCGTCACGGTGCAGAACTTGGGCTGCTCGCCGCCAGCGGACGAGCCGCCGACCGTGCCTTGCATTGCCTGCTCGGCCAGATGCGGGTAGTCGGCTGCCGAATCGGCCCGGCTAGCGCGTTCGGGCAGGCTGTGAAAACGCTGGAACGCCGCTTCGCCGACGATCAGGTTGCCGGGCAGGTCGTCGCCAAACAGCGCCAGTGCGCGCAGCACGTCGTCATCATTCCAGTGGCGCGGGTCGTTGCCGAGCTGCAGCTCGGGATGGGCGTGGGCAAAGGTGCGTCCGATAAAGCCCTGCGGGCGCATGTCGTCCAGAAACCACGGCAGGCCGCCGTGCCGGGCGCTGACGCCGTCAGCCTCATCGACCCAGACGGCGCCCCCGGCCAGCGGCACCATCCGCGCAAACGGCGAGGGCTGGCCCTGCGCATCAATCCGCATCACCGGCACCTCGCGCCCGACGCCGGAGACGCTGCGCGGCAGCAGATAACGCTGCGAGCGCGCCGCGCCGACTTTTTGCACCTGGCCGGATTGGATCAGCGGCGCCAGCGCCCGCGACACGGTTGGCTGGCTGGCGCCGAGCAAGTCCTGGAGTTCGGCGCTGGTGAGTACGCCGCCTTGACGGCGCAGGGCTTGCAGGATTTTGGTGCTGGCTTCAGTGGTGCTCATGAATTGTTTTGTGAATAGATAAATATCAGTTTAATGATAGTAACTTCAATCAGTTAGCTGAAGTTTTGAATAGATAAATTGAGCCGTGGTTGACGGGCTGCTGGCCGAATCACTGTGCCTTTGACTCGCACCGCCTCATTCAACGATTGAATCAGCGCATACAGCGATTCAATTTGACGCCGCCGCCCGGTCAGGCGACAGTGCGGGATGCACTTTTTCAACCCGCTTTTCAGTCGCCGCGCTGGCGCCGCGCCAGCCTTGAACACCAACGCCCAGCCAGCCTTGACCCCCAGTGCCCGGCCAGCTTTGAATGCCAATGCCGGGCCAGCGGCTGCGGCCCACCTTGGCGCCCGCCCATGCTGAGCCCTGAACAGCGCCAGACCCTCGCCGACCTAGTGGCGGCACACCGGCACGAGGCGGGCGCTTTGCTGCCGCTGCTGCACGGCGTGCAGGACGCGCTGGGCTATATCCCTGCTGACAGCGTCGAAATCATCGCGCAGGCGCTAAACCTGTCGCGTGCCGAGGTGCATGGCGTCATCAGCTATTACCACCATTTCCGCAGCGAGCCCGCCGGGCGGCTACACCTGCAAATCTGCCGTGCCGAGTCTTGCCAGTCTATGGGCGCCGAGGCGCTGTGGAAGCAGGCTTGCGCTCAACTCGACTGCGCCAGCGTGGGCGGCACCAGCCCGGATGGCGCGACCACGCTGGAGACTGTCTATTGCCTGGGCCTGTGCGCCGCCTCGCCCGCCATGACGCTGAACGGCCAGCCGCATGCGCGGCTCAGCCCCGAGAAACTCAAACGCCTGCTCGATCAGGCCGGGAGCGCCGCATGAGCGCCACCATGAACGTCAAAATTTACCTGCCCTGCGACTCGGTGGCGCTGGCCCTAGGCGCTGACGCGCTGGCGGCGGCGCTTCAGGCGCAGGCCGCGCAGGCGGGCCTTGAGATGGAACTGGTGCGCAACGGCTCACGCGGCCTGTTCTGGCTGGAGCCGCTGCTCGAAGTCGTCACGCCCGCAGGCCGCGTCGCCTACGGCCCGGTCGGGGCCGACGATGTTCCCAGCCTGCTGGCCGCCTCGTTTCACACCGGCGGCGCGCATCCGCTGCGCCTGGGGCTGACCGAGGACATCGCCTGGCTGAAAAACCAAGAGCGCCTGACCTTTGCCCGCGTCGGCGTGATTAATCCGCTGTCGCTGGCCGACTACCAGGCGCATGAGGGCTATGCCGGTCTGCGCCGGGCGCTGGCATTGAGCGCCGCCGAGGTGGTGCAGCAGGTGCTGGACTCGGGACTGCGCGGGCGCGGCGGCGCGGCCTTTCCGGCGGGCATCAAGTGGCAGACCGTCGCCGTTCTCGACGCGCCGAAAAAATACATCGTCTGCAACGCCGACGAAGGCGACTCCGGCACTTATTCAGACCGCATGACGATGGAGGGCGACCCCTTCATGCTGATCGAGGGCATGACGATTGCCGCCATCGCCACCGGCGCCACCGAGGGTTTTGTCTATATCCGTTCGGAATACCCGCAGGCGCTGGCCACCATGCAGCGCGCCATCGCGCTGGCCGAGGCGGGCGGATTTCTGGGCGGCGACATTCTGGGCTCGGGCCGCCGCTTTTCGCTGCAAGTGCGCAAAGCCGCTGGCGCTTACGTCTGCGGCGAGGAAACGGCGATGCTCGAAAGCCTCGAAGGCAAGCGCGGCACCGTGCGCGCCAAGCCGCCGATTCCCGCCGTCAGCGGCCTGTTCGGCCAGCCGACGCTGATTCACAACGTCATCACGCTGGCCTCGGTGCCGCTGATTCTGGCGCGGGGCGCGGCGTTTTACCGCGACTACGGCGTGGGCCGCTCCCGAGGCACGCTGCCGATTCAACTGGCGGGCAACCTCAAACACGCCGGGCTGGTCGAAAAAGCCTTTGGCGTGACGCTGCGCGAGCTGCTGTTTGACTACGGCGGCGGCTCGGCCTCGGGGCGACCGATTAAGGCGGTGCAGGTCGGCGGCCCGCTGGGCGCTTATGTGCCGGAGTCGCAGTGGGACATTCCGCTGGACTACGAAGCCTACGCCGCCGTCGGCGCCGTGGTTGGCCACGGCGGCATCGTCGCGCATGACGACACGGCGGATATGGCCGCCTTGGCGCGCTACGCGATGGAGTTTTGCGCAGCCGAGTCCTGCGGCAAATGCACGCCCTGCCGCATCGGCTCGACACGCGGCGTCGAAGTGATAGACCGCATTGCCACGGGCCAGGACAAAGCCCGGCAGGTGCAATTGCTGCGCGATCTGTGCGACACGATGACGCACGGCTCGCTGTGCGCGATGGGCGGCATGACGCCGTACCCGGTGCTGTCGGCGCTGGACCATTACCCGCAGGACTTCGGCCTTGCCGCGCCAGCCGCTCCGCTGGCCTGAATTGAATCACCCCGCACCGCCCAGGAAAACGCCATGTTCAAGCCTATTGACAACACCGATTACGGCACGCCCCGGCGCGAGTCCGCCCAGCAGGTGACGCTGGAGATTGACGGCGAAAGCGTCACCGTCCCGGCAGGCACCTCGCTGATGCGCGCCGCTGTGGACGCGGGCATCCGCGTGCCGAAACTCTGCGCCACCGACAGCCTGGAGCCGTTCGGCTCCTGCCGCCTATGCCTGGTCGAAGTGGAAGGGCGCCGGGGTTTTCCGGCCTCCTGCACCACGCCCGCCGAAGCCGGGATGAAAGTGCGCACCCAGACGCCCCGCTTGCAGCAGCTACGCAAAGGCGTGATGGAGCTGTACATCTCCGACCATCCGCTGGACTGCCTGACCTGTTCAGCCAACGGCGACTGCGA
>Ga0302263_10000774_pt1 | contig 12183 bp, 11 predicted proteins | sample II_Fen_N1_4_FD_194564 | JGI IMG/M metagenome (GOLD analysis project Ga0302263, IMG submission 194564) | Peat permafrost microbial communities from Stordalen Mire near Abisko, Sweden - II_Fen_N1_4 | ecosystem: Environmental > Terrestrial > Soil > Wetlands > Permafrost | place: Sweden: Abisko... | reverse complement strand
AGGAGGAGCCTCGCCTCCGGAACATCACGGGGCTGCCCACGGCGGTCGTCGCGGCGGTCGGGATCACCGAGCGCGGGCCCGTGGGCCAGGCGGTCCTCGTGGCCAGCTTCGAGGAGTTCGTCGGGGCGTTCGGCAGCTTCACGCCCAACTCGGACCTCGCGCTGGCGGCCAGCGCGTTCTTCGAGAACGGCGGGCAAGTCCTGTACGTCGTCCGGACGGTCCACTACGGCGACCCAACCGACAGCGCGACCAGGACCTCGAAGGTCGCGACGCTGAAGCTCAAGGACCGCGCGGCCGCGCCGCTCGATACCCTGCGCGTCGACGGCAAGTGGGACGGGGCCTACGCCAACGACATCCGCGTCGTCATTGCGAACGCGACGAGCGCTGCCGCGGGCGAATTCAACCTCTCCGTCGAGGACGGAGGGCTGATCGAGGAGGTGTTCCCCAACGTCTCGATGGACCCTGCCAAGCCGAACTACGTCGAGGCGGTCGTCAACGACCTCGCTCGCGGATCCCGGCTCATCGTCATCACCGACCTCAGCTCCGTGTCCGCATCCCCGCTGGATCTGCCCGCCCTGGGAACGTTCGGTCCGCTGACCGGCGGCGACGACGGTCTGACGAACCTGGTCGACGCCGACTTCGTCGGGAGCGGAGCGGCCCAGACCGGGCTCCACGCGCTCGATGCCGTTCAGGGCATCACGCTGCTCATCGTGCCGGGCCGGGCGACGTCGGCGGTGCACAACGCGATGGTCACCTACTGCGAGGTGACTCGGGATCGAGGCTGCTTTGCCATCCTCGACTGCCCGGCCAACCAGTCGGCGACTGGCATCGTGGCCTACGCCGAGTCGACCGCGGCGATCCTCGGGCTGTCGGAGTTCGGGGCGCTGTACTGGCCGCGGGTGAAGGTGCAAAACCCGTCGACGACGGTGTTCGGCAACGTGCCCTCCCTGACCGTGCCGGCGTCGGGGCACATCGCCGGGGTCTACGCTCGCGTCGACGGCGCCAGACCCGGCGGCGTGTTCGTGCCGCCCGCGGGCATCTTGAACGGAGTCCTGTTCGGCGTCCTGGGCTTCGAGACCGACGAGGTGCTCGACGAGGCGAAGCGCGACCTGGTGTTCCCCAAGCGCATCAACCCGCTGACCGTGTACCCGGGGACACCGCGCCACATCGACGGCGCGCGGACGCTGAAGAGCGACGGCAACTTCCCGACCGTGGCCGAGCGCCGCGGCGTCATCTTCATCGAGCAGTCGCTGAAGCTCGGGCTCTTGTTCGCCAAGCACCAGAACAACACCGAGGCGCTGCGCGCGGCGCTGGCGCGTACGGTGACGGCGTTCCTGATGATTCAGTTGCGGAACGGCGCGTTCGCGTCGACCGATCCGAAGACGGCGTTCTTCGTCGACTTCGGCGAGGCGTTGAACCCGCCGTCGGTGGTCGACGCCGGCCAGGTCGTCGGCCGCATCGGCCTGGCGACCGCGAAGCCGGCCGAGTTCATCGTGCTGCGGTTCTCGCAGAATACAGCGCTCGATTCGACCGCCAATGGATAACAACGGACAACGAGGAAATCGGAATGACCATCATAGGCACGCCGAGAACTTTTCATAAACGATTTCTGTTCATCATTGAGTCTGAGTTCGCCAACGTCGGCTTTCAGAAATGTTCCGAGCTGAGTGTGGAGGCAAGCAACATCGAGTACTACGAGGGCGGGAGCCTCATCCCCAACAAATCTCCCGGTCGGCTCAAGTTCGCCGACGTCACGCTCGAGCGCGGCGCGACCAAGGACCAGGACCTGTTCGATTGGATGTCCCAGGTTGCCGACGCCTCCGCGAACGCCGGCCTCGTCGAACCTCGATTCAAACGCGATCTCGATCTGGTTCAGAAGGACCGCGACGGCTCGACACTGCGCCGCTGGTCGCTCTCCGGCGCCTGGCCGGTCAAGTTTGTCGCCGGTGCCTGGGACAACGAGGCCGACGAGAACGTCATCGAGAGCATCACCCTGACCTACGACTTCTTCACCCTCGGAACCTGAGCTCACCATGACCATGCACATCGTCTGTCCCTCGGGCCTGTCCGGGGAGATCCGCGGCCTCAAGGGCAAGGAGGGCAAGCTGCTCTCCGACCGGTCGGCTGCGCGCGCCGGTTCGACGTTCGAGAAGATCCTCGCCGGCTGTTGGGTCGCGACCGCGGATCCGGGGCTCTACGAGCTGCCGCCCGATGGCGCGCTCGACTGGTCCAAGGTGCTGGTCGCCGACCGGTTCTATGCGCTGCTGCAGATCCGCGCCCTGACGTTCGGCGACGAGTACGCGTTCTCGGTCCAGTGCCCGAATGCGGCCTGTCGCGAGCGCTTCGAGTGGACTCTGAACCTCCAGGAGCTGCCGGTCGTGCCGCTGTCGGCCGCGAGCAAGGCGGCGTTCCGCGCCGGGAACCGGTTCGAGACCACCTTGCCGCGCGATGGCCGCAAGGTGTGGTTCCGGCTCATGACCGGTGCCGACGAGGCCCGCGCCGCCACCGCGCTCAAGGCCGGTCGCGACGGCGCGCTGCTCACCGCGCTCGCGCTCCGCATCGTGCAGATCGAGCACCTCACCGACCACGACAAGCGCAAGTTCCTCGACGACATCGAGATGGCCGACGCGACGGCGCTGCTCGACCAGTTCGACGCGGCCGACGGCGGCGTCGAGACCAACATCGAGGTCGAATGCCCGTCCTGTCTGGCGGTGCAGGACGTCGAGCTCCCTTTCGAGCGCGGCTTCTTCCTGCCGACGGCCAAGGCGACGTCGAAGGCGAAGGCGGCGCTGTAGATGGCCTGTTCCCTCGCGTCGATCCGGACGAGCTCTGGGAGGGTATCTTCCAGCTGCTCTATCACCAGCACGGCGGCAGTGGCCTCGCGCTGTCGCTCGGCGACGTGATGGAGCTCGACCTGGACCGCATGCGGTGGCTCCTCGCGCGACTCGGTGAGCAACGCGAGAAGGAGGCGCGCGAGCTCGAGCACGCGGCAAGGAGAACGAGACGATGACAGAACTCGAACTGAATCAAGCGGTGTTCCTTTACCGTTACGTCCAATTGTCTGCAAAGGCTCTCGCCAAGCGCTTCGGAGTGTCGGCGCATACTATGCTTCGGCGGCTGCGCTCTCGTAGAGTCCCGATTCGGGACAAAGCCAGCCAGCGGCGCTCGGACAAGTTTTTTGGGCGCTACGATCATGGCAAGCGCATTCAAGCTGCCTTCGCCGCAGGTCGATATGATACGGAGGCCTACAGAACAAGACTTGTCGGCCTCGTTCCTGGGATCGATCATCGCGGCGAAAAGAATCCTTTTTTTGGGCGGACGCATTCGGCCCTGACGCGCGCCCGCCTGTCGCGAAGAGCGAAGGCACGTGTGATTCCTGGTACGGGCAGCTACGGCCCGGACTGGACGCCGGAGCTACGCAACGCGGTGCTTGCCAGGGACGACCATCGATGTCGGACCTGCGGTCGGGGTGAATGCATGCTTCAGGTCCACCATGTCGACATGGACCGAACCAACAACGATCTAATGAACCTCCTTACCCTCTGCGCAGGGTGCCATCTGGCGCTTCATGGCCGCCGAGAAGGCGTCGAGGAGGTTCGTGCTGCCGCTGCTCGGTCTACTGAGCGGTCGGAAGTGCGCCGAGCGTCGCGCACGAAGAACGGAGGTGATTTTTCCAGTGGCACTTAACCAACTGGGACTTTGACTTGGCTTCGTGTTCACCGCCAAGGACCTCGCCTCGGGCGTGATGGACCGGATCGGCACCAGCTTCGACCGGCTCGACGGCCAGTCGGCGTCGACGATTCGTGCGGTGGGAGGTAACCTCGCCCAGCTTGGACAGGGCGCCGCGATCGCCGGCGCGGGTCTGGCGGGCCTGGCGCTGCTCGACAACGCGGTCGACGCCGCGGCGCAGTTCGGCAAGGCGATCGCCGAGGTGTCGACGCTGACCGACGAAGCGACGTTCTCGACGGCCGAGCTGACCCGGGTGAGCCTCGAGCTCACGGCCACCTACGGCGGCACCGCCGAGGGCCAGGCGCGTGGCCTGTACCAGACCATCTCGGCGGGCATCACCGACGCCGCGAAGGCGACCGACCTGCTGCGGGTCGCCAACGAGCTCGCCATCGGCGGCGTGACGGACACCAAGACCGCAGTCGACGCGCTCACCAACGTGGTCAACGCCTATTCCGCGACCGGGGCGACCGCGCGCGACGTCGCAGATGCGTTCTTCGTGACCATCCGCGGCGGCAAGACCACGGCCGCCGAGCTCGCGGCGACGATCGGCCGGGTCGCGCCCACCGCCGCGGCGCTGGGCATCTCGTTCTCCGACCTCCTGGCGTCGCTCGGATCGGTCACCAACCAGGGCATCGCGACGGCCGAGGCGGCCACCGGCCTCAAGGCCGCGCTCGCCAACGTCATCAAGCCCACCGCCGACGCGCAGAAGGAAGCCGCGCGGCTCGGCATCAAGTTCACCGCAGCGGCGCTGCGCTCGCGCGGCCTGACCGGGTTCCTGCACCAGATCACCTCGGCCGCCGGCTTCAACGCGGACAGCCTGTCCAAGCTGTTCGGCTCGGTCGAGGGCCTCAACACGATGATGGCGATCACCGCAAACCACAGCGCCGGCTACACCACGCTGCTGGGCCAGATGGCCCAGCGCAGCGGCGCCACCAAGACGGCGTTCGACATCATGGCCGGCACGCTCGCGTTCCAGGAGCAGCGGTTCACCGCGCTCAAGCAGATCGCGCTCATCGTCATCGGCCAGGCGCTCGAGCCGTTCGCCAAGGCCATCGTCCGCGCCGCCAATAGCGCGCTCGAGGCGTTCCTGCGGATCCCCAAGCCGATCCGCGACTTCGCCGTCAAGACCTTCGCCGCCATCTCGGTCGTGCTGGTGCTCGTCGGCGGGTTCATCGCGGCCAAGGCCGCCATCGCGCTGCTGCTCCTGGGCCTCAAGGCGCTCGGGATTTCGATCGGCGCCGCGGTCGCCTCGCTGTTGCCGCTGATCGCCGTGATCGCGCTGGTGGCGCTCGTGGTCGCCGGCTTCGTCATCGCGTTCCAGCAGGACCTCGGCGGCATCGCGACGTTCTTCGAAGGACTTGTGGCCCGCGTGAAGCTCCTGGTCCAGGGGCTCGTGCAGGTGTTCTCCGACGGCGGGTTCTCGGGCGCGGTCATGGCCGAGCTCGACAAGGCCGAGAACTCTGGCGTCAAGCAGTTCGCCATCCGCGTGTATCAGATCGTCCACCGCATCCAGCGCTTCTTCGCGGGCATCGCAGATGGCTTTGGCGCCGCCATCGAGGCTGCACGCCCGACCTTCGAGTCATTCGTCGGTGCCCTGCGCGAGCTCGGCGAGGCGTTCGGCGTGATCGGCACCGCGGGGGCCGACGCGCTCGCGGGCATCGGCTCGGACCGGTTCGCCAGCGCAGGAGCGGCGATCGGCGAGGTGTTCGGCCGCGTGGTCGCCATCATCGTCGATACCTTGACCGCCATCGTCCGCGTCGCCACCGGGGTCATCAACGGCATCCGGACGACGTTCGCCTACTTCCGACCGGTGTTCGAGTTCGTCGGCGAGGCCATCGGCATGGTCGCCGAGCAGATCGGCGAGCTCATCTCGCACGTCGCCGGCCTTACGGGGCAGACGCGTGATGGGAGCTCGGTCTGGTCGACCCTCGGCGAGGTGCTCGGCACGGTCGCCGGCGCCATCGGCGTCGTGCTGGCCGGCGCCATCGGCGTGGTGGCGCTCGCGCTCCGCACCGTCATCGTCATCGTGCGCACCGTGATCGACACGTTCGTGTGGCTGGGCACCACGATCGGCGTAGTCGTGGGGATCCTCTACGAGTTCTTTGGCGAGACGCTTCCGCAGGCGGCCAAGAGCGCTGTGGCGGCGATCAAGTCGTTCTTCCAGCCGCTGTTCAGCTTCCTCGGCGATGTCGTCGAGGGCATCCATGCCGCGCTCGACAAGCTCGTCGCCTTCGTCGGCCGGACCGTCGCGAAGATCCCGGCCCGGTTCCGGCCGGCGTTCCTCGATTCGATCGTCGACGCAGGCGAGGCGGCCGAGGCGAGCATCGCCCAGCGCGCGGCCCGCGCGGCCGCGCCCGCCATGGCCGCGCTCGGCCCCGTCGCCGCCACCACGGCGCTGGCCTCGGCCGGGGGACTGTCGAGGGGTGCCCTGGCCGGCTTCGCGTCGGGCGCCGCAGGCACCGCGCTTCCCGGCGTGTCCGAGGTCCGCACGCGGAGCCAGATCAGCGACGCCGAGATCGACGCCATCGTCGCCCGCGGGATCGCGGCCTCCGACGGCCGCCCCGTGCAGGCCCACGTCACGCTCAATGTCGATGGTGAGACGCTCGCGCGCGCGACGGCGCGGGCCGACCGCAATGTCGCCGCGCGCTCGTTCGTGCCCGTCCCGGTGGGGGGCTGAGCCATGGCGCTGGACGTCGCCGGCCAGACGCCGGCCCGCATGTCGGTCGCCAACGTGTCGACGGGCGAGTCGGTCGAGGCGCAGTTCAACCCGAGCGAGTTCGAGGAGGCGCTCGAGGTCAACTGGGCGCGGCAGACCGTGCCGGGCTTGTCGCATCAGCCGCTGCAGTTCGTGAACACCGGCAACGCCAAGTTCAGCTTCGAGCTCAACTTCGAGGCGCAGGACCCGACGACCGACCTGGAGCAGATCCACCACGCGCGCCGGTTCCTCCTGAGCTTGTGCTATCCGCGCCGCGGCGCAGCGGACGTGGCGAGCGGCGGCCCGCCGCGCGCGCTGCTCGTCTGGCCGAACGTCGTGAGCCTCACCTGCGTCATCACCGCGCTGTCCTTCAAGTACAGCCGGTTCAACCTCCTCGGCACGCCGGTCCAGTTCACCGCGAAGCTTGCTCTCGAAGAGATTCGCGACATCCGACTGGTCTCGGAGGACGTGCTCTCGAACGGGTCGCAGCGCTCGGGCGTCCGCCCCGAGGACGTGGGAGGCGTGTGATGCCGCCGCGCCGGTTCTCCCGCTTCACGTTCAGCGCTGCGGTGCTCGACGACGATCAGCGCCTGTTCCTGACCGAGCGCGAACCGTATGGGTTCCGCGCATTGCCCGACAACCGCCAGCATGTCGTCCAGCAGGGCGAGACCCTGTTCACGCTCGCCGGTCGCTACTTCGCGCCCTTGCCGCGCGCCTCGGGCCTGTGGTGGGTCATCGCCGACTTCCAGCCCGACGGCGCGGTGCACGATCCGACGCTGTCGCTCGAGCTCGGTGCCGTGTTGTTCATTCCTTCCCTGCGGGTCGTCACCGAGGAGGTGTTCGCCGAAACCCGCAGATCGGACGCATCGCCATGACCCTGCAGCCGCGCACCGCGCCGCAGCTCTTCGTCGCGGTTCTCCCCGAGGGACGCAGCAAGGCGCGCGTCGAGCTGTCCGACAAGGTGCTGTCGTTCGTCTACGAGGACTCGGGGCCCAAGGCCGACAAGCTGGTGCTCACGGTCGACAACTGGGACCTCAAGAACTTCGACGACCCGGTGTGGAAGAAGGGCAACCTGCTCGAGGTGTCCTGGGGCTACCCCGGCGACATGGCGCCGACCCGGCAGGTCGTCATCCAGAAGGTCACCGGCTTCCAGACCCTCAACATCGAAGCCCACGCGACCTCGGTCCTGATGAACAAGGTCTCCCGCTGCCGGACCTTCGAGCACGTCACACGCGCCGACGTCGTCCGCCAGATTGCGCAGGCCAACGGCTACAGCGCCGCCCGGCAGGACATCGAGGACACCCACCACGTCCTGCCGCTCATCACCCAGGCGCGCATGACCGACGCGCAGCTCGTGCGCCGGCTCGCCGACCGCGAGGGCTTCGAGTTCTACGTCGACTTCGACGGCCTGCACTTTCACAAACGCCGGCTCGGCCAGCACCCGGTGCGCGTGCTGCGGTGGTTCACGCCGCCGGAGGTCGGCGAGGTCCTCTCCGTCAACATCGAGAACGACGTGACCGCCAAGCCCGGCGCGGTCAATGTCCGCGGCCGCGACCCGTTGGCGAAGAAGGACATCGACGAGCGCGGCTCGAACGCCAAGACCTCGCGCGACAGCCTCGCCCCGGTCATCGAGCTCGTCGATCCGGAGACCGGCGCGACCCGGCTCGAGCGCCGCAACATCGCCGAGGCCATCCACACCACCGCCGAGCATTCAGCGCCCACCGCGAAGCGCGAGGCCGACGCACGTTACCGCAATGCCCAGCACCTCACCGTCGAGCTGTCGGCCACCGTGCTCGGCGACCCGAGCCTCTTGGCCAAGACCGTCGTCGAGTTCCAGGGCATCAGCCAGCGGCTGTCCGGCAAGTACTACATCAAGGAGGCCAAGCACAAGATCGACGCCGGCTACACCGTCGAGCTCAAGTGCCTGCGCGACGGCCACGGCGCGCTCGGCGGCGCGCCGTCCAAGGGCAAGCCCAACCAGGGCACCGCGGCCGACGCCGACCCGCATGCGCTTGCGCCCATCGAGGTGGTCGACCGCGAGACCGGCGCGACGCACCTCGAGTACCGCGACCAACGCGGTCGCCCGGCGAAAGGCGGCTCGTGATGGCTGGCGAGTTCGACACCGACGACCCGCGGTACACCGGCCTCTACATCGGCCAGGTGGTCGACCGCGCCGACCCCGAGTGCCTCGGCCGCGTGCGTGTCCGGATCCCTGGCCTCGTCGAGCCAGCGAGCGCCTGGGCGTTCCCGTTGGGAACCATCGGCGGTGGCAGCGAGGGGCGCGGGTTCTTCGCCGTGCCGGAGAACGGCGCCGAGGTCGGTGTGCTGTTCAACGCCGGCGACGTCGACCACCCCTACTACCTGGCGGGCCACTGGGGGAAGCCCGGCGGCGCGACCGAGGTTCCCTCGCCGCTGCGGGAGCTCTCGGCCGCCGAGGCGCCGCAGGTCCGTGCGTTCGAGACCGCGCGGTTCCTGCTCGTGTTCGATGACCGCGCCGGTACCGAGACCCTGCGCCTCCAGGACAAGGTGACCGGCGACCTCATCACGCTCGATGCCGGCGCCGGCGTGAGAGTGAAGACCGCGAAAGACCTCCTCATCGAGACCGCCGGGAAGGTGTCGCTCAAGGCGACGGGGGACGTCTCGGTCGACACCGAAGGTGACGTGGCGGTCACCGCCATGGGCAACGCGACGGTGACCGCGAACCGCCAGGCGGTCGTCGCGGCACCCGACGTTCTGCTCGGAGGCACGAACCTGGCGCCGCCCGTGAACGGTCTCGTCCTCGCAGGTGGCATCGACCCGTTCACAGGGCTGACCTACGCCGCGCTGGGGAGCACCTCCAGCGTCGTCCAAGCGAAGAAATGAAAGAGGAGGGCACATGCCGCTCAACGGTGACGCGATGGCGCTGATGGTCCTCGACGAAATGGGCGGCGAGGTCACGGCGGACCGCAAGGACGCCTTCGAGAAGATGTGCCGCGCGATCGTGCGGTACATCCAGGTCAACGCGCAGGTCACGGTGGAGGTCACCGGGACTGCGAGCGGCGTCGCGCCCGGGCCGGGGAGCGCACCGGTCCTTGGCGTGGGCACCGGAAAGGTCGCTTGACGTGGCGCAAGAGTTCCTCGGCGCGGGGATCTTGAGGCCGTTCCGCAGGGACCAGAAGTCCGACTTCGCTGCCGCCGGTGGGGAGGCGCTGATCCGCAGCGCGGTCGGCCAGGTCCTCGGCACCATGTGCTCGTCGGACTTCACGCAGGGCGAGCTGCCATTCAGGTCGGAGTTCGGCTCGCTGCTGCACCTCCTGCGCCACCAGAAGAACAACAACGTCCTCCAGGAGCTCGCGCGGGTCTACGTCGTCGACGCGCTCAAGCGTTGGGAGCCGCGCGTCGTCGTGACCGGGGTGCAAGTCACCCGCGACCACCAGGAAGGTGAGAACGTGCTTGCGGTTCGGCTGACGTACGATGTCAGATCGACGAACACTGCAGGGAGCAATGTACTCCTTGCCGGGGTCGAACAAACGGTTCTCGTGTAGCCGCGACTGCTTCGACGCCACGTGGCAAGATTGGCTCCGATGGAGCTGATTGTCGCGCGTGTAGTCAGTTCGGCTTTTCGAGGTCGCCCATCCGGAACAGCGGAGCTCCATCGAATGTCACGACCGTGTTCGAGGTCGCATGCTCGAGCTGATCGGCGAGCGCGGTAGCGCGTGCAGCTGGCACCGAAAGGACAGCGTGCTCGCGGTCGAGCTGCAACCCCACCCGGCCCGGCCTGATGGTCATCGATTTGTCCGTCGATTGAATGCGCGCTGTGCGACCGTACGCGACGCGATACCGCAGGAAGTTGACCATCCCACGGCGGCTTGTTGAATCAAGCACGACCGTATGGTCGTCCCACGATAGAAGGTCGAATTCGAGCTCCATCGACGAGCCGTCCCGCGCAGCCTCTCGAGCGATCTCGGCACCTCGTGGACCACGGAGAATGCTTGTGCGGCCCACGTGCCACAACAGCTTCGGATCGACCAGCTCAAGCTCCTGCAACAGCTTCACTGCATCCCAGCGCTCGATCAGAGCGTGCTCGTCGGCCGTGAGCGGCACCACCTGCAAGAATGTCAGGCTGCCGTTGTCGGTCTTCACCATGCCGAGCTCGCGATCGACTGTGAAGGCGACGCCGGCGACGCCAGGGCTCCGCTCGTCGAGCATGTGATCCATCAGCGGCATCGAATGCCCATCGCCGGGGGGGTGCTTGTCGCGGCGGACATACGCGGCGATCCAGCGAAGGAAGTTGATCGGCCAGGTCGGCGGCGTGTTGCTCCGGTCGGCCAGACGCAACGTGAGCTCGATGCCGAATCCGCTGTGCCCGGAAACTCTCGACAAGCTGGCACCTGGCGCGCCCATTCCACTGAGGCCATAGGTGATGTAGTGCCAGTGTGGCGTGGGGTTGAGGCTGCGATACGCGACGACCTCAGTGAGCGGCGGTGCAATCTCGCCCGGCCCGGGCAAGATTGCCCAGCGGTGGTCCAGCACCTTCGGGTACAGGACATCGAGCGCAGCGTCGATGGCAGCGCGACCGGGCTGGACCGGATCTGCAGCGGCCGGGCCAACATGCGGGGTTGGAGGTGATGCCGCCGCCCTGGTTTGTAGTGCCGCTATTGCGACAGTGAGCGTAGCCATCAGGACGCGTCGAGCCGTCACCATCAGCATCATGCTATCATGTGGCGGCGCACATTTGTATCCCATCGAGGATCGTTGCACCGTGGCGCGGTGCAGCGGCAACATCGTCGTTGGGTGGATTGACGATGTTCCGAAACGCGACTAAAGTGCGCTAACGCTCGGTGCGCCGAGCATTTCAGGGTCATCGAATCACTCGAGCCCCGTCGTGGAAGCCCCACGTCGGGGCTTTCTTGCGTTTGGACGCAGCACGATGGGGCTCCTCCCCCAAGCCACCGACTACACGGACAAAGACTTCGACAGCCTGCGGCTCCGGCTGCAAAGCCTCGTCCGCTCGGCGTTCCCGGACTGGACTGACTTCAATGTCGGCAACTTCGGGAACATCCTGCTTGAGCTCTACGCGTTCGTCGGCGATGTCCTGACCTTCTACCAGGACCGCCAGGCGCGCGAGAGCCGGCTCCTGACGGCGACGCAGAGGAAGAATCTGATCGGCCTCTGCAAGCTGCTCGGGTTCCGGCCCGCCGGCGCCCGCGCAGCGACCGCTGACGAGGTGTTCACGCTCGCGGCGCCGCCGGTCGCCGACGTCGTCCTGCGCGCCGGAACACGCGTGCTGACCGCCTCGGTCACCGAGCCGGTGGCGTTCCAGCTGCTCGCCGACGTCGTGATCGCCGCCGGTGCATCGCCCGCGATCGCGACGGGGACGGTCGAGCACTCCGAACCGCAGGACGAGCTGTTCGCCGCCACCGGCTTGCCGAACCAGGAGATCGTCCTCCCGGCGACGCCGTTCCTCGATGGCTCGGCCGTGGTGACCGCCGGCAACGGCAGCTACCTCGAGGTCGACAACTTCCTGGGCTCGACCGCCACCGATCGGCACTTCGTCGTCATCGTCGACCAGAACGATCGCGCGACCCTTCGATTCGGCAACGGCATCAACGGCGCGCTGCCGTCCGGCACGCTCAGCGTCGTCTACAAGACCGGGGGCGGCGCCACCGGCAACCTCAACGCCGGCACGCTGTCCAAGCTGGAGGGCAGCTTCACCGATGCCAACGGCAACCCCGTGGCGATCACCGCGACGAACCCGCAGCCGGCCGCGGGCGGCACCG
>Ga0302263_10000772_pt1 | contig 12212 bp, 10 predicted proteins | sample II_Fen_N1_4_FD_194564 | JGI IMG/M metagenome (GOLD analysis project Ga0302263, IMG submission 194564) | Peat permafrost microbial communities from Stordalen Mire near Abisko, Sweden - II_Fen_N1_4 | ecosystem: Environmental > Terrestrial > Soil > Wetlands > Permafrost | place: Sweden: Abisko... | reverse complement strand
GAACTTCAAGACCAATGCCAAGATGGACTTCGGCGTGGCGATGCTGCCGGCAGGCAAGCAGCGCGGCAGCCCGACCGGTGGCGGCAACTTCTATCTGTTCAAGAAGTCGACGCCGGCGCAGCGCGACGCCGCGTTCAAGTTCATCAAGTGGGTCACGACGCCGCAACGCGCGGCGCAATGGGGCATCGACACCGGCTACGTCGCCGTGCGTGCCGACGCGTGGGCCACGCCGGTGATGAAGCAGTACGTCGAGGGCTTTCCGCCGGCCGCCGTGGCGCGCGACCAGCTGCCCTTCGCCAAGGCCGAGCTGTCGACGCACGACAACCAGCGCGTGACCAAGGCGCTGAACGACGGCCTGCAGGCGGCGCTGACCGGCACCAAGACGCCGGAGCAGGCGATGAAGGACGCGCAGGCGCAATCGGAGCGCATCCTGCGCACGTACCGGCGCTAGCGGAACACGATTGGGCATCGCCGGATTGACGCGCGTCGTTTGAGTCGCCTCATTTGAGTCGCCGCATTTGAATCGTACGACGCAGTGGGTGTACGGCTGGCTGCTGCTGCTGCCGGCGATGGCGCTGCTCGCGCTGTTCACCCACTATCCGGCGCTGGCCAACCTGTGGCACAGCTTCCAGTCCACGCCCAAGGGCGGCCAGCCGGCCGCGTTCGTCGGCCTCGAGAATTACCAGCAGCTGGTCGACGACCCGATCTTCTGGCAGGCGCTGTCCAACAACCTCTGGTACGCCGTCGGCACCATTCCGGTGTCGATGGCGCTGGCGCTGCTGATGGCCGTCTGGGTGAACGACCGCATCCCGGGACGCGGCATCCTGAGGCTCGCGTTCTTCACGCCGACGATTCTGCCGATGATCGCCGTGGCCAACATCTGGCTCTTCTTCTACACGCCCGAATACGGCCTGCTGGAGCAGTTCACCGGCGCGTTCGGGTTGCCGAGCCACAACTGGCTGGGCAGCAAGAGCACGGCGCTCGGCGCGCTGATGGTCGTCACCGTGTGGAAGGAGGCCGGGTTCTTCATGATCTTCTACCTGGCCGCGCTGCAGTCGATGTCGCCGCACCTGGGCGACGCGGCCGCGATCGAGGGCGCGTCGCGCTGGTATTTCTTCCGCCGCGTCACGTGGCCGCTGCTGATGCCCACGACGCTGTTCGTGCTGGTCAACGCCGTCATCAACGCGTTCCGGCTCGTCGACCACATCGTCGTGATGACCCGCGGCGGCCCGGACAACGCGACCGAACTGCTGCTCTATTACGTTTACGAAATCGGCTTCAGGTTCTGGGATTCGGCGTACGCGGCGGCGCTGACGATGGTGCTGCTCGGCATCCTGGGCATCGTCGCGCTGGCGCAGTTCTTCTTCCTCGAGCGCAAGGTGCATTACCAGTGAGCGCGACGCTCAACGTCTACGAGCCGCGCGGCTTCGGGCGCGCGCTGGAAACGGCCGGCGCCTGGCTGCTGGGCGTGTTGTGGATCCTGCCGCTGCTGTATGCGTTCTGGACGGCCTTCCATTCGCCGGAATTCTCGACGCGCCTGTCGCTGACGGCGCCGCTGACGCTGGCCAATTTCGTCACCGCCTGGCACGCGGCGCCGTTCGCGAGATATTTCCTGAATACCGTGCTGCTGGTGTCGATGGTGCTGGCCGCGCAACTCGTGCTGACGACGCTGGCGGCCTATGCGCTCGCGCGCTTCGAGTTCCCCGGCCGCAACGTGCTGTTCGCGCTGGTCCTCGTGCAACTGATGGTGATGCCCGACGTGCTGATCGTCGAGAACTACCGCACGATGTCCGCCATTGGATTGAAGGACACGATCGCCGGCATCGGCCTGCCGTACATGGCGAGCGCTTTCGGTATCTTCCTCCTGCGCCAGACTTTCAAGGGCGTGCCGCGCGAGTTGGACGAGGCCGCGCGCGTCGAGGGCTGCACGCCGCTGCAGGTGCTGTGGAAGGTCTACGTTCCGCTCGCGCGGCCGACGTATCTCGCCTACGCGCTGGTGAGCGTCAGCTACCACTGGAACAACTTCCTGTGGCCGCTCATCATCACCAATTCGGTGGAGGCGCGGCCGGTGACCGTCGGGCTGCAGGTGTTCTCGTCGACCGACCAGGGCATCGACTGGTCGATCATCACGGCGGCGACGCTGTTGACCACTGCGCCGTTGTTGGTAGCATTCCTGCTCTTTCAACGCCAGTTCGTCCAATCCTTCATGCGGGCCGGAATCAGATGAAGCTCATTACGTGGAACGTGCAGTGGTGCTGCGGCGTGGACGGCAAGGTCGATCCGGCCCGGATCGTCACCGAGGCTAAGCTGCAGGCGGACTTCGATGTGCTCTGCCTGCAGGAGATCGCGGACAACTATCCGGATCCGCGGCTGGCCGGAAGCGCGGGCGAGGACCAGTTCGCGCTGCTGTCCACGCTGCTCCCGGGCTACGTCGGCATTCCCGGCGTCGCGGTCGACCACCCGGGCGAGAACGGCCGCCGCCGCCGCTTCGGCAACATGATCTTTTCACGGCTGCCGGTGCAGCAGGTCTTCCGGTACATGCTGCCTTATCCCGTCGACCAGGATTTCCTCGGCATGCCGCGGATGGCGCTGGAGGCGGTGGTCACCGCGCCGTTCGGCGACGTGCGCGTGATCACCACGCACATCGAGTACTACTCGGTCATGAAGCGCACGGCCCAGCTCGATGCGCTGCGCGGAATCTACGCGCAGGGCCACGGGTATTCCGGCGGGTTGCGCGTCGCGGGGACCGACGGCGGTCCGTTCCAGACCTATCCGCGACCCGCGGCCACGATCATCACCGGCGATTTCAACATGGACCCGGCCGACCCCGGGCACGCGCAGATGCTGCAGCCGTTTGCGGACGGCACGCCGGCGCTCACCGACGCCTGGCAGCACGCGCATCCGGGCATTCCCCACGCGCCGACGATGTGCCTCTACCGGAAGATCGACCCAACGGCGCCCGGCTACTGCTGCGATTTCATCTTCGTCAGCGAAGACCTGAAGCCGCGCGTCCGCGACGTCTCGGTGGACATGCAGCTGCAGGCGTCGGACCACCAGCCGGTCCTGCTGACCCTCGACTGACGAGGGGCCGAGGCTCCGGCCCCCGGAGGCGGAAGGCCCTTGGGATCGGCCGCCGCGCTCGCGGAACGTCAAGGCGGCTACAATTCGGGGTTGCGTGCGGCCCCGCGCCGCCGCCCCTTTCTGCACGAGCTGCATCCCCTTGGCCAACGATTCCAAAGCCTCCACCGCGCTCACGTTCACCGGCGAGCGGTTCACGCCCGAAGTGCGCGGCCCGATTTGGTACGAGCACTGGCATCGCTACGCGTTCGTCGCGTCGCTGGTCCCCGGCCTCCGCGTGCTCGACGCGGCCTGCGGCGAAGGCTACGGGGGCTTCCTGCTCGCACGCACTGCGGCGCACGTCACGGGCATCGACATCTCCGCCGACGCGGTGGCGCATGCGCGGCAACGCTATCCGGCAGACAACCTTGCCTTTGCCGAAGGTTCGGTGACCGCGCTGCCGCTGCCGGATGCCTGCGTCGACGTCGTCGTGTCGTTCGAGACGATCGAGCACCTGACGCCGCAGCGGGAGATGCTCGCGGAATTCCACCGCGTGCTGACGCCCACCGGTATCCTGGTGATCTCCTCTCCGAACCGGCCGGTCTATAACGAAGCGGGCGAAATCGAGAATCACTTTCACGTGGGCGAGCTCGACCGCGCGGAACTGAAGGCGCTGCTCGACCCGGCGTTTCCGCAGCAGGCGTGGCACGCGCAGCGCGTGATCGCGCAATCCGCGTTATGGGCCGAGGCGGCGGGGCCGCAGGGAACGCAATATGCCGTGCTCGACGGCGACCAGGTCAGGCAGGCGGTCTTGCCGGCGCCGCCCATGTACTTCGTCGTCGTGTGCGCGGCGGCGGGTGTGGCGCTGCCGGCGCTGCCCGCGCTCTCGCTGTTCGACGACGGCGCGCAGGCGTTGTGGCGCGACTATGCCCGCGCGCTGGTCCGCGAACGGCAGCTCGCGTGGGACGAACTCGATGCGCGCGCCATCGCGCAGGACCGGCTCGCGGAACTCGTGACGGCGGTCAATGCGCTGGCGGGCGAAAGGGACGCAGGCGTGGCCAGGTCCGCGCAAATCGCTGCGCTGCAAACGGCGCTGGCGGCGGCCGGCGCAGCGCGGGACAGCGCCGTCGCGGGGGAGGCGCGCGAAGTCGCCCTGCATGCGCAAACGCGTGAGCGTCTCGCTTACCGGGAGTCGTTTCGCGGCTGGCTGCGCCTGCCGTTCGCGGCGCTGAAGCGGCTCCGGGGCGCGCCGTGACGCCCATCGTCGACGTCATCATCCCGGTGCACCGCGACTTCCAGGCCACGCGGCGCTGCATCGAGAGCGTGCTCGCGGCCACGTGCCGGACGCCGTTCGAACTCGTGCTGGTCAATGACGCGACTCCGGAAGCCGACCTCGCGCGCTACCTGCGCGACTTGCGTGAGAAGGGCCGCGCGACGCTGATCGAGCAGGCGCCGCGGCAGGGCTTTTCCGCTGCGGTCAACCGGGCGTTCGCACTGCACCGCGACCGCGACGCGGTCGTCCTGCAGTCCGATGCGTTCGTCGCCAACGACTGGCTCGACCGGCTGGCGCGGCATGCGGCGGAGCGTGGTGTCGGCGTGGTGGCGACGTTTACCGACAACGCGGGCGTGGCGACCTACCCGCTGCCGCGCGACACGAATCCGCTTCCGGCGGGCTACACGGTGGCCTCGCTGGACGGACTCTTCGCGCGCGCCAATGCGGGTCGCGCCGCGGCGCTGCCGGCGGTCGACGGGCCTTGCCTCTATTTCCGCCGCGACTGCCTCACCTCCGTCGGCGCGTTCGACAGCCGGCCGCTGGGCAGCGACTACGGCGTCGAGATCGACTTCTGCCTGCGCGCCGGCAGCGCGGGCTTCCGGCACCTGCTGGCCGGCGACGTGTTCGTGGGCCACGGCGGGCATGCGTCGTTCGGCGAAGAGCAGGCGGAGGAGATGAAGGGCCGCACCGAACTCGCGCTGTACAAGCTCTTTCCCGCCTATGCGCTGCAGAAGAAGGAGGCACTGGAGCGCGAACCGGCACGGCCGTTCGCGCGCAGCGTCGACCTGCTTCGGCTGGCCGATCTGCAGCGGCCGATCGTCGTGTTCGTCTCGCACCCCTGGGGCGGCGGCATTCGCCGCTACATGAACGACCTGGCCGCGCTGGCGGGGGACCGCTGCGAAATGCTGCATCTGGAGCCCGCGGCCGGCGATACGGTGAAACTCTACTGGCCGCGCGCCGAGGAGAGTTTCGCGGCCTATTTCACGCTGCCTGCCGAACTTCCGGTCCTGGCCGCGACGCTGCGCGCGATCGGCGTCGCGCGCCTGCATTTCCACCACGTGCACCTGCAGCCGCGGGCGATCCTCGACCTGCCGTCGGCGGTAGGCGTTCCCTACGATTGCACGCTGCACGACTATTACCCGATCTGCCCGCAATACCACCTCGTCACCGAAACGGGCAGTTACTGCGGCGAGCCCGACGCCACCGGATGTGCGGCGTGCCTCACGCGGCGGCCGGGGCAGTGGGGGCTGGACATCACTGCATGGCGTGGTGCGTTCGGGCAACTGCTGCGCGGCGCCGACCGCCTGATCGCGCCGTCGCAGGACGTGGCGGTGCGGATGCAGCGCTATTTCCCGGAGATCGCGATCAACGTGTGGCCCCACCCGGAGCCTGCGCCGCAAGCGCCTCCTCGCGTCGCGCGCGTCGCCGTGCTGGGCAACCTGTCGCCGGAGAAGGGCCTGCACGTCGTCGCCGCCTGCGCCCAGGACGCGCGCGACCGCCGGCTGCCGCTGGTGTTCCGCCTGCTGGGCTCCACGACCGAGCCGGTGCCGCAGTCGCCCGAGGCGCCGCTGACGATCTACGGGCAGTACGTCGACGCGGAACTGCCGCGGCTCATCGCGGAGGAGAAGCCCGACGTCCTGCTCTTTGCCGCGCAGGTGCCGGAGACCTATGCGTACACGCTGTCGGTCGCGCTCGAGTCGGGCCTGCCGATCGTGGCGACGGCGCTCGGGGCGTTCACCGAGCGGCTGACTGGCCGCCCGCGGACCGTAACCGTGCCGTGGGATGCGCCGCCTGCCGCCTGGAACAGCGCACTGCTGACCGCGGCCGGATTCGCCGAACGCCCGATCGTGCCCGCGATCGCGCCGCCTGCGCGAGCAACCACCGTGAACCCGTGATGGATCCGGCCCGCTACATCGAGCGTTACCTGGCGCCGCTGGCAGCGACACCGCGCGCGCGCAATCCGCGTGCCGACATGCCGGCGCTGGATGGCCATCATTTCTATCTCGAGGAGGGCCGGGTGGAAACCCCGCGCCTCTCGCTGCCCCAGCTCTACAACGCGGGAGTCGATTGCGGCCACACCGAGGCGCGCTTCGAGTTGAAGCGCCGCGTGGCCGTCGTCGACCAGCAGCTCGAGGAGTTTCGCGCCATCCGCGACCGCGCGCAGGGCGACCGCGAGCATCTCGCCGCGGAGCTCCTGTCGGCGCAACGCGTGCTGCTGAAAATGCAGATGCACACCGGGCATGTGGAGACGTCGCTCGCCGCAGCGCGCAACCGCATCGGCGAACTCGAGCAGTCGACGACATGGCGCGTGTCCGAGCCGCTGCGCAATGCCGGGCACCACGCCAAGGTGCTGGCGGCGCGGGCGCGGGCGCGCTGGGCCACTATCCGGCGCGCGCCGCAGTTCGCCGCGACGGCATGGTCGATTTTCCGCAACGAAGGCCCGGAGGCCGTGTTCCAGCGCGCCTGGGCCAAGGTCAACGGCCAGGGGCGCTTCAAGGCATCGCGCGCGGCGATGTTCAGGCTCGAGGAAGAGATCACGCCGCTCGCGTTTCCTGCCAGCGACGCGCCGCAGGTGTCGATCGTCATTCCCGTCTTCGGCAAGCCCCTGCTCACGTTCACCTGTCTCAAGAGCGTGCAGTCACACACGCCGGCCGGGCAATACGAGGTGATCGTCGTCGACGACGCTTCTCCGGAGGCCATGGACGAGCAGCTGAAGGACGTTGCCGGCGTCCGCTTCGAGCGCAATGGGAGCAACCTGGGCTTCATCGGCAGCTGCAACCGCGGTGCGGCACTCGCGCGCGGCGAGATCGTCGTGTTCCTCAACAACGACACGATCGTCACGCCCGGCTGGCTCGACGCGCTGCTCGCCGTGTTCCGTGAGCACGCGGATGCCGGGCTCGTCGGCGCCAAGCTGATCTATCCGGACGGCACGCTGCAGGAAGCCGGAGGCATCGTCTGGCGCGACGGCTCGGCGTGGAACTGGGGCCGCCACGACGACCCGGACAAGCCCGACTACAACTATCTGCGCGAAGCCGACTATTGCTCCGGCGCTTGCCTGGCCGTGCCCGCGGCGCTGTTCCGGGAGGTCGGCGGCTTCGACGCGAGCTTCGCACCGGCCTATTACGAGGACGTCGACCTCGCGTTCGCCGTGCGCGCGGCGGGACGCAAGGTCTATTACCAGCCTTTCGCCACGGTCGTGCACTTCGAGGGACAGACTTCCGGCACCGACGAGGCCGTCGGCGTGAAGCGGCACCAGGTCGTCAACCAGGCGACGTTCGCCACCAAGTGGGGCAACACGCTGGCGCTGCACCGCGCCAACGGCGTCCATCCGGAGCTGGAACACGACCGCTGGGCGCAGATGCGCGTGCTCGTCATCGACGCCTGCATGCTCACGCCGGACCACGACGCGGGTTCGCTGCGGATGCAGGCGATCCTCGAGATCCTGACGTCGCTCCACTGCAAGGTGACCTTCGTCGCCGACAACCTCGAGTACCGGCAGCCGTACGTGGCGCAACTCCAGAAGGGCGGAATCGAGGTCCTGTTCCATCCCTATACGGCCTCGATCGCCGACCTCCTGTCGAAGCGCGGCGGAGAGTTCGACATCGTCCTGATGTCTCGGCATTATGTCGCCGTACAGCACCTGAACGCGGTGCGCACGTTCGCGCCGAAGGCGCTGGTCGTGTTCGACACGGTCGACCTGCACTTCCTGCGCACCGAGCGCCAGGCCGAGCTCGAGGGCAGCGCCATCGCGCGGGCCGCGGCGCGCGCGAAACGCGACGAGGAGCTGGCGCTGATCCGCAAGGCCGACGTGACGCTCGTCGTGTCGCCGTACGAGCAGGCGCTGCTGGCCGAGCTCGTGCCCGATGCCCGCGTGATGGTGCTGTCGACGATCCACGAGCTGCTGCCGGGGGGCAAGCCGTTCACCGAGCGCGAGGGACTCGTGTTCATCGGCGGCTTCCAGCATCCGCCCAACACCGACGCCGTGCTGTGGTACGCGAAGGAAATCCTGCCGCGGGTCAGGGAGGCGCTTCCCGGCGCCAAGACGTACATCGTCGGCAGCAAGGTTCCCGCCAACGTGCGCGCACTGGCCACCGAGGACTTCATCGTCACCGGCTACGTGCCCGACGTCACGTCCTATTTCACCGGCTGCCGCGCGTCGATCGCCCCGCTGCGCTACGGGGCCGGCGTGAAGGGCAAGATCAACCTGGCGATGAGCTACGGCCTGCCGGTGGTCGCGACGACGCCGTCGATCGAGGGCATGCACCTGTGCCCGGGCGACGACGTGCTGGTCGCCGACGATCCCGCGGCGTTCGCGGCGGAGATCGTGCGCGTGTACAACGACGAGGCGTTGTGGCAGAAACTCGCCGCGGGCGGCCGCGACAACATCCGCAAGCACTTTTCGCGCGACGTCGCGCGCAGCACGATCACGCGCCTCATCGCGCTGGCACGCGGAAACGGCATGGCGAAGTCGGCCTGACGGCGCGCGCAGCGCCGGCGTGCGCTAGCGGCGCCGGAACACGAGGTCGCGCACGCCGTGACCGAGCTTCAGGCCGCGCGTCTCGAATTTGGTCTGCGGGCGCCAGGCAGGTCGTTCCGAAAAATCGGCGGCGGTGTTCGCGAGCAGCGGTTCGGCCGAGAACGTCGCAAGAATCTCCTGCGCATAGTCGTCCCAGTCGGTTGCCGCATGCAGGTACCCGCCGGCCGAGAGGCGCTGTGCGAGCGCGTGCACGAATGCCGGTTGCAGCAGGCGCCGCTTGTGGTGGCGCTTCTTGGGCCAAGGGTCGGGAAAGTAGACATGGATGCCCTCAAGCGACGCAGCGGGGATCATGTGTTCGATCACGTCGACGGCGTCGTGCTGTATCACGCGGACGTTGGCGAGGCCCGCGGCGTCGACGCGATTCAGCAGCGCACCCACGCCGGGCCCGTGAACTTCGAGTCCGACAAAATCATTCTGAGGCTGGGCTGCGGCGATGGCCGCCGTCGTCTCACCCATGCCAAAGCCGATTTCCAGGATGACGGGCGCGTTGCGGCCGAACGTGTTTGCGAAATCCAATGGCGCTGGCGCGTATGCAATGCCCAGACGGGGCAGCAGCGTGTCGAGCGCACGCTGTTGTGCCGGGGACATGCGGCCCTGGCGCAGGACGAAACTGCGCACGGGGCGGTGCGCCGCATCGGCGCCGGAGGGGATTGTCGACGTCACCGTGCAGCGCGTGCACCGAAGCGCTGCCATTCGGCGTCGGCCAGACGGCGCTCGACGGTGCGCGGCTTGTCCTCGCCCTTCGGCGTGTATTCGAGAACGACGGTGTTGTCGCCCTTCCACTGTACCGACACGTCGGTCCACTGTGCATCCGGCTTCCAGCCCAGTTCCTTGCGGATGCCTTCACGCGCGACCAGCCACACCGATACTTCGTTGTCGCAGTTTGCGGCGCAGAAGTCCGCGACGGCAACGTGCTGCCGGTCGGGCGACAGCGAGGGTTCCGCCGGCATCGCGGTCACCTGGCCCGTCGCCCGCTGCAGCGTGGCGTAGCCGATGCGGTCCAGGTCCGTCGTGAACAGTACCACGACGTTGACCGGGCTCCAGTAGTCCCACAGCGACCAGGTCGTGGAGCCATGCAGCGTGTCGACGTCGACGAATTCGCGCGCACCCGTCGGATACAGCAGCACCTTCAGCGTGCTGCCGTCGCGAACCGCGAGGTTGGGAAGCGCTTTCAGCTGATCCGCTTCGACCAGACGTCCGCAATGCGCCGGACCTTCCGCCTGCGAGCACAGCTCCGTGATGCGCGCCGGCGTGACCGGCGCCGCGTGTGCTGTAAAACAGGCGGCAAGCGCTACGGACTGCCCGACGGCGAGCAGCGCGCGCATGGTCAGGAGATGAGTCCGGAGGTCGGGGAGCTGGGGCTGCCCGCGTAGAGTTTCCGCGGCATGCGACCCGCAAGATACGCCTCGCGCCCGGCCTCGACGGCGAGCTTCATCGCGCCCGCCATGCGCACCGGGTCGGTTGCGAGCGCGATCGCCGTGTTCATCAACACGCCGGAGCACCCGAGCTCCATCGCGATGGCGGCGTCGGAGGCGGTGCCGACTCCGGCATCGACCAACACCGGCACCCTGGCCTGCTCGATGATCAGCTTCAGGTTCCACGGATTGAGGATCCCCATGCCCGAGCCGATCAGCGACGCGAGCGGCATGATCGCCACACAGCCCAACTGCTCCAGCTCGCGCGCGATGATGGGGTCGTCGGACGTGTAGACCATCACCTCGAACCCGTCGGCGACCAGCCGCTCGGCCGCCTTCAGCGTTTCGCGCACGTTGGGATACAGCGTCTCCTTGTCGCCCAGAACCTCGAGCTTGGTGAGTGCATGGCCGTCAAGCAGCTCGCGCGCCAGTTTGAGCGTGCGCACCGCGTCATCGGCCGTATAGCAGCCGGCGCTGTTGGGAAGGTAGGTGAATTCCGACGGCGGCAGGGCGTCGATCAGCGATGGCGCGCCGGCGTCCTGGCCGATGTTCGTCCGGCGAATGGCCACGGTGACGATCTGCGCGCCCGATGCGTCGACGGCATCCCGCGTCTGCGCGAAATCGCGGTACTTGCCGGTGCCGACGAGCAGGCGCGAGCGGTACGCGCGCCCGGCAATGACGAGCGGATCGGCAGCGATGGCATTGGCCGCGGGAGCATTCATCGCTGCCATTTTACGCCCGGCGAATTGAGGCAGGTTGCCACATGCGGAAGCGGGCCGGATTAGCCGCCGCCGACCGCCGCGACGACCTCGAACTCGTCGCCGGCCACGACGCGCGTCTCCGCGTAGCGGCTCTTCGGCACGATTTCCCCATTCATTTCCACGGCGATGCGCTTGCCTTCGAGATGCAACGCCCGGACGAGTTCGGCCACCGTCGCGGGCGGCGGGTCGAAATGTTGCGGAGAACCATTGAGCGTTACCTGCATGGGAACGAATGATAGCGCGCTGGCCGGTCGACCCTGGGTCAACCCACCGCGCTCTCGCAGCGTTAATGGACATAGTGGCGTTCGCCCGTGCCGCAGAAGACGGCCGCGCGCCTTTCCCTGGAGCATCGATGAATCTTTCCCGATCCCTGGCGGTCGTTGTCGCCGCCGCCATGCTGACCATTGCAGCGGCGGCGCCCGCGCAGAGCGTGCCACCGCCGAACACGCCGCCCCCGGTCAGCGTGAGCCAGGCGCCGATGTCCCAGGACTTCCTCGATTCACTGCTGGCCCCCATCGCGCTTTATCCGGACCAGCTGCTGGCCCAAGTGCTGATGGCCTCCACCTATCCTCTGGAAGTCGTACAGGCGGCGCGCTTCGTCAAGGCCAATCCCGGCTTGCGCGGCCCCGAACTGGACGATGCGCTGAAGGACATGCCATGGGACCCGAGCGTGCTCTCGCTCGCCTCATTCCCGCAGGTCCTAGACATGATGAACGACAAGCTCGACTGGACGCAGCGGCTGGGCGACGCGTTCCTGGCCGACGAGGCCGTGGTCATGCAGACGGTACAGGGCCTACGCGCGCGGGCGCAGCAGGCAGGCAACCTGCAAAGCACCGAACAGCAGCAGGTGATCTATCAGGATCGGACGATCATCATCCAACCCGCGCAGCCGCAATTCCTCTTCGTTCCGGTGTACAACCCGACGGTGATCTTCGGCCCCTGGTGGGCGCCCGCCTATCGGCCGTGGTACTGGTTCCCACCACCGATCTGGGGTTTCGGGCCGCGTCCGCCGAACTGGGGGTTCTACGCGGGGTTCTACTGGGGACCGGCATGGGGCATCAGCCGCAACAACTGGGGCTGGGCGCAGCCCAACTGGCGCGGCAATTCCATCAACATCAACGTCAACAACACCAACAACGTGTGGATCAACAGACCCGGGTATCGCGACA
>Ga0302263_10000769_pt1 | contig 12225 bp, 8 predicted proteins | sample II_Fen_N1_4_FD_194564 | JGI IMG/M metagenome (GOLD analysis project Ga0302263, IMG submission 194564) | Peat permafrost microbial communities from Stordalen Mire near Abisko, Sweden - II_Fen_N1_4 | ecosystem: Environmental > Terrestrial > Soil > Wetlands > Permafrost | place: Sweden: Abisko... | reverse complement strand
CTCGGATGCACATGCGAGATCTGACGAGCCGTGCCCTCGACACAGCCACTGCCCTCGGCGCCACGTACGCGGACGTGCGCGTGGTCCGGCGGCTCGAGGAGTCGATCAACATCAAGTCCACGCGCGTGGAGGGTGTCCAGTCCGGCGAGAGCGAGGGCTTCGGCGTCCGCGTCCTCGTGGACGGCGCCTGGGGGTTCGCGGCAAGCCACGAGCTGAACGCGACCGAGGCGGACCGCGTCGCCGCAAGGGCCGTCCGGATTGCGAAGGCCAGCGCCACCGCCCTGCGCAACCCCGTCATCCTCGACGACCGCCCACCCGCACAGGGCCGCTTCGAGACCCCCGTGACCGAGGACCCGTTCGCCGTCCCGCTGGAGCGCAAGATCGCGGATCTCCTCGCCGCCGACCGCGCGATGAACGCCGTCAAGGGTGTCGCCTGGACGGAATCGCTGTACGCCGCCCAGCGGGAATGGAAGACCTTTGCCGCCTCCGACGGCAGCTACACGGAGCAGGTGATCACCCACGTGGGCGGCGGCCTGGAGGCCAACGCGATCGAGGGCGACGAGCACCAGCGCCGGAGCTGGCCGGACAACGGCGGCGCCTGGGCCTCCGCCGGCTACGAGTGGATCCGTGGCCTGGACCTGGAGGGCAACGCCGAGCGAACGGCGGCAGAGGCCATGGAGCTGCTGACGGCCCCGCCCCTGCCCGCCGGGACGCGGACCATCCTGCTTCACCCCAGCCAGCTGTACATGCAGGTCCACGAGAGCTGCGGCCACCCGACGGAGCTCGACCGGGCGTTCGGCAGCGAGGCCAGCTTTGCCGGCACCAGCTTCCTGACCCCGGACATGCTCGGCGGCTTCCGATACGGCTCGGACCTGTGCGACATCGTGGCGGACGCCACGGTCCCCGGTGGCCTCGGCAGCTTCGGCTGGGACGACGAGGGAGTGGCCGCCCAGCAGGTCCACCTCGTGAGAGAGGGCATGTTCGTCGGCTATCTCAGCTCCCGAGAGACCGCACCCCGCATCGGGCGCCGGAGCGGCGGGGCGATGCGCGCGGACGGCTGGAACAGGATCCCGTTGATCCGGATGACGAACGTGAACCTGCTGCCGAAGCCGGGCATGAGCTTCGAGGACATCATTGCCGACACGGACGACGGCCTCCTGTTCGAGACGAACCGCAGCTGGTCCATCGACGACCGGCGCCTCAACTTCCAGTTCTCGACGGAGATCTGCCGCGAGGTGAAGGGCGGCAAGGTGGGCCGGCTGTTCCGCAACGGGACCTACACCGGCATCACATACGAGTTGTGGCGCTCGATGGACGCGGTTGGCGACGCCTCGTCCTGGCGGATGTGGGGCACGCCGAACTGCGGCAAGGGCGAGCCGGGCCAGATCGGCCACGTGGGCCACGGCGTCTCGGGCGCCCGGTTCCGCAACGTGCGCGTGGGGGTGGTGGCATGAGCGGGCGTGACGGGATCGGCGCGGACCCGGCGCTCGCCCTGCGGCTCGCCGAGGAGGTCGTCCGGATGTCCGAGGCGGCGGGTGCCACCGAAGCCGAGGCGCTCGTCGTCAGCGGCGAGTCGTCGCTCACCCGCTTCGCCAACAGCGAGATCCACCAGAACGTCTCCAGCGCCGAGATCCTCGTCAACCTGCGGTTCGTCCGGGGCCGGCGGGTGGGCGTCGCCTCCACCGGCCGCACGGATGGCGAGGGCGTGCGGGCCCTGGTCGAGCGCGCTGCGGCCATATCGGCGAACGTCGGGGAGCTTGAGGACTGGGCGGGACTGCCCGGGGCGGACGGCGTGGAGCCCCTGGACATCGCCTGGTCCGACGGGACGGCGAACGCCAGTCCCGAGCTGCGGGCGGACGGGGCGAAGGCCGTGATCGCCGCGGCCGATGCGGTCGGCGTGACCGCGTTCGGCTCGTTCTCCACGGACGCGGAGGCCATCGCGGTCGCCAACTCGAAGGGGATCCGGGCCGCAGAGCGCCGGACGACGTCGCAGCTCCTGACCGTCGCCATGGGCCCGGATGACGGGACCGGCTACGCGGAAGAGTGCTCGATCGACGCGACGACGATCGACGCGACGACGATCGGCCGGGAGTCCGCCGAGCGGGCCCGCGCGAGCGCCAACCCCGTCTCCATCGACCCCGGCGACTACCCGGTCGTCCTGCACCACTATGCCGTCGTGGACCTGCTGGACATGCTCGGGTACCTCGGCTTCTCGGCTCTCGCCGTCCAGGAGGATCGCTCCTTCTGGGAGGCCGGGCGCCGCGTGGGCTCGCCCCTCGTCACCATCACGGACGACGGCCGCGACTCCGCCGGCCTCCCGATGGGCTTCGACGCCGAGGGCGTCCCCAAGCAGCGGCTGGCGCTCCTGGACGCCGGCGTCTGCCGGGACCTCGCCTACGACCAGCAGACCGGCGCGCGTGCCGGGCACCCATCCACCGGCCACGGCCTGCCCGCCCCGAACCCGTACGGCCCGTTCCCCACCAACATGGTCATGAACGCGGGCGGTGCCTCCATGGAGGAGCTGGTCGGCGGCATCGACCGCGGGCTGCTCGTCACCCGCTTCCACTACACCAACCCGGTCCACTCCAAGAAGGTGCTCATCACGGGCATGACCCGCGACGGGACCTTCCTGGTGGAGGGCGGCAGGATCGTGGGGCCGGTGCGGAACCTGCGCTTCACGATGTCGTACCTGGACGCGCTGGCCAACGTGGAGGCCGTGAGCCGGGACCGGCGGTGCATACGCGGGTTCCTCGGCGGGAGCGTGGTTCCGGCGCTGCGCCTGTCATCGTTCTCGTTCACCGGTGCAACGGCGGCCGGGTAGGGCGGGCGATGGGAATTGGCGACCGCAGGGCATCGGACCTCACGGTCTACGCGGAGCAGGACGGCTCAATCTCGGTGGACGTCGGCCAGCGGTTCGTCGCCGTGGACGCCGAGGACCTGGAGCGGATCCTGGACCGGCTGGCCTCGGACGGCGGCACGCTGCGCCTGCTGGGCGGGACGGGTCGCGCGGACGATGGTGACGAGTCCCCGGGCCTCGAGAGCGATCCCGCGATGGGCGCGGCCGGGTACGTGCTGGCGCTCGCCCACGCGCGCGGGCTGACGGTGATCCGAGAGGAATAGCCGCGCGGACGGAGCCAACGGAGGCTCGAGACGCGCGGAGGACGTCGATGGCCGGCCGATGCGTGACCGGCCGGCCGCGACGAGGGTTGGGGCTCGTGGCCCGAGACGGCTACCCGGAGGTGCTCGGCGACGCGCTGGGCGCGGCGTCGTTGCGGCCGGGACCGCCGGGTCCGCCCATGCCGCCGTGACCACCGCGACCGCCGGAGAACGTCCCGTTGACCTGGTCGGTCGCCCGCTGGGTGACCTCGGCCTTCTGGGCATCGGCCTGGGCCTGGGTGATGGTGCCGGCCTTGACCTGGGCGGCGAGCTCGTCGAGCCCGTCCTGGACGAGGGCGTCGATCACCACCTGGGTGTCGACGTTGTGGGCCTTCGCGACCGCGGCGACCGTCTGGCCGCCGGCGAGCGCGGTGTTGAGGTCGGCCTCGGAGATGCCGATCGCCTTGGCGACGACCGAGGTGTCGCTGACGGCCTCGTTGGGGTTGAAGCCGCCGCCCCTGGCCGGCGGCTCACCGGTCGGAGTCGGGACGGTCGCGGCGGTCGGGCTAGGCGATGCGGCCTGGGCCGACAGGGGCCCGACGATGGCCGCGACGGCAATGCCGCCCGCGACGATCGATCCGAACGCGGCCGCCTTCATCCCCCGGCCGCGAGCCTGCGACGACCCAGTCGGCGGGGTTGCGGTCGCGGGCGCGTCATCGATCGGCTCGCCCTCGGGGGGCATCGGGACGAAATCCTGGTCCATGGTGTACCTCTGCTGGGACGCATGCGGTCCCGTGTGGCTCGGTCCGCCGTGTGCGGTCCGTGCCGGGAATCTGCGGCCCCGCATCTTTCGATTCGGTGACGCCCTCGCTACCAGGCGACGAGCTTCCAGATCTCGGGCTCAAGCTCACCCGGTCGACCGCCCACCTCCGCGAACAGCGCGACCGCCCGCTTCAGGTGCGCCATCGCCTCGTCGGGGCGGCCCGCGGCGTGCAGCTGGTCGGCGAGATTGTTCTCGACCGCCGCCTCCAGGTGCGTCTCACCCGTCCGGCGGCACGCCGCCAGGGCCTCCTCGAGCAGGGCGATCGCTCCGTCGCGGTTCCCAGTCGCCGCTTCCACCAGGGCGAGGGCGTTGCGGGCCGCGATCGCCGCGCCGGGATCCGGGTCGTCGCCGGAGATCGCGAGGCTCCTCGTCAAGGCGTCTCGGGCTGCGGGCAGGTCGCCCCGTGCTCGTGCCACGAGTCCCAGCAGTCGATGCGCGGCCCCGATTGCGCGGGCGTCGCCGTCGGCCGTGCCCACCTCGAGCGCGCGGCGCCCGAGGGCCTCGGCCCTTTCCAGGTCCCCGGCGCGGATGGCGACCACGCTTCGCTCGGCCAGGATGCTGCCGAGGAGCCCTGTGTCGTGCTCCCGGGCCCGCGTCCGATCCAGTACCTCCAGGGCCCCGTCGAGATGGCTCGCCGCCGTCGCGGCATCGCCGCGGCGGCTGTGCACCCGGCCCAACCTGAGCTCGATTGCCGGCAGGTCCCTGTCGGCGGTCACGGCGGCCGCCGCCTCGAGCGCCGCGACGGCGCCCGCGTAGTCCCCCAGGATCGTGCGCAGCTCACCGATCGCCGTCTGCAGGCCCGCGATGTCCGGGTGCCCGAGGGCGAGCGCGGTCGCGAAATGGTCGAGCGCCTCCCGGTGCGCATAGACGGTCCGGGCACGGATGCCCGCCTCGCGGAAAGCCTCAGCGGCCTCGGTCTCACGGCCGGCCGCGCGCTCGTGGCCCGCGATCTGGGCGAGCCGGCCCGGATCGTCCCGCCCGTCCTGCAGGGCCCGGAGCACCTCCGCCACACGCCGGTGGAGGAGCCGACGCCGGGCGAGGCTCGTCGCCTCGTAGGCCGCATCGCGCAACCGTGCATGCCCGAAGTCGAAGGCCGTCTCATCGGTGCCGCCGCCCATCTCCCGCACGATCCCCCGCCGCACGAGCTCCTCGAGCGCGGCGATCGTCTCGTCCTCGGAACGGCCGCTGGCCCCGCGAACGGTCGTCAGGTCGAACGACCGCCCGATGACGGCTCCAGCCGCGAGCACCTGCCCGGCGGTCTCGCTGACGCTGCCGAGCCGTTCGCGCATGAGCGCCCGGACGCCCCGAAGCTGGCCATCGGCCGTCGCCGCGGGGCCCGCTGCCAGGGACTCGACCACGATCAGGGGGAGTCCCTCGGACTCGTCGAACAGGTCCGCCGCCCCGTAGCGTGGCATGCCGAGTCCGGCAGCCGCGGTCGCCAGGCGCTCGACGTCCACGGGCTCGAGGCGGCGGAGCACGACCGTGGTGAAGTCCGGCAGGCCCTCGACGGACCCAGCGAACGCCTCACCCCGGTCGTCGAGATCCTCGGGCCGCCAGGTGAGCAGGACGAGCACCCGCCGGCCAGCGAGGCGGCGGGCGAGGAACAGGAGGGCCTCGCGTGACGCGTCGTCCGCCCACTGCAGGTCCTCCACGACAAGCAGCCCGGGCACCGGACCGGCGACCAGTGCCATGAGGGTCGTCGCGACCGCGTCCAGGAGCCGGGCCCGCGCGGCGGGCTGGTCGTCCGCCCGCGTGGCCGGTGTGTCGGCGCCCTGGTCATCAGCGTGGGACGCCGGCAGCGCCACGAGCCGTTCGATCTCGCGGCGCGTTGCCGCGGTCAGGGCCCCCAGCCGGGCGCCCGCATCCGGGAGAGTGGTGCCCGCGCGCAGGAGCTCGACGATAGGGCCGTACGCGATGGAGCCCTCGGCCGGGAACGCCCGAGACGCGAGGACCCGACCGCCGACCGCCGCAACCGCCGCTGCGAGTGACTCCGCCAGCCGAGACTTGCCTATCCCCGCCTCACCGGCCAGCACGGCGAGACGGCCGTCAGCGGTGGCCGCGGCATGGGCCGCGCGAAGGGCATCGAGCTCCGTGTCCCGACCCACGAGCGGCAGCCGAGCGGGGGCGGCCGCGGGGACCGCCGACGGCGGGACCGGCGCCTCGACCCACATGGATGTCAGGGCGCGCTCGTCCCGGATCGCCTCGTACAGCTCGGTCGTCTCCGCGAGGGGTGCGACCCCCAGCTCACGCTCGAGAACCGCGACGCCGGCACGGTACTGGCGGATCGCGGCCGCGCGGTCGCCCGTCCGGGCCAGCAGCGCCATGAGCCGCCGGCGGGCGGGCTCGTCCATCGGGTCGAGGTCGACCCGCCGGGAGGCAGCGGCGATCGCCCCCGCCAGGTCCCCGGTCGTTTCGGCTTCTGCTGATAGCCGCTCCAGGACATCCGCAACGGTCCTCTCGATCGCCACCGCCCGCGTTGCGCGCCAGTCGTCGAAGTCCGGGCTGTCACGCAAGGAGAAGCCGGCGAGAAACGGTCCGCGAGCGAGCGTCGCCGCCGCGCGCAGCTGCTCGAGGTCACCGGACGCTGCGGCCGACTCGAGGGCGATGAGATCGACCCACGCCGCGCCGCGGTCGAGGGACACGGTGGAGCGGTCGACCCCCACCCAGCGGCCCCCGAGCGCCGCTCGAAGGACCGACAGGGTGCGGCGCAGCGCGCCCCGTGCGGACTCGTCGTCCGACTCGGGCCACAGCATCGCGGCCAGCTCGTCCCGGGCGAACGGCCGGCCCTCGACAGTGAGCAGCGCCACGATCGCGAGCGCCTTGCGCGTGTCGACCACCAGCGGCGCACCGCCGACGCGGACCTCGAGCGGGCCCAGGACGCGGATCTCCAGCCCGGATCCGGGAGTGGTCGGCGGGGACGACGGCGACATCGCACGTAACGGTACCGCTTTGGTCACAAATCCCGTAACGTTCCGCGAACGTCGTCCCCTCATCGTCCGGTGCCATGACCGCGTCCCGAAGCCGTCTGGTCGTCAACGCCCTGCGCGTCTCACCCGGTGCCCCCGGGGTCGCCGCGTGAGCGCAGCTCCGGCCGGCCGGTCCCAGGCCCGGATGACGGGGTGGCGCGCGGCCATCGTCTGGCTCGTGGCCGCCTCCGGCATCGTGGCGATCGCCCTCGGCCAGCTGCTCAACCCGGCCGACTGGATCATCGTGCTGATCATCGGCGAGGTCGTCATGTCGTTCGGCCTGGTCGGCGCCGTGGTGGTCACGCGCATGCCGGGCAACCTGGTGGGCTGGCTGGTGGGCTGGCTGATCGCGTCGCGCCGTCCCGGGAACCGGATCGGCTGGGTCTTCCCGGCTGTGGGGCTGTCGCAGCCGTCGCCGTTCGAGATGATCATCTCCGCCTTTGCCACACGGCTGGCCCCGGTCGCGATCGGCGTTGCGATCATCCGCTACCGGCTCCACGAGACCGACCGGATCGTCAGCCGGATGGTGAGCTGGGCGATCGTTACCGGTGTCCTCGTGTCCGTGTTTGCGGACGGCGTGGTGCCCCCCCAGGCCGCGCTCACGCCGTTCACGCAGCAGGACGCGATCGCAGTCGCGGGTTTGACGCTGGTCGCGTTCGCGCTGGTCAAGCCATCGCAGCGGCGGGTGCAGTGGACGGTGGACCGGCGGCTCCACCGTGCCCATTACGGCGGACAGCGGACCGTGGGAACGTTCGCGGAGCGCCTCCGGCCGGACGTGGACCTGGCTTCCCTGCGCGCATCGCTCGCCTCCATCGTGGACCAGGCCGTCCGGCCGGCGGGATCAGGCGTGTGGCCGCGGGAGGGCTCGCGGTGAGCGGGGCGGTCCGCGACGCGCGGCGGGCAGAGCCAGCCGCCGCGACTGAGCGCCCGCTCGGCCTGGCCGGCCGGCTCGCCGTCGGAGCCATCGTCGTTGCCGGGGCGGCCCTCGCCGCGCCCAGCGGGTTCGGGCTGTTCTCGTTCGTCCCGTGCTCGGGCGTCGGCGCCCTGCTGGCCATCCGCCGGCCCCGGACGTCGATCGGCTGGATCCTGCTGGGGCTCGGCTGGGCCCTCGGGCTCGCGACGGCGACCGTCGGCCCGTCAGCCGAGCCGTTCCTGGCGGGAACCGTGGACCCGATCACCGCCGCGCTCACGGTCTTCGCTTCGATCGCCGGCTCGGCCGGGTTCTACCTGTTCGCGGTCCTGGCCACGGTCTTCCCGTCCGGACACCTGCCGAGCGGACGCTGGCGCCGGCCCACGCAGCTCGCCCTTACCGGCGGACTCGTCGTGCTGACCGCGAGCGTGGTCATGCCGGTCATCTCGGTGAACGTCCAGAGCGCACCGACGAGCATCGCGGTGCCGAACCCTGCGGCGCTCCTCCCTGACCTCCCGTTCTGGAGCGTGATCACGCCGGACACGGCCATCCTGCCGATCATCGTGCTGATGGTCGGCGCGGCGATCTCGCTCGTCGTCCGGTATCGCCACGCCACGGGCGTCGAGCGCCAGCAGCTCCGCTGGCTGACGGCCGCCATCGCCTTCGTCGTGGTCGCTGTTACCGGCGGGATCGCTGTTGCGAACGTGCTGCCCGAGGCGGGTGCGAGCGGGCTCGCCTGGGTCGGTGCAATCGTGGCGTTTCCATGCGTGCCCCTCGCGGTCGGGGTCGCCGTCCTCCGCTACCGGCTGTACGAGATCGACCGGATCGTCAGCCGCACGATCGGCTGGGCGGTCGTCACCGGTGTGCTCGTGTTCGTGTTCGCGGCCGGTGTGGTACTGCTGCAGGCCGTGCTCGCGCCGTTCACGAACGAGAACACGATCGCGGTCGCGGGCTCGACCCTGCTCGCGTTCGCCCTGTTCCAGCCGCTCCGCCGGCGGGTACAGGCGTCGGTGGACCGCCGGTTCGACCGGACCCGCTACGACGGACAGCGGATCGTCGACGCCTTTGGGGAGCGCCTCCGGTCGGACGTGGACCTGGCTTCCCTGCGGGCATCGCTCGCCTCCACCGCGGACCAGGCCGTCCGGCCGGCCAGCTCCACCGTCTGGCTCACCATGAAGGGATCCCGATGACCGAACGCGATCCGCGGGCCCGCCAGCAAGGGCGGATCACCGGCTGGCGGGCGGCTTTCGTCCGGCTCGTCATCGGCGGGTTGGTCGCGATGTCGACCGCGTGCGCCCTCCTGATCCCTGAGCAGGAGGCGATGCCCACGTGGGCGCTCTTCGTCTTCACGTTGATGGCTGCCTCGCTCGGCTTCGTCGGGGCGCTCGTCGTCACGCGGCAGCCGCGCAACGCCGTAGGCTGGATCCTGTGGGCCTCGTCCATCGCCGTGGCCGTGTCGACCATCGCTGGAGCGTATTCGAACCTGACCGTCACCAACGCGGGCCCGGTAACCCCCGGCACGGCGTTCATCGCCTGGGTGTCGCAGGTCGGTCTGACGCCCGCGATCACCGGGATCATCATCTTCATCCCGCTGCTGTTCCCGGACGGCCGGTTCCTGGGCCGGCGCTGGCGCTGGGTCGCCGTGTACGCCGTCACCGTGGTCGGCCTGGTCCTCGCCGACAACATGTTCGCGCCAGGGCCCTTGGGCGACTACCCGACGATCGACAACCCGTTCGGGATCCCGGCGATCGCGTCCGCGAGCCAGCTGTTCGAGTTCGCCAAGGGACCCGGCGTGATGATCGCAGCGGTGCTCGCGATCGTGTCCTGTGTCGCGCGCTACCGGCGGGCGGCCGCGATGGAGCGAGCCCAGCTTCGCTGGTTCGGCGCCGCGGCCGGATTCACCATCTCGCTGCTCACCCTCTCCATCGTGGCATCGGTCCCGGGGTTCGAGGTCCAGGTGCTCGCGGACTTCGGCTGGCTGGGCGGGATTGTGAGCCTGTCGCTCATCCCCATAGCGATCGGCGTGGCGATCCTCCGCTACCGCCTGTACGAGATCGACCGGATCATCTCGCGGTCGCTGTCGTGGGCGCTGATGTCGGCTGTGCTGATCGCGGTGTTCGCGGTCGTCGTCGTCAGCCTCCAGAACGTGCTCCAGCCGCTGACCCACGAGAACACCCTCGCGGTGGCCGCCTCGACGCTGGTGGCCGCCGCGCTATTCCAGCCCCTGCGACGACGCGTCCAGCGCGGCGTGGACCGACGGTTCGACCGGGCCCGCTACGACGGCCAGCGTGTGGCGGACACGTTCGCCGCCAGCCTCCGATCGGACGTGGACCTCGGCTCCCTGCGAGCGTCGCTCGCCGCGGCCGCAGACGACGCCGTGAGGCCGGCGGGGTCGGGCGTGTGGCTCAGTTCGAGGGGGCGGTCGGCGTGAGGGCCCGGGCCGTGGTTGCGATCGGGCTGGGCGTCGCGGCAGTGACCGCCGTCGTTGCCGGCCTGCTGCTCATGCCCCCGGAGCGGTCCACGCCGGACCTGCTCCTGTTCCTCGTCGTGGTGGTGACCGTGTCCGGCGTCGGGACGTTCCTCGCCATGCGGGTCCCGGGGAACGTGATCGGCTGGCTGCTCCTGGCTTCGGGCCTGCTGTTCGGCTACGGCATCCTGTCGGGCGGGTACGCGTACCGCAGCATCGATGACCCGACAGGCCTCTGGCCCGGGACCGCCCTTCTCGGCTGGCTGAACAACCTCCTGTTCCTTCCGCCGGTGATGATCGTGGTGGTCGCGGTGCCGCTCGTCTTCCCGGACGGCCATCTTCTCTCGCCCCGCTGGCGCTGGGTCGCAGCGGCACTCGCGATCGGTACGCTGGCCGCAGGAGTGCGTCCCGCGTTCGCTCCCGGCCCGATGGGCGACCTGGGTATCGACAACCCGTTCGGCCGGCCAGGCCTTGAGCCCCTGATCAACACCATCGACACGCTCGCGGCGGTCACCGCCCTGCCCGTGTTCATCGCGTCGATGGCCTCCGTCGTCGTCCGATACCGGCGGGGCGGGCCCATCGAGCGCCACCAGCTCAAGTGGCTGATCGCCGTGACGGCCCTTGCCGCCGCATCGCTGCCGTTCGCCTTCGTCGGCGGCACGCTGGGCCTGACCGTCGCGGCGAACGCGGCGTGGTTCGTCGGATTCCTCGCGATCGCGGCCTTGCCGATCGCCATCGGAATCGCGATCCTGCGCTACCGGCTGTTCGAGATCGACCGGATCATCAGCCGGACCCTGGGCTGGGCTATCGTGACGGGGGTGCTGGTGGCGGTGTTCGCGGGAGCGGTGGTCCTGCTCCAGGCGGCGCTCACTCCGTTCACGCACGAGAACACCATCGCCGTGGCGGCGTCCACGCTGGTGGCGTTCGCACTGTTCCAGCCGCTTCGGCGGCGTGTCCAGCGCGCCGTGGACCGGCGGTTCGACAGGGCCCGGTACGACGGCCAGAAGACGGTGGACGCGTTCGCGGAGCAGCTGCGTGACCGGGTCGAGCTGACCGCCATCCGGGGCGGCGTGCTCGCGACCGTCGATACCGTGGTGCGCCCGACCTCCATGGGCCTGTGGCTCCGTCGGCCCGCAGCCGATGCCGCTCGATGAGCACCGCCGTTGCGTCGCGCGGGCCGCGCGTGCTGGCGCTGGCGCTGTTCGCGCTATCGCTGGGCATGGTGGCGTTCGCGCTCGTCTCCCTGGTCATCCCCGGGACAGACGCGCTGCCAAAACGACCGACGCTGCTCACGGTGCTCATCGTGACCTGCGTCCTGCTGTCCTATCCGCTCGTGGGCACCCTCGTGGCCATCCGACGACCCGAGAACCCGATCGGCTGGCTGTTCGTCGTCCTCGGGCTCGGCTTCACGGTCGGCTACTTCAGCACCGAGTACATCGGTCGCGCCCAGATCTCCGGGTGGCCGCTCCCGGGCGTAGCCCTGGTCGGCTGGATCGGCAACTGGTCGTTGCCGGCGATCATCGGGATCGCATTCGCGTGGATCCCCCTGCTGTTTCCCACGGGCCACCTGCCCGGACGCCGCTGGCAGATCGTCGCGTGGACGCTGGCCATCACGATGGCCCTCGGCATCACGTCGATCGCGCTGCGACCCGGCCCGCTCGACACGAGCAACTTCGGCGACCTCGCCAACCCGTTCGCCGCTCCCGGCCTGGCGGGCCTCCTCGGGGCGGTCGACGCCGTCTACGACCCGGCCATCGCGATCCTGGGCCTCATCTGCGTCGGCTCGCTGTTCGTCCGGTTTCGGAGCAGCTCGGCGGTCGAGCGCCAGCAGATCAAGTGGCTGATGCTCGCGACGGCGTCATTCATCGTCACCCTGGGTGCCGCGATCATCACCCAGGGTGAGGCCGCATTCCTGGTCGCGCTCCTCGCGGCGGCGAGCATCCCGGTCTCGGCGGGCGTCGCG
>Ga0302263_10000768_pt1 | contig 12235 bp, 14 predicted proteins | sample II_Fen_N1_4_FD_194564 | JGI IMG/M metagenome (GOLD analysis project Ga0302263, IMG submission 194564) | Peat permafrost microbial communities from Stordalen Mire near Abisko, Sweden - II_Fen_N1_4 | ecosystem: Environmental > Terrestrial > Soil > Wetlands > Permafrost | place: Sweden: Abisko... | reverse complement strand
CATGCCAGCCTCCTGTTCCGACCAGCCATTTTGCGAGTTGCGCATGGCTTCGTATTTGTCGGACAGGTGCGTGACGATGTGCATGCGGGTCGGGTTGAGCCAGACGAAGAACGGTTTGTTGTCCTGTTTTGCCTTGTCGATGAAGGAAAAGGCCTTGTCGCGAATCTCCTCGTCGATGGTTTTCATGCGTTCCGGATAAAGCGTGCCGGCGTCTTCGATTTTCTGTTTGCCGACCTTGCCCCAGCGCGGCATGACGGTCGTATCGTCGGTGGTGGTGGCCCAGCTGTGGACCATGTTGCGTGGGCCCACTGTGGCGAGCAGTTCCTGCGGATAGTTGGGGTGCGCCGGGTCTTCCATGGCGTCGAGGTGGTAGAGGTAGCCGAAGAACTCGTCAAAACCGTGCACGGTGGGCAGGAACTCGTTCAAGTCACCCAGGTGGTTCTTGCCAAACTGGCCGGTGGAATAACCCATGGCCTTGAGCGTGGTGGCGATGGTCACGGCTTCAGCGGGAATGCCGATGGGCGATCCGGCCTGGCCCACGGTGGTCATGCCGGTGCGGATCGGCAGTTCGCCGGTGATGAAGTTGGCGCGCCCGGCCGTACAACTGGCCTCGGCGTAGTAGTCGGTAAAACGCATGCCCTCATTGGCGAGCTGGTCGAGGTTAGGCGTGCGCCCGGCCATCATGCCCTGGTTATAGACACCGATATTGGACCAGCCAATATCGTCACCCATGATGACCACAATGTTGGGCGCCGATTTATCGGCGGCTTGTGCCATGACGGGTAGAGCCATAGCTGTCAGCAGTATCGGCAGAGCAAACAACGAGGAAAATGGTGTCCGGTTCATGTCGAGATCCTGTGTACTGGTGTGAGTACCTTTGAGCGGTCCCCCGATCACTCTGAAATGGGATCCCCCGCGGATGAGCGTAGGTATGAATTGCGAAATATCCAGTAATAAAAAGTGGTTGTTTCAGGAGGCTTACACCGTATTGAAATCGAGTACGTCAGGTTTCCGGGCAGTGCAAACGAGGATTTTTTTTCGTTTGAGTTCTCAGTCCCGCGCACAGGCGTGGCGGCGAGCAGGGCCCGCCGCCCGGATGGCGCTTCTATTTGCCGACAGTGGCGGCCAGCAGCGGCGCCATCTGTTCATCGGTCAATGCCGCGTGGACTTCCATGCTCATGAGGTCGTTCCAGTCCAGCACCCATTGCTGAATTGGCACCACGTCACTGGCTTCGGCAATGCCAAAACCGGCCGAACCGCCCACCGCATGCCAGCGTCCCTTCATGGTGACGCCCGCGGGTGGAGCGCCGCCGGTCTTGAGAAAGCGCTCGATGACGGCATTGCGGTTGTCGGGGCTGATCGACCAACTGACTATGAATAACATCGGCCACCTCCTGTTGCGCATTGGCACCGGTTTGCCGGAGTGGACCTGGTTGGCGCCGGGACCGGGTCGCACTGATGGTTTGCAGTTCCGTCCTGGCTGGTGTGCAGCAAGATCTCCCATGTGAAGGCATAGCAGCGGGCAGCGTTGCGCGTACGACCGCTGATCCTGTTCCGGGGATTATTCAAGGGCAGGGCTGAACGCTTGTATCACCAGCGAAACATGGGCAGCGGACGCAGCGGGGAACGGAGGAATTGGCGGGCAGAGCGCTTGATCAGCATCCCGTGAAAACCGTGATCGGGAAAGGTCGATTGCACGGTCTTGATGAACGCTCGTGGCAGGCCGAAACGGACCCGGCCGAGGGATACATCGATCAGGTCGGCCTGGCGGAAAGGCTCGACTGTTGTCGCATGCGTTGCCCGATAGGGGCGCACCTTGTGGTGCTCGAGAATCAATGCACTCACTTGCTCTTTCAGGTCTGATCGTTGCCGGGTGTCCAGGTAGTGGTTGGCGAGACCGATCGAAGGCGGCAGGTAATCGAGGGTGTTATCGGTCCAGAGGCCCAGGTCGTGAAACGCCGCCGCGATCTGCACCGCGTCGCACGGCAGGCCTTGAATGCCGCTGACCGCGCAATAGAAATTCAACACCCGATAGACGTGATTGCGATAGCCCTTCAGGTCGGTGCCGATCGCCAGCGCGAAGTCGGTGAGTATTTCGTCGGTGATGGGAAATTCGAGAACGGGGTTCATCATGCGTCCCGCAACAGGTCGTTGGCGTTGAGCAGCTCGTAGGCGATTTCCGGGCGTTTTTCCATGGCACGACGAATCGCCGCCGGGATCGAGGCGCGGGTCTTGCGACACAGTCCCGGCAGTTCGCCCACCTGGATGCCGATACCGCGCATGGTCCGCACTTCGTTGAAACCCGGGGCGATGTCCACGCGAATACCCAGTTGCTCGAACATTCGCCTTTTCATGTGCTCCAGGTCGGTCAGGCTCTGCAAGTTTTCCAGGCGGTCGATCAGGCGTTTTTCTTCGGCTCGGGTCAGAAACAGGATGCGCACGTCCGCTCCCGGTGTTTCCAGCAACGGGTCGCGCCCGCAGTCACAGACACCGGGTGGGCAGGGTTGGCGGATTGGAGCAGAGGTCGTCATGGGGCTCAATCATAGAGCGACGGGGTCGGATTTGCCCATAGGGTTGTAGGGGGGGCTCTCGCGTGGGTGAAAGACGCGTCAACTGATCCATCTCGCCGACGTTGTCCGGCCCGTCTGGGTGCCCGCGCGGTGCATTGCAAAAAAGGCATTATGCTGGCCCCCAAGTGCTTCGCCTGTCGCCAGAATCGCTGGATTTTCAGGTGGTTAGGTGGAGTGTAAATGCGCAATATTCGGATCGCGCTGATTTCGTTCGGCATTGCAGGTCTTGCAATGTCTGCCCAGGCCAGGGAGCTGATGCCCAATGATCGCTACATGTGCAGTTGGGGTGCGGGGACGGCGGCAAGAGCCCAGGAGCTCAAGTTGGCGGGGGTTTCACTGTATGCGGCGCGGCAGAAAATCCACTCGTACAAGTTTTCCAAGTCGTGGATGCGCATGATGGCCATGGGCATTACCGAGCAAACCTACGACAGTCCTACCCGGTTCAAACCCGAGGCGGTGCGCCAGAGTTTTTACAACGACTGCGTGAAGTACAAGCTGGCGCGTAAATGACGGGGGAGGTGGCTTCTGTCGGATCGGGCGTCGGGTTTTCCAGTGCGGTCTATATTGAAGGACCGGGTTCGTAGCAGGTCTGTATCGACCCCAGAATAGCGATAAACCCGTGGCGAGGGAGCAAGCTCCCGCGCCACGGGTCGGTATGAATGACGGGTATCAGGCCGCAAGGCCGTTTTTCTGATTCACCTGACGGTGCATAAACCACATTTCAATCAGGAGATCATCATGACCCAGCTCGACAAAGTACTGTACACCGCCAAGACCCACACCACGGGTGGTCGCGACGGCGCCTCCCGCAGCTCCGACGGCATTCTGGATATCAAGCTGTCGTCTCCGGGCGCGGCGGGCGGTGGCACCAACCCCGAGCAATTGTTTGCCGCCGGCTGGTCAGCCTGTTTCATTGGCGCGATGGGCGTGGCGGCCAAGGAGCTGAAGGTTGCACTGCCCAAGGACGTGGCCGTCGATACCGAAGTCGACCTGGGCACCAATGAAGGTGGCTACCTGCTTCAGGCGCGGCTGAATGTCAGCCTGCCGGGGCTGGATCGCGAGACCGCGCAGAAACTCGTGGACACCGGGCACAAGTACTGCCCGTATTCAAAAGCCACGCGCAATAACATCAACGTCACGGTCAAGCTTGTCTGAGGTGAATAAGAGCCCCACAAACAACGGCGCCCCCTTTGGCTGAGGGGGCGCCGTTGTTTGATGCGCGTATGGCGCGCTAGACCACCGCGCCGAACAAACGCCCCACCAGGGCGGTCACCCCCATGGCCAGAGCGCCCCAAAAGGTCACTCGCCAGGCGCCGATCATGACCCTGGCACCGCCAGCCCTGGCGGCAATGGCTCCCAAGGCAGCGAGAAACACCAGCGACATGAGCGCTATCCATAAGCCCACGCTGTGCTCCGGCGCGATGAAGGTCACGGCCAGCGGCAAGGCGGCACCCGATACGAAGCTGGCGGCCGAGGCCAGGGCTGCCTGCACGGGTTTGGCGGTCAGGGTCTCGCTGATGCCCAGCTCGTCTCGGGCGTGGGAGCCCAACGCGTCATGGGCCATCAGTTGGTCGGCCACTTGATGGGCCAGTGCCGGTGAGACACCCCGATGCATGTAAATGTTGGCGAGTTCGATGTGCTCGGCTTTCGGGTCGCTGGCCAGTTCTGCCCGTTCGCGCGACAGGTCTGCCTGTTCGGTATCGGCCTGGGAGTACACGGAGATGTATTCACCGGCAGCCATGGACATGGCACCGGCCATCAATCCCGCCATCCCGGTCACCAGCAGGGTGGAATGGCTGGCGCTGGCGGCCGCGACGCCGATCAGCAGGCTGGCGGTGGAGACAATCCCGTCGTTGGCCCCCAGCACGGCGGCACGAAGCCAGCCAATTCGATCACTTCGGTGAGACTCGGTATGCCTGTGCATGAATTTCATCGTAGGGGGGACTCACTGTCAGGAGATGGATCAATGCAGGCGGCAGGAGCTTCGACCCGCCGCTTCAGCGCGTTTCAATCTGCGCCTGCCGTTTGCCGCCGACAATCGATATTTCCTTGAACTGCTCACCGTCGCGCAACACGAACAAGGCATCCATCCCGCGTTCTTGAGCGAGTCGCGGGCCTTCGATTTCACCCAGCACCATCAGCGCCGTGGCCCAGGCATCGGCAAGCATGCAGTTGGCGGCGATCACGGTGACGGCGGCGAGCGGGTTGCACAGCGGGGCTCCGGTTGCCGGATTCATGGTATGCGCATAAGACTGACCTGCCACATCGACCCAGTGCCGATAGTCGCCCGAGGTGGCGATGGCCGCGTCGCCAAGCTCCATCACCCCCATCACTTCGCGCACGCCACGGTTGGGTTTTTCAAGCGCCACGACCCATGGCTGGCCACCGGGTTTGACACCCCGGGCACGCATCTCGCCATCGATACCCACCAGGTAGTGGGTGATGCCCCGGCCTTCGAGGCAACGGGCCAGTTCATCGACGCCGAAGCCTTTGGCGATGCCGTTCAGATCAAGGGTCAGCGGTGCGCGTTTGCGCACTTGATTGCGTTGCGGGTCCACCTCCAGCGCGGCACTGGCTGAGGTGCGCACAGACGGCACCGGCGTTTCGAGGGGCTGGTGCGTGACGATCGGTTCGCCGGGACCGAATCCCCAGGCGTGCACCAGATCACCGACGGCGATATCGAAAGCGCCCCCCGATTGCTCTGCAATTCGCAGTGCCGTGGCCAGCACCGTGGCCAGCTCCTTGGGCACGGATACCCACTGCTGTTCCGGCGCGGCATTGAGGCGATTGAGGTCGGAGTCCGCTTTCCAGGTGGACATTTGCTGGTCCACCCGGCTGACGGCACGCGCCAGGCTGTGATGGATGGCCTCGGTCGACAAATCCGGCTCTGCATAGAACAGGGCGGTGTAACGGCTGCCCATGGTTTCGCCGTTGAGGCTGTAGCGGTGCAGCTCAGTAGACATCTTCAAGGTAGCGTCCTTGTGCCTTGAGCGTCAGCACGCTCAGGTTGAGGGGGGCCAATACTTCATCGAGGGCGTGCATCACGCCTTTGGCCATCTCGCGACTGCCACACACCAATACCTGGGCGCCTTTTTCAATCAGGCGACGCAAGGCCATCGCATCGCTGATCAGCCGGTCTTGCACGTAGCTGCGATCCTGCACCTGGGAGAACGCGGCCTGCAACCGGGTCAGACGTTGGTCCGCCAGGTAGCGGTTGAGCTCGGGCTCGTAGAGAAAGTCCGACGCCGGGTTGCGTCCACCCCAGTACAGATGCATCGGATGGCGGGCCTTGTTGTTGCGGATAAAACCTGCCAGCGGCCCGATACCAGTGCCGGCACCGATCAGGATCACCGGTTGTTTGCCCGAGGCCGGCCGGAAATGCGGATTGGGCTGGATGAAGGCTTCGATCGGGGCGCCCTCGGGCAACTCATGGAGGAAGCCGGAACACACGCCATTCGGGTGTTTGCGTACGCAGATTTCCAGCATGCCGTCGTCCGAGTTGCTGGCCAGGGAATAGAACCGTGGCTCGGCACTGCCTGGCGGTACGATGCCCACCAGGTCGCCGGCCTCGAAGCACGGCAGGTCGCCCACGGCCTTGAAGCGCAGAACGTGGGTCGGTGCGTTGACCTGTTGCCCGTAGGCGATGCGTTCCACCAGTTCCAATTGATGGGTGCGCGGCCGGTCGGGGATGCGGTTGAGCGACAGCTCCTGGCCCGTGGCAGCCCCCAGTTTCTGGCCCCAACGGCTGAACTCCTGGGAGGACTGACGGTTGATGGTCTCCAGCGCCAGCAACGGTGTGCCGCCGGCCTGCAGCATCGCCGCTTCAACCTGATGAGCGAACTGACAGAACCGGGCAAATTGGCGATCACCGAAACCCAGTACCGCAAACGGCTGGCCAGGCTTGAGGCCGTTCTTGGCCAGGCGCGCCAGAAACTGCGAGGCCGAAGACGGCGCGTCGCCGTCGCCGTGGGTCGCGGTCAGGATGAACACTTGTCGGGCATGTCCCAGGTTGTTCGCATAACTGTTCATCGGCGCGCTGTGCACGGTGTGTCCGGCGGCGTGCAAGGTGTCGTGCAGGGTCTTGGCAAAGCCCCAGGTGCTGTTGCTTTCGCTGCCGACCAGAATCACGCTGTCGGCCGAATGGGCGGGGCTGTTGTGGCGGATGTTCGGGCCGGCCTTGCGGCGGCGCCACCACAATAGAATCCCGGTAACGCTCATTAAAGGCACGCTCAGGGCGCAAATCCCGAGTAACAGGCCCAGCCACCAGAGGCCCTGCCCGGTGTGCAATTGGTAAATCAATTCGTAGAGCGCACGCGTCGAGTCATGGGCTTGATAGGACAGCAGAGCGCCGTTGCCTTGATCGACATAACCGTCGCCCTTGGCCGTGCGCAGGGAATACACATCCTGCGGGTTGCCAGGGCTGGGGTAGACCAGTTCGCGCAGGTCATTGAAGTCGACGTTGCGCAAGGCCGGCAGGTTGGCCACCGGCATGGCCGGCCCGGCGCTGACATGGGCGGGGAACGCCGGTTCAATCGCGCTGCCATCCGGAATCAATTCGAAGGTGGTGGCGCACAGAAACGTCCCGCTCAGCGCCGAGAGCATCAGGCCCACGAGCACCAGACGCCCGACTTCGGCATGCCAGCGCTGACTGAAGTTGCCACGAATGGGCCGCAACAGGTTACGCCAGCCGCCCAGGCGTCGGGCCAGCAACAGCGCCCCGGACACCGACAGCATCAACATGAACAATGCGCCCGCACCGGCCACGCCGTGCCCCGGCGTACCGAGGAATAGCGAGCGGTGCAGGTCTTTCATCCAGCGTGAAAAGGCGGAAGGCTGGTAGGGCGCAAGGCCCTGGCCGGTCAGGGGATCGACCGTTTCGGCACCGGCCTGACCGTTCTGGTTGTAGTAGACGATCACGGTCCCGGACGCGCTGCGTTGAATCTGCTCCACGCCGGAGAAGTGGCTGGCAACGCGTCCGGCCAGTTGGCCGACGTTGAGTTGGCCGCTGGCGACCGGCGCCTGATGCAGGCGTTCCAGGGCCGGGTCGACCGACAGCACGGCGCCGCTCAAGGCCAGAATCATGACCAACAGGGCGGCGATCAGGCCGGGTAGCGAATGGAGCTGGCGAAGCATGTTCAGCCTCCGGATTGGGCGGGTGCTACAGATCGTAGGTAAAGGACTCGACGTAGGTGCTGCCGGCTGCCGGCTTGCCGGCGCCTTTGGAGGTCAGCGGGACACTGACATCGGCGCGAACGTCACGTTTGTCTTCGACGGCGCTGTCAATTCGGATCTGGTAACCGGCATCGATCAAGGTATCCGCCAGTTCAACGCTGACTTTGAGCGTGCGTCCGCTGCCGACGCTGGCACCGCTGACGCCGTCAAACTCGCTCGGGTTCATCCCGCTACCGCGGGCCCAATCACCCAAGTGCTTGTAGTACTTGGCCTTTTTGCCGGCGACCCAGAGGGTTTTCTGGTACTGGCCATTGCCGTCGGTGACGTAAATCGCCAGGTAGGCGCCATTACCGCTGTAGTCCTTGAGTTGAGTGGTCAGGGTGACTTCCCGGGCCTGGGCGAGGCCCGGCAGGGCAATGGCGCCGGCGAGGCATGTAGCTGCAATGATCTTTTTCATGGGAATGTCCTTTTGATCGTCAGGTCGAGAGCCTGAACCTGCTTGCTGACAGCAACCTGAAACCCGGGAATAAATGCTCGGCAGGTCGTCATTCGGTAACGGGGTGAGTGAGGTAATCCCCGGCATCGCCGTCGTCCTTGAAGCGGATCTCCAGCTTGCGCAGATGCAGGGATGCCGGTGAGTAACTGGCTTCGATCGCGTTGCCCTTGCGATCCAGGCCGCGGATTTCGTAACAGCCGTCGTCGACCTTGATGCGCTGCACGCTCCAGCCAAATTGCTGCTGAACCTGCTGGCGCAACGTTTCGCGCGGCTGCCAGTCGGAGACCGGGTCGCTGCAGTCTTCGTCGGCCACCGCATAACCACTGAGCGAAAGACTCAGCAGCACGGCACTGGCAATAAAACCTGATTTCATGATCTGTCTCCTGCCGTTGGCGGCGTCTGTGGCATACCCTAAAGCACAATCCTGACAACCAGCTGAATCTTCAGATTCGCGTCAGGTGCGGCGATTAAGGTGCTATACGTCAACCATCACAGGAGGTGCCAGATGCGGGTTTTATTGGTCGAGGATGCACCGGGGCTGGGGGATGCGGTGCGCGAGCAGATCGCCGACGATGGCCATGCCGTGGATTGGGTGCAGCGCCTTGAGCACGCGCGCAACAGTGTGCGCACCACGCCTTATGACTTGATCCTGCTGGACCTGATGCTGCCCGACGGCCGTGGGCTGGATTTTTTGCGCCAGCAGCGCGCGGCCGGGGATGTGACCCCCGTGATCATCCTGACCGCCCAGGATCAGATCTCCGACCGCATCGCCGGTCTCAATGCCGGGGCCGATGACTATCTGGTCAAGCCGTTCGACCTGTTCGAGCTGTCGGCCCGCGTGGCGGCGGTGGCCCGGCGCTACAGCGGCAACCCCAACCCGCAAATCAAACTGGGCGAGCTGCAGGTCGACATCAGTGCGCGCACGGTGCAGCGAGCAGGCGTGACCGTGGACCTGACGGCGCGTGAATGGGCATTGTTCGAGGCCTTCGTCCAGCGGCCCAGCGCGTTGTTGTCCAAGTCGCAACTCGAAGAGCGGCTTTATGCCTTTGGCGCTGAAATCGAGAGCAATACCATCGAGGTCTACATCAGCCGGCTGCGCAAGAAACTTGGGCGTGACCTGATTGAAACCGTGCGCGGCATGGGTTATCGGCTGATGTCCGCATGAAGTCTTCAAGCCTGCAGAAGCGCCTGGGCATCGGACTGACATTGGGCATGACCCTGCTCTGGCTGGGGGCGACGGTTGGCACCTGGCTGGTGGTGCAGCATGAGTTGAACGAGGCGTTCGACAGCGCGCTGGAAGAAACCGCGCAACGCATCCTGCCGTTGGCCGTGCTGGAAATCAGCAACCGTGAAGAGCCCCGCGATGCACAGCATGTCGCCCCGCTGAAAACCCACAAGGAATACCTGACGTACCTGGTCCGTGATGGCAAGGGGCAGATCCTGATGCAGTCCCACGACGCCAACCCGGACATCTTCAGCAAGCAACCGGCGGAAGGTTTCACGACGACGGAAAAATACCGTTTGTACGGGGCCAGTGCGTTGCGCGAGACGGTGTATATCGAGATCGCCGAACCCTTGGGCCATCGTCGTGAAGCGGCACGGGAAGCCTTGTTTGCCCTGTTGCTGCCGTTATTGGCACTGATCCCCATCAGCCTCTTGGGCATCTGGTTGTTTGTGCGCATCAGCCTGCGCAGTGTGATGGCCTATCGGCGGGCCGTGGAGGCTCGGGGTGTCGGCGATCTGTCGCCGATCAAGGTGGCGCGCCTGCCGGCGGAAATCGATCCGCTGGCCGAAGCGGTCAATCATTTGCTGGAGCGTTTTCGCAAGGCCCTGGAGGCCGAGCGCAGCTTTACCGCCAACAGTGCCCATGAACTGCGCACGCCACTGGCGGCGACGCTCGCGCAGATTCAGCGCTTGCGCCACGAAGCGCCAGAAGGCCCCCTGCGGGCGCGGGCGGCGAAGATCGAAAACTCGTTGCGCGAATTGGCGCGGCTGTCGGAAAAACTCATGCAGCTGGCCAAGGCCGAGGGCGGCGGGCTGTTGTCTGAAACGCCGCAGGATCTGATTCCGCTGCTGGCCCATGTGGTCGATGAGTGGAACCACAGCAGCGGAGGCAGGGTCGAGTTGCGGCTTCCAGCACAGGCCAGCGTGTATGCGGCCATCGACCCGGATGCCTTCGGCGTCCTGTTGCGCAATTTGATCGAGAACGCACTGAAGTACGGCGCGGCCGATCAGCCGGTCGAAGTGAGTTTGTCCGAGTCGGCGCTGCTGCGGGTGATCAATGGTGGCCCGGCCGTGCCGGAACCGGTATTGCAGCGCTTGACCGAGCGATTTGTGCGGGGCAACAGCGAGGCCAGCGGTTCAGGGTTGGGGCTGGCGATTGCCAGGACCATTGTCGAAGGGGTCAACGCAAGAATGGTGCTGGTCTCGCCTGCGACGGGCCGGTCGGATGGTTTTGAAGTGTGCGTCTGGTTACCCGTGGTGGCGCCGCTCGAAGGTTGAGCGGAATGCGGGTGTTTGAGTGGCGGACTCTACCCCTGTGCGGCGCCATTATGCGCAATCTGACAACAGTGTATGTCCGCAAGGCAGCTATTTAGGGGAGTGGTAAACACTTAGCATCGTCTCTACCCGCTGAACCAAGGGCGTAGATGGCCCTTGGTTCGCGAGGTCCAAACAAACATACCTTGAACGAGACGGTGAACATCATGAACTTGGCAAAAGTTGCGATTTTTATGGCCCTTGGCAGCCTCGGCGCGCCGGTCTTTGCGGGTCAAACCCCGGCAACGGCCACACCTGTTGAACCCTACACCTACTCAACGCCACTCGACATTCACAAGGTCATTGCCGTGACCGATATCCCGAATGACTGTGGCCCGGTACCGGCGCAAATGACCTACGAAGACTCCAGCGGTCAACGCCACGTGCTGCAGTATCAAGTGATGGGCGCTGGATGCTCGAACGGTTGAGTGCGGTGCAGACGATGGAGGGTCGACACTCCATTGCGGCGGCACTAGCCAAACCGATGTTCTGATTGGCTGACGATTTTTTCATCGGCTGCCAACAAGTCGGGGATGTGGTGTTTAAGAAACTCCACCCAGGTCTTTATTTTCGCGTCCACGTATTTTCGTGACGGGTAGATGGCAAACACACTCAACGCTTCAAAGTGATAGTCCGACAGTACGCGCACCAGCGTGCCGGCCCTGAGTCCGGCGACGGCGGAGGCTATAGGCTGAACACCGATCCCCATTCCGGTGGTGAGGGCGACCGTCATGGCATCGGCGGTGTTGACGTGAAAGGACGACTCGGGCGTATTGATCGTCTCCATGCCTTCGGGCCCCTCGAATACCCAGTTTTCAACCGGCATGACCGTGTTGACGATTCTCAGACAATCATGAGCATGAAGCGCACCCGGCGAGTCGGGCGTTCCGCGTTTGTTCAGGTAGGCCGGCGACGCGCAGAGAATGCTGTAAGTCGTGCCAAGCCGCTGAGCGACAAACCCCGAATCGGGCAGCTCCCGCGCCAGCACAATCGACATGTCATAGCCTTCTTCGATCATGTCCGGCAGCCGATTGGTCAGTGTCAGATCGAACAATACCGAAGGATGAATTTCCCTGTAGCGGGCGATCGCGTCGATTACGTAATGATTGCCGATGGCTGACATCGCGTGAATTTTCAGCCTGCCCTTGGGATCGAATTGCGCGATGCCGGCTTCCTCTTCGGCTTCACGGATCTCTTCGAGGATTTTCTCGCAGCGCTGCAAATAGCGTATCCCGGCTTCGGTCAACGCCAGGCGGCGGGTCGTGCGGTTGATCAGGCGCGTGTGCAGCCTGGCCTCCAGGCTGGAAACCGCTTTGGAAACGTTAGTCGTGGTGGTGTCCAACAGCAGCGCCGCCGCCGTAAAGCTGCCGCTCTGGGCGACGGCCGTAAAGAAGCGCATGGTCTGGAGAACATCCATCGTTTCCACCTCACAGAAATGTAGAAAAGGGCGGCCCGGCAC
>Ga0302263_10000766_pt1 | contig 12272 bp, 6 predicted proteins | sample II_Fen_N1_4_FD_194564 | JGI IMG/M metagenome (GOLD analysis project Ga0302263, IMG submission 194564) | Peat permafrost microbial communities from Stordalen Mire near Abisko, Sweden - II_Fen_N1_4 | ecosystem: Environmental > Terrestrial > Soil > Wetlands > Permafrost | place: Sweden: Abisko... | reverse complement strand
CTCCGCCCTGAAGGACGTCGCGACTGCGCTCGTCGCCCGCGGCGCCGACACGGTCTACTTCGTCGCCCACACCGACCTTGCCCACTACCTGGCGCAGCCGTACACGCAGGTCGTGACCAGCCTGATCCGCGAGCACGAGCCGCAGATCGTCCTCTACGGCGCCACCACCACCGGCCGCGACCTCGCGCCGCGCGTGGCCAGCACCCTGCGCACCGGCCTCACGGCCGACTGCACCGACCTGCGCATCGGCGACCACTCGCTCAAGGGCGAGGAGTACAAGGACCTGCTCTACCAGATCCGGCCGGCGTTCGGCGGCAACATCATCGCCACCATCATCAGCCCGCTGCACCGGCCGCAGATGGCCACCGTCCGCGAAGGCGTCATGGTCATGCCCGAGGAGGACCGGCGGCGGGACGGACGCATCATTGCCGTGCCCGTTACCCGCACGCCCGAGCCGATCAAGGTGCACGCCGGCGTGGCGCTCAGCGACGCCGACTTCGTCGTCAAGCTCGTGAAGCGCGTGCAGGAGGAGAAGCGCGTCGACCTCAAGGGCGCGCGTATCGTCGTCTCCGGCGGCGTCGGTGTCGGCTCGCGCGAGGGCTTCGCGCTGGTCGAGGAGCTGGCCCGCACGCTCGGCGGCGTCGTCGGCGCCAGCCGCGCCGCCGTGGATGCGGGGTGGATCGCCCACGACCACCAGGTCGGCCAGACCGGCACCACCGTGCGCCCCAAGCTCTACATCGCCTGCGGCATCAGCGGCTCCGTGCAGCACCGCGCCGGCATGGACCAGAGCGCGCGCATCCTCGCCATCAACGACGACCCGCTGGCGCCGATCTTCAGCGTCGCCCACTACGGCGTGGTCGGCGACCTGCACAAGGTCATCCCGCTGCTGATCCAGGCGTACAGGACGAAGGGCGCGGGCGGCGAAGCCGCTCCCGCGACCAGCCCGGCCGCGCCCACCCAGCCCGCCGCGGCCGACGGAGGTGCGTCGTGAGCAACTTCTTCACCGACAACGCAGACCTCCAGCAGACCCTGCGCAGCCTCGACCTCGCGCGCATCGTGCGCCTGCGCGAGGACGGCTACGCGCAGGCTCGCGACTTCGCCTACGCGCCCAGCGACTTCGAGGACGCGGTCGACTCGTACGCGCGCACGCTCGAGATCGTCGGCGACCTCGCCGGCGAGTACATCGAGCCCCGCGCCGAGGACGTCGACCGCGTCGGGAGCGAGCTCGTACAGGGCGAAGTCTGCTACGCCCCCGGTATCGCCGAGGGCCTCGAGCGACTCAAGCAGGCCGACCTCATGGGCATCACGCTGCCGCGCAAGTACGGCGGCCTCAACTTCCCCGTCTCCGTCAGCGTCATGATCGTGGAGATGGTCAGCCGCGCCGACCCGGCGCTCATGAACATCTTCGGCCTCCAGGACATCAGCGAGACCATCAACAAGTTCGCCGACGGCGAGATGAAGGCGGCCTACCTGCCGCGGTTCGCCAGCGGCGAGGTCACGGGCAGCATGGCGCTCACCGAGCCCGAGGCCGGCAGCGACCTCCAGAACGTCCAGCTCAAGGCGACCGAGCAGCCGGACGGCACCTGGCGCCTGAACGGCGTCAAGCGCTTCATCACCAACGGCTGCGGCCAGATCAGCCTGGTGCTCGCCCGCTCGGAAGAGGGTACGACCGACGCCCGCGGGCTCAGCATGTTCGTCTACGAGCGCGACGAGCACATGCGCATCCGCCGCCTCGAGGACAAGCTCGGCATCCACGGCTCGCCCACATGCGAATTGCAGTTCGACGACGCGCCGGCGCTGCTCGTCGGCGAGCGCCGGCGCGGCCTCACCACCTATGTCATGAGCCTCATGAACGGCGCCCGCATCGCCATTGCCGCGCAGGCGCAGGGCATCGCCGAGGCGGCGTACCGGGCGGCGGCCAAGTACGCCGCCGAGCGCATCCAGTTCGGCGCGCCCATCGGCGAGCTCACCGCCGTCAAGGGTCTGCTCGCCGACATGCGCGTGAGCCTCGAGGCGGCGCGGGCTCTGCTCTACGAGACCGCGCTCATCGTCGACACCAAAGAAGTGCTGGAGCACCGCATCGCGCAGTTGCAGGCGGCCGAGAAGGCCGGCGAAGCTCAGCCGGCCGGCCCGGACACGGACGTCAAGGCGCTCCGCGGCGAGCTCAAGACGTACACGCGGCTCGCCGCCCTCTACACTCCGCTCGCCAAGGCCTGCTGCACCGAGATGGCCAACCAGGTCAGCTACGACTCGCTGCAGGTCCACGGCGGCTCCGGCTACATGCGCGACTTCGCCGTGGAGCGCTACGCCCGCGACGCGCGCATCACCAACATCTACGAGGGCACGACGCAGTTGCAGGTCGTCGCCGCCATCGGCGGCATCCTCGGCGGCACGCTCGCAGGACGCCTGGACGAGTACGACGCCGAGGACTTCTCGGCCACACCCGAGCTCCTGGCGAAGGTGCGCGCCGCGCGTGCGCGGCTCGCCGAGGCGATCGCCCGCGTGCGCGAGCTCGACGACGTGCGCTTCCGCGACTTCCACGGCCGCCGTCTCGCCGAGATGGCGATCGACGTGAACTGCGCTTACCTGCTGCTCAGGACGGCGCAGACCGACGCGCGGCGCCTGCTGGCGGCGGAGTACTTCGTCGCCGCCGCCTCGGCGCGCGTCGAGGGCGCCGCCTCCCAGGTCCTGGGCGGCGACCCCGCCATGCTGGACGCGCTCACCACGCTGGCGTCCGGCTGAGAGACCCACCCGGTCGCGATCGACTGACCGGGTCAGGCGCTCGGAGCGCGCACCACATGACCGCCTGAGGGAGGCGACGCGCGGAAGCGGCGGCTCGGAGTCGTGAGGCGGACCGGCCGGCCGGGCTCGAAGCCCGGCCGGCCGGTCCGCGTACGGGGTGCGCGCCGGCGCTGGGCCGGCCGTCAGGCCGGCCCGGCCTCCGGCGCGCCATCCTCCCCGGTCTCTTCCCCGGCGTCCTCGTCGACCGGCTCGGGCAGCGGCGGCTCGAGGCGGTCGCCGCCGGCGGCCCGCGCCGCCGCGAGGCGCTCCTCGGCTGCGCTCGCGAGTTCGTCCGCGTCCTCGGCGGCGTCCGGGTAGCCCGCGACGCCCAGGCTCATCGTGAACCGTCCGAGCGCGCCGAGCTCGTCGTTCGAGAGGCGCGTGCTGGCCACGCGGGCGCGGATCCGCTCCGCCACCAGCCCGGCGGCCTCCGGCGTGTGCGAGGTGTTGGGCAGGAGGAGCGCGAACCTGCCGCCGCCGAGGCGACAGGCGACGTCGACCTTGTCGCGCAGGCTCGTCTGGAGCAGCCGCGCCATGGCGACCAGCACCGCGTCGCGGAAGGCCGGCCCGTGGGCGAGCGTGAGGTCCTCCTCGCCGTCCACCTCGCAGACGACCAGCGTCAGCGGCTGCCGGTAGCGACGGGCGCGGGCGACCTCCGCGTACAGCCGCTCGTAGAAGTACCAGCGGCTGTAGAGCCCGGTCAGCGTGTCGGTCGCCGACCGGCTCTGCAACGCGCGGAAGGCACGCGCCCGCTCGAGCGCGGCTGCCGTCTGCGCGGCGAGCAGGGAGGCGAGCTCGACCTCCGCCTCCCGGAACCGGCGCCCGAGCGGCGACGTCACCTCCAGGTAGCCGGAGATGCGCTCGCCGGCCACCAGCGGCAGCACCAGCCGCGCGCGCCCGTCGGCGGTCCGCGATTGCTCCGGGCGCCCCAGATCCACGGCCTGCCGCGCGACCGCGTCCGCGCGCCACGCCGTCCGGACGTCCTCGCCCTCGCCAGCCGCGGCGACTCGCGAGAAGCCGCCGTCGTCCTGGCGCAGCACGACCTCGGCGTCGCACACCACACCGCCCACCAGCCGTGCCGCCTCCTCGCGGACGGCCGCGACGACCTCGTGCGACGCAAGTGATGCGGAGAGCCCGTGGCCGGTGACGAGCAGGCCGGCGAGGTGCTCGGCGCGCTCGCTCTCCGCCTCGTACAGGCGCGTGGCGCGCAGCACGGCCGCGGCCAGGCGCGCCAAGGTGCCGAGGCGCGCGCGCTCGTCCGGCGTGAGCCGGCGCACCGCGCGCTTCTCCGCAAGGCTGAGGACGCCGAGCACTTCCGCGCCCGCGAGGAGCGGCACGTCGATCCTGCTGGTGAATCCGGCCTGCGTCAGCGCCGCCGTGTCGGCTGGAGAAAGGTCGTCGCCGACGTGGCGCTCGACGACCTCGGCGGCGAGCACCAGGCGGCGCAGGTCCTGGCTCTGGTCGAGGCCGACCACGGCGCCCATGCAGTCTCCGGACAGCGCCGCGGCCGAGTCCCGGCACCAGTACGCCCGGCACTCCAGCGTGTCCGCGTCTCCGCTGAAGGCCCAGAGGTCGACGGACCACAGGTCCAGCGACTCGCCGACGTCGGCGACGACAGCGTGCAGCAGTCCATCGACGCCGCGCGCCGCCAGAGCCTTCGGCCGCGGCGACTCATCCATACGTCTCCACTCTGTCCTTGCCGGCACGCTTGGCCGCGTAGAGCGCGGCGTCGGCGTGCCCCACCAGATCCTCGGGCGAGGTCGTGCGCACCGGGAACATGGCGACGCCGATGCTCACCGTGAGCGCGGGCAGCATCGAGCCGTCGGCGCCCAGGAACCGGGTGCCGGCCACCCGCGACCGGATGCGCTCGGCCACCTGCTCCGCGCCTTCCCGGTGCCCGGGCTCCGGGGGCGGTTCCTCACCGCCGCGCGACTCCGCGAGCTCGCCGGCGAGGTCCATCTCCATCTGGGTCTCCCGGCCCGACAGCGGCGTGTTGGGCAGGATCACGGTGAACTCCTCGCCCCCGTAGCGGGCCGCCACGTCCAGGTTCTGGCGCAGCTCGGACTGGAGCACGGCGGCCATTCCCCGGAGCACCGCGTCGCCGGCGAGGTGGCCGTTGCGATCGTTGAACAGCTTGAAGTCGTCGAGGTCGATCATCAGCAGGGAGACGGGCGTGCCGTAGCGGCGGGCGCGCGCGATCTCGTGCTCGAGCCGCTCGAAGAAGTGCCGGTGGTTGTACAGGCCGGTGAGGCCGTCGGTCACGGCCTGGTCCTGGACGCGCTTGTACAGGCGGGCGTGCTCGATAGCCACGGCCGCCTGTTCGGCGAGGCCCATTGCCAGCGCCACCTCGTCCGTCGTCCAGTGGCGCTCCTGCTCTTTCTCCACGAGGACGAGCACGCCCACCGGCTGGCCGTTGAAGACGAGTGGGACGTTGAGATAGGCGCTGTCGCCGTACTTCTCGAACAGCGCCGCCGTCGTCGCCGTCAGGCCGGGGTCGGAGCGGCGCTGTTCCAGCACCTCACCGGCCTCCAGAAAGGCGCACTCCTCCGGCTCGTCGTCCAGCGAGAACAGCTGACCCAGGCTGGCCTGCGCCACTTCGTCGGGCATCCGCTGCCACAGCGCCACCGGCCGCACCGTGTTGGCGGCCGGGTCGTACTCTTGTATCTGGCACTCAGCGCTCCCCAGCAGCTCCCCGGCGCTGCGCGCCACGGTGTTCAGCACCTCGTCGAGGTCGACGCTGGAGCTGACCGCGCGCGTCGAGTCGAGGAGCAGGCCGAGCTGCCGGTTCTGCATCTCAGTCTGCCGCAGCAGCTGCGCGTGGTGGATGGCCGCCGCCGCCTGCTCTCCCAGGGCGGCGGCCAGGCGCCGCTCCTCGTCCGAGAAATGCCGCTCCACCTCGGTCTCGATGAACACCAGGAACCCGATGGGCCGCCCCTCGTAGATCAGCGGCACGTTCAGGAAGCTCTTCTCTCCGTTCTCGAGCATGTCGGCGCGGTTCCGCTCATCCGTCGCGGGGTCGGAGACTCGCTCCTCGACGACCTCGCCGCTGAAGAGGAGCTGCCGGTCGAACGCGTAGTCGTCCAGGGAGTACACGCGACCGAGCCACTGCTCCCAATCAGGTTCCGGTGAACGCTGCTCGAGCGCGACCACCGTGATGGTCTCCGTCTCCGGGTCATACGTGTTGATGGCGCACTCGGCTGTGTCCAGCGCCTCGCGCGCCGCGTGGACTATGGTCGCGAGGAGTTGGTCGAGGTCCATGGTCGCGGTCATGGCGCGACTGGCACTGAGCAGCGCCCCCAGGCGGCGCGCCTGCTCGGACTCGCGGCGCAAGGCCCGTGCCGCGTGCACCGCGACCGCCGCCGGCACCGCCATCAGCTCCAGCAGGCGCAGGTCGTCCGGGGTGAAGCGGCGCGGGGCGCGCTTCTCGACCAGGGTGAGCGCGCCGATCACTTCGTCCTGAAAGACCAGCGGCAGGGAGAAGACGCTGCGCTCGCCCCAGCGCTCCATGATCGCCTTGTCGGCAGCCGGCATGCCCGGATCGTCGGCCTGACGCTCGCGGACGGTCCTCTCGGCAAGCATGTGCTGGTAGCTCGGGCGGTCGGCGATCGGGTAGACGGTGCCCAGCCATTCGCGATCGCCGGCGGTGATCTCGCTCGCCCACAGCGCCGTCGCCACGAGCGCGTCTGTCTCCGGCCGGTACTCGTAGATGTTGCACTCCCACACGTCGAGCGCCTCGGCCACCCGGCGCGCGATCGCCGAGAGCATCTCGTCCAGGCCGGAGCTGACGGCGATCGCCCGGCTGACACCTGACGCGAGCGTGATGGCGTCCGCGCCGCGCCGGGCGCTCACGGCGTCCGGAGCACCATCCGGCTCGAGCTCATCGGCCACGAGCGACCACCTGGTCGCGGCCGGCGCGCTTGCCCTCGTAGAGGGCGGCGTCGGCGGCCGCGATGAGCGCCGCCGGGTCGTCGTTCGCGCGCAGGTCGGCGACGCCGACGGTGACGGTGGTGTGCGCGTACCGGCGGCCGCCGTGGCCGGGGAACGCATGCCCCGCGATCGTCGCGCGCACGCGCTCGGCGACGACGAGGGCGCCCACGCCGGCCGGCGGCGACTCCGCGTCCTCCTCCGCCGCCGGCGCACCCTCCGCCGGCATGTCGGCGGCGCGTGTGTGCGGCAGGATCACCGCGAACTCCTCGCCGCCGTAGCGGGCGGCGAGGTCGACCCCATGCCGGGTGACCGCGAAGAGGATCTGGCCCACCTCGCGCAGCGCCTCGTCGCCGATCTGGTGCCCGAACTGGTCGTTGAACGACTTGAAGTCGTCGAGGTCGCACATGAGCAAGGAGAGGGGAGTGCCGTAGCGGTGGGCGCGACGGACCTCCTGGCGCAGCCGCTCCTGGAAGTGACGGTGGTTGTAGAGGCCGGTGAGACCGTCGCGGATCGCCTCCTGCTCCGCGCGCCGGTACAGGCGCTCGTTCTCGAGAGCCGCGGCCGCCTGGTTGGCAAGGACCTGGAGCGCCTCGCGCTCGGCCGAGGAGAAGCGCCGGTGGCCTTCGGTCTCAACCACGATGGCGCCCTCGGACCGGTCCTTGACCGCCAGCGGCACGGCGAGGCCGGACCCGGCGGCGTCGACCAGCTCGGCCGGGCGGCCGCCTTCGAGCGCCTGCCGGACGAGCTCCGGGACGCCGGTCCCTTCGCCGGCGGCGTCGTCCCCGGCCAGCCGGCCCTCCGCGTCGGGCAACCAGACGCGCGCCCGGGGCGCCCCGGCCAGGAGCTTGCCGGCGCCCTCCGCAAGCGTGGCCACGATCGCACCCCGGTCGAAGGTCGAGCTCAGACGGCGGCTGACCCCGAAGAGCCCGAGCAGCCGCTCGCTCTCCTCCTCCTGCGCGCGGAACAGCCTCGCGTTGTAGATCGCGGCGCTCGCCGACTCCGCCAGCGCCTTGAGCAGCTCGAGCTCGGCGGCGGAGAAGCAGCGCTCCGCGTCGACGGTCGTGAGGCGCAGGATGCCCTGCGCCGCTCCGCCGGCGCGGAGCGGCAGACTGAGGCACGTCTGCTGCCGCCAGGCCTCCATCGCGCTGCGGCGGTCGGCGGGCAGGCCGGGGTCGGAGACGTGTTCCTGCACGGCGTCCGCCGCCTCGAGGATCGCGCGCTCGCCCGGGCACTCGGCGAGCGCATAGACGCTGCCGAGCGCATCGTCGTGCATCCCGGTCAGAGGCCGCTCGAGCTGGAATTCCGCGCGGTAGACGATAGCGTCGTGATGTGGACGGTACTCGTAGACCGTGGCGTAGGAGGCGCCCACGGCCTCCGCCGCCAGCCGCGCGACGCCGGCCAACACCTCGTCCATGTCCACCGACTCGGCCAGCGCCCGGCTGGCGTCAAGCAGCGAGCCGAGGCGGCGGGCCTGCTCCTGCTGCTGCCGGTAGAGGCGCGCGTTGCCGAGCGCCGTCGCTGCCGGCCGGGCCAGCAGCCGCAGCAACTCCTTCTCCTCTTCCGTGAAGCGCCGGTCGCGACGAGATTCCACCACGCCGAGGACGCCGAGCGTGTCCCCGCCGAACACGAGCGGCATCTCCATCACCGCCCGCTCGTCGTACTTGACCATGACCTCCCGCTCGCGCGGGTCGAGGTCCTCGTCGTCCAGGTAGGTCTCGAGCAGGTCGCCCTTGCGGATGACGGCGTCGCGCTCGGGCCGATCCTCCAGGCTGACGACCGTGCCGACGTACTCAACGTCGGCGTTCCGCAGCTGCTCCGACCACACGGCGACATAGGTCATGGTGCGCGCCTCGGCGTCGTACTCGTTGATGTCGCACCACTGGACGTCGAGCGCCTCGCCCACCTGGCGAGCCATGGTCTGCGTCACCTCGTCCAGGTCGAGCGAGGAGGCCAGCGTCGTCCCCACCTCCAGAACGGCGCGGTACGGGTCGCGCGCGCCCGGCACGGCACTCTGGGCGTCAGTCACCGAACACCTCCACGCGGTTCTTGCCGAGGCGTTTGGCGAGATACAGCGCCTTGTCGGCGTTGCGCACCAGCTCGCCGGGACCGCCGGCGGCGCCGGGGAAGCACGCCACGCCGATGCTCACCGTGATGCGCGTGTCCTGGTCCACGCCCGGCAGCGACGAGTCGGCCACGGAGACACGGATGCGCTCGCTGACGCTCACGGCGCCCTCGTCGTTGGCAGGCGGAGCGCCGGGCAGCGAAGAGAGCTCGCGGGCCAGACGCGTGCCCACCACCTGGGCGCCGTCCCGGGCGGTGTTGGGAAGGACGATGGTGAACTCCTCGCCGCCGTAGCGCGCGGCGAGGTCGATGCCGACGCGGAGGTTCGTGCTGAGGATCCTGCCCACCATGGTCAGCACCAGGTCGCCGGCCGGATGGCCGAACCGGTCGTTGAAGTGCTTGAAGTCGTCGATGTCGATCATGAGCAGGGAGAGCGGCAGGCCGTAGCGCTGCGCCCTCGCGATCTCCTGGTTGAGCCGCTCGTAGAAGTAGCGGTGGTTGTAAAGACCCGTGAGCCCGTCGGTGATCGCCTGGCGCTCGAGAGTGCGGTAGAGCGCGGCGTTGGCCAGCGCCGCGGCGGCCTGGCTGGCGAGGATCTGCAGGAGCTCGACCTCGTCGTCGCCTGGCGCGAGCGGGACGCCGGTGCGGACGTCGAGCAGACCCTCGGCGGCCTCACCCGAGACGAAGGGGACGACCAGGCGAGAGCCTCCGTCCTCCTCGCCGGCGGCCGGCGCGAGGGCTGAGACCGCGCGCAGGCTGAGCTCATCGAGCTCCACCGGCGCCGGCTCGTCCCCGGAGGCCGCGACGGGGCCAGGCACGAAGGGGACGAAGGCCTCGCCGCGGCGCAGCAGCAGCCGGACGGCGTCGCCGTGGACGGAGAACAGCCCGGCGACCTCACGGCGGACCTCGCCGAGCACGGCGGCGGCGTCAAGTGACGAGACCAGGACGCGGCTCGTCTCCAGCAGCGCCGTGAGCCGCTGGTTCTGGCGTACGCCGCGCCGGTAGAGGCGCGCGTGCCGGATGGCCGTCGCCGCCTGCTCTCCCAGGGCGCGCGCGAGCTCCACTTCGGCGGTGCCGAAGACCCGCTCGCGCGCCGTCTCGATGAGCACCAGGATGCCGAGCGGCTCGCCCTCGACGACGAGCGGGACGTTGAGGCACGCTTTCTCGCCCCAGTGCACCATGGAATCGCGCACGTCGGGCGGCAGCTTCTCGTCGGAGAGGCTCTCCTGGACGACCTCGCCCCGGCGCAGGATCTCGCGGTCGGTGGGGTAGTCGTCCAGCGGATACACGCCCTGCTCGTCTAGGGCGGACGGACGGCCGTCCCTGCCGTAGAACGCGCGGAAGACTGTCGCGTCGCGTGCCTGATCGTACTCGTAGGCCACGCACTCTCCCGCCTGGAGCGCTTCGGCGGCGGTGCGGCAGATGTGCGAGAGCGAGTCCTCGAGGGTCACCGTGGAAGTGATGGCGCGCGCCGTGTCGAGCAGCGACTCGAGGTAGCGGTTCTGCTCCTGCTGCAGGCGGAAGAGGCGCGCGTTGCGGACGGCGATCGCCGCCGGGCCGGCGAGCAGGGTGACGAGCTCGCAGTCCTCCTCGGTGAAGCGCCGGCCTTCGCGCTTCTCGATCAGCGTGAGACAGCCGACGACGCCCTTGTCGCGGAAGCGCAGCGGGACCGCAAGCGAGGCGACCTCGCCCCACTCCGCCATCGCCTCGCGGTCGGCCGGGTCCAGGTCGGGGTCGTCGATGCCCGTGAGGACGCAGGCTCCCCCTTCGATGACAGGCACGTAGCCGGGACGGTCGTCGAGGCTGATGCGCATTCCGACCCAGGCCTCGTCCTCGTCCGTGAGCTCCCGCGCCCAAAGGGCGGCGGCTGTGAGGGTGCGGCTCTCGGAGTCGTATTCGTAGAGGTCGCACTCCCAGGCGTCGAGCGCCTCGGCGACGCGCCGGACGATGACGGTGGGCGCGTCGTCGCGCACGAGCGCCTGGGTGATGTCCGCCCCGGCCTCGACGGCCAGCCTGAAGCGTTCGGTCTCGCTGGCCGGCTTCACCGGACCGCCCGGGGCTCCGCGGGCCGGGGCCGCGCGGGCCGGTAGCGGTCGCGTGTGGCCACCAGCGCGCAGAGGAGCGACGCGACCTGGCACTGGACCAGTGAGCGGATGGGCGGCGGCTCGATGCCGCCCGCGGCCGCGAGCCGCTCCGCGCGCGTGCGCACCTCCAGGACGGCCTCGTCGTGCAGGTCGCGGAGCACGTCGTCCTGCTGCGCCTCCGCGGCGAGCATGCGGGCGAACTGACCCAGCCGCGCCAGCGTGTCGAGCTCCCGCAGGTAGACCTGGTCGAAGAGCTGCGCCACCGTGGCCTCGGCCGCGAACACGGGCTCGGTCTCGGCCTGGACGCGCGCGGCGCGGATGTCGTCCTTGACCTCGGAGAGATAGGCATGGACGGTCCGCTGCCAAGGAGTCTCGGCGGTGATCCGCGGCGCGGCCTTCACGTAACGCTGGTGCAGCCACTGCGCCAGCTCCTCCTGGACGTCGAGGCCCCGGAGCTTGGCCTCGCGACGCGTGAGCCCGGCGGGGCTCCGGTCGGCAACGCGGGCGCTGGTGAAGCAGGGCACCTCGCTGACCAGGGTGAAGCAGTCCCACATCGCCTCGGCGTAGGCGTCGCTCGAGGTGCCGAAGGTGAGGACGACCGCCGGGTCGGCCCCGTAGGCCTCGTAGAACTCGTAGTCGTCGACGAGGCTGATCCCCCGGTAGATCCCCGGCGCAAGCTGGTGCATGTACGGCATCTCGGGCTCGCCGCAGTCGGGCGGCAGCCCGGCTGCCGCCGTCACGGCGGCGAGCTCGTCCTGGAGCTGGGCGTCCTCAGCTGTGAGGTAGTAGTACGCCCCGCTGAACGTGCTGTTGTGCAGCGGCATGTAGAAGTCGAGCGGGCGGCGGCCCATGACCTTCATGACCGCCGCCGCCTCCGGCAGCGGCCGCGTGAACGCGTAGCGCTTGTAGCTCACCGGGAACGTCCACTCGAACTGGTCGTGCAACGGCGGCCTGTACACGCGGAGCAGGAAGCCGGTGAGGTCGTAGGGCTCGCCGAACCAGGGCTCGTTGAGCAGCGTCGCGTCCGGGTCGCCGGCCTTGATCACCGAGAAGTTGAAGCCGAGCTCCTCGGCGAGGCCGTCGGCGAGCAGCGGCAGCAGGTATTCGAGGGCGAGCGTGCCGACCGGCTCCTCCGGGTGCGGGAGACCTACGAGCAACGCCTGCAGCGGGCCGCCGGGGATCTCGAGGCAGCGGATCGGGTGGCCGGCCCGGGACGCGCCCGGCGACCACACCTCGATCTCAGGATGCGCGGCGGCCAGGCGGTCGGTCGTGTGCTCGAGTTCGCCCAAGCCCAGGTATCGCTCGAGGGCAGGGACTCCTGCAACGATCTCGCCGAACCACGGGAACACGTTGACCCCCCAGTCTCCGCCGCCTCCGTGTGTGGCCGTAGCTTACCAGACGGTCATGGCCGGGGATGCG
>Ga0302263_10000765_pt1 | contig 12272 bp, 13 predicted proteins | sample II_Fen_N1_4_FD_194564 | JGI IMG/M metagenome (GOLD analysis project Ga0302263, IMG submission 194564) | Peat permafrost microbial communities from Stordalen Mire near Abisko, Sweden - II_Fen_N1_4 | ecosystem: Environmental > Terrestrial > Soil > Wetlands > Permafrost | place: Sweden: Abisko... | reverse complement strand
CCGGTATGCCGTCGAGAACGGCGTCGGTGTCTTCTACTGGATCGAGGACAACTGCAGCTACGCGCTGTCCGGCAACCTCGACCGCGGGCAGTTGCTTGCCGTGGGCCGGGTCGTCTACGGCCAGCTGGCGGCACTGGAAGCGGCACCGCGCAAGTAGGTTTCCGGCGTCTCCCCAAGCAGTACGCGACCGCACGCACGCCCGGCGTCGGCGGCTTCCCCCGTGGTAAAATTCCCATGACACATCGGTGGTCATTCGACGAGGGGAAGGGGGAGAGCGATGAAATACAAACGGATTCTTGTGGCGGCGTGCGTGGTGCTGCTCCTGGCCGGCTGCACGTCGCGGCCGATCGTGAACGTCACCGATCAGCCGGTCGTGACGGCGGCGGGCAAGCCGCTCACCGCAGATCAGGTGCGCAACGCGATAATCGCAGCGGGTACCGGCCTGGGCTGGGTCATGACGCCGGTTTCGCCCGGGCTCGTCAGCGGCCGGCTGATGCTGCGCGAGCACACCGCCGTCGTCGATGTCCGCTACTCGGCGACGACCTACAGCATCACCTACAAGGAAAGCACGGGCCTCCATTACCGGGACGGGCAGATCCACAGGAATTACAACAGCTGGATAGAAAATCTCGACCGCGACATCCGCGCCGGGTTGTTGCGCATCTAGTGTTCTCTCCGAGGCGGTGACGTGGAAGGAGATCCGCGTCCCGCCGGTCCGGCCTTTCGGCACATGGAATTGGCGCATGGAATTGGCACATGCGATAGCCGCGAAGGCCAGCCACATAGCGCTGCACGATGTCCACGAAATTACCCGCCAATGGCAATGACTGAACTCGAAAGGGAAATCGCCGCGTCGATCGTCGAGGCGCTTTCCCTGGAAATCCCGGCCGACGAGTTCGACCCGGAGGCGCCGCTCTATGGCGACCGCTACGGCCTCGATTCGATCGACATGCTCGAAATCGCCGTCGTGGTCTCCGCGCGCTACGGCGTCGAATTGCGCTCGGACGATGTCGCAAGCCGCAACGTCTTCGCCTCGCTTCGGGCCCTGGCCAGTCATGTCGCCCGAAACAGGACCCAATAGCCCGCTGCCGTTGCCCGGCGAACGCTCGCGTCCCGGCTGGCGCACATGGCTTTCGATGGCGGCCGGCGTGGCCTATCCATTCCTGGTCTATGGGCTGCTTGCATGGGGTCATCCTTCGCTGGGCATGGCGCCGGCGACGCTACTCTTCCTGCCTCCCGTGTGCGTCAACCTGGGATTGGCCTGGGTCTTCGGTCATACGCTGGCGCCGGGACGCGAACCGCTGATCACGCGCTTTGCGCGGCTGGAAAGCCCGCAACCCGATGCCGCGGTATTGACCTATACGCGTCGCCTGACCTGGGTCTGGGTCGTGTTCTTCCTGGCCATGGCCGCGGTGTCGGCGGCATTGGCCGCGTCCGGCGCGCGCGAAGCATGGGTCTGGTTCACCGCGGTCGGCAATTACCTGTGCGTGGCGGCGCTTTTCGCCGTCGAATACTTCTACCGTCGCCGTCGCTTTCCACAAAACGCCGCCGTTTCGCCGCGGCAGCAGATTCAAATGCTGCGCGCAGCACTGCGCAATCCGCGTCGATGATCGTCACCGGCAAATAGACATCGCCGCCATGCTGCCCCTGTTGCGCGGCTACGAACCGGACCGGACGGTCCTGTTCGATCGGGGCAGTCCTGTCAGCGCGGCTGCCTTCTGCGGCATGGCGACGGCGATGTCAGCCCGCTTGCCGGCAGCGCGGTTCGCGTTCAATCTCTGCGAAGGCAGCGCTGCGTTCCTGCTGGCGACCGCTGCCGCGCTGCTCGCCCGGCAGACGTTGGTGCTGCCGCCCAGCCGGCTCGACCGCACGCTGGACGAATTGCGCGCCGCCTATCCCGACAGCTATTACCTAGTCGACGCGCTGTCGGCGGCGCCTCGATCGCCAAACGTGCAGTCCGTAGCACTATGTCCGGAACTCGATGCCGCGAACGTGTCGCCGCCGCCGGATGTGTGGCCACCGCCGATGATTCCCGCCGCGCATGTGGTGGCGATCCTGTTCACGTCGGGTTCGACCGGCGCGCCGCAACCGCACGCCAAGTCCTGGGGCGAGATGTGCGAAGGCACGCAGACGCTGCTGCGCTCGTTCGGCACGCCGCCGCGTGGCGCGGCCCTCCTGGGCACCGTCCCGCCGCAGCACATGTTCGGATTCGAAACGACGGTGATGCTCGCGCTGCAATCGGGAACCCCGCTGTTCGATGCGCGTCCGCTCTATCCGGCCGACCTGGCCCACGCGCTCGATGCCGCCGCGGCGAGTGGCGTGGACGAGGTCTGGCTGATGTCGACGCCGTTGCAGCTGCGCGCGTTCCATCGCGAATTGCGCCAATGCGGCGAACTGCGCGCCGTGCGTCGCATCATCACCGCGACGATGCCGCTCGACCCCGACCTCGCTCTGACGATTGAACGCGACTGGGACGTCCCCGTCGAAGAGATCTTCGGCTGCACCGAAGGCGGGATCCTCGCCACGCGTCGCCCGGCGAAAGCCCGCTTCTTCGCGCCGGCCGCGGGGCTCGTCTTCTCCATTTCCGCGGACGCTTCGGTGCGAGTCTCCGGGGGGCACCTGCCGCAACCGCTGGCGATGTCCGACCGCCTGCAGCCGGAATTCGTGGCGTTTGCCGATGGCGGTCGCTTCGAGGTGACTGGCCGCGGCGAGGACATGGTGAAGATCGCCGGCAAGCGCGCGTCGCTGCAGGCATTGACCCGCGAACTGCTGGCCGTCCCAGGTGTGGACGATGGCGTGCTGTTCCTGCCGGCGGCAGACGCCACCCGCCTGGCCGCGATCGTCGTCGCGCCCGGACGCGCGCGGCATGAAATCCGGTCCGGCCTGGCGGGCCGGATCGATCCGGCGTTCATGCCGCGGCCATTGCTCCTGATGCCTGTCCTGCCGCGCGACGCCAACGGCAAGCTGCCTTTGGGCGACCTGCAGGCGCTGCTGCGTGCGCAACGCACCGCGGTCGCCGTCGAAGATGCCGACGGCACCGAGATATTCGTCGGCGAAGCGACGATCCCCGCCGACCACCCGGCGCTGCCGGGTCATTTTCCGGGCCATGCAATCGTCCCGGGCGTGGTGTTGCTCGAACTGGTCGAGGCATTGCTTGCCGAGCACGGCTACCGCGTGCGCGAATGTCCGCAGGTCAAGTTTCTGGTCCCGGTCGACCCGCTGACGCGACTGACTTTGCGCGTCGAGGTCACGGAGCGCGCGTCGGCGCGATTTGCGATCGGCGTCGCCGACAAGAGAGCCGTGGTCGGAAGATTCGCCTGCGAATCCGTTGTGGCGGATGCATGACGGCGCGACCGGCCTGGCTGGCGCAACGGGAGCGGGGCAGCCGGCCACTCATCTGGTTCATCGTCAAGGTGACGCTGCTGCTGGGTCGCGGCGCCGGGCGCGCGCTCCTCTATCCGATCTGCGCCTACTTCGTGTTGTTCTCCGGCTCCGCGCGCCGCGCATCGCGCGATTACCTGCGCCGTGTGCTCGGGCGCGTCCCAGGGTGGCGGGACCTCTTTGCCCACTATCATTGCTTTGCGCGGACGATACTCGACCGTGTGCTGCTGCTTTCCGGCCGGCAGGACCAGGTCGACTGCGACGTCGAAGGACTCGAGGTGCTGAAAGGCGCGTTGGCGCAAGGGCAGGGGTGCCTGCTCTATGGCGCGCATTTCGGCAGCTTCGACGTGCTGCGGGCTCTGGGCGCGACACGAAGCGATGTGGCGGTGAACGTGCTGATGCACGAGGACAACGCCGAGAAGCTGAATGGCGTGCTGGCCGCGCTCAATCGTGAAATGCCGCTCCAGATCATTCCGCTGGGGCGCGCCGAGACGATGCTGAAGGTTGCCGAAGCGCTTTCGCGCAACGAAATCGTCGGACTGCTGGCCGACCGCGTCGTCGCCGGCGACAAGCTGCTGGAGTGCAACTTCCTGGAAGGCGTGGCGGCCTTTCCCGAAGGTCCGTTCGTCCTGGCGTCGTTGCTCAAGGTGCCGGTCGTGCTCTTTTCCGCCGTGTACTGCGGCGGGCGGCGGTATCGCGTCAGGTTCGAGACGTTCGCCGATCCGCAGGCGGCGGCATCGGACGGCCGCCGCGACGCGGTGCCGGCGCAGGTGCAGCGCTATGCCGACTGGCTCGCCGACGCTTGCCATGCAGCACCGTACAACTGGTTCAACTTCTATGATTTCTGGACGCATGCGCGCGCGACCTGAGCGTGCCGTCGCGCGCATGCTGTTGCTGGCGCTCGCGCTGGCGACGCTGCCCGTCGCGGCCGGCGCGTTCGACATGGCCGAGCTGATGGCGTTGATGGGGCGGGTCGAGCAGAGCCGCGTTGCGTTCGAGGAAACGAAGAATGTCGCCGCCCTGACGGCACCGATCGTGCGACGGGGAACGCTGCGCTATGTCCGGCCGGATCGTCTGGAAATGCGCGTCGAGACGCCGTACTTCGAGCGCATGGACATCGCCGGGAACGTGCTGATGATCGAAACCAAGCGCGGCACCCGCCAGATCGACCTGGCCGCCGCGCCGGCGCTTGCCGCCTGGGTGGCGGCCATTCGCGCGACACTCGCCGGGGACCGGCCGACGCTCGCGCGGCATTTCGCTTTCGAATTGAGCGGCCAGGCTTCGCGCTGGACGCTCGCGCTGCTGCCGATTGACCCGGCTCTTTCAGGTGTCATCGCGCGCATCGCCATCGACGGCGCACAGTCGCAGGTGCTGCGCATCGAAGTGGACGAGCGGATGGGCGATACGACGGTGCTCGTCGTGCAGCCCGGGACCGGCGCGCGATGAACAGCGCGCGGCGCTGGACGTTTGCCGGTTGGCTGGTGCTGATGGCGGCGGCCGCAGTCTGGTTCGCGGTCGCGCTGAACGTCGACAGCGACTTCTCGGCATTCCTTCCCAGCGGAGCGTCGCAGACGCAGCGCATCTTCACGCGGGAGTTGCGCGATGGCGTGACCAGCCGCCTGCTGCTGGTCGAACTCGCCCACGACGATCCGCGAAATCTCGCGGCGATGAGCCGGGCCATGGCGCGCGCGCTTTCGGCAAGTCCCGAATTTCGTCACGTCGCCAACGGCGAAGGCGCCTTGGGTGCGGCGGAACTCTCGCTGATCGAGCGCCATCGGTATCAGTTGAGCGACCGCGTCGATGCGTCGCATTTCGAACCGGCCGCGATGCGTGCCGCGCTGGAGGAGCGGCTCGAAGGACTGGCTGGAGGTGGCGGCGCGCTGGAGAAGCGGTGGCTGGCCAGTGACCCCACCGGCGAGACGCTGCACATCCTCGCGCAGATTGCGCCGCCCATCCAGCCTTCACGTTTCGATGGCGTATGGTTCACGCGCGACGGTGCCGCCGCGCTGCTCGTGGCGCAAACGCGCGCGCCCGGATGGGACGTCGAGGGCCAGCAGCGGGCCATTGCCGCGCTCGAGAACGCGTTTGCCGTCGCGCGAAAGGACGGCGCGGCGCAGATGCGTTTTTCGTCACCGGGCGCTATGTCGGTGGCCAGCCGGACGCTGATCGCCACGGATGTGACCCGGCTTTCAATTGCGTCGATCGTCCTGATCCTCGCCATCCTGCTGTGGGCCTACCGATCGGTGCCGGTGGTGCTGCTGTGCTTTCTTCCGGCGGTAACCGGGCTGGTCGCGGGTGTCGTCGCCGTGAGCGCGTGGTTCGGCACAGTGCAGGGCATTACGCTCGGTTTCGGCGCGACCTTGCTGGGCGAGGCCGTCGACTACCCCAGTTTTCTGCTCACACAATTGCATCCGGGCGAATCGGTGTCCGGCGCGCGCGCGCGGCTCGGCCCGACGTTGCGCATGGCGATACTCACCACGGCCTGCGGATCGCTGGCGCTGCTGTTCGCCGATTTCCCCGGCCTCGCGCAACTGGGCCTGCTGACGATGGTGGGCATCCTGACCGCGGGCGCCATGGCGTATTGGGTGCTGCCGCTGTGGATTCCGGCAGCGTGGGTCCGTGTACCTCCGCCGCCGCCGGCGGCGCGCCCGACCGCGCTGAAGCTGGGCGCGCGAACGCGCTGGACCATCGTCGGTGTCCTTGTGGTTGTGGTGGCAGCGCTTGCCTGGAGCCGCCCGTGGTTCGACGACGACGTCGCTAGCATGAATCCCGCGCCGGCAACCCTGAAGGACCGCGACCGCGAACTGCGGGAGGCGCTGGGCGCGCCCGATGTCCGCTACCTGCTCGTCGTCAGCGGCGCGACGCAGCAGGACGTGCTGGCGCGCGCGGAGGAATTGCGACCGGAACTGCAGCGGTGGACGGCGGGCGGCGCAATTCGCGGCTTCGACCTCGTCACGGACTTGCTGCCCAGCGCAGGCATGCAGGCGGCGCGGCAGTCGGCGCTGCCTGCGGCGCCGCAGCTTCGCTCCAATCTGGATGTCGCGCTGGCTGGACTGCCGTTCCGGCCGCACACGTTCGATCCTTTCTTGGCTGACGCGGAGGAAGCGCGGAGTGCAGCACCGTTGACGCTGCAGTCGATGACCGAAAGCGCGTTGCGGTTCCGGGCGGAATCGCTGCTGCGGCACGATGCCGGTGCCGATGGCGCGGGCGGCGATGGCTGGTACGCCGTCGTCCCGCTGCGCGGCGTGACCGACGCGGCGGCCGTCGCGCGCGCCGCCGCGGCGATGGGCGACGCGCAGGTCCGGTGGATCGATCTGCGCGCGGAATCGTCGGCGATGATGGCGGACTTCCGCCGCCGCGCCATGCTGTATGCGGGACTCGGCGCGCTGCTCGTCTTCGGCGTCCTCGCGCAAGGATTGCGCAGTGCACCTCAGGCATTGCGTCTGATGGCGCCGGTGCTGCTGGCCATCGCGCTGACGGCCGGCACGCTGGCGGCGGTCGGTGCGCCTCTGTCCGTGCTGCACCTGGTGGCGCTGCTGCTCGTGCTTGGCGTGGGGATCAATTACGCGCTGTTCCTCGCGCGCGCCGCCCTGGCGCGGGAGGATGCATGGCGCACGCTGCGCACGCTGGCCGTGGTGAGCGGCACGACATTGTGCGCATTCGGAATGCTCGCGTGGTCGCGGATCGCGGTCCTGCACGTCATCGGCACGACTGTCTGCGTGGGTGTCGCGTTCAGCCTCTTCTGCTGCGGGCTGCTTCTGTATGCGCGCGAACCGGCCTCCTGACCACCGCATGCGCCCGTTGCCCATTGCGGCGTCGACGATGACCAACGCCTGCGGCGTGGGCACGCTTGCCGTGCAGCGCGCGTTGCAGTCGGGCACGAGCGGATTGCGCCGCAACGATTTCGCGCCGGCGGCATCGCTGGCGACATGGATCGGCAGGGTGGACGCGGTCGACGCATCGCGCATGCCGGACGCGTTCGCCGCTTACGATTGCCGGAACAACCGGCTCGCGCAACTGGCGCTGGAGCAGGACGGATTCCTCGCCGCGGTGCGCGCCGCCGCGCTCAGGCATGGCGCCGATCGCATCGGCGTCTTCCTGGGTACCACAACGTCGGGCATCCTTTCCACCGAACTCGCATATCGGGCGCTCGTCCACGGCAAAGCCGGCGGCGGTGACGCGCTGTCCCCGGAACACTATCGTTGCCGGCACAGCCTGTTCGCGACGACCGAGTTCGTGCGCGCGTACCTGGGCCTGCTTGGAACGGCCGCGACGATCTCAACTGCGTGCTCGTCGAGCGCCAAGGTGTTCGCAGTCGCCTCGCGGTCGATCGCGGCCGGCGATTGCGACGCCGCGGTCGTCGGTGGCGTCGATTCGCTCGCGATGTCCACGCTGTTCGGATTCCATTCGCTGGAATTGCTGTCCCGCGATCGTTGCCGGCCCTGCGCCGTTGACCGCGACGGAATTTCCATCGGCGAAGCGGCAGGCTTTGCGCTGCTCGACCCGCAGGCGGACGGAGCGGTGTGCCTGACCGGCGCCGGCGAGAGCAGCGATGCGTTTCACATGTCTAGCCCGCATCCGGATGGCGCCGGCGCGGCAGCGGCCATGCGCGCCGCGCTGGCCGACGCCGGACTTGCAGGCGGCGACATCGGCTACATCAGCCTGCACGGCACGGCGAGCCGGCCCAACGATGCCGCGGAGGACCGCGCAATCGCGGGCGTGTTCGGCGCCGCCACGCCGGTGAGTTCGACCAAAGGCTGGATGGGACACACGCTCGGCGCCGCGGGAATCATGGGCGCGTTGACCTCGGAACTGGCGCTGCGTCTCAAGTGGCTGCCTGCGACGCTCAACTGCGTGGACGTCGACCCGGCGTTTGCCTGCGCCGTCGTACTGCAGTCGCGGCCGATGCCGCTGCGGCGCGTGCTCTGCAACGCGTTCGGCTTCGGCGGCACCAATTGCAGCCTGGTGCTGGAGACCGCCGCATGATGCCGCTCGCGATCGCCGGAATCGGTGTCTGCGCGACGGGCATGGCGACCTGGGCGCAGGCCCAATCGACTTTGCTCTCCGCCGCACCGCCGGTGCTCGATCCGCTGCCGCGACTGGCGCTGGAATGCCTGCCGCCGGTCGAGAGAAGGCGCGCGAATGCCACGACGCGCCTTGCCGTCAGTGCGGCGATGCAGGCGGTCGAAGGATTGGCGCCCGAGGACGTGGCGCAGCTGGCCACTGTATTCAGCTCGTCCGACGGCGATGGCGAGGTCCTGGCCAGCATGCTGGTTGCGCTGGCGCAACCGCAGGTCGTGCTGTCGCCGACGCTGTTCCATAACTCCGTGTTCAACGCGCCTTCCGGCTACTGGAGCATCGGCAGCCGATCGCAGGCCGCCTCGATCACCGTGTGCGCGGGCGTCGCGTCGTTTGCCGCGGGCCTCAAGGAAGCGCAGGCGGAGGTGCGCGCCACGGGCAGGGCCGTGCTGTACGTCGCCTGTGATGCCCCGTTTCCCGCCGCGCTGGTCTCGTTCGCGCGCAGCGCCCTGCCTTTTGCATGCGCGCTGCGGCTGGTGCCTGCGGCCGACGCGCCCCGGGAGCATGGCGGCTGCATCGACCTGTCCGTGCGCGATCCGGGCCTGGGGGCGTCGGAAATTCCGGTCACGGAACTGCAAGGTCGATTCTCCGGGAATGCTGCGGCGGATGCGCTGCCGCTGCTGGCGTGCATCGCGGCCCGCCGCCGTGCGCGCATCGCGCTGCCCTGGCTCGACGGGTCCCGCCTGTGGCTCGACTACCAGCCGTGATTTCGGAACGCGCGCGCATCGCCTCGCTGATTCCGCAGCAGGGCGCGATGTGCCTCATCGACCGCATTGAATATTGGGATGGCCAACGTATCATCTGCTCCAGCATGCAACATCGCTCCCCCGACAACCCGCTGCGCGCGCGAGGCATCCTGTCGTCGCTGCACGCGATCGAATTCGCAGCGCAGGCCATCGCCGCACATGGCGGCCTCATGGCCGGCGACAAGGTGCGGCCGCGCACCGGACTGCTGTTGAGCGCGCGCGATTGCCGGTTCATCCGGTCCCGGCTCGACGACATCGACGGCCCGCTCACCGTCGAGGCCGGGCAAATCGGCGACAACGGCGAGACGCTTCTTTATCGCTTCAAGGTTTCGGCGCAGGATGTCCTGCTGGCCGAGGGCCGCACCGCGGTGGTTCTGCAGGGGGAAGCGCAGCCATGAAGCATGCGCTGGTGACCGGAGGCACGGGCGACATCGGCGCGGCGATCTGCGCGGAACTCGGCCGCGCCGGCCATCATGTCGTCGTGCACACGCACCGGCGTCCCGACCGGGCGCAGGAGATTGCCGCGAAGATACGGGACGACGGCGGCTCGGCGGAGGCGGTGGCCTTCGACGTCGTCGATGCCGCCGCCACGGCAGCCGCGCTCGAACTGCTGCTCGCACGGGCACCCATCCAGATCCTCGTCAACAACGCCGGCGTGACGGCCGATGCGCCGCTCGCCGGCATGTCGCAGGCGCAATGGCACGGCGTGGTCGACGTCGTGCTGAACGGATTCTTCAACGTTACGCAGCCGCTGCTGCTGCCGATGATCCGCACCCGGTGGGGAAGGGTTGTCAACATCGCGTCCGTCAGTGCACTGTCCGGCAACCGCGGGCAGGCGAACTACGCGGCCGCCAAGGCCGGGCTGATCGCCGCGGGAAAATCGCTGGCCATCGAAGTCGCGCGCCGCGGCGTCACCGTCAACAGCGTCGCGCCCGGCATCATCGCCACGCCGATGGCCGAGGCCGCGTTCGACGCCGAGACGATCAAGCGCCTGGTGCCGATGCAGCGAGCGGGGACCGCAGAGGAGGTGGCACAGTTGGTCGCGTTCCTGGCGTCGGACGCCGCCGCGTATATTTCCGGACAATGCATTTCCATCAACGGGGCCATCTACTGATGCTGGCGGCAATCGTCATACCCGCGTACAACGAGGCGCGCACGATCCGCGGACTCGTGGAGCGCTCGCTGCGGCAGTGTGCGCAGGTGATCGTCGTCGACGACGGGTCGACGGACGGCACCGGCGCCGCTCTCGAGGGCTTGAGCGTCGACGTGCTGCGGCACGACCGCAACCAAGGCAAGGCGGCCAGCCTCTGGGACGGCTTCCAGCATGCGCTGGCGGGCGGCGCGGACGCGGTAGTCACGCTCGACGGCGACGGACAGCACCAGCCGGAGGACGTGAGCCGCATGCTGCTGGCCGCGAACGACTATCCGCATCGCATCATCGTCGCCGCGCGGCTGAAGGGCCGCGAGAACTACCCGAGGGCGCGCCGCCGCGCCAACCGCTTCGCCGATTTCTGGATCTCGTGGGCGGCCGGTCACGGAATCGCCGATTCGCAATCGGGGCAGCGGCTCTACCCCGCTGCGCTGCTGCGGCAACTCCAGGCGCGGCACGATGCCGGCGCCGCATTCACTTTCGAAAGCGAAGCGCTGATTCGCGCGGCGAGACTGGGGTACACGACCGTCGCCGTTCCCATTGCGGCCATCTACGACCCGGCCGGCCGGCCAAGCCACTTCCGTCCGGTCCGCGACATTGCGCGAATCGTGGCCATGGTCGCCGGACAGCTCATTGCGACGGGCCTGCATCCGCGGGGACTCTGGCGCAGCCTGCGCTTTCCCGCCCGCGTTGCCGATGCCGCTCCGCGCGAGGTGGAAGGCGCCGATTTGCTGCCGAGGGCCTGATGCAGCGCATGCCCGCGCGTCCCGGCGATCCCGCGGCGTCCATCGAGACGCCGGCGCTGGTCGTCGACCTCGATTGCTTCGAGCGCAACCTGGAGCTGATGGCCAACGCCGTGCGCGGATCGGGCGTTGCATTGCGACCGCACGCCAAGTCGCACAAGTGCCCCGAGATCGCGAAGCGGCAAATCGCGCTGGGCGCCGTCGGCATCTGCTGCCAGAAGGTGGACGAGGCGGCCGCGTTCGTCGAGGCCGGCATTCGCGACGTGCTGGTCACCAATGAAATCGTCACCGCGACGAAGCTCGCACGCCTGGCCGGACTTGCGCGGACTGCGACGATCGGCGTGCTTGCCGATGATTTGAGCGTGGTTGGTGCCATGTCGGCCGCGGCCGCAAAGGCGGGCGCGACGATCGACGTGCTGGTGGAGATCGACGTCGGCGCGCATCGCTGCGGTGTGGCGCCCGGCGCCGACGCCGTCGCGATCGCGCAGATGATTGATGCCTCGCCCGGACTGCGCTTTCGCGGCATCCACGCATACCACGGCGCCGCGCAGCATCGGCGCACACCCGCCGAGCGCGCCGCCGCTATTGCCGACGCCGTACGGCTGGCGCGCGAAACACGCGACCTCGTGACGGCGGCGGGCATCTCCTGTCCGACGGTCACGGGCGCAGGCACCGGAACATGGCAGCTGGAGCGCGACAGCGGCGTCTACACCGAACTGCAGCCGGGCTCGTACATCTTCATGGACGCCGACTACGGCCGCAACGCGCTCGCACCCGACGACCATGCCTTCGAGCAGAGCCTCTATGTCGCGGCGAGCGTGATGAGCACGCCGGTGCCGGAGCGTGCGATCGTCGATGCCGGGTTGAAGGCCTTCTCGATGGATTCCGGATTGCCGCTCGTGCACGCCGCGCACGGCCTCGAGTACGCCGGCGCCTCGGACGAGCATGGCGTGCTGTGCGTTGATCCGGACGTGGCGCGCCCCGTCATCGGCGAGCGCGTCTGGCTCGTGCCCGGGCATTGCGACCCGACGGTCAACCTCTACGACTGGATCGTCGGCGTCCGGCACGACACCGTCGAGTGCGTGTGGCCGGTGGCGGCGCGGGGCGCGCTGGGATAATTCAGAGCGTCGCCACGCCGCGCGACGTGCGAACCATCGCGGCGACCCGCGGCGA
>Ga0302263_10000764_pt1 | contig 12287 bp, 12 predicted proteins | sample II_Fen_N1_4_FD_194564 | JGI IMG/M metagenome (GOLD analysis project Ga0302263, IMG submission 194564) | Peat permafrost microbial communities from Stordalen Mire near Abisko, Sweden - II_Fen_N1_4 | ecosystem: Environmental > Terrestrial > Soil > Wetlands > Permafrost | place: Sweden: Abisko... | reverse complement strand
CGTTTCCACGTAGCCCTCGGCTCGGCGTTCAATGAGGAGAAGGAACTGCTCTCCTGTCCCCAAGGGCAACAGCATTCTGCCACCAAGCGCGAGTTGCTGCAAAAGCGCCTGCGGCACGCTTGAAGCAGCAGCGGCGACGATGATGGTGTCAAACGGCGCTGCCTCGGGCAGACCCAGATTTCCGTCGGTGTATTTCAGACGAACCTTGAACTGCTGGATCGTCCGCATATTCAATTTGGCTTTGGCCAGCAGCGGCTCGATGCGCTCGACGGCGTAGACTTCGTCGGTCAATTGTGCGAGCACCGCCGCCTGATAGCCGCAACCTGCACCGACCTCCAGCGTCTTGCCCAGCTCACGGCCTTCCCGCAACAGCTCGATCATGCGCGCCACGATATAAGGCTGCGAGATCGTCTGCGAAAAACCGAGCGGCAGCGCCGTATCTTCATAAGCGCGCGAGGCCAGCGCCTCTTCGACAAAAACGTGGCGCGGCACCGCGGCAATCGCCGAGAGAACGCGTTCATCGCGAATGCCCTGCTCGCGCAAGCGGTCGATCATGCGCGTGCGCGTGCGCTGCGAGGTCATTCCGACACCGGCAACGCTGCGCATTGCTGTACTCATTGCGCCAGCCAGTTGCGAATCAGGGGAAGCTGCGCATTGTGCGTGAGATCAATCTGCAAGGGCGTAATCGAGACCTGATTGTGGCTCACTGCGTAAAAATCAGTGCCTTCTCCGGCGTCCTGCGCCTCGCCGGCGGCGCCGACCCAATAAACGGTTTCATTGCGCGGCGTCACCGTCCGCACGACAGACTCGGCCTTGTGCCGCTTGCCAAGGCGCGTTACGACCTTGCCACGCAACTCTGCGTAGGGCACATCGGGCACGTTGACGTTGAGCAGCAGGGGCTCGCGCGACTTCTGTCTCTGAATCATCTGCACCAGTTCCAGCGTAACTTGCGCCGCCGTTTCAAAATTAACCGCCGCACGGCTACACAGCGACACGGCGATCGACGGCACGCCGAGCAGAAAGCCTTCGGTCGCCGCAGCGACGGTGCCCGAATAGATCGTGTCATCGCCCATGTTGGCGCCGTTGTTGATGCCGGAGACGACCATGTCGGGCAACTCTTCGAGCATGCCGGTCACGGCCAGATGCACGCAATCGGTCGGCGTTCCATTCACGTGATAGAAGCCATTGGCAGTACGCCTGAGCGACAACGGACGATCGAGCGTCAGCGAGTTGCTGGCGCCGCTGCGGTCTCGCTCGGGCGCTACGACGGTAATGTCGGCAAGCTGCGCGAGCACACGCGCCAGACATTCAATCCCCGGCGCAAAATAGCCGTCATCGTTGCTGAGCAAAATTCGCATATCAACCTACAAGAAAAGGAAACAAAAAACCGGGCGACGGCCGGCTTCTTAAAGAGCTCGCATTATAACCGACGGTGCTCTCAGGACGATGCGCGAGCGCCCCTCAGAGGGTCAGAAACGCGTCACTCAATCCTTGTCGAACAAAGCAATCGATTCGACGTGCGAGGTATTGGGAAACATGTTGATCACGCCGGCGCCGCTCAGGTGATAGCCCTTCTGCTGGACCAGGATGGCCGCGTCACGCGCCAGCGTCGACGGATTGCATGAGACATAGACGATACGCCGTGGCGCGTCCTTGCCCAGCGCGCGCACCAGCTCGACGGCGCCTTCGCGCGGAGGATCGATCAGCATCTTGTCGAAATGGCCAAGCTTGGCAAGCGTGGCCGGCGTCGCTTCGAAGAGATTGGCGACGGCGTAGTAGACCTGTCCTGCCAGCCCGTTGGCCGCCGCATTCTCGCCCGCGCGACGCACGAGATCGGCGTTGCCTTCGATACCAACGACGCGCGCACCGGAGCGCGCAATCGGCAAGGTAAAGTTTCCCAAGCCACAGAACATGTCGGCGATGCGCTCCTGCGGCTGCGGATTGAGCAACGTCAATGCGCGCCGCACGAGAACGCGGTTGATGGCGAAATTGACCTGCGTGAAATCGGTCGGCGAGAAGAAGTGCTCGATGTCGAAATCCGGCAAGCGATACGACAGCTTTACGCCACCCTTGGGATAGAAACGATAGGCCGACGACGGTCCCTTGGGTTGCAGATAGAATACGATCTGATGCTGGTCGGCGAAGGCTCGCAGCAAGGACTCGTCAGCCGTGTTGAGCGCCTCCATGATGCGCAGCACGAGGACGGTCAAGTCCTCGCCAACCGCGACTTCGATCTGCGGCACAGCGTTGCCGATCGACAGTGCCGAGATCAGTTCGCGCAGAGGCAATAGCAAGCCCGAGACCTGCGGCGTCAGATTCGGGCACGCACGGATATCGGCGATGAAACTGCTCTTGCGTTCGTGAAAGCCAACCAGCGCGCCAACCTTCGGTACCATGTGTACGGAAAAACGCGCCCGCTGGCGGTAGGCCCAGGGCGTGCCGTAGATCGGCGAGTAGAGTTGCCCGGCCTTGAGGCGCGCCAGATGCCAGAGATTGGCTTCGAGCACGCGCTGCTTGGCCGCCACCTGCGCCGTCGAATCGAGGTGCTGCATGCTGCAACCGCCGCATACGCCGAAATGCGGGCAGCGCGGCGCCACACGCTGCGGCGAGGCCTTGAGTATGCGCTCGGAGTTTGCCACCTCGAAGCTCGACTTCTGGCGAAAGCTGACGAACTCAACGTGCTCGCCGGGCAAAGCGCCTTCGACGAAAATCGTCTTGCCGTCCAGCCGCGTAATGCCGCGTGCTTCGTGATCGAGCGATTCAATGATTCCTGTTGGCATGCCTGCTTCCTGAACGACGTCGCAAAAAACAAGGCGCCATTCTACTGGCTAGAATCGTTGCGCACATGGCGACCGACCAGCATCTGGCGCTTGCTGGCAAAACCGGGGCGTTTCTGCACGGCAAAGCCGGCATCGCTCAAGGCCCGGCGCACACTGCCAGCAACCGACCAGGTCGCGAGCGTCGCACCGTCTGACGCCAGACGCGCGAGCGAGCGGCAAAGCGCGGGCGACCACAAGTCGGGATTGCGAGCGGGTGAAAAGCCGTCGAGATAGAAGGCGTCGATGGTCGTCTCCAGCGCTGGCAATGACTCCACGGCATCGCCGAAAATGAGCGTCAGGATCACCCTCCCGCCGTCCAGCTCCAGTCGATGTTCGCCGGCATTCAAGGCTGGCCAGTTGTCGCGGAGTTCATCGGCGAGCTGCGCAAACTCCGGCCAGTTGACGTGTGCAATGACAAGATCGGCAACGCTGAATGGATGCTTTTCCAACGAGATAAACTGCAATCGTGCGCTGCGCTGCGGATCGTTCCGCCACGCTAGCCAGGTGGCCATGAAATTGATTCCCAGACCGAAACCCGTTTCGAGAATCGTGAAATTCTCTCGGCCTTGCCAGCGCTCCGGAAGGCCATTACCGGCAAAAAAAACATGCCGCGCCTGCGCGTGCCCGCCAGCGGCCGAATGGTAGATGTCGCCGTAGATGTCAGAGATCGGTGTGCCCTCGTCGTCAAGGATCAGGCGTGCTGGTTCAAGCGGACTTGTCGGGTTCTTGCGCATGGGCGAACTATACAAGAACTGACCTTCCTCCAAAATCCACTTCCGTGCCGCGGCGAAACCATCAGGCCAATGTCATCGAACAGAAGGTCACCGCAGTGGAAGCCGGGAACGCTGCCGGATAATCTGATCGATCAGGACATGGCGTAACGCAAGATGAAGAGCGTCACGCGAAGGGTTCTGAAGGCGGCTATTTTTCGCCATTTGCCTTGGAAGCCGCGTGGATCGGTGATCTTCACACGGTCGCCCGGAAAGCGGCGTCAAATGGCGATCTGTGGGCGCACAGCCTGCAGATCGCCATTTCATGCGCCATTCAGGCAAGAAGATTTTCGTAACTCTCCCGACAGTAGCCTCCGGATAAGCTTGTCCGCTTGCATTCTGACAATTTACTGCATATAGTCGCCATATCTTCTTGATCTAGCTACCATTTATGCAAATATCGTCAATAGCGAAATATGGTTTTCGCATCCGCACACGCAATGGTGCCGTGGTCGACAATCTGCTGATCTACGGGAAAAACGAGCCAGATGCCGAGCGCAAGTTGCGCCAGATCTATCTCGGTTGCGAAATCATCGAGGTCAAGCGGCTGGTGCCCCAGCCGCAACGAAGCAATCCCGTTTCCTACGAAGACGTTGTTGATTTGATTACCGGAATGCCCGGCCTTTAGATCAGCAAGAAATCGACGTGCGGGGATCTAGAGCAAGCCCTGTTGCAGCAACTCCAGATGCAGGTTTGCATAGTCCGTTGCTCCACGGCTCGAGGGGCTGTGGCTGAATATGTCCCTGTTCTTTGACGGGCTTTCGGCGATCGACACATTCTCAAGAATGATCGTCTGGCAGACTTCGTCGCCGTAGCTTTGGCGAAGCTGAGTCTGGATATCTTCACTCATCTTGCGACGACGATCGTAGCGGGTTAGCAGGTAGCGGCGTTCGAGGCGTCGTTTGAGCACCGGTTCCAGATACGCCAGGGTTTTTGTCATCTGGTTGGCGGCCTGCAAGGACAGGTAATCAGTCGCGATCGGAATCAGCACGAGATCGCAGGCAAAAATCGCGTTGAGGGCAAGCACACCCATGTAAGGGCAACAGTCGATGACGATGCTCTGCCCGGCTTTTTCGGCCCGTGGACCTTCAAGCGCATCAAAGCCAACGCGCAGCTTGTTCAGGATGGTCGGACCTTTGCCGTATATCGAATCGACCTTGATCAGTTGGGAATGTGCGGGAATCAGTCGGCCCATGTCTTTCCAGGGAACCGCCAGTTCATCAAGGGTTCGCAATCCCTGATAAAAACCAAAGAGGGTTCGATCCGGGTCCGCCTGAAGCGAGCCGTGAATGCTGGTGAGGTGGCACTGAGGGTCAAGGTCCAGCAGAAGGGATTCGTCGCCATGACGGCTGATAGCGGCAGCAAGATTGAGCGCGGTGGTGGTTTTCCCGACGCCCCCCTTCTGATTGAAAATGGCTATACGCATGAGGCATTGTAGCGTGCGCCGATCCGTGAGCCACGCATTAACTCAACGCGCCGAAGCAGCGAAGCATACGACGAGGCTTGCTCGACAGTTAACAGGTCGGCTCCAGACTTTCCGAACGCAGCTTGCTGAAACGCGGCATGGTCAGGCGAATCGGACCTGACCGCCGCCCTCGACCATCTCGCCAATCACGGTTGCATGTTCAAAGCCCTGTTGCAGGAAGACCGAGAGCACTTCGGTGACCACGTCAGGCGCGCACGAGACGAGCAGGCCGCCGCTGGTTTGCGGGTCGGTCAGCAGGGCGCGATCAATGTCGCTGAATCGCGCATCGAGCACAACGTTCTTGCCGTAACCCGCCCAGTTGCGTGCCGAAGCGCCGGTGATGCAGCCGCGTGCGGCGTAGTCGAGCACGTTGGGCAGGACGGGCAGCGCGGCGTAATCGAGCATCGCCGTTACTTTGGAACCCTTGCAGATTTCGAGCAGGTGGCCGAGCAGGCCGAAGCCGGTCACGTCGGTCATCGCGTGCACGCCGGCGAGACAGCCGAGCGTCGAACCGGGCGTATTGAGTTGCGTCGTCGAGGCGATCATCGTCGCGTAGTCGTGCGCCGCCAACTGCTCCTTCTTGAACGCTGCGCTGTACAGGCCGACGCCCAGACCCTTGCCGAGAATCAGCTTGTCGCCGACCTTGGCGCCAGTGTTGCGCTTGAGGTTGGCCGGATTGACGAGGCCGATGGCGACGAGGCCATAGATCGGCTCGACCGAGTCGATGGTGTGGCCGCCGGCGATCGGGATGCCGGCCTTGGCGCACACCGACTCGCCGCCTTCGAGGATCAGGCGGATGGTGTCCAGCGGCAGCGTATTCACCGGCATGCCGACGAGCGCCAGCGCAAAAAGTGGCGTGCCGCCCATGGCGTAGACGTCGGAGATGGCGTTGGTCGCGGCGATGCGCCCGAAGTCGAAGGGGTCGTCGACGATCGGCATGAAGAAGTCGGTGGTCGCGACGATCGCCTGCGTGCCGTTGATCTGGTAGACCGCCGCGTCGTCACTGGTCTCGATGCCGACCAGCAATTGCGGCGGGATCAGTGCAGGCGCGGTCTTGGCAAGGATTTGTTCGAGCACGCCGGGGGCGATCTTGCAACCGCAACCGCCGCCGTGCGACAGCGAGGTCAGGCGAATCAGGGGCGCCGTGGGAGTTTCATTGGTGGTCATGATTTCGTTCGATTATTGTTATTGATCCGGACGCGCCGGAACGAAGTTGAGGCAAGGCCCTGTCAGATAGCGTCGAAGCCGGCACCCTCGATGGCATCCTTGAATTGCGGCAGGCCCACCTGTTGCGGGTCGTAGTCAATCGTCGCATGTTCGGCCTCAAGCGAGACCTCGACCTGTTCGACGCCGGGCAGCGCCTTCAACACACCGGTAACGTTCTTCACGCAGCCCTGACAACTCATTCCACCCACACCCATCACCAGACGTTCCATTTCATGCTCCTGTAATCATTTGAAATCACCGGCTCGCCAGCGCTTGAGCAGCAACGAGTTGGACACCACGGACACTGAACTCATGGCCATCGCCGCACCGGCAATGACCGGATTGAGCAGGCCTAGCGCCGCCAGCGGAATACCCAGCACATTGTAGACGAAGGCGAAGAAGAGGTTCTGGCGGATTTTTCCGAGCGTCGCGCGCGATAGGCGGATGGCATCGACGATCCCGTTGAGATCGCTGCGTACCAGCGTCATGTCAGCCGCCTCGATGGCCGCGTCGGAACCGGCGCCGATGGCAAAGCTGATGTCGGCGGCGGCCAGCGCGGGCGCGTCGTTGATGCCGTCGCCGACCATGGCGACGATCTGTCCGCCGGACTTGAGCACAGCGACTTCTGCCGCCTTCTCGCCGGGCAGGATGCCAGCGCGGAAGTCGTCGATGCCGGCCTCAAGAGCGATGGCCTTGGCCGTCACCGCGTTGTCGCCAGTCAGCATGACGACGCGAATACCCATGGTCTTGAGCCGCGCCACGGCGGCGCGCGAACTGTCGCGCAAGGGATCGGCAATCGCCAACAAGCCCAGCGCGACGCCGTTCTCGGCGAGGACGACGACGGTTTTTCCGGCCGCCTGTAAGGCGGTGATCTGTTCAGTCGGCAGTGCCAAGTCTGCAAACCAGTCGGGCATGCCGAGGCGCAACGAATACCCGTCAACGGTGCCCTCAACGCCCTTGCCAGGCACGGCCCGAAAATCGGCAACCTTGTGCAGGGGTAGCGCGGACGCCTTTTGCAGCACGGCTCGCGCGAGAGGGTGCTCGGACCCCTGCTCCAGTGCTGCCGCGAGAAGCAGTACCTGTTCGGCGTCCTGCGCCAGCGGCACGATATCGGTCACCACCGGTTCGCCGCGCGTCAGCGTGCCGGTCTTGTCGACCGCCAGTACGGTGATCTTCTCGGCGTGTTCCAGCGCTTCAGCGTTCTTGACCAGAATTCCGGCGCGCGCGCCCTGCCCGGTGCCGACCATGATCGCCGTCGGCGTCGCCAGTCCGAGCGCACATGGGCAGGCGATAACAAGCACGGCGACGGCATTGACCAGCGCCTCGCTGAACACGCCGCCGAAGATCCACCACCCGGCGAAGGTGAACAGCGCGATTACGCAGACGACCGGGACGAAGATCGCCGAGATGCGATCGGCCAGCCGCTGTACCGGCGCCTTGGAGCCCTGTGCCTCGGCGACCATGCGGATGATGCCGGCGAGCAGCGTGTGTTCCCCGACACCGGTCGCGCGGCAGCGCAGCATGCCCTCGCTGTTGGCCGTGGCGGCAAAGACGCGGTCGCCAGCCTGCTTGCGCACCGGCATGCTCTCGCCGGTCAGCATCGCCTCGTTGACGCTCGACGCACCTTCAATCACCTCGCCGTCGACCGGCAAGCTCTCGCCCGGCCGTACGATGAAAATGTCTCCCGGAATCAGCAGCGCAGCGTCGATTTCAAGCACCTGCCCGTCGCGCTCGACGCGCGCGGTTTTCGGTTGCAGACGTACCAGCGCTTCGATCGCCGCCGTCGTCTTGGCCTTGGCACGCGCTTCGAGTAGCTTGCCAAGCAGAACCAGCGTAATCACCGCCGCCGAGGCCTCGAAATACACCGGCAGGTGATGCATTCCGGCCAGCGTGACGATCAGGCTGAAGATGTAGGCAGCGCTCGTTCCGAGTGCGACCAACACGTCCATGTTCGCGCCACCGCCGCGCAGCGATTTCCAGCCGCCGTCGTAGAAACGCCAACCAATCCAGAACTGCACCGGCGTCGCCAGCAGCAGTTGCAGCCAACGCGGTAACGCGTCCTGATGCTGGCCGGCATCCGCGCCGAGCATCGTCACCATCTGCGCCAGCAAGGGCAGCGTTAGCACGGCGGCGATCCAGAAGCGGCGTAATTCGGCGCGGTAGACGGTGAGCTTGCGGGCCTTTTCTTCCTCGCGCGAGCGGTCGTCCGCGATGCGCCCGACGAAGCCGGCGCGATCAATCGCCGCGACCAGTTGCGCCGCGTCGACGACACCGGGCTGGAAGCGCACGCGCGCTCGTTCCGATGCCAGATTAACGACCGCCTCGACGCCCGGAAGGCGGTTGAGCACCTTCTCGATGCGCGTCGCGCAGGCTGCGCAGGTCATGCCTTCGATACCTAGTTCGAGGGTTTGCAAGGGCACGCCAAAACCGGCTTTCTCAACCGTCGAAACAATCTGTTGTGGCGTCGTTTCGCTCGAAGACATCTCGATGCGCGCGTGTTCCGACGCGAAGTTGACGCTGGCCGCCACGCCCGGCAGCCGGTTGAGTACTTTTTCGATGCGCGCCGCACAGGCCGCGCAGGTCATGCCGCTGAGCGGGAGATCAAGATGCTGGATTGATTCTGCTGAATTACTACGTTCTGACATGAGTTTCCTGACTTTCTTAGCTCTGAACAATCAGGCGCGAGACGTTGAACAAGCCCCAAAGGCCGAAGGCGAGGACAAGCAGTCCCGCCGTCAAACGTACGACCGGTTTGGCAGCGTATTCGTTCAGTCGCGCGGCGAGCAAGCCAGCGAGCAGCAGGTTGGGCAGCGTACCGAGACCGAAGGCCAGCATCAGCCCTGCGCCATGCAGTGCCGAGCCGCTCGTCAAGGCCGTGATCAGCGCGCTATAGACCAGACCGCAGGGCAACCAGCCCCACAACAGTCCGAGCGGGAAAGCCTGCGCCACGCTGCGCGCCGGCAGATAGCGGCGCGAAAGCGGTTGCAGATGGCGCCACAGCTTTTGCCCGAAGCGCTCGGTAAAGGCCAGCGCCCGCGTCACACCGGTGAGATAGAGACCCAGCGCGACCAGCATCAGGTTGGCCAGCACAAACAGGATGATGCGTACCGGCAACTGCCCTGAAAGCGCCAAACTGGCGCCACCCAGCGCACCGGCAATAGCGCCGGCCAGTCCATAGCTGATGATGCGCCCAAGGTTGTAGGCGAGATGCAGCGAGGGCCGCGCGGCAACGCCCATCGACAAGGCGCTGACGATGCCGCCGCACATGCCGACACAATGCGTTCCACCGAGAAAGCCGATCAGGAACAGGGCAAGATAGCTGGATTCAGGCATCGGACTACACTTGACGAACTGGAAGCGCAGAGTTTAACGCACTTGCCCACCCGCTTCACTGAATGCGATGGAGATGCCCGTAAACAGGCGCTTGCAGCGCAGCACTAAGCCAGAATGCAATGAGCATGCGGCGTTCCGATGGACAGCCTTCAGCGCAACCGCTACAGTCTCACTCATTCAAGAAAAGCGACACTTTCCGTGCGCGCTCAGAAATCCACCCGTCTTGCCAGGAGTGCTCAATATCATGGGTCTGCACCCCCTAGTTGCCAAATTTGTCCCGAAAAGCCTTTGCCGTTTTTGTGAAGGACTGAAATACCCGCATGTGTTCATTTTTCTGCTGCCGACCTTCATCATCGGCGTTGCACTAAACAACTACATTCCCCATTCGAACGAAGTACTCACGGTGCTCGGCCTCACCATGTTCATCGCGTCGAAAGCGCGTTGGGACTGAGTCGTTTCGTCACCGTTTCAATAACAACGGGTCAATCAACTCAGTACTCGCGCCCTGCCGTACTCGTCAATGCCGACCAGGTAAAACCCGGGAACCGCGTGGCAAATTTTGCCGGTACCAGTGTCGAGCAGCTTGTCGGCCATAGCCAGGAAGCGGAGCGCGACCAGCTCGGACAGGCTCAGATAGTTGATGTTGTGTATCTGGCAAACCTCGCCCGTTTCCATGGCCGATTCGACGACTGGAAGCAGGCTGGCGATTCTGTCAAAACTTCCGTCGAAGCGATTAAGCGTGATATTGAGCATGGCCATGAGCCTCTCTGCATTGTTACCCTGATAAACGGTCATCCAGAAATTGCGTTGACCGTTCATCAACATGCATAAGGCATGCCACTCAAGCCGACCAGAGCGGTGGCTCGTCCATCAGCGCGATCTGCTCACGCAGTTCAAGAATCCGGTCCTGCCAATAACGTGCCGTGTTGAACCACGGAAACGCCGCAGGGAAAGCCGGATCGTCCCAACGCCGCGCCAACCAGCCGGCATAGTGAATGAGGCGCAGGGTGCGTAGCGATTCGATGAGATACAGCTCGCGCGAATCGAACTCGTAAAAATCTTCGTAGCCGGCCACCACATCGGCCAACTGGCGTATCTGGTCCGAACGTTCGCCCGACAGCAACATCCACAAATCCTGGATGGCCGGCCCCATGCGCGCGTCGTCGAAGTCGACAAAGCACGGCCCGCTGTTTTCCCCTTCGACCCAGAGCACGTTTCCGGAGTGGCAATCGCCGTGCAAACGCAGGCTGGCGACCTTGCCGGCGCGATCGAAGCAGTAGCGAACGCCGTCGAGCGCCTGATCGACAACGCCGAAATAGACGTCGGCCAGATCGGGCGGCAGGAAATCTGCGGCCAGCAGGAAATCGCGAGGTTCTTCGCCAAAGGTCCGCACGTCGAGCGTCGGACGTTCGACAAAGGGTTTGAGCGCACCAACAGCATGGATGCGCCCGATGAAGCGGCCCATCCATTCGAGCGTTTGTCCGCTATCGAATTCCGGCGCCCGACCGCTCTGCCGGGGAAATACCGCGAAGCTCAGATCGCCGTGTTGATGCAGGGTCTGCCCGTTGATCAACAAGGGTGCGATCACTGGTAACTCGCGTGCGGCCAGTTCGCTGGAAAAAGCGTGCTCCTCAAGAATCGCCGCGTCAGACCAGCGACCGGCGCGATAGAACTTGGCAACCAGCGGCGCGCCCTCGTCCATGAACACCTGATAGACGCGGTTTTCGTAGCTATTGAGCGCCAGCAATCGCCCGTCCGGGCGCAAGCCGACGCTCTCCAGGGCATCGAGCAGGGAATCGGGCGTTAGCGCAGAAAACGGCGTTGTATTGGCATCGGTTACTTTCATGCGCCGCTCCCGCAAGGCTGAATATCTCTTGAAATCATCGTTGGAGGATACACTGGAACGCATGACCGATCATGTTGAGGTTTCACCAAGTGCAATGACACGCTAAGATTTGCCTCCTTAACAACTCTTCTTCATCCAATGGCCAAAACCTTGATCGAAGTCAGCGAAGTCGCTGGCGTGCGTTACCTGCATTTCAGCGTTGACTGGATACAGGGTGCCATGCGCATTCAGCGACCCAATGCCTTGGAATTGGCCTACACGCGCGAGATGATGGCCGGATTGCTGCTGCGCACTCCTCAATGGCCAAAGAACGCCTTGCTGATCGGTTTGGGCGCCGGCTCTATGGCAAAGTACATTTACCATAAGTTGCCAGACACCCAGGTCACGGTCGTCGAAATCGACCCGCAAGTCGAGATCATCGCCAGGCTCCACTTCAAGCTGCCTAGTGATCCGAAACGTTTGCGGGTCGTCATCGCGGATGGCGCCGAATACATGCTGGAAGACGGCACCAAATTCGATTCCATCCTGGTCGATGGCTTCGACAAACACGGTCGTGCTGGCGTGCTCGATACGCTGCCTTTCTACCAGGCCTGTCGCGCACGCCTGACCGACAACGGCTTGCTGGCGGTCAATCTATTGGGCCGCAGCCGGGGCTTCAAAGCCAGCAAGGAACGTATCGCAGAAGCCTTCGAGGGACGTTCGCTGGTTTTCCCATCCTGCGACAGCGGCAACACCATTGCCTTCGCCACCGGTGGCGAGCCGGTCAACGCCTCACTCGACGAACTGATCGCCCGCGCCCGGTTTTTCCACAAGGAGACGGGGCTCAACTTGTTACCGACAATTCCGCG
>Ga0302263_10000760_pt1 | contig 12332 bp, 11 predicted proteins | sample II_Fen_N1_4_FD_194564 | JGI IMG/M metagenome (GOLD analysis project Ga0302263, IMG submission 194564) | Peat permafrost microbial communities from Stordalen Mire near Abisko, Sweden - II_Fen_N1_4 | ecosystem: Environmental > Terrestrial > Soil > Wetlands > Permafrost | place: Sweden: Abisko... | reverse complement strand
GCCGGCGCAAGGTGACCCAGGTGGACAAGGCGAACGTCCTCGCCACGAGCCGCCTCTGGCGCAAGGTGACCGAGGAGGTGCACGCGGACTTCCCGGACGTGGAGCTCGAGCACCGGCTCGTGGACTCCGCCGCCATGACCCTCGCCAAGTGGCCGGCGGGCTTCGACGTCCTGGTGACCGAGAACCTGTTCGGCGACATCCTGTCCGATGAGGCGGCGGTGATCGCCGGCTCGCTGGGCATGCTGCCGAGCGCGTCCATCGGGACGCGCGAGACGGCGTACGGCCGTCACGGCCTGTACGAGCCGATCCACGGCTCGGCGCCCGACATCGCGGGGCAGGACCTCGCGAACCCGCTGGGGACCATCCTGTCCGCGGCGATGATGCTGCGCTGGTCCCTGGGGCGGCCCGAGGCCGCCGCCGCGATCGAGGCCGCGGTGGATGCCGCGCTGGATGCCGGCTACCGGACGAAGGACCTGCTGCCGGCCGGCGGCGAGGTCGCGCTCACCCTGGTGGGCACCAAGGAGATGTCACGCGTCATCGCGGACCGGATCGCGATTTGACAGCCGGTGCTCGCCCTCCGCGGCGGGTGACCGGCCCAAGCCGCCCCCACGATCCCTCCCCTGACGCACGGAAAGATCCCCTGCCATGACAGACCGACCGGTCATCCTCTACGACACGACCCTCCGCGACGGCACCCAGGGCGAGAACATCACGCTCTCGCTCGCCGACAAGCTGCGCGTTGCGCGCATGCTCGACGAGTACGGCTTCCCGTTCATCGAGGGCGGCTGGCCGGGCTCCAACCCGAAGGACATCGACTTCTTCGCGGCCGCCCGGAAGCTCACCTGGCAGACGGCGAGGCTGGCGGCGTTCGGCAGCACGCGGCACAAGTCGAACAAGCCGGGCGAGGACCCCAACCTTCTCGAGCTCGTGGCGGCGGAGACGCCGGTCGTCACGATCTTCGGCAAGAGCTGGCTGCTGCACGTCACCGAGGTCCTGGGCGCGACGCCGCAGCAGAACCTGGACATGATCGCGGACTCGATCGGGTTCATCGCCGATCACGGCAGGGAGGCGATCTATGACGCCGAGCACTTCTTCGACGGCTACCGGGACGACCGGGACTACGCCCTGGCGACGCTGCGCGCCGCTCGCGACGCCGGCGCCCGGACGCTGGTCCTGTGCGACACCAACGGCGGCACCCTCACGGACGAGCTCGTGCGGATCCTGGGCGACGTCCGGGGCTCGCTCGAGGCCGGCGCCTCGGCCGGCGACATCGTCTGGGGCATCCACACCCACAACGACGCCGAGCTCGCGGTCGCGAACTCCATCGCGGCGGTCCAGGCCGGCGTCCGCCACGTGCAGGCCACGATCAACGGCTACGGCGAGCGTTGCGGCAACGCCAACATGGTCTCGATCCTGGCGAACCTCGCGCTCAAGACCGACAACCTCCTCACGCCTCCGGGCGGAGGCGACCTGCCGGCCCTCACCGAGCTCTCGAGGTCCGTGGCGGAGATCGCCAACCAGAACCCCAACGACTACCAGCCCTACGTCGGCCGGTCGGCGTTCGCGCACAAGGGCGGCGTCCACGGCGCGGCCGTGGCCAAGGTCGAGCACAGCTACCAGCACGTGGACCCCACCGCCGTCGGCAACGCCGGGCGCCTCGTCGTCTCGGAGCTGGGCGGAAGGGCCAACACGTCCATCCGGGCGCGCCAGCTGGGCCACGAGCTCGAGGGCGTCCTCGACGCCAGGGAGCTCTCCCGCCTCATCAAGAAGCTCGAGAACGAGGGCCTCGCCTTCGAGGGCGCCGAGGCATCGTTCGAGCTGCTGATCCGCCGCAACTCGCCCGGGTACGCGGCGCCGTTCCGGATCCTGGACTACACCTGCCTCGTGGAGCAGCGGTCCGGCCGCGAGCTCCTCGCGGAGGCGACGGTCAAGGTGGAGGTCGCGGGCGAGGTCCTGCACACCGCCGCCGACGGCAACGGCCCGGTCAACGCGCTCGACGGCGCGCTGCGCAAGGCCCTGGGCGCGTTCTACCCGGTGCTCGACGCCGTGCACCTCGTGGACTACAAGGTCCGCATCCTGGACGGGGCGACCGCCACGGCCGCCCGCACCCGCGTCATCATCGACTCGCAGGACGGCAGCAAGACCTGGAGCACGATGGGCAGCGACACGAACATCATCGCGGCGTCCGCGCAGGCGCTGGCGGACTCGCTGGAGTACGCGATCTGGACCTCCGGGGCATCCGTGCGCCGGCGGGACGAGCGGCACTTCACGACCACCAACGGCGCTGGCCCGGCCGAGGCGGGAGGCGCAGCATGACCGACCGCATCCGCCTCGAGCGCTGGACGGTGACGTCCGGGTCCAACGTGGTGTCCCGGGCCGCCGTGGTGCTCCACGCGGGCTCCCACCTCTGGCAGGCGTCGGCGGAGGGGACCGGGGCGGTGGACGCGTTGTTCCGCGCCGTGGACGCCGCGCTGGCGGACGTGCTCGGCGGCAGCCCGCAGCTGCTCGCGTACGACGTTCACGCGCTGGCCGAGGGCCCGGATGCCGAGGGCCGGGTGACGGTCGCGATCGGGCCGCCGGCGTCCGCCGAGGGCAGCCGCTCCGACGGGCGCTTCGCCGGTGAGGTGGCATCCGCGAACACGGTCGCCGCGTCGGTGGAGGCGTACGTCGGGGCGCTCAACGCGATGCTCGGGGCGGACGCCTGGTCGGGGGCGGCCCGGGCCGCCGGCGACGCTCGGGGCGGCGCGCGCGATGCCGAGACGGAACCCACCTCGACCGAGTTCGACGCCGAGGCGGACGTCGACGCGATGGAGTGGTTCAACCGGTAGGGGGCGGCGGAGCCGCCCCGATCGTCGACGCCGAGGCGTTCAACCGCTTCGAGGCCGCGGGCTGGGAGGAGCGCGCGGGCTCGTATGGCTTCCTCCTGCCCATGACGAGGCGGGTCGGCGGCACCGTGCTGGCCGCCGCCGAAGTGGCGGAGGGACGCCAGGTGCTGGACGTGGGCTCCGGGCCCGGCGACCTGGCCGCGGCTGCGGCCGCGATTGGCGCCGACACGGTGGGCATCGACGTCGCGCCCTCGATGGTGCGGCGGGCGGCGATCGCGAACCCGTCGATCCCGTTCCGCGTCGGCTCGTTCGAGGCGATCCCGGCGGGCGAGGGGACCTTCGACGCCGTCGTCGGCAACTTCGTGCTCAACCACGTGGGCCGGCCAGAGGTGGCGCTGGCCGAGGCGCGCCGGGTCCTGCGGCCGGGCGGTTGGCTGGCGCTGTCGTCGTGGGACGCGCCGCGCCGCAACCGGCTGCTGGGGCTGATCGTGGACGCCGCGGCGGCCGCGGGGGCGCCGGTGCCGGCCGGGCTGCCCGCCGGCCCCACGAACTTCCGCACCGACGATGAGCTGCGGGCGCTGTTCGAGGGCGCGGGGTTCCGCGACGTGGGGGTCAGCCACATCATGTTCGAGGCGGCCGTGCGGGATCCCGGGACGCTGTGGTCAGGCGTCCTGGACTCGGCCGTCCGGATCCGGCCGCTGGTCATCGCGCAGACTCCCGAGGTCCAGGCGGTGATCCGGGAGGCGTTCGATCGGCTCGTGGAGGTGCACCGGCGGGCGGACGGGACGCTGGCGATCCCGGTGAGCGTGCAGGTCACGCGGGGGCGGCGGCCATGAGCGACCCATCGGTCATGCCTGGTCCTCGGTCATGAGCGATCCTTCGGTCATGCGCGTCGCGTACACGGGCGAGCCCGGGGCCTTCGCGGAGGAGGCCGTGCTGCGGTTCTTCGCGGCCCCCGAGGCCGTGCCGATGTCCTCGTTCCGGGCCGTCTTCGAGGCGGTGCAGGACGGCTCCGTTGCGGCGGGTGTGGTGCCGGTGGAGTCGTCGCTGCTCGGGACCATCCGCGAGAACCTGGACCTCCTGTGGGAGTTCGACCTGCCGATCGTCGGCGAGGTATCGGTCCCGGTGCGCCTGGCGCTGCTGGGGCTCCCGGGCGACACGCTCCGCGACATCACGCGGGTCTACTCGATCTCCGCGGCGCTGGCCCAGGCCGACGCATTCCTGCGGTCGAGGCCGTGGACGGTGCAGACGACGTACAACACGGCCGGGGCCGCGAAACAGGTCGCGGAACGGGGCGAGCGGGGGGCCGCCGCCGTGGCCTCCGCGCGGGTCGCGGCGATCTACGGGCTCACCGTCCTCGCGGACGACATCCAGTCCGGGAGCAACAACCGGACGCGCTTCGCGGTGATCGCGCGAGCGGGGAACGAGGCGCGTGGCGCGGTGTCCGCGGGCGCCCGGGCGGCAGCGGTTGCGGGGCCGGCGCGGACCTCCCTGGCGTTCGCAGTGCGGAACGTGCCCGGGTCGCTGTACCGCTCCCTGGGGGCCTTCGCCACGCGCGGGCTGAACCTGTCGCGGCTGGAGAGCCGGCCCTGGACGGCCCGCGTGAGCCGCTGGGAGTACCTGTTCTGGGTGGACCTGGACGGCGATCCGGCCGACCCTGCCTGCGCCGCGGCCCTCGACGAGCTGGGCGGCGAGACGGAGCTGGTGCGGATCCTGGGCACGTACGCGAAGGCCCCGGAGGACTGACCCGGGGTTCCGCACCCGCGCCGGGTCGCCGTGATCGCGAGGTCGCCGTGATCGCGAGATGGCTCAGGATCGCCCGGTCCACGAGGGGATCGGGAGGTCCAACTCGACTTGGGCTCGCGACCCTTGCACGACAACCCCGCTGGTGATCCATCTGCCCATCACGGCGCCATCCTTATGACCTTCACCTCGTGCCAGGGATCTCCTGTGCCTGCCTCGCGGAGGCGAACGTGAGCCTGGATGCCTGCCGCAAGAGTCCTCGATGGGGGCCCCGGATGGTGATACGCGACTTCCGAGTCGATGGGGCCTGGAGATCGTGCACTGGTCTCGCGGAGCCCCGAGCGGTGGTTATACTCCGGGTATGAAGACCGCCGTCTCCGTGCCCGACGACCTGTTCGCCCAGGTCGACCGCCTCGCCCGCCGCTCGCGCCGATCCCGGAGCGAGGTGTACAGCGCCGCCCTGCGGGAGTACGTCGCCCGCCATGCCCCCGACGAGGTGACGGCCGGCCTCGATGCCGTGGTGGCGGAGATCGGCCAGGTCGACGGCGGCGCATTCACGACCGCCGCCGCACGCCGGACGTTTGGCGCGACGGAGTGGTGATCGCCCAGGGCGAGATCTGGTGGGCCGATCTCGGCGAGCCTGTGGGGTCCGAGCCCGCGTTCCGACGGCCGGTCGTCGTGGTGCAGGGCGAGGCGTTCAATGCCAGCTCCCTCCGGACGGTCGTCTGTGTCGCGCTCACCAGCAACCTCCGATGGGGTGACGCGCCCGGCAACGTGCTCCTGCCCGCCCGGAGTACCGGACTCCCCAGGGCCTCGGTCGCGAACGTGTCCCAGCTCGTGACCCTGGACCGTGACGCCCTCACCGAGCGTGCCGGGAAGCTGTCCGCGTCGAGCCTGGAGCTGGTTCTCGCCGGCATCGACGTGGTGCTCGGCCGGGATTGAGCAAGGCAGCGCACGTGGATGGCGGGTGGAGCGGCAACGCTCGCTGAGAGCGTCCTGTGGGCCGGGGAGGAAGGGTCGGCCGAACGCGATCGGCGAGCGGATCGCCAACGGAGCACAGGCTCATCCAGGCGCTGCCGGTCTCTCGATGAAGCCGGGCCCGACCACGGGCTGCACGGGCGATCGGAGTCGGCGCGATCCGTGCGACACGGCGCCTTGACCTGTGCTCACGCGAACCGCGACGAGCCAGTCGGCCTCGGCCGGCCCCAGGGGCAGACATGGGGGAGCACACGTGCGGCGCCACCACAGCAAGAGGCGCCCCGTCGATCCGGCGGAGCGCCCTGTGCCCCCGAACGATGACCCGGCACTGGACCGGCCGGTCCGGCTCCTAGTGCGTGACCACCTTGTCGAACGTCTTCGCCTGCTCGACCCATGTCGCGACCGTCGTCTCGCCCGGCACGCGCCGGACGGTGTTCGGGCGGGCGGCGTCCAGCTCCGCGAACGTCTGGGCGAGGTTCGCCGGGTTGCGGCGGGCCAGCTCCGTGCAGGAGTCCACGCCCGCGGCCTCGAGCAGGTCCGCGTACTCGGACCCGACGCCGTCGAGGCGCATCAGGTCCACGTGGTTGACCCACCCGAGGACCTGCCCGGTGGACAGGCCGGACGCCACGGCCAGCTTCTCGCGGCCCGACGCCGACGCGCCCTGCTCGAGCAGGTCATCCGTTGTCCTGACGCCCGCCTCGCCCAGCTTGGCGGCGTACACCGGGCCGATGCCCTCGATCTCCTCGATCTTCATGCGTGCTCTCCCTGGCGCAGTCGGGGACGCAGTCGCCGCGTCAGGCAGAGGGTGCCCGAGTGACGGTCGCGGCAGGTGCGATCATAGGCCGAGCGTGGACCGGCGCGACAGGGGCCGGACGGCGCGAACCACAGGGAGGAGCCAGGTGGACGACGCGTTCCGCGCCGAGATGGCCGCGGGGTACACGTTCGACGAGCCGGTCATCGTGCTGGGGTCGCCGATCCAGGGGGACGACGTGGACCCGGACGTCCGCGTCTCGCTGCCCCTCTCGCGCGTCAACCGTCACGGGCTCATCGCGGGTGCCACGGGCACCGGCAAGACCAAGACGCTCCAGCTCCTCGCGGGCCAGCTGTCGGCCGCCGGCGTCCCGGTCTTCGCCGTCGACGTCAAGGGCGACCTCTCGGGCGTCGGTGCTCCCGGCGACCCGGCCAACCCGGCCGTCGTCACGCGCTCGGAACAGCTCAAGTGGACCTTCGCGGCGCAGGGCCACCCTGTCGAGGTCCTGTCACTCTCGGGCAAGACCGGCGCCCACGTCCGCGCCAGCGTCAGCTCCTTCGGCCCCCTCCTCCTGGGCAAGGTGCTGGACCTCAACGACACCCAGACCAGCATCCTGTCGCTGGTCTTCCGCTACTGCGACGACGAGCACCTCCCGCTCCTGGACCTCGCGGACCTGCGGACCACCCTCAAGTTCCTTGGCTCGGAGGACGGCAAGCCGGTTCTCGCGGACCTCGGCGGCATCAGCCCGGCCAGCCTCGGCGTCATCCTCCGGTCCATCGTGACCGTCGAGCAGGAGGGCGCCGACATCTTCTTCGGCGAGCCGGAGTTCGACGTCGACGACCTGATGCGCACGACCCCGGACGGGAAGGGGATGGTGACGCTGCTCGAGGTCGCGGACGTCATGGACAAGCCGCGGCTGTACTCGACGTTCGTGCTGTGGATGCTCGCCCAGCTCTACGAGCAGCTGCCGGAGATGGGTGACCTGCCCAAGCCCAAGCTCGCCTTCTTCTTCGACGAGGCGCACCTGCTGTTCAAGGACGCCTCCGATGCGCTGATGGACCAGATCGAGCGCACCGCGCGGCTCATCCGCTCCAAGGGCGTGGGTGTCTACTTCGTCACCCAGGCGCCCACCGACGTGCCGTCCTCGATCCTGTCCCAGCTGGGCAACCGCGTGCAGCACGCCCTGCGCGCGTTCACGCCCGAGGACGCCGACAACCTGCGCAAGGCCGCCCGCACCTTCCCGATGACCGACCACTACGACGTCGAGCGGACGCTCACGAGCCTGGGCATCGGCGAGGCGCTCGTCTCTGTCCTCAATGCCAAGGGCGTCCCGACGCCACTCGCCGCCACGCGCCTGATCCCGCCCGACTCGCGGATGGCGCCCTTGGCCCCCGAGGAGGTGGCCGCGCTGGTGGCGGCCTCCCCGTTCGCGGCGAAGTACAACACGACGGTGGACCCAGAGAGCGCCCACGAGATCATCACCGCCCGCCTCACCAACGCGAAGGCCGCCGCCGCAACCGCCGCCGATGCCCAGCTGCGCAGCCAGGTCTCGCCCACCACCTCGGACGGCATGGGGACGATGACGCCTGCCCAGCAGCAGCGCGAGATCAACCGTCGTGCCCGCGAGCTCGAGGCCGCGCGCAAGGCCGCCGAGCGCGAGCGCAAGGCGCAGGAGCGAGAGGCGGCGGCGATGGAGCGCGAGCGCCAGCGGACGATGCGCGCGACGGTCAACACGGTTGGCAAGGTCATCGGGTCGCGCGGCACGCAGACGCTGATCCGCGGCGTGTTCGACACCATCTTCGGCGGCGGCAAGCGCTAGGTTCTGAGGCATCACGGCGGGACGACGGGCCCCGGTCAGTCGAGCCGCTCGACGCCTGCGTCGGTGCAGGCCCGCCGCAGGTGCTCGTCGGTCGTGGCGAGCGGCGGGCCTGGCGAGCCGCGAGCGCGAGGTCGGCGGCGGCATAGGCGCTCAGCTCGCTGCGGGCCTCGCAGGCGCCGATGGTTCGCATGCCTGGGATCTCTCCAACTGGTCTGCGACTCGTCCATCCATCGCGTCCAACGCCCACGTTGATGGCGGGACAGTCAACGCGGACGGGCGGATCGATTAGGCTCCACACATGACTGACGAACCGTCCGGCTTCGCCGCCGCCACGCTCATCGGCGAGTCCTTCGCCGGCTCCGGGCCGAACGCCGCGCACCTCAACGTCGTCGTCGGGCGCAAGGGCGGGCCCGTGGAGACCGCGTGGATGACGTCGCTCGCGACGCCGCGCGCCGGGCACGTGCCGTTCCTCGTCACGCTGCGTCCCAACCTGCCGGTGAAGCCCGCCACGCTGTTCGTCAACAAGGCCGACGTCCGTGGCGAGCGCCACGAGACCCTCACGTGGGGCGCGGCGCAGGCCGGGGTCGCGGCCGGCATCGCGCAGGCGGTCACCGAGGACCTGGTCCCCGCCGGGGAGGTGGACGAGCTGCTCGTGATCGCCGCGGTCTGGGTCAACTGGACGGCCGACGACGAGACCGCGGTCTTCGAGAACAACCTGCGCGCCACGTTCCAGGCGGTCCTCAACGCCGTGCGCGGGCTGCCGGAGGTCGACGAGGTGGTCGCCGGGGCCGGCGAGCCCTGGAACGCGTACTTCCGGGCACGCTGACGCCGATGAAGATCAGGCGAATCCGGATCGCGCGCCTGGAGCATCGGCTCGACCCGCCGTTCTTCGCCGCCTGGGACCCGGTCCCGCGCCGGTCCTTCGCCGCCACCCTGGTCCGCGTCGAGACCGACGACGGGGTCAGCGGCGTCGGCTCCGGCGACACGATGGACGGCTTCGCGGCGTTCGAGCACCTCTTCCTGGGCCAGGACCCGATGCGCATCGCCCGCCACGTCCGGGCGCTCGAGACGATCAACTTCCACGCGGGCCGGTCCTGGCCGCTGGAGGCAGCGTTCTGGGACCTCATCGGCAAGGTGACGGGCCAGCCCGTCGCGACGCTGTTCGGCGGGGCCCTGGACGGCATCCCCGCCTACGCCTCCACCGGCGAGCGCCGCTCCCCGGGTGCCCGCGCCGAGTCCGCGCTCGCCATCCGCGAGGCCGGGTTCCGGGCCATGAAGATCCGCATCGACCGCCACGCCCTCGCCGAGGGGCTGGCGACCGTCCGCGCGACCCGCGAAGCCGTGGGCGACTCCATGGAGCTGATGGTGGACCTCAACGCCGCGTGGCGGATGGCGGGCGACACCAGCCCCGCGCTGGACGTGGTGAGCGCGCGACGGGTGGCCGACGAGCTGGCCGACCTTGGGGTGCTCTGGCTCGAGGAGCCGCTGGACGGCGCGGACCTGCGCGGGCTCGCGTCGCTGCGGGCCGGCGGCCGGATCCGGGTCGCGGGCGGCGAGATGACCCGGTCGCTCCCTGAGATCCTGGCGGCGATGGACGCCGACGCCTTCGACGTCTACCAGCCCGACGTGGTCCTCGCCGTCGGGATGCTGCGCGCGCGGACCGTGGCGGAGCTGGCGCTGGCGCGCAACCGGTGGTTCAGCCCGCATACCTGGACCAACGGCATCGGCCTGCTGGCCAACCTCCACGTGGCGGCCGGCGTCGGCGGCGGCCCGTACCTCGAGGTCCCCTACGACCCGCCGGGCTGGACGCCGGAGCGACGGGACTTCATGCTCGCGACCCCGATCGCGATCGACGGGGAGGGGCGGCTCCTCGTCCCGAGCTCCCCGGGCCTCGGCATCGAGCTCTCGGACGAGGCCGTCCGGGCCCTCGACGCGGCCCCCTGAGCCCTCGACGCGGCCCCGCCGCCGCGCGACACTGACCCCAGCCACCGGCCCCGCCTGCCCACGAGGACCCGATGCCCGAGACTGCCGCGCCCACCCACGCCGACTGGATCGAGCGCGCCCGAACCCTGCGCCCGCCGACGCGCCCGTTCATCGACGGCGACTGGGCGGATCCAGTCGGCGGCGGCTCCGTGGCCGACACCACGCCGCGCGACGGATCGGTCATCGCGGAGGTTGCCGTGGGTGGCGCGCGAGACGCGGAGCGTGCCGTCTCCGCCGCCCGCAGGGCCTTCGACGACGGCCGCTGGGCGGACCGCAAGCCGGTCGAGCGCAAGCGGGTCCTGCTCCGGTTCGCCGACCTCGTCCGGGAGCACGCCGCCGACCTGGCGCTCCTGGAGTCGCTCGACGTCGGCCACCCCATCCGCGACGCGCTCGACGTGGACGTCCCGGGTGCCGCCAACTGCCTGCAGTGGTACGCGGAGGCCGCCGACAAGCAGTACGGAGAGGTGGGCCCGACCGGACCGGAGGCGCTGAGCCTGGTCACGCGGGAGCCCATCGGCGTCGTGGCCGCGCTCGTGCCGTGGAACTACCCGCTGATCATCACGGCCTGGAAGCTGGGCCCGGCGCTCGCGACGGGCAACTCGGTGGTGCTCAAGCCGGCCAGCCAGAGCCCGCTCACGGCCCTCAAGCTCGCGGAGCTGGCCGCCGAGGCCGGGCTGCCGGACGGCGTGCTCAACGTGGTTCCGGGCCCCGGCACCACGGTCGGGGAGGCGCTCGCGCGCGACCCGCGAGTCGACAAGATCGCGTTCACGGGCTCGATCGACACCGGCCGCCGCCTGCTCCATGCCGCCGCCGACTCCAACCTCAAGCCCGTCCAGCTGGAGATGGGCGGCAAGAGCCCGCAGCTGATCCTGGCCGACGCGCCCGACCTCGACGCCGCCGCGGCCGCGGTGGGCTGGGGAATCTTCTACAACGCCGGCCAGACCTGCAACGCGGGCTCGCGGGTCCTCGTCCAGCGCGGGATCCGGGACGCGTTCCTCGCGAAGGTGGTCGCCTTCGCGGAGCGGATGCAGCCCGGGGATCCGCTGGACCCGGCCACGGTGCTGGGGAGCCTGGTGGACGCGGGGCACCTCGCCAGGGTGATGGGCTACGTGGACATCGGCCGTGCCGAGGGGGCGGTGGTTCTGACCGGTGGCATGCCCGTGAGCCCCGTCGCGGGTGGCTCGTACCTCCCGCCGACCGTTCTCGCCGGGGTGCGCAACGACATGCGCGTCGCCCGCGAGGAGATCTTCGGGCCGGTGGTCTCGATCCTGGAGTTCGACGATCCCATCGAGGGCGTGGCCATGGCCAACGACACCGACTACGGCCTGGCGGCCGCCGTGTGGACCTCCGACCTGCGCCTCGCCCACAGGCTCTCGCGCCGGATCCGGGCCGGGATGGTCTGGGTCAACACCTTTGACGCCGCCGACGTGACCGTCCCGTTCGGCGGGTTCAAGCAGTCGGGCTCGGGCCGCGACAAGAGCCTCCACGCGCTCGAGGGCTACACGCAGCTCAAGACGACCTGGATGGACCTCTCGTGAACGGCTGGCCGAGCGGGGGCGAGCGCCCCATCGTCGGGTTCATCGGCCTCGGGCGCATGGGCGCGCCGATGGCGCTCAACCTGCGGCGGGCGGGCTATGAGGTCGTCGCCTTCGACGCCAGGGCGGAGGCCGTGGAGCCGCTCCAGGCCGCGGGCGCCGCCGCCGCCGAGTCCGGGCCCGGGACCGCGGCCTCGTGCGATGTCCTGATCACCATGCTCCCCGGCCCGCCCCAGATCGAGGCCGTGATGACCGGCCGCGGCGGGGCGTTCCAGGCCTTGCGCGAGGGCGCGATCTGGGTGGACATGAGCACCTCCACGCCGGCCGTGGGGCGGGCGCTGGCGCGCGAGGGCGAGCCGCGCGGCGTCGCCGTCGTTGACGCGCCGGTCGCGGGCATGGTCACGGGCGCCGTCGCCGGGACGCTGCAGATCTTCGCCGGTGGGGCCGCCGCCGACGTCGCGCGGGTCCAGCCGGTCCTCGAGGCGATGGGCGCCCCGGACAAGGTCCTCCACGTGGGCCAGCACGGCACGGGCTACGCCGTGAAGCTCTGCCTCAACCTGCTGTGGTTCATCCACGCCGCGGCCAGCGCCGAGGTCCTCGTGCTCGGCGCGAAGGCCGGCGTGGAGGTCGGGACGCTCCGCCGGGCGCTCGTGGGCGGGCCGGCCGGGTCCGTGCTCCTGGCGCGGAACATCGACGGC
>Ga0302263_10000749_pt1 | contig 12480 bp, 10 predicted proteins | sample II_Fen_N1_4_FD_194564 | JGI IMG/M metagenome (GOLD analysis project Ga0302263, IMG submission 194564) | Peat permafrost microbial communities from Stordalen Mire near Abisko, Sweden - II_Fen_N1_4 | ecosystem: Environmental > Terrestrial > Soil > Wetlands > Permafrost | place: Sweden: Abisko... | reverse complement strand
GGGTGATGACGACCCCGTCCTTCCTCAGGGCTCTCACTGGCCTGTTCGCCCACCCGCTGCCGAGAATCCCGGCCATCGATGATCACCCTGCGGCTCACATCGATGGGTGATGTCGCTTCACCCGTCCCGCCCTTACGTTCGAACCCACAAGCTGCGGTACCGACGCAGACCTCGAACCAGGGGGCCCAGGAATGCCGCACTCGGCAGACACCTCATCAGCTCCACCCTTCCGCGGCATCCGCCGGCGGATCGCGCACTCCCACGTGTAAGGAACAGATATGTCCACGTCCATGACCCGGACTCGATCGTTGAGTCCCTTCTTCATCATCGTCATCTTCGCCTCGGCGATCGTGCTCGTCGTCAACGCCGTGAAGCGTGCAGGCATCGCCCTCGGGCCTGTCACGCAGCTCGCCGCCCCACTCGCACAACTTCTGGCGATCGGGCTCGTCGTGGGCACCTTCGCCGCGACCCCGGCGGTCCGCGGTCGGCTCGGCTCCATCGGTGCCGTTCTGTGCGCGGCGTCGCTGGTGCTTCTGGTCGGCGTGGAGTTCATCATCACCCTCGTCTTCCCCTACCTCCCGCCGGAGACCATCAGCCAGCTGCGCTCCGGCCCGCTGGAGATCGCCTTCACCGTCTCGTCCGGCTCGTTCCTGCTCGGAGTACTGGTCTTCTTCACCGCCTTGTGGAGGGTCGCGGGTTCCCCCAGGTTCGCCATTTTGCTGGCCGTCGCCAGCTCGGTGACGATCGCGCTCCGCACCGCCTTCCCTGAGGCCGTGCTTCAGAGCGGCCTCGGCGGCCTGGTCGGCGCAGCGGTCATGCTGGCGTTCTGGCTCAGTGCCGTGCATCGGCGTTCGCCATCGTCCGCGGGACGGCCCGGCGATCGGTCCAGCTCGACTGCCAACTGAGACACCCCGGGTCGGAGGAAGCGGAAACGCCCCTCCCGAGACATCGGAAGGGGCGTTTACCCTAGTCATGGCGGAGGTGGCGAGATTTGAACTCGCGAGAGGGTTAAGCCCTCAACCCGCTTAGCAGTAGGGCTCCCCACTGTTCCAGGCTGTGCGTACATGGCCGCGACTAGCCGCTTTACTTCCGGATGGACCCCGTCGAACAGCTGTGGCCGGGGGTGAACTGAGACAACTCTTGGCCACGGCCGATCCAGCGTCTGACCAACGCCCGTCCCAGGGGTGCCGCCATCGGTTCAGATCGAGGGTCTTCAGGTGATGTCGGCGAAGCCGGCCTTCGCGATCGCCTCGGCGATCTTCTCGTGGCCGGCAGTGTCTGGGTGCCCAGCTCCGAGTCCAGCAGGGCGTGTCCCGTCGGGGCCGTTGAACGCAGCTTGGAGGTCCACACAAATCACGTGGTGTGCCCTGGCCACCTTGCAGGTCGAGGCGTTCAGAGCCCTCAGTGCCTTGGTGAACATGGCGTGCAACTGCGCCGGGGTCGTGCTCGCGTCCACCTGCCAGTCAGCCATGAACGTGTCGCTCTCGTAGCTCGAGTCCGCGTAGGCGACCACCCTGACCCCCTTCGTCGAACCGCCCCGCAGCTTGGCGATGTCCTCCAGAATCCGTCCGATGTTCTTTGTCACCCTCAACCTGTTGGATTCCAGACAGGCCGCGGCCCCTTTCCAGAGACAGGGCCCTTGCCAGTCGTTGTTGCCAACCTGGATCGTGATGATCGAGGCCTTGCTGATCGCGTCACGCATGGCCGTGTCCGTCTTAACACCGGACAGGAGGGACTTCGACGTGACGTCGTTGTTCGCGGCCATGTTGATGGCGATTACGGGCTTGCCGAGGGCCTTGCTGGCCAAGTCGGCCAGCACCAGGACATAGCTACGGCAGGAGTCCCCCATTTCCTGGCAGGCGCCCCCTGCGCCGGGAACGGAGTCCCCGAGGCCGAGCAGGGTCATCCCCGAGGGCTGATCGGTCGAGGTCGAGCTGGACGGGGGCGAGCTTGTCGATGGACGGGGTTCCGGAGCGCTGGACGATGCCGAGGTGCCAGTGCTGCAGGCGCCGAAGATCAGGGCCGCAACCGCCGCGCTGAGGGCGGCGCGCCCGCGGTGGGAGCCGAACCTGACGAGCGTTCGATTGCGAAGCGCGGGGAGAACCCCGAACAAGACCGTCGGAGCGCTGGAAGTGGTCTGGAATTGCGCGGCACGCCCAGGTGCTGCTGGTGCGGTCCTCACGAAGTTGTTCATGGTTGGTCCTCCTATTGGGCGAGATGCATTGCGTCGCTCGTCGTTGACAGGCCCGCGTCGTTTTCGATGCTCGTACCTGTCTGCTCGCAGCAGCGGGTGGCGACGCATCTCCTCGCGTCTACCTCTTGAGTTTGAGTGCGAGGTTGAGGGCGACGTCCCGCCCGGCGAAGAAGTCCTTGGCGCGGATGGCGACAGCCTGGTCGGGCGCGATCGCAGGGCGAGGGTCACCGTTGCCGGCGCGGGCCTGCGGGACGGAGAAGACGTAGCCGGTGGTTGGAAGGTTCACGTCCTCACACGGGCAGAGGAACGGGTCGGCCCGCGCCGGGGTGGCCTCGCCGATGAGGGTCGCATCGGTCGTAGTGTCGATCGTGTACACCAGCACAGTGGCCGCTGATTCGTTCTCGCGGCCGATGAGCACCTTGAACTTCGCCTGGCTGTTCACCCGTGGGTCCTTGAGGGCGTCCACGAGCGGCCACAGCGGCGTCGGGTCGCCCCCGCGGAGGTACCTGAGATCGACCACGACTCGGTCGGCATGCCTGGAATCGAGAGCCTTCTTCATGGCGGCGATGGCTTGGCTGGGGTCCTGGTAGTCGTTCACCGAGAGCACGAAAGATCGTGAGCTGCGGTCCGTGCGCCACCAGAGCGCTTGCCCTCGGTGCCGTAGCGCCTGGGTGAAGCCCCCGGCCGTGGATCCGAGGATTCCTGCGCTCTCAGGGAACGAGGTCGAACTGCTCAGATCCACGGTGCGTTGGCGGCCGCTGGCAAGCGCGAAGGTGAACCTCGGCTTGCTCGGGTCCGCGACGATGCCCAATCCGTGGAGATGGTCGACATACGCCGTCAGGTAGGCGGCGTTCAGCCGGGCACTGGGGTTGTCGCCGGGGATAACCGGCTGCATCAGCTTCTCGACGTCTTTGGCACTTGTCCTCCCGATCGAGATCAGGCGGGCTCCGACGAGCGTGTGATCTCGAGCGGCAACCACATACATGCCGTCTGCGAAGCGGTAGAACCATACGTCGTACATGAGTTCGGGTGGGCCGAAGAACTGCGTGTGCGTGTCGAGTAGTCCCGCGAGTTGGCCGAGCAGCATCGCTCGATGGTCCTTGTCCGCGGTCGGGAACGCCTGTGCCACGGCTTCGACCTTCTTCGACCAGACAGCTTCGGGCACGACGGCGAACGGATCCGCGTGCTGGTTGCGGACAGCGTCGTCCATCATCTGCACGTCGACCGGACGCGCGGTCGGGGTCGTCGTCCCCGTTGTGCTCAGGGCTGTGGCTGGGGCGGTGGACGGGAGCTGGCTCGCGGGCGAGCCGCTTGGTGCTGCTGGAGTTGGGGCGGTTCCAGCGCCGCAGGCAGTCAGGGTCGCCGCGACGGCGGTGGAGGCGATAAGTGCGCGCCACCGGCGAGCAAGCGTCCGGCCTCGGAACCTCTGCGATGACACGCGGAGCGCGGTACCACCGATCTGTTTCATGGTTTGTCCTTTCGCCGACGAGATCGACCTACAACTGCGTCCTGATCTGAATGACCCCGGGTCGTCGGGGAGGGCACGATCGGCGAACAAGACCCTGACTGGCTCGCGCGGATCGATTGGAGACCCGGGCTCGAAGGATCCATCGGCCGGCCGAGCCCTACTTCGGTGGCGAGATCTGGTAGACGAAGCCGTCGCCGTCGCCGCCGGGGGCGGTGGGTTGGGCTGCGTCGGCCGTCGTCGGGAGGTCGCTCGCCCAGGTCACCCCCGAGACGTAGACGGTGCCGTCCGGGGCTGCGACCGGGCGGGCGCCCCAGTTGTCCTCTTCGCCAGTGCCGCCGAGGTACGTCGAGTAGTCAAGGTGTGACCCGTCTGCGCTGATCACGCTGAGGGTGAGGTCGCCGAGGGGGTCGCCGCCAGTCTTGAGGGCGTTGAGCGTGACCGGAAAGTCGGGTGTCATGACGCGGGTGGTCACGACGAGCGCGCGACCGTCGGGGGAGACGGCGACCTTCTGATCGTCGGTCTCGTTTCCGGGCCCGCCGAGGAAGCTGGCATAGACCGGGCGCCCGTCACTGGCTCGCAGATGTGCGACGAGGTCGTCACACTCGCCTCCCCGTTCCTTCTGGAACGCCTTCGCGGTGGTGGGGAAGGAACCGCACGTCATGCCCACGACGTACGGGTCACCCGACCGGCCCGTGGCGATGCCGTGGAGGGTGTCGAAGTCAGCCGATCCCAGGTACGTCGACCAGATCCGCTTGCCGCCGGAGGTGAGCTTCATCGCCCATCCGTCGGCGAAGCCACCCGCGTTCTTCGACTGGAGGGCGTGAGCCGTGACTGGGAAGTCGCTGGACGTGGTCGCACCCGCCAAGTAGAGATTCCCGTGGGTGTCGAGCGCGGGTCCTCTGACCCCTTCGTCGCCGTGCCCGCCGATGAAGGTGGAGAAGACGAACCTGCTGCCGTCGGGACTCAACTTGGTCAGGAACGCGTCCTTGTTCATGCCGGACGGGTCAAGGGTGCCGTCCCCACCGGCCCACTTCGTCTGGAACGCTCCACGGGTCACCGGGAAGTTCCTGGAGGCGGTGTTACCGGAGACGTACGCGTTTCCGGCGGTGTCCACCCCGACCGACTCCCTGGCCTCCTCCGAACCCGTGCCACCCAGGTAGGTCACATACGCCACCTGCCTACCGCTCGGTGGGACCTTGACCAGGAAGGCGTCGCTGCTTCCCCCGCCGAAGTGGCGCTGTGCCGCCCGCGGAGTTGTCGGGAGGTCCTTCGACGTGGTGAAGCCGGCCAGGTAGGTGGCGCCGGTTCCATCCGTCGCGGAGGACCAGACTTCGTCGTCGCCGGTGCCGCCGATCGTGATGACCCAGGCCGGCTTCCTGCTGGCGTCCAGTCCGACGACTGCGACGTCTTCGCCGCCCCCTGCTCCCACGCGTACGTGTGGAACATCCGGGGCGATGGAAGCGCCGTCCGTCGTGATGACAGCCAGTTCGAGGAGGCCGCCCGGCCTCAACAGAACCTGACCTCCGTCGGACCCCAGCCCTCCGAGGTACGAGGCGTAGAGGACATCCGACCCGCCGGTGGCGGTTCGGGTACCGTCCACCGACGGGCTCGACGACGTGACGGTGGAGAGGGCGGTCGGATCCGGGATCCGGGGCGCGCCGGTCGCCGGCGCGCACCCGGCAACACAGGTCAGGGTCGTCGCGGCAACGGCGGCAGCAAAGGGATGTCGCATTCGGTTCCACCTCCACATCGGTATCCAAGTCGTTGCCCGCACACACCCTCGAGGACATCGACTGTTCTGATCGTCCTGCCCCCGGCCGCTGCTGCCATCAGGGGAATCCCGTATCTGTGATCCGGCCGTCAGGCACCAATTGCGGCACGGACCTTGGCGACGACCGCGGGGTCCCCGGCGAAGTAGGCGTCGAAGTCGCGCCGCCCGGTCCGCGAGGGCACCCGGCCGTCCGCCCCGTATACGGCGCGGACCCTGTTCACGAGGACGTCTCTATGGCCGGGGCCGCTCGCGACCAGGGACTCGACCGAGTGCCTCGTCGCCGTGCTGAGGTTGCCCGGGACTGCCAGCACGTCGGTGTCGATTTCGTGCTGGCGGTAGCGGACGACCGCTCCCGTTGCGGGGTTGCAGAGAAGGGTGCCGGCGACGAAGGTCTCCTGCGTTCGCTGCACGAGGTCGCCGTTGGCGTTGTACAGCCGGGTTGCCTTTGTCCGACGGGTCGACTCCGGATCGACCAGGTCGCCGCAGACGGCGCCGATCGAGGTGGGGGCGATCAACTGCGATGTGTCGGAGAGGCACACGGTCGATCGGCCCTGCGGCGTGCACGCGTACGAATCTGGCGGTTCCGGGTTCAACTGGGGCACGGGAATGCTCCCGGGCCGCCATGTCGGAACTTCGGCGGGCTGCGGCCCGGCACTCGCCGTGGCCGCCGGGATGAGCAAGGCCAGGCACGCCAAAACGCCGGCCGAAGTCCTGATGAAGCTCTTCATGGCTCCTCCTGTCGAAGGTGATCGAATGCATCGATCGTCCTTCGCGTGGCGGGGGCTGCCATCAGGGCCATCCCGTACCGCTATCAGGGCCACCGCGTATTCGGGGACGGGGGCGCTTCGCCCGGCCGTCCGTCAGGACCGGCCCGCGGCAAGGTGGGTGAGGACGGCCAGCACCCGCCGGTTGCTCCGGGCGCTGTCGTCGATCCGGAGCTTGTCGAAAATGTGCGCCAGGTGCACCTCCACCGTCCGCTCCGATATGAACAGGTGCTGCGCGATGGCGCTGTTCGTCAGCCCTTCTGCCACGGACGCCAGTACTTCCCGCTCCCGCTCGCTGAGGGCGGCGAGTGGGCCTGCCGGCCGTCGTGCGTCCATCAGCTCGGTGATGATCGCCGGATCGATGACCAGCTCGCCGGCGCACACCCGGCGGAGGGCGTCGACAAGGGTGACGGTGTCGAGCACGCGGTCCTTGAGGAGGTAGCCCACCCGTCCCGCGGACTCCGACAGCAGCGGCAGGATGAACTCCGGCTCGACGAACTGGGACAGGATCAGGACGGCCGACTCCGGGTGCGAGCTGCGGATCCGCGAGGCCACCCGAAGTCCCTCGTCGGTGAAGGTCGGGGGCAGCCGCACGTCGACCATCGCCACGTCGATGCCGCCTGCGTACACCTCCGCCAGCAGTGCGGCGGGCTCGGCGACCGCGAGGACGACCTCGACGTCGGCCTCCTGCAGGCAGCGCACGATGCCTTGACGCACCAGGTGGTTGTCCTCGAGGACGGCTACCCGCATGGCAGCACCACCTCGATGGCACGCGCTCCGTCCGCCGACTGCCGGAGGGAGCCACCGAGGGCTACGACGCGTTGCCCGAGGGCGCGGTCCGGCGGGCAACTGCTTCCCAGGACCGTCATCGTGAACGACGGCACAGGTCCCGCCGCGCGCACCGCGCTGACCTGGACGCTCCCGGCCGATCGCCGGGCGAGGTCGGCGACGACGAGGTAGCAGGCCCGTTCCACCTCACTGGGCGGACGCGGCCCCCAATCACCGACGATCACGACCTCGACCGGCGCCGTCCGCGCCAGAGCTCGCAGGGCAGGCACGAGGCCGCTGGTGGCCAGGAGCGGCGGGTAGAGCCCGTGGCTCAGGTCGCGCAGGTCGTCCAGCGCGGCCCTCGCCTCGGACCTGCACTGGTCGAGCGCTGCGCGGTCGTCGGCGGACAGGGCCGGGGACGCGAGGGCCACCTGGAGGTCGAAGCCGAGGGCGAGCAGGTGCTGTTGCGCCCCGTCGTGCAGGTCCCGCTCCAGCGCGCGCCGTTGGGCGTCGCCGCGGCGGACAATCCGCTCACGCGAATCGGCGAGTTCCCGGGCCCGGCTCGCCAGGACGGCGCTCAGCTGTTCCTGCTCGAGGCCGAGCAGGACTTCGGGCGACAACCCGTCGGCGAGGCCGTCCAACGAGCCCCGGGACGGGTCGGTGTGGATCCGGGCGATCACCCCTCTCGGCCCGTGCACCTCCGTGACGACCCGGTCGCCCGACCCGCTCGAGGCCGAGCCATCGGCATCGACGAAGACGGCGGGACGTGCGTCCGGTCGCCGGTAGTCGATGCGCAGGTCGGGGTCGTCCAGCAGGTTCCGAAGTACCCGTTCGGTCCGGCCACCGGTACGCAACGCCTCCGCCAGCCCGGCGAGACGCTGGCGCTGGATGATGGCGGCCCCGACGTCCAGGCCGGCTGCGATGGCGGCGGGGACAATCAGGAAGAGGCTCGGCCCGTCAGCCGGCAGGGAGGCCCACGAGCTGGCCGTCACGACGACGGTGAGGAGGGCCACGACGATCAGGCCCCGGTGAGGGCCCCGTCTGAGTCCAAGGACGAGAGCGAACCCGACAAGCGCAGCGCCCGTCCAGCCGAGGACCTTCGCCATTGCCGGGTCGGGCAGGAGCAGGGCGGCCTGCGGGTAGCAACTCGCGCACTGCGGGTCGCGGAACGTGTCGTAGAAGACCAGCCGCACCGGCCCTGCCAGCAGGCCACCCAGAGCAGAGACCAGCGATGGGATGCGGGCCAGCAGGGCCGCGGCAGCCAGCCCGGCGAACAGCGGCGGCGCTGCGACGGACGCGGCCTGCGCCCAGGTGGGGTGCGCGTCGATCACGGCGAGGTTGCCGGCGGTCAGCGTGAGGCCGGCCGACGCGACCAGGACGCCGCGCCGTAGCTCGCCTAGCCAGCCCAGGCCGACGGCCACGAGGGCGGTCGTTGCGGGCAGCAGCGCGGTCTGGCCGCGGGAAGCGGCTCCAGGCAGCAGCAGGACCACGGGCAGGACGCAGAGCGCGAGGGCGGTCGCGTCCCGGGTACGCGACGACCACCACGCGCTGCCCCTCATGCTCACCCGACCTTGACGAAAGTTTTATACAGCACGTTGTCCAGGGCCAGCTCTTCGTCCAGGTCGGCCGTCCATGTGAAGGTCACGGTGTCGCCCTTGCGCTCGTACGTCCCGATACTGAGCCCGCCGCAGCCATTGTCCGGACTCAGGTCGTAGTCCAGCGTCACCTTCTTGCCGTCGAAGCTGAAGTTGCCGACGCAGGGATCCCCGGTGGGTTGGGACCAGTCACCCATGCCGTGGTCGATCGTGACCGTCCAGACGCCGGCGTTGGCAGCCGCCCTCTCCTCGGACACCCCGGCGTCGAGGATCTGCTGCTTGGTCGCGCTGAAGCGCCACGTCCCGTCGAGGACGGTCTGGTCGCCACGGGGCTTCACCCGGTAGGGCGCCATCTTGGTCTCATCGGTCACCGGACCGGCACAGTCGTGTCCCTCCGGGTCCTTGGTGCCGTCATGGAGGGCCGCGAACCGGTCCAGAGCCTCGGCGGTGGTCGGGTCGTTCCTGAGCTGCTCGGTGACCGGCTTGAGCGCCGCCTGAAGCTGGCCGATCACCCCCGGCGAGGCGGTGACGGCGGAGCTGTCGTTGGCGTTGCACCACTTCACGGCCGCATCGTCCTCGAGCGGACGCGACACGCGGATCGCGGCGATCGCGTCGTCGACGGACGCCGTCAGTGCGTGCTGTTGGGCCGAGCTCAGGGTGTCGAAGGTGTTCTTTCGCAGGACGACGACGTCGAACTTCGTGTACAGGGTGACGTTGGTCGTGACGACGGCGGGACGGTCGGCGGCGCGGGACTGCAGGAAGGAGACCTCGATGCCCCGAAGGGTGCCATCGGCCACCAGCCGGCTGCGCCTGGTGTTGATGGAATGGTCGCTGCGGGCGCCCAGCGCGGTGATGATCCGTTCGACGCCCGGCCCGCGGCGGGTGTTGATCACCTGGTCCTTCCAGGAGTCGAGGCCGAGCAGGGGCGTCTTGTAGCCGACCGGGTGGCGCAGGCCGCCAGGCACCAGCCGGAGTCCGACCAGGCCGATCCGGTCGAGCCCGGCGAGGAGCTTGGCGGCGATGGGGTCGGTGGAGATGCGCTCGGCCTGGTCCTCGTTGGTCACGGCGAACGGGGCCGTCAGGGCGGCCACAGAAGTCGCGCCGGCCTCGTCGAGGGCGTCCGAGCGGATGACGGAAATGTCCGCCTGGCCGGCCTGGAGCCGCTTGACGGCGTCACCGTCGTTGTCATCGGTATTGGGGAGGACGGACGGAGCGGCGATGCTGACCGGCTGCCCCGCGGTGACCGCGACCAGCTGGTCGAGGACGTCGGATCCCACCCCTCCGGTTCCGTTGGCGTAGGTCGAGGTGAGGCTGACCGGGTCGACCTCCGCCCCGGATCTCGTCAGCGACGTGCCGGTGCAGGCGCTGACCGACAGGAGGGCGAAGAGGGCGAGCGTCCCGGCTCTGATCGGGGTGATCATGGCGTCGACGCTAGATCCCGGAGGAACGGCAACGCGTCAGGGACAACACCTATCGGCGCAGGCGACGACCCCTGGTGCTCGGCACCGGAACGGGGGACGTGGGCGCTGACCTCCGTGCCCGCACCGGTGCTTGTCACCGTGAGCCTGCCTCCGGTCGCCGCGACCCGGTCGGAGAGCCCCCTCAGCCCGCTGCCGGACGGGTCGGCGCCGCCGGATCCTGAGTCCCGCACGGTCAGCGTCAGCCAGGCCGGGTCGCGGACGTCGATGCCGGCGTCGACGCGGATCGGTGCGCCCGGGCAGTGCTTGACCGCGTTGGACAGTGCCTCGGCGCAGGCATACCACAGGGTGCGAGCCGTCGTCCGGTCGAGGTCGTGGGGGAGATCGCAGCTCCCGATCCGTGCCCCCGGGGTGCGCGCGACCAGTTCGGCGATGGCGGCGGACGGTGACCGTCCGGCCAGCGGATCCAGTCCCCGGGCGAGGTTGAGCAGTTCGGCCTTCACCGCCTCGACCCGCGTCCGCACCTCGGCCTCGGTGCCGGCCGGCAGTCGCCGCGTGATCGCGTCCAGGCGGGCCAGGGCGGTGCGCCGAAGCCGGTCCTCCAGCCCGGCACGTTCGCGATCAGCGGCGCGCAGCAGGTCGGCGCGCGAGCTGCGGATCTCGTCGGAGAGGGTCCGTTGGCGGGCTCGGAGGGCGGCGATGCTGCCGGCCCGGTCGAGGATCTGCGACAGCTCCCGGAGGATCACCGGGCTGGCGGGGAGCGGCTCGCTGGTCAGGCCGACGACGTGGCCCGACTCGTTGAGGAAGGGCCACGCGGCGACCGGCTCGGCGGGACGGCCGTCGCTGTCGATGGTGCGTCCGTCCGCCTCGAACCAGACCTCGACGGGGGCTGTGCCCAGCGCGGCTCCCAGCCTCAGCGCGAGCATGGTGCCGTCGGCCCGCGGGTCGACGACCGCGCGCCACAGGTCTCCGCCCGGATCGGTGACGGTCAGCCCGAGCGCCACCAGGATCAGGCTGAGGTCGACGGTGCCGGGAGCGGTCGCGGCGGGCAGTGCCGCGGTCAGCCGCAGGACGTCCACGACGACCCAGCAGGACCCGAGGGCCAGCGCCATGGCGGCGAGGAAGCGTTCGGCGCGGGTGCGCGCGGACCACACCCGGACGGCGCCGACGGCCGCGGCGGCCACGCCCAGCAGTAGAAGGGGACGGGTCAGTACCCCCAGCCCTGCGGCCACGGCGAGCGCGACCAGGAGGTAGCCGCCGAGGTCACCGACGGCCCGTGTCCACGCCTTACGCCGGTTCGCCCCGGGCGGCATCTGGTCACGACCGGTGCCGATGGAGGTCAGCGCGACGACGACCAGGGCGTGGGGGAGCAGCGCGCAGCGGGAGAGCGCCGACTCCATCCCCGGCGGGAACAGTGGCGCGAGTCCCACCAGCGTCCAGATCCCGCTCGCGAGGGCGAGAGCGATGCCGGCCCGCCGGTGCCCCGGACGGAGAAGCAGGACCGCCGATGCGGCGAGGACGGCGCCGACGGCCACGTCGGGCAGCGCGACCAGGATGCCACCTGCGGCAAGGGGTAACGCGACCGCGGGCACGGTGACGAGGAGGGCGGCCGCCACCGCACCGACGGGAATCAGCCCAGCAGGGCGAGAATCGCGTCGCATGTCAGGTCACGCTTCGGCAGGAATCCGCGGACGGGCGCGCCGATGACCCGGGGGTCGCTGGCGGCTTCGTCGTGGCTGGAGATCAGAATGACGGGCGGAGGACTGCGGCGACCCGCGATGGCCTCGGACACCTCCACTCCGTCCATGCCTGGCAGGCGCAGGTCGACGAGGATCACGTCTGCCTCGTCGGTTGCCTTTCCGGCATCCAGCAGAGCCAAGGCCTGCTCTCCGGACTCGGCCGTGGCGACCACACGAACGCCCTCGTGCTCGAGGAGCACGCTCGCCGAGTGACGGAAGGCGGCGTGGTCGTCGACCAGCATGACCCGCATGGACACCTCTTCACGCTAGACCGGCACGAGCGCCGCTGCCATGAGTGGTGACACTTACGAGCCCGTCCGACCTTCGAGCGGTCACTCAACCTTGGGCCTCTCTGAAGCTCCTGCGTGCGGTCCCCGTCACGGGCGTTGTTGGGCGGACGAGCACGAAGGTATTTGTGCTTGCCAGGGGCTTCTTCTCTAGTGAGCCCAGCACCCGCTTTCGTAGCGGGCTGCACGCGGCAATTGGCGCCGCGGACCGTTCACCGCCGTCCGTACGCGTCCGCCGCCGTCCGCTGGATGACCCGCCGAGCGGTCCAGTTCGACTACCAACTGAGACAAATTTTGGACAATTCCCGGGACATGACCCTGAAACGCCCCTCCTGAACGATCGTCGGGAGGGGCGTTTCCCCTAGTCGTGGCGGAGGTGGCGAGATTTGAACTCGCGAGAGGGTTAAGCCCTCAACCCGCTTAGCAGGCGGGCGCCATAAACCGGGCTAGGCGACACCTCCAAGACCGCAGGCCAG
>Ga0302263_10000744_pt1 | contig 12507 bp, 10 predicted proteins | sample II_Fen_N1_4_FD_194564 | JGI IMG/M metagenome (GOLD analysis project Ga0302263, IMG submission 194564) | Peat permafrost microbial communities from Stordalen Mire near Abisko, Sweden - II_Fen_N1_4 | ecosystem: Environmental > Terrestrial > Soil > Wetlands > Permafrost | place: Sweden: Abisko... | reverse complement strand
CTTCATGCAGGACCTCAAGAAGGGCGACGTGATGGCCTTCACCTACCTGCCGGCCGCGGGCACGGCGGTGGTTATTGCGGGACAGCAGAAGGGCACGATCGCGGGGAAGCCGTTCGCTGATGCGCTGTTCAAGTCCTGGATCGGGCCCAAGCCCGGGCCTGGCGAGGACTTCAAAAACCATCTGCTCGGGGTGAAAGATTGATTCGTAGGGTGAGTGCGGTGCGGTGGCTGACACTCCTTGCGCTTGCGGCGCTTCATCCTGAGAGCGGGCTGAGTGCACAGACCCCCGCCCCGGCCGCCGTGGTAATCCGGGCGGCGCGCATGCTGGACGTCGAGAAGGGCACGATGGTGAGTCCCGCTGTCGTGGTGGTAACGGGCGACCGGATCACGGCCGTGAACCCCGCGGCGGCGCCGGTCGGCGCCCGCACCATTGATCTGGGCGACGTCACGCTCATGCCCGGCTTCATCGACCTTCACACCCACCTCACGTTCGCCATCGAGCCCGGCTGGCAGTACGAGCCGGTGACGTGGACCGGCCCGGACTACGCCCTGCGTGGCGCGCGGAACGCGCCCATCACCCTGAGGGCGGGATTCACCACCGTCCGCGACGTCGGGTCGAAGGACTTCGCCGACGTGGCACTGATGCGGGCCGTCGATCGGGGCGAGATCGTGGGCCCGCGCATCATCCCGGCGGCCCATGCCATCGGCGCCACCGGCGGGCACTGCGACGACACCGGCTTCGCACCGGGGATCCTCGAGGAAGGGCCGAAGGAGGGCGTGGCGAACGGCGTGGACGAGATGGTGGAGGCGGTGCGCTACCAGGTGAAGCACGGTGCCAAGGTGATCAAGATCTGCGCGACGGCGGGCGTGCTCTCGTTTGAGGGACCAGTGGGCGCGCAGCAGCTCTCTGACGCGGAAATGAAGGCGGTGGTGGACGAGGCGAGCATGCACGGGCTCCGGGTGGCGGCTCATGCCCACGGCACCGACGGGATCATCGCGGCGTCGCGCGCCGGAGTGACCTCCGTGGAGCATGTGTCGATGCTCAGCGATGCGGCGATCGCGGAGCTCAAGCGGAACGGCACCTGGGCCGTCTTCACGCTGTACCTCAGCCAGACGATCGATACCGCAAGCCTGCCACCCGCATTGCGCATCAAGGCGCGGATCGCGACCACCGCCGCCAACGAGAGCTTCCAGCGCGCGGTCAAGGCTGGAGTGAAGATCGGCTTCGGAACCGATGCCGCCGTTGTGCCGCATGGCCAGAACGCGCACGAGTTCGCGACTCGCGTGCAGCTGGGCCAGCCGCCGATCGAGGCGCTCCGCGGCGCAACACTCTATGCGGCCCAGGTGCTTGGCGTCGACGATCGCGGCATCATCCAGGCAGGCCGGCTCGCCGACCTGGTCGCGATGCCGGGGAACCCGCTCGCGGACATCACGGTCACCGAGAAGGTGTCGTGGGTCATGAAGGGTGGGACTGTCGTGGAGATGCGATGAAACGATCGAGCGTGCTGCTCGCGACCCTGGGCGCGTGCGTCACCACGCTGGCCCATGCGCAGGCGACCCCGTTCGGGCTGCGTGAAGGGCTGAGCATGACCGACCTGGCCGCGATCGCCGGACCGCTTTCGCCGCAAGACGGGACACCGCCCACCTTCTACGTCACCCGCGTTCCGCGGCCGCATCCGGAGCTCGATGTGTATGCGGTCGTGGTTGGGGACTCGACCGGTCTCTGCCAGGTGGTTGGCGGGAGGGCGATCGACTCGACCGCAGCGGTGGACATCGAAGCCGATCGGGTTTTTCGACTGCTGAGTGAGCAGCTCACCGCGAAGTATGGTGCAGCCTCCGCCACCACGAAGACGCAGATGCGCTGGCTCCGCATCAGCGACGCCACGATCCCCGGCAACCTCGACGCAATCAGCCTCAGCCTCGTGCCCCAGCAGTCGGGCGCAATCCTGGTTCAGCTGCGATATCGCTTCGCGAATGCGCTCCGCTGTCAGGCCCCCGCCCCGCCACCAGATCCGGTCCGCGACGCCCTCTAGCTGTAGTCCAGCCACACCTAAGGCGCCGCCCGCATCAGCGACCGTCACACCGTCGACGTGATGCGCATCACGTGCTCAATTCGGCTACGCCAGACTTGTTGCGACCTGCCACGCAAGTCATTGTCGCGCAATTCGTTGCGCTGCGGCAACTCATGCGCGCGACGTCACTTGGCTGGAGGGGAAACGGGGCATGGGCATTGCCGCGTCACGTGGGCTCACCCACGCACTCCACCCCCGGAGGTTCCGGTGCCATCAGTCAAGTATTCACTGCTCGGTTTCGCCCTCGCGCTGGGCGCATGCAGTGACGCCAATCCGTCGGCCAACAACCCGCCCGTTACCCCCGCTGTCGGATCGGCCCAGGTCGCCGAAATGAGCTCAGCGGCAAGTGAGGGTGCGGACGAGACGCTGAGCGCGATGCTCGAGACGGTCCCCGGTGGTGCCTTCGGCGCGTTCGTCGATAGTGCCGCAGTCCCGTGCCCGACCATCACGATCGAGGCAACCGATGCCCCGCCGTCGCTGGTGGCGACGTTCCAGTTCGGCGCCCTGCCCGAGAGCGGGACGTTCCCGCCCGCCGCGGATGATCCGTGCCTCAAGGGTGGCGAGCATGGGCACGGCCAGGTGTACCTCTTCGGCAAGCTGGTCGCGCGCCGTGCCGGCGTGCGCGGCAGTGAGTTCGAGCGCAGCGAGGAGCTGAGTGATGTCGGGTTTGTCGCGAGCGAGGTGGCGGACTTCAGCACTTTCTGGCGCGGCCAGCGTGATGGCTCGCGCAGCTTCTCCCGCGATGTCGATGGCAAGCTCCTGGCGACGGAAGACCTGACGACCACGCGCAAGCGGAAGACCGAGACGGATGAATTCGGCAATGCCGTCACGTCGCAACTCGAGTGGAGCTTCACGCCGGTGGCGGGTGAGGTGCTGCAGGAGGCGCACGACCGGCCGAGCGGCTCGATCGTGGTGACGGGCACGTGGCACTTCGTCGGGCAGGTGCGGGTGCCGCAGGGCGAGGAGGGGAACCGCACCTTCGAACTGGTGGACGTCGACGTGACGCATGCGGTGAAGACGAATCAGCCGCTCGAGTTCGACGCCACCTGCTCCGGGCCGGCGCGGCGCAGGATCAAGGCGGGCCAGCTCGAGTTTACGCGGACGAGTGGTGACGGCTCGCGTGCGTTCACGCTGACGTGGACGGCCTGCGGTGTGGAGCCCACCAAGGCGGAGGTCGGAACTACCTGAGCAGTTCCTCGATCCTGACCGCAGCGTCGGTGCGCTCGTCCCGGTACTTCACGATGACCGGGGCATAGAGGTGCACACCGGCCGCGGCGCCCGGCCCGCTACGGACCGGGCGTGAACCAGGCACCACCACGGCGCCCGCTGGAATCTCCAGCGGGCGTTCGCCTTCCCGCCGGTAGATGCGCCCATGCACGAGGTCGTACACCGGCGTCGAGCCGGTCAGGATGACCCCGGGCGCCAGCACCGCGCGCTCGCGGATGAGCGTTCCCTCATAGACGCCGCAGTTGCCGCCGATCATCGCATCGTCCTCGATGATCACCGGCAGCGCATTGGCGGGCTCGAGGACGCCACCCACCTGTGCCGCCGCCGAGAGGTGTACCCGCTTGCCGATCTGGGCACACGACCCGACCAGTGCGTGGCTATCGACCATCGTGCCCTCATCGACATAGGCGCCCACGTTGATGTACATCGGCGGCATGCAGACGACGCTGCGCGCCACGTACGCCCCGTCGCGGATCGCCGAACCGCCCGGCACCATGCGGATGCCATCGGTGATCCTGAGCTTCCGGATGGGCCAGGTGTCCTTGTCGAAGAAGGTGAACGGGCCACCCTCCGCCACCGGCACCACCGCGCCCAGGCGAAAACCGAGGAGGATGCCCGCCTTCACCCAGCTGTTGGCGTGCCACACACCGTCGGCGTTCCGCTGTGCCGCGCGCACGGTGCCGGTGGCGAGCGCGTCGCGCAGCGCGTCGATCGCCTCGCGTGCGGCGCGCTCCTCACCCGGGGGCACGCCGCCGACGTATCGCTCGATGCGCGACTTGAGGTCCTTCGATGCCGTACCGGTCATGGGAGCCTCACGTTCAGACGGGCCAGTTCCTGGCGCAGGCGTGCCGTGGTCGAGGGCTGTGCCGGAACGAGCGGAAGCCGGAGCACGTTGCGGATGCGGCCCATGGCGGCCAGCGCCGCCTTCACCGGGATGGGGTTGGACTCGATGAAGTTGGCATCGAGGAGCGGCTGCAGTTTCCAGAGGAGCGCGCGGGCAGCGGCGAGGCCACCGGTGCGGGCGAGGCGAACCAGTTCGGTCAGCTCGCGGGGCAGCTCGTTGGACGCGACCGAGATGAGCCCGTCACCGCCGCAGGCACAGAGCGGCAGTGCCATCCAGTCGTCGCCGGAGAACACCAGGAAGCCGTCGGGTCGGAGCCGGAGCAGCTCGAGCGCCTGGTGCATGTCGCCCGCCGCTTCCTTGATGCCGATCACATTGGGGTGCGCCGCAATCGCTGCAGCCGTGGCGGGAAGCAGGTTGACGCCGGCCCGGCCGGGCACATTGTACAGCACGACCGGCCGCTCACTCGCGTCGGCCACGGCCTCGAAGTGCCGGCGCAGGCCATCCTGGGTGGGGCGGTTGTAATAGGGAGACGCCGTGAGAATGACGTCGGCGCCGGCGTCGCACATGCGACGGACCTCTTCCATGGCGCGGCGCGTATCGTTGCTGGTGGCGCCTGCCATCACCGGCACCCGGCCAGCGACAGCCTCCCGCGTAGCCGACACGACCTTCGCGCGCTCGTCGTCCGTGAGCGTCTGTGCCTCGCCGGTAGTGCCGCACGCCGCGATGAAGTCGATCCCCTCGGTCACCTGCCACTCCACCAGTGCGCGCAGCGCCGGCCAGTCCACGGCACCGTCGTCGGTGAACGGCGTCACGATGGCGGTGCCACAGCCGATGAGGGCGGTCATGCGCGCTTCCCGAAGAGCACGTCCTCGAAGGTGAAGACGCCGGTGCGTCCCACCAGCCATTCCGCCGCCAGCACCGCGCCGGTGCCGAAGACGCTTCGGTCACGCGCGACATGCTCGAGCGAGAGGCTCTCGAACGGGCCCTCGTAGCGCAGTTCGTGGGTGCCGGGCACGGCACCGGCACGGATCGAGGTGACCGGGACGTCACGGCCACCTGCCTCCCGTGCGGCTCGCTGGACGGCGAGGCCGGTGCCCGATGGGGCATCACGCTTGAGCCGATGATGGGTGTCGATGATGAGTCCCTCGAACTCCGGACGGTCCTTGAAGGCGGCGGCCATGGTGCGTGCTGCGTGGAGCATGACGTGCACGCCGATCGAGAAATTGGCGGCGATGAGCAGTGCACCCATGCGCGCGCGAGCCAGCGCCTCGAGCGACGGTACCTGGTCGTCCCAGCCGGTGGTACCGCACACCACCGGTATGCCGGCAGCGAGAAGGCGCGCGACGTTGGCCGGGGCGGTGCCGGGCGTCGTGAACTCGAGGGCAACGTCCACGCCGGCAAGGCGGGCCGGCACCAGCGCGGCCCCCCCGGCATTCTCGTGGCTGCCCACCATTGCGGCGATGGAGTGCCCGCGCGCATCGAGCGCCGCCTGCACAGAGCGTCCCATCCGGCCCGTACCGATCACGACCGCTCGCACTCAGTTGCCCCCGAAGAATTCGCGGTGAAGGCGCTGCACGATCGCGGGACCATCGGCTTCCTTGACCACGAAGGTCAGGTTGGTGGCCGATGCGCCCTGCGAGATGACCTCGATGTTGGCCGGCTGTACCGCGGCGAAGACACGGGCGGCAATCCCGGGCGACGACAGCATGCCGTGTCCCACCACCGCCACGATGGCCCGGCCCTCGCTGACGGTGACTTCGCCGAGCGGCGTCAGGTCGCGGACCAGCGCGTTCAGCCGGCTCGCGTCCTCCACGGTGAGCGAAACGCTCACTTCGCTGCTCGCCAGCACGTCCACCGGTACCTCATGTCGCTCGAAGACCTCGAAGAGCTGGCGCAGGAATCCGTACGCACCAAGCATGCGTGGCGCGCGCACGTTGAGGAGGATGGCGCCGGGCTTCCACGAGATCGACCCGATCGGTCCGTCAGCGCGGAGCGCCGAGGCACGCGTGAGGCCGATGATGGTGCCGGGATTGTCGGGGTGCTGGGCGTTGAGGATGACGATGGGAATGCCGGCGGCGGCCAGTGGCAGCTGGGTGGCCGGGTGCAGCACCTTGGCGCCGAACGTGGCCAGTTCAGCGGCTTCGTCATACGTGGCTGAGGCCAGGGTTCGTGCCTCAGGGACAATCCGCGGGTCGGCGGTCATGAGACCGTTGACGTCGGTCCAGATCTCGACGCGCAGCGCATCGAGCGCGGCGCCCAGCAGCGATGCGGTGAAGTCGGAGCCGCCGCGACCGAGCACGGTGGGCCGCCCCTCAGCGGTGGCGCCGATGAAGCCCTGCGTGAGCGGGATGCGCCCGGCGGCGAGCAGGGGCGCGATGACGCGTTGGGCCGCGGTACGGATCGCGTCGAGCAGCGGCGTGGCGCGACCGTGCCGGTCGTCGGTGACGATGACCTGGCGGGCATCCACCCACGCGACCGGGATGCCGGTGTTGTTCAGCGCGGCCTCGACGAGGTGCGAACTCCAGAGCTCGCCCTGGCCCAGCAACAGGTCGCGCTCGGCCGGCGTCAGCACCCGGCCAACGGCGGGCCGGAGCACGCGCCGAAGTTCCGCAAAACCGGCATCGAGCGCCGGCAGTGCCGCTTCACCGCCCTTGAGTGTGCCGGCGACGGCACGATGCCGATCATGCAGCGTCTCCAGCGTCGCCTCGACCGCCGCCGCATGGCCCTGCCGCACGCTGTCGGCCAGCGATACGAGGCTGTCGGTGACACGGGCCAGCGCCGACACCACGACGACGGGCTGCTCGTGCTGCCTTGCCGCGACGATCGTCGCCAGGCGAAGAATTGCCGACGCATCCTGCACCGACGTACCGCCGAACTTGCAGACGATCATCCGAGGCGGCCCTCGGCCCTGAGCAGTTCGGCGATCTGCACTGCGGCGCCGGCGGCGCCGCGAATGGTGTTGTGGCCGAGCACGACGAAGCGCAGGTCGAGCAGGGTGCAGGGGCGCACCCGGCCCACCGTCACGGCCATGCCGCCGCCGCGGTCGATGTCGAGCCGGGGCTGCGGCCGGTCGGGCCGTTGCTCCACCTCGATCACCGGCGTGGGCGAGCTCGGCAGCGAGCGCACGATATCGGATCCGGCGAAGCGGCTGAACGCCTGCGTCGCCGCATCCACCGTTGGCGCATTGCGGAAACCGACCGAAACCACCTCGAGGTGACCGTCGATGACGGGGACACGGTTGCAGTGCGCCGACAGCGTGATCTGTGCCGGTGAAACGCTGCCCGCGCCGAGCGTTCCGAGGATCTTGAGCGTCTCCCGCTCCATCTTCTCTTCCTCGCCCGCAATGTACGGAATCACGTTCGCCATGATGTCGAGTGACGCCACGCCAGGATAGCCGGCGCCGGATGCCGACTGCATGGTGGCCACGAACACCTTCTCGATGCCGAACGCGGCGTGCAACGGTGCGAGTGCCACCACGAGCGCCGCCGTGGAACAGTTGGGGTTGGCGAGGATGGCGCCGGTCCAGTGCCGCTCGCGCCGCTGGATGTCGATCAGCCCGACATGGTGCGCGTTCACCTCCGGCACCACCAGCGGCACGTCGGGATCCATGCGGTGGACCCGCGTGTTGGTGACCACGATGGCACCGGCCCGCGCGAATTCCTGCTCGATGTCACCTGCCACTTCGGCGTCGAGCGCCGAGAAGACCACGCGTGCATCGAGCGGCGGGGCACACCGTTGCACCACCATGTTCGCAATGCGCTGGGGCAGCGGGGTGGTCTCGCGCCAGCGAACGACCTCGCCGTAATTCCGGCCGGCGCTCTGCCCGGAGGCAGCGACCGCCACGAGCTCGAACCAGGGATGATCAGCCAGGAGGCGGACGAACTTCTGCCCGACCGTTCCGGTGGCGCCGAGGACGGCGACGGGAATGCGGTCGGTCATGCGACCCCCCTGGCCAGGAGGTCGCGGGCCAGCTTCTCATAGAGCATGATGCCCTGCTCGAGGTCGGCCTTGCTGATCCGCTCGTGTTCGGTGTGCGCGACGCGAATCGTGCCGGGGCCGAGCTGATACCCCTCGCCCCAGGCGGCGAGGAAGGGCAGGTCACTCGCAAAGCTCACCACAGTCGTCTGCCATCCTTTCGGTGCGGTAGACACCACGCTGGGGATCTCGAGCGGATAGGTGAGGCTGACACGGGGCTCGAGACACGCCTCGAGCGCGCGCTTCAGGGCATCGTGCGGCAGTACGGTGCGGAACAGGAGCTGTGCCTTCGCATGGTCGGGAATGACGTTGGGGGCACGTCCCCCCTCGATGCGCCCGATGTTGACCGTCGTGTCGCCGAGCACCGGGTGGGTTGGCAGCGGGATGCGCTGGACCCGCAGCAGGGTCTCCAGGAGCGGCACGATGGCTGACTCGCCCTCGGCGGGATACGCCGAGTGCGCGGCGCGACCGGTGGCCGTGAGGTCGGCGCGAAGCACGCCCTTCTGCCCGATGGTCAGCTGGTTCTCTGTCGGCTCACCGTTGATCAGGAAGCGCCCGCGCGGCTCGAGCGTCGCGGCTGCCGCGGCTCCCTCGGAACCGTTCTCCTCGCCCACCACGAAAAGGAGCCCGATCCGGTCCTCGCCGGAAGCGCGCAGGCGCTCGGCGGCGGCGATCATCGCGGCGGCGAGCCCCTTGGCATCACAGGTGCCGCGGCCATGAAGCCAGGTCTCATCCTCCCTCAGGTCGATAAAGGGCGGCACAGTGTCGAGGTGGGTGGAAAACACCACCACCGGCTGGCCCAGCCGGGCGTAGACATTGAACCGGTCTTCGAGCACCGGCTGGCGTACCACGATCCAGCCGCGCTGTTCCAGGAACCTGGCGAGCAGCTCGGCCACGGGGCCTTCCCGGCCGGTGGTCGAATCGATGCGCACGAGCGCACGCGTGAGTTCGAGGACGTCCATGCGTAAGAATGCCGGGTCGGCGCGCATCGTCACAAGGTGGTGACCAGTGCCTCTGCCTCGCGGGCAGCACGCCGGCCCTCGTCCACCTTCACGAAGAGGAGCATGAACCCGCCCACCACGAAGAACGCAATGACCGACAGGATGGCGTTTCGGCTCGAACCGGTCATCCGGATCGAGATCGCGAAGAAGAGGGGCCCGAAGATGCCGGCGAACTTCTCGAAGACACTGTAGAAGCCGAAGAACTCCGCCGACTTGTGGGCCGGGGTCATGGAGGCGAAGAGGGACCGGCTCAGGGCCTGGGTGCCGCCCTGCACCAGCCCGACCATCGCCGCGAGCACGAAGAACTGGCCCGCGGTGCGCATCTGGTAGCCCACGACACTGATCAGCGTATAGACCGCGAGGCCGAGGAGGATCGCGGGCTTGGCCCCGATGCGGCCGGCCAGGGCGCCGAAGAGAAAGGCGCACGGTACGCCCACGAACTGCACGATGAGGATGGCGAGCATCATGGCACTGTCGGGAATGCCGATTTCGGCGCCATAGGCGGTGGCCATCTTGATGATCGTCTGGATGCCGTCGTTGTAGATGAGGAACGCGGCGAGCAGCAGGAATGCCTGGCGGAATTCACGGAGGGAGCGGAAGGTCTCGCCCAGGCGCGTGAAGGCCGCGCGCACCGGGTTGTCGCGCAGCGACTCGTCCTTTTCCACGAGGCGCGGCAGCTCGGGGACACGGCGGAAGAGCGGAATGGCGAAGACGAGCCACCACACGGCGGTGGCGACGAAAGTGAGCCGGGTGGCGAGCCCTCGCCCGTTGGCGCCGAGTCCGACTGCCTGGGGAAACTGGATCGCCACCAGGCAGGCAGCCAGCAGGATCCCGCCGCCGATATACCCCAGCGCATATCCGGCGCTCGACACCCGGTCCACCTCGGCGGGCCCGGCCAGTCGGGGCAATAGTGACTCGTAGAACACGAAGCTGGTGGTGGCGCCGATCATGGCGAGCACGAACAGCACCGACGCGAGCTGCAGGTCGCCGGGCCCGATCAGGGCGAAGCCTGCCGTGGCCACCACGCCGAGCATCATGAACCAGAAGAGGAGCCGGCGGGCGATGCCCAGGTAGTCGGCCACCGCACCGAGGACCGGGGAAAGCAATGCCACCACCGCGAGGTACAGGGTGTTGAGGTCGGCGTAACGTGCGGTAGCTTCCGGTGGCGAAAGAAGCCCTGCCGGCACTCGCGCGAAGAAAATCGGGAACACCGCCGTCATCACGATCGTCTGGAATCCGGAAATGGCCCAGTCGTACATCGCCCAGGCGCGCAGGTCTGGCCGGTCGAGACCGAGTCGCCCGAGAAGTCCGGAGATTGTCATGGGCGGAAGCATAGCAGGCTGGAGACACTGAAATCGTGCTGCTGATCAGGACACTGGGCGAACTCGGGGTGTACGACGGCGACCGTTCCCTGAGTGGCGCGGCGCAGCAGCCGCGCCGGCTCGCGATCCTGGCGCTGCTGGCACGGGCGGGATCGCGTGGCGTGAGCCGGGATCACGTGCTGGCGATGCTCTGGCCCGACGCAGACGAGGAGCGAGGCCGGCGCACCCTGAACCAGGCGCTGTACGCCTTGCGGCGCGACCTGGGCAGCGAGGACGCCATCACCGGCACTCGCGACCTGCGGATCGACACGGCCCTGGTGGACTCGGATGTCCGCCTGTTCGGTGAGGCGCGGGCCGCGGGCCAGCTCGAGGCCGCCGCCGACCTGTGGGGCGGTCCGTTCCTCCACGGGTTCAACCTTCCGGGCGTGCCTGAGTTCGAGCGCTGGGTGGAGCAGGAGCGAACGGTGCTCACGCATGACTACGCTGACGTGCTGGCGACGCTGGCCACACAGTGCAGCGAGCGACGGGATCATGCCGGCGCGGTTCCATGGTGGCGCCGCCTCGCCGCACTCGATCCGCTGAACGCGCGCACGACCGAGCAGTTGATGCGGGCCCAGGTGGCGGGGGGCGACGAGGCGGCGGCGTTGCGCCAGTCGGAGATCTTCGCTGCCGTGTACCAGGCGGAGCTTGGCGTGGCGCCCGACCCCCGCATCGAGGCACTGGCGGGGCAGATCCGCCGGGGCGAACTGCGGGATCGGGGCGCCACGCCGGTGGCGCCCATCCTGACCCCGGTGAAGCCGGACCCCAGCGCACAGGGAACGCCGGTACCGGCGTTGCCCGCGGGCGAGATCGCTGCCATGACCGTGACGTCGGGCTGGGCAGCGGTGGCACTGCCGGGCGGACACCGGGCACCTGGCCCTTCGGCGTCGGCATCCGCCGCACAAGGTGCTGGCCGGCTTCGGTCGCGCACCCTCTGGCTTGCGGCCGGCGTCGTCGCCCTCGGCGCCCTGGCGTTCGCTGCGCAACGCGGACGCGCGTCGAGCGGCGCGCGTAAGCCGGGGGCACCGGCGGTGATCGCCGTCGGGCATATCACCGACTATACAAAGTCCGCCACGGGCGACCGGTCGGCGCCACTCACCGACATGCTTGCCACCAACCTCGCGCGGGTACACGGCTTCGAGGTGGTGAGCACCAGCCGCATGTACGAGGTGGTGGCGCAGCTCCAACGCGAAGGAGACTCGTCCGTCGGGGCAATCGCGCGGGCGGCGCGCCTGACAGGTGCCACGGAGCTGGTGGACGGGGCGCTCTATGAGCTCAGCGCGGGGCGGCTGCGCCTCGACCTGCGCCGCGTGAGCCTGACGTCCGGCAGCGTGGAATCGGCGCTTGCCGTGGAAGGCACCGATCTCTTCGCCCTGGCTGACAGTGCGACCCGCGACTTGAGCGCCGCGGCCGGCGCCGGGTCACCCGAGGGCACTCTCGCCAGCGTGAGCACACAGTCGGAGACGGCGTACCGCTTCTACGACGCCGGACTGCGCGCATACTCCCGGGGCGAGGTGGGAGCGGCGGCAACGATGTTCAAGCTGGCGCTGGACGATGACTCCGCCTTTGCGATGGCGGCCTATTATCTCGGGATCTCCACCGCCGACTATGGCCAGCGCCTCGCGTACCTGCGCCGTGCGCTCGCGCTGAGTGATCGCGCCAGCGCACGCGACCGGCTCTACATCCGTTCCGGCTGGGGCTTCGCCGTGAGCGACCCCTCGTTCCTGGCCGTCGCCGAGACCCTCTCGATTCGCTTCCCGACCGAGGTGGATGGGCACTACTGGCGGGCCCAGGCACTGACGCGGGACCGGCGCTATCTCGAGGCAATCCCGGTATTCGAGCGCGTGCTGCAGATGGACTCGCTGGGCGTGCGGCCGGGTGCGCGGCAGTGCGTGGCATGTGATGCGTACAGCGGGCTCACCTATGCCTATGTCGCGCTCGATTCGCTCGCGGCCGCTGAGCGCGTGCTGCGGCGCTGGATAGGAGCCCAGCCCGCTGCCGCCCCGCCCTACGAGGGCCTGAGCACC
>Ga0302263_10000741_pt1 | contig 12554 bp, 3 predicted proteins | sample II_Fen_N1_4_FD_194564 | JGI IMG/M metagenome (GOLD analysis project Ga0302263, IMG submission 194564) | Peat permafrost microbial communities from Stordalen Mire near Abisko, Sweden - II_Fen_N1_4 | ecosystem: Environmental > Terrestrial > Soil > Wetlands > Permafrost | place: Sweden: Abisko... | reverse complement strand
TGCGCGCGCGCAGCGCGCGACCGAGCTCGAGGTAGGCGCGGTCGCTGAGCGCATGCTCACGCAGCACGAGCGCCTCGAGCCCGCCGGCGAGTGCGCGCTCGACGCGCTGCTCGAATGAACGCGTCTCCCCTTCCACGAGGTCGCCGGGCGAGAGCGCGAGGAGCGGCGGCAGCACGCTCGGCATCTCAGGCCTCGTCGAGTTCGACCAGCCAGCCGAGGTCGCGCAGCAGCGACTGCAGACGCCGCAGCGTGGAACCCGGCTTCAGGCGCAGCGCGCGCTCGGAGAGCGGCCCGCCGACGAGCGGCTTGACGCCCGGGTCGGCCTGGAAGCGCCGCAGGAGCTCGGTGTCCTCGCTGCGCACGACGTAGTCGCTGCCGAGCTGCATCAGGCCGGCCTGCTGCGCCCAGTCGCGGATCGAGTACAGCACGTTTTGCGGTACGGGCGTGCGCGAGTGCTGCTCGAGTGTGGCCAGGATGCGGCGCAGGAACATGCCTTCGCTGAGCGCGCGGTGCACCGAGCGCTCGTCGATGCGGAAGTGCAGCACCGAGCCACTCGCGCCGCGCGAGCAGAAGCGGTCGAGGTCGTGCACCAGTTCGGCGTCGTCCCCGGTCGGAAAAAGCACGATCTCGAAGTCGGGCGTCACGACCAGCGTGCCCACGCGCGCCGCGGCCTCGGGCGCGTCGTCGGTGACACCCAGCAGCCGCGCGCCGATGCGCGTCAGGCGCATGGCCACCGGCCGGCCCGACTTGTCGTATCCGAGATCGACGATGCCGAGCAGGTAGAGCCGGTGGCGCACCCAGCTGACGAGGTTCCAGGCCATGCGCTGCACGTCCTCGTGCGGCACGTACTGCCCCGCGGAGAGTCGCGCGCCGAAGTGCGTCTCGACCTCGAGCTCGTCCAGGCTGCAGAGATAGGTGTTGCGCGCCAGGAACGGCCCGTACATCAGGTCGTACCACGTCCCGGGCTCGATGCGCTTCAGGAGCCGCATCAGGATGCGGCGCATGCGCACCTGGTGGAAGGGCTCGCCCGGCTGCGGGCGCTCTTCGATGGCGTGCTCGAGCAGCGAGCGCAGCTTGTGCTCGAGATCCTGGCTCTCCCAGTCGCGGCCGTGCGCGGTCAGCGCGAAGGTGCGCTCGCCGGTCGACTCGATGATGCGCTCGTGGCGCGCGAAGGCGTAGATGAAGTCGAGCACCTCGGTGCGCGAGAGCTCGCGGCCGGGGTTGGGGATCAGCTCCTCGAGCAGGCGCTTCTCGGTGGTCTTGAAGATGTCGCCGCGCACCGTGAAGCGCACGTTGTGGTCCAGGATGAAGCCCAGGAAACGCGAGATGTTCGAGACGAGGTCGACGCCCAGCGCGGCCTCCTCGTGCGGCCGGTCGGGGTCGCCCGGCACGGCTACGCGCTTCAACCAGGCCACGGCGACCTCGTTGAAGACGAGCAGCGTCTCGTCGTTGTGCGCGATGCCCTGGCGCGAGAGATCGAGGCGCTCGACGGTGCCGACGAGCGACTCCTCGAGCACGTGGCCCCAGCGCCGGCCGCCCCACTCCTGCGCCGTGTCCATGCGCTCGTAGAGGCCCTTGGGCAGGATCCCGCCGAACTCCATCACGGCCTTCTCGACCAGCGCGCGCAGCTCGGCCGGCAGGCGCTCGACGCGCGCCACGGCGGCGGGCTCGTTGACGTACATCTTGTACATCTCGCGCTGGCGCGAGGGCGGCGTGCGCGCCGCGCGCGCCGGGTCGTCGTAGAGCCGGTCGAGGTAGCCGCGCAGGCTGAAGACGTCGATCACGCCGCGCCGTCGCGCGCGCCGCGAGCGCACCAGCGCATCGCCGAGGTCGGCCGGCACCGAGAAGGCGCGCGTGCCGTACTCGAGCGCCGCCTGGCTGCGGCTCTCGACCACCAGTGCGTGGCGCTGCAGCACCAGCAGCGTCGCCTCGAGGTCGTAGCTCGAGAGGTACGAGAGCGCGCGCGCGTTGACCAGTTCGGGGAACGAGCACTGGTAGCGCGGTGCGTCGAGGTGGTGCTCGAGCACGGCCTGCAGGCGCTTGCCGAGCGTGCCCACGCGCTCGGTCACCAGGCGCGCGTCGGCCATCCACTCGAGCACCTGCCGGCGCAGGAGCTCGCGGTCCTCGGGGATGCGGCCCTGCTTCTGGCCGGACCAGAAGCGGTAGAGCTCGGGCAGGTCGCTCTCGCGCAGCGCCGCGACCGCCTCCGCGGCGCGCGAACGCGCCGGGCGTGCATGGCCGTTGTTCCCGTTGCCGGCGTTGCCGTTGGCCTCGCTCATCTGGCGGCATTCCTCGCTTGCGCTTCCAGCGCCTGGCTCTCGATGATCTCGTAGGCGTAGCCCTGCTCGGTCAGGAACAGCTGACGCTTCTGCGCGAAGTCCTGGTCGCGCGATCCGAGCGTGACCACGGAGTAGAACACGGCGCCCGAGCCGTCGGACTTCGGCCGCAGCACGCGCCCGAGGCGCTGCGCTTCCTCCTGCCGCGAGCCGAACGTGCCCGAGATCTGGATCGCGACGTTGGCGTCGGGCAGGTCGATGGCGAAGTTGCCGACCTTCGAGACGATCAAGAGCGGGATCTCGCCCGTCTTGAACGCGGCATACAGCTTCTCGCGCTCGGAGGTCGGCGTCTTGCCCGTGATCAGCGGCGCGTTCAGATGCCGCGCCAGCGCGTGCAGCTGGTCGAGGTACTGGCCGATCACGAGCACGTGCGCGCCGGGGTGGCGCGCGATGAGCTTGTCGATCACGGGCAGCTTGGCCGGGTTCTCGCTCGCGACGCGGAACTTGCCGCGCGCGTCGGAGGAGGCGTAGATCGAGCGCAGCGTCGGTTCGAGCGGCACGCGCACCTCGACGCAGGTCGCGGGCGCGATGAAGCCCTGGCCCTCGAGCACCTTCCAGGGCACGTCGAAGCGCTTGGGACCGATCAGGCAGAAGACCTCGTCCTCCTTGCCGTCCTCGCGCACGAGCGTGGCCGTCAATCCCAGGCGCCGGCGCGCCTGCAGGTCGGCCGTGACGCGGAAGACGGGAGCGGGCAGCAAGTGCACTTCGTCGTACACCACGAGGCCCCAGTTCTCGCGCGAGAAGAGCTTGAAGTGCTCGAACTCGCCCGACTTCGAACGCCTCCAGGTGAGCATCTGGTAGGTCGAGATCGTCACCGGACAGACGCTCTTCTCGTCGCCGGTGTATTCGCCGACCTGGTCCGGTCGCAGGCTGGTCTTGTCGAGAAGTTCCTCGCGCCACTGGCGCACCGCGACCGTGTTGGTCGTGAGCACGAGCGTCTTCTCGCCCACGAGGCTCATCACGCCCAGCGCCACGACGGTCTTGCCCGCACCGCAGGGCAGCACGATCACGCCGTTGCCGCCCGCGACGCTGCCGCCCGCGTGGAAGGCCTTCGCGGCGTTCGACTGGTAGGCGCGCAGACCGAAGGGCCGACCCGTGCGCGAATCCTTGCGCAGCTCGATCGCGAGCTTGTCGCCCACGAGGTAGCCGCCGCGGTCGTCGACCGGATAGCCGATCTTGATCAGCGCCTGCTTGATCGTGCCGCGCGACATCGGCGTCAGGAAGACGCGCCCGTTCTCGCGCACGACGAGCTTGCGGATCGCCTCGTGTCCGAGCACGTCCTGCAGCGCGGAGGGATCGCTGGTCACGAGCTCGAAACGCTCGTCCTGTCCCTCGACGCGCTCGATGCGCAAGAGGCCGTAGCGCCCGATCCAATCGCGCACCTCCTGCAGCACGTTGCGCGGCACGGGCACGCACGAAAGATCGTCGAGGATCTGCGCGATGCGCTCGGCCGAGAGCCCGATTGCGGCCGCGTTCCAGATCGAGATCGGTGTGATGCGGTAGGTGTGCAGGTAGTCCGGGCTCTTCTCGAGCTCGGCGAAGAGCGCCAGCAGGTCGCGCGCCTCGGCGAAGCGCGGGTGCTCCTCGGTCTGCGGCCGGCCCTGCGCGTCCTTGATCGGCCGTCCACCCGCGTCGACCAGCACGCGCACGGTGTGCAGCATCAGCGAGCGATCGCTCTGCACGATCAGCGGGTCGTCGGGGCGCATCATCGCAGCACCTCCGCGCGCGCGCGCGGCTTGCGCGCCTTGCCCGGCTGCAGCTCGCGCGCGAGATAGGGTCCGGTGATCGACGCGGGATCGCGCGCGAGCTCGGCCGGCGTTCCGCGCGCGACGAGCTTGCCGCCGGCCGCGCCGCCGCCCGGTCCGAGCTCGACCAGCTCGTCGCAGATCGCCAGCAGGCCGAGGTGGTGCTCGATCACGATCACGGCGTCGCCGCGCGCGGCCAGCCGGTCGAGCACGCGCGCGAGGAACTGCACGTCGCACTGCGCCAGGCCGGTCGAGGGCTCGTCGAGCACGAGCACGCTGCGCCCGCCGCCCTCGGCGCGCGCGAGCTCCGCCGCGAGCTTGACGCGCTGCGCCTCGCCGCCCGAAAGCGTCGTCGAGCTCTGCCCGAGCTGCAGGTAGCCCAGGCCCACGTCGCACAGCGTGCGCAAGACGGGCACGAGCGCCGGCTGGTGCTCGAAGAACGTGAGCGCCTCCTCGGCCGTCAGCTCGAGCGCGTCGGCGATCGAGCGGCCGCGCCAGCGCACCTCGAGCACCTCGGGCGCGTAGCGCTTGCCGTTGCACTCCTCGCACACGAGCCACAGATCGGCGAGGAACTGCATCTCGACCTTGGTCGAGCCCTTGCCCTCGCAGGCGACGCAGCGGCCCTTGGGGCTGTTGAAGCTGAAACGGCCGGCGTCGAAGCCGCGCGCGCGCGCTTCGGGCGTGCGCGCGAAGAGCTCGCGCAGCGGCTCCATCAGGCCGGTGTAGGTCGCGGGAATGCTCGCGGGCGTGCGCCCGAGCGGCGCCGCGTCGACGACCACCACGCGCGTCTCCGCCGGCAGGTGCGCGAGCTTCTTCCAGCGTCCCTGCGGCCGCTCGCCCTGCAGCGCCGGCACGAGGCAATCGAGCACGAGCGTCGACTTGCCCGAGCCCGAGGGCCCGCAGATGCCGGTCAGCGCGCCGAACTCGAACGAGAACTCGACGCCGTTGAGGTTGTGCTGCTTCGCGCCCGTGAGCACGACGCGCTCGGGGCGCGGGCCCTGCGACTTCGCGCGCGCTTCGCGCGCCAGCGGGATCTCGCCGCGCAGCGCGGCGGCGGTCTTCGAGGTCGCATGCGCGCGCAATTCAGCCGGCGGGCAGCTCGCGACGATCGTGCCGCCCTGCCGGCCCGCACCCGGTCCGAGATCGACGATCCAGTCGGCGCGCTCCATCACCGCGGGATCGTGCTCGACCACCAGCACGCTGTTGCCGCGCGTGACGAGCTCGCGCAGCGCGTCGGTCAAGGCGTCGGTGTCGCGCGCGTGCAGGCCGACGGTGGGCTCGTCGAGCACGTAGCACACGCCGGTGAGCTGCGATCCCAGGCTCGCGGACAAGCGCACGCGGCGCGCCTCGCCGCCCGAGAGCGTCGCCGTGGCGCGATCGAGCGTCAGGTAGCCGAGCCCCACGCGGTCGAGCAGACCCAGGCGCGAGCGGATCTCCTCGACCACCGCGCCGACGCTCTGCACGAGCTTGGGCTTCGTCGCGAGCTCCTGCGACCACTCGTGCGCCGCGCTGACCGAGCTCTTCAAGAGCTCGGGCATGCGCAGTTTGCCGACCGTCACGGCGCGGAACTCCGCGCGCAGGCGCTCGCCGCCACAGGTGGAGCAGGTGCGCCGCAGCATCACCTGCTCGAGGATCGCGGCCCACTCGGGGTCCTCGGACTTCTTGTGCCAGGCATCGACGTGGCCGCACAGACCCGGCCAGGCGGCGCGGAACTCCTCGGCGACCGTGGCGTTCTCGGTCGTGCGCTCGAGCTTGACGTGGTAGCTCTCGCGCGAGCCCTTGCCGGTCGCGAGCAATTCGCGCGCGGCAAGCGGGAGCTTCTCCCAGGGTTCGTCGAGGTCGATCTTGTGCGCCTTCGCGACCGCGCGCAGCAGGCCTTCGTAGTAGCCCTTGCCCTTGGCGAGATAGCGGCCGAGCTTGCCGTGCAGCGCGCCGTCCTCGATCGAGACCTCGGGGTTCACGACCAGCAGCTCGATGTCGCACGTGAGGTGCTCGCCGAGTCCATCACAGGCTTCGCAGGCGCCGACATGCGTGTTGAACGAGAAGTGGCGTGGCTCGAGCGCGCCCTGCGGCACGAAATCGCACTGCGGGCAGGCGCCGCGCGTCGAATACATGCGCTCCTCGCCGTCCTTCGCACGCACGCGCACGCGGCCCGAGGAGAGCGTCTCCGCCGCCGCGACCGCTTCGGCGACGCGCGCGCGTGCGGGCGCGCCGATCGTCAGCCGGTCGACCACCAGGCTGAAGCGCGCGTCCTGCGCGATCTCCGGCAGCGGCGCGTCGAGCCGCACTTCGCTGCCGTCGACGAGCGCGCGCAGGTAGCCGGCCGCCTTCCACTGCGGCAGGCGCTCCTTGAGGCCGGATCCGACGGCGAGCGGCGCACTGATCCAAGCCGCGCGCCCGTCGAAGTCCGCGAGGATCGTGCGCGCGATGCGCGACACGTCGCTCGCTTCGAGCACGCCGCCGTGCGTCGGGCAGCGGCGCGTGCCGACGCGCGCCCAGAGCACGCGCAGGTGGTCCTGGATCTCGGTCGTGGTCGCGACCGTCGAGCGCGGCGAGGACGAGAGGCCCTTGGCTTCGACCGCGACGCTCGGGCCGAGCCCTTCGATGCGATCGACCGGCGGCCGGTCCTTCGTGCCGAGGAACTGCCGCGCGTAGGTCGAGAGCGATTCGACGAAGCGCCGGCGGCCTTCGGTGAAGATCGTGTCGAGCGCCAGCGAGCTCTTGCCCGAGCCGCTCGGACCGGTCACGACCGTCAGCGCGTTGCGCGGGATGTCGACCGAGACGTTCATCAGGTTGTGCGTGCGCGCGTTGACCACGCGAATCTGGTCGGGCTCGGCGATGTGCACGTGCGTCGCGGCCTTGCGCTTCCAGAACAGGCGTGAGCGGAACTCGTGCAGCGCGAAGCCCGTGTGCGAGCTCTTCACCTTCTCGACCTCTTCGGGCGTGCCCTGCGCGACGAGCCTGCCGCCGCCCGCGCCGCCCTCGGGCCCGAGATCGATCACGTGGTCGGCCGCGAGAACGAGATCGAGGTTGTGCTCGATCACCAGCACGCTGTGGCCGAGTTCGACGAGCTCCTGCAGCGCGCCCACGAGCTTCTGCACGTCCTGCATGTGCAGGCCGGTCGTGGGCTCGTCGAGCACGTAGAGCGTGTGGCCCTTGGGCCGCTTCTGCAGCTCGGTCACGAGCTTGATGCGCTGCGCCTCGCCGCCCGAGATCGTGGTCGAGGGTTGGCCCAGCGTCAGGTAGCCGAGACCGACGCGGCACAGGATCTCGAGCGGCCGCGCGATCTTCGGATGGTCCTTGAAGAGCGCCAGCGCCTCCTCGCAGGTCATGGCGAGCACGTCGGCGATCGACTTGCCGTTGTAGCGCACGTCGAGCGTCTCGAGCTGGAAGCGCGCGCCGCCGCACTCATCGCACGGCACGGTCACGGGTGCGAGGAATTGCAGCTCGACGTACTTGGCGCCTGCGCCGCCGCACGCTTCGCAACGTCCGCCGGCGACGTTGAAGGAGAAGCGGCCCTTCTCGTAGCCGCGCATGCGCGCCTCGGGCAGCTGTGCGAACAGGTCGCGGATCGGGTCGAAGACGCCCGTGTACGTCGCGGGGTTGGAGCGCGGCGTGCGGCCGATGGGCGCAGCGTCGATCGCGATCAGCTCGTCGATCGCCTGCATGCCCTCGACCGCGTCGTGATCCTCGGGCGGCGGCGTCTCGCGGCCGAGCTTGCGCGTCAGCGCGCGCTCGAGGATGCGCTGCACGAGCGTCGACTTGCCCGAGCCCGACACGCCGGTGACGACCGTGAACATCCCGAGCGGGATGCGCACGTCGATGTCCTTCAGATTGAACGCGCGCGCGCCGCGAATGGTGAGCGCCTTGCCGTTGCCCTTGCGCCGTGCGCCCTCGGGCCGCAGCACGAGCTCGCCGCGCAACAGTTTCGCGGTCGCCGTGTCGGCCTTGGCGAGCTCCTCGGGCGGTCCGCTGGCGACGATGCGCCCGCCATTGCGTCCGGCACCCGGCCCGACATCGATCAGCCAATCCGAGGCGCGCAGCGTGGCCTCGTCGTGCTCGACGACGACCACCGTGTTGCCGCCGTCGCGCAAGCGCTCGAGCGCGCCGATCAAGCGCCCGTGGTCGCGCGCGTGCAGGCCGATCGAGGGCTCGTCGAGCACGTAGAGCACGCCCGAGAGACCCGCGCCGAGCTGCGCCGCGAGTCGGATGCGCTGCGCCTCGCCGCCCGAGAGCGTGTCGGCCGAGCGTTCGAGCGTCAGGTACGACAGACCGACCTCGAGCAGGAACGCGAGCCGGCGGCGCACTTCGTTGAGCAAGTCGCGCGCGATGCGCGCCTCGCGCGGCGTCAACTCGAGGCCATCGAGCTTCGCGCCGAGGTCCGAGATCGGCAGCGCGCACAGATCCGCGAGCGAGACGTTGCCGAGCAGCACCGCCGAGGCCTCGGGCCTCAAGCGCGAACCATGGCAGGCCGAGCAGCGCTGGCTCGCGAGCAGCTTGTCGAGGTAGAGCTTGTGCTTGCCCTCGAGCGCCGCCTTCTCGAGCGCCGGCACCACGCCCGAAAAACGCCGCTGCCACTTGACCGAGCCCGAGAACTTCTTGCCCGACCAGCCCTTCTCGTCCTCGAAGCGCTCGTCGCCGCTGCCGTGCAGGATCACGCGCTGCGCCGACTTCGGGAGCGCGCGCCAGGGCGTGTCGAGATCGAAGCCGTGCGCGTCCGCGACCTTCTCGAGGAAGTCGAAGCCGACATTCGGGAAGACGAGCGCGCCACCTGAGTTGCGCGTCACCGCCAGCGCGCCGTCGCGGATCGACTTCTGCGGATCGGCGATGAGCGCGCCGAGCGCGAGCTTCTTCTGCTCGCCCAGGCCCTGGCAGTCGGGGCAGGCGCCGTGCGGCGAGTTGAACGAGAACAGACGCGGCTCGAGCAGCGGCAGCTCGCGCCCGCAGGAGGGACAGCTGCGGCTCGTCGAGTGCCGCCGGTCGGCCGAGTCCGTGGCGACGATCACGTCGCCCTTGCCGAGCGCGAGCGCCTGCTCGAGCGCCTCGCGCAGTCTCCCGACCTCGCCCTCGGTCGGCTTCAGCCGATCGACGACCACATCGATCGTGTGGCGCACATAGCGCGCGAGCTCGGGAACCTCCTCGAGCCGCTGCACCTTCCCATCGACGCGCGCGCGCACGAAGCCCTGCTTGCGCAGTCCTTCGAGCAACTCGCGGTGGTGCCCCTTCTTGTCGCGGATCAAGGGCGCCAGCAGCAGCACGTTCTGCCCCGCGTGCTCGCGCAGCACGGACTGCACGATCTCCTCCGGCGTCTGGCCCTCGACCGGCTTCTTGCACTCCGGGCAGTAGGCCCGCCCCGCGCGCGCGTACACCACGCGCAGGTGATCGACGACCTCGGTCAGCGTCCCGACCGTCGAACGCGCCCCGCGCGCGATCGAGCGCTGGTCGACAGCGATCGCCGGCGAGAGGCCCTCGATCGACTCGACGTCGGGCTTCTCCATCTCGCCCAGGAACTGCCGCGCATACGCCGAGAGCGTCTCGAGGAAGCGCCGCTGGCCCTCGCGGAAGAGCGTGTCGAACGCGAGCGAGCTCTTGCCCGAGCCCGACACGCCCGTGATCGCAACCAGTCGGTTGCGCGGGATGTCGACGTCGACGCTGGCCAGGTTGTTCTGGCGCGCCTTGCGGATCCGGATCTGACCCTCGGTCATGCCGCGGGAAGGGGGATTCGGGGTGGTGGCTGGGGATGGGGCCTGCCGGAGAGCGCCCCGACTTGGGGCACATCCCGGCCATGATGACATGAGTCGAGCCTCGTCATGCTAACGCGGGGTGGGCGAAGGCGGGAAGGGGGCGGTCGGCAAGGAATCGTGTGTGTCCCGAGGACCTGCCCTCCTCAGCGACCGGCACCTGAGCTGTGCAGCGCTCGCTCAAACCTTGCAATCCTGCTCCATGCGGCGCGCAAGGCGCGCGGATACAGTCCCGCGCCCCCCAGGCCCCCCGACCTCCCCATGAAAATCGGCATGCTCCTCGTCCCCTTCCTCACGCTGGCTTGCACTTCCGCGCCGGCACCTTCCTCCCCCACGCTCGCCCACCCCTCGCCCGCCGCGCCCGCGCAGGCCGCCGGCTCGATCCAGCCGCACGGTGGGATGCTGCGCTTCCCTGACGTGAGCGCGACGCAGATCGTCTTCGTCTACGCCGACGACCTGTGGGTGGTGCCGCGCGAGGGCGGAGTCGCGAGCCCGCTCGCCTCGCCTCCGGGCGTCGAGCTGCTGCCGCGCTTCAGCCCGGACGGCAAGTCGATCGCCTTCGTCGGCAACTACGACGGCGCGAAGGACATCTACACCGTCCCCGCCGCCGGCGGCATCCCGACGCGCGTGACGCACATGCCGGGCGGCGAGTCGCTCAGCAACTGGACCAGCGACAACAAGCTGCTCTTCTTCTCCAACGGCCTCGCCGGCCGCGACCGGCAGGTGCTGCTCTACCGCGTCTCGCCCGAGGGCGGCATGCCCGAGAAGCTGCCGGTGCCCTACGGCGCGTTCGCCGACATCTCGAGCGACGGCAAGTGGCTCGCCTACACGCCGCACACGGCCGACACCCGCACCTGGAAGCGCTACCGCGGCGGGATGCAGACGGACATCTGGCTCTTCGACCTGCAGACGCACGCGGCGAAGCAGGCCACGAACTGGGAGGGCACGGACACGGCTCCGATGTGGCAGGGTTCGCAGCTCTACTACTTGTCGGACGACGGCCCGAGCCACCGCTTGAACCTCTGGACGCTCGATCCCGCGACGCTCAAGAAGAAGCAGCTCACGACCTACGCCGACTACGACGTCAAGTGGCCCTCGATCGGGCCCGGGCCCGCGGCCGGCGGCGAGATCGTCTTCCAGCACGGCGCGGAGCTCGCGCTGTACGACATCCCGAGCGGCAAGACGAACGTCGTGCACGTCACGATCCCGGGTGCGCAGCCCAAGCTGCGCGCGCGCGAGGTCGACGCGGCCAAGTTCGCCGGCGGATTCGATCTCTCGCCCAGCGGCAAGCGCGTCGCGGTCTCCGCGCGCGGCGACATCTGGTCCGTGCCTGCGAAGGACGGCAGCGCGCGCAACCTGACGCGCACGAGCGGCGCCGCCGAGCGTGATCCCTCGTTCAGCCCCGATGGCAAGTCGATCGCCTGGCTCTCGGACGCGACCGGCGAGTACGAACTCTATGTCGCGCCCGCGGACGGCAGCGCGCCCGCGGCGCAGCTCACGAAGAACGGCGGCGCGTTCCGCCGGCTCCTGTGCTGGTCGCCGGATTCGAAGAACATCGTCTTCAGCGACAAGACCGGCACGCTCTTCCTGCAGCCCGCGGCCGGAGGCGAAACGCGCACGGTCTCGCGCGATCCCTGGTCGGGCGATCTGGTCCAGAGCGTGCCCTCGTTCTCGCAGGACAGCCGCTTCATGGCCTTCTCCGAGCCCGGCGAGGAGAGCCAGAACGGCCGCATCGTGATCTACGAGGTCGAGAGCGGCACCAAGCACGTCGTCACGTCGGGCATGTTCGACGACGTGATGCCGGCCTTCGACCGCAAGGGCGACTACCTCTACTTCCGCCACCGCGGGCACTTCTCGCCGCTCTATGGCGAGATCGAGCAGAGCTTCATCTACGCCAACACCGAGCAGCTCGTGGTCGTGCCGTTGCGCGCCGACGTCAAGTCGCCCTTCGCGCCCAAGAACGACGAGGAAGAGGTCAAGAAGGACGAGCCCAAGAAGGACGACGCGAAGGACGCGAAGTCCGAGGAGAAGAAGGACGACACGAAGAAGGACGGCGACGCTAAGAAGGACGACGCGAAGAAGGACGACAAGCCCGCGCTCAAGATCGACTTCGACGGTTTCGAGCGCCGCGCGATCCTGCTCCCGACCGAGCCCGGCGTCTTCGGCCAGCTGGCGGTCAACGACGCCGGCGCGCTGATCTTCGTGCGCGGCGCGATCCAGGGCGACGACACGCCGCCCTCGCTGCAGATCATCGACGTCAGCGCCGACAAGCCCGAGGAGAAGTCCATCGCCAAGGGCGCCGGCGGCTTCGGGCTCTCGGCCGACGGCAAGAAGCTGATCGCCATGTCGGGCGAGAGCGTGCTGATCGGCGATTCGAAGGCCGACGCCAAGCTCGAGCCCGTGCCGCTCAGCGGCATGCAGACGGAGATCGATCCGCGCGCGGAATGGCGCGAGCTCTTCGACGACGCCTGGCGCCTGTACCGCGACTTCTTCTACGACCCCAACATGCACCACGTGGACTGGAAGAAGGTCCACGACCAGTACGCGGCCATGCTGGCCGACTGCGCCTCGCGCGAGGACGTCTCGTACGTGATCAAGGAGATGATCAGCGAGCTCAACGTCGGCCACGCCTACTACTCGGGCGGCGACGTGGGCGATGAGCCGCACTCGAACGTCGGCCTGCTCGGCTGCGACTATGTGCTCGACCAGAATGCCTTCAAGATCTCGAAGAT
>Ga0302263_10000738_pt1 | contig 12573 bp, 11 predicted proteins | sample II_Fen_N1_4_FD_194564 | JGI IMG/M metagenome (GOLD analysis project Ga0302263, IMG submission 194564) | Peat permafrost microbial communities from Stordalen Mire near Abisko, Sweden - II_Fen_N1_4 | ecosystem: Environmental > Terrestrial > Soil > Wetlands > Permafrost | place: Sweden: Abisko... | reverse complement strand
CTCGGTCTCGCCCAGCTCCTCCTCGTCCACCACCAGCTCGGAGCGCGTACGGCGGTAGGCGATGGTGACGTGGTCGGCGCCGTGGCGGAGGCTGGTGCGGGAGCAGTCCATCGCCGTGTAGCCGCCGCCGATGACGACGACATTCCGTCCGACCGACAGCTCCTGGCCCAGGTTCGCCTTCTTCATGAAGTCGATGCCGTACTGGACGCCCTCGAGGTCCGCGCCGGGCAGGTCCAGGTAGACCGGGTTCATCGCGCCCGCCGTGATCGCGATCGCGTCGAAGTCCCGCTGCAGGTCCGAGAACGGGATGTCGACGCCGATCGTGGTGTCGAACTGGAACGTGACCCCCAGGCGTTCCACCAGGCGGACGTCCATCTCGATCGCCTCGCGTGGCAGGCGGAACGCCGGAACCCCGATGAGCATCGTGCCGCCGCCGTACGGCAGGCTGTCGTAGACCGTGACCTGGTAGCCGCGGGTCGCGAGCTCCCGCGAGACCGCGAGGCCGGACGGTCCGGCGCCGACCACGGCCACCCGCTCGCCGCGGGGCGTGATCGCGGGCATGACGTCCGGGATGCCCGATGCCTCGTGCCACTCGACGAGGAACCGCTTCATGGCCCGGATCGCGAGCGGCCGGTCGATGTCGCCGCGGCGGCAGGCTCGCTCGCAGGGGGCCGAGCACACGTAGGAGCACATCGCCGCGACCGGATTGGGCTCGCGGGCGAGGATGTACCCCTCCTCGAACCGGCCTTCGGCGGCAAGGTTGAGATAGCCCCGGCAGTTGGTGCCGACGGGGCATGCCTCCTGGCACTCGATGTTGCACTGGAGCCAGGAGGCGTCGACCGGCTGGACGAGGAACTCCTGGGTCTGGTCGAGGGTCACGGAGGGGACACGCCTCTTCTGCGGGGGCACGGCAGGGCGACGGGGAACTGACGACGGGGTGGCCGCCGACCCGCGGAATGTACCAAGCCCGGGCCTCCCGTGCATAGCGATCGGGGGCCGATCGACGCCTCGAGGCGGCCCGAAGGGCCGATCGTCCAGCGCAACTGCCGACGGGGGTCGCCCGGAGGTCGTCATGCGGCGCCCAGACGGTACCGGCGAGAGCCGCAGGGCGGTACCGGCGGGAGCCGCAAAGTGGATCGCGCCCGACGCGCGCGCGATCTTCGCGCACGAGTTGACGCGGGCAGATGGCGCAGCTACGCTGGCGGGCATCGCCGACCCGATCCCGGGTCTGCAAGGGAGAACCGTGAACTCGTCCGAGATCACCTTCCTGGCCCTCGGCATCGCCCTCGGCGGCGCGCTCGGCGCGGCGTTCCTGGCGGCGGTCCGGACCCGCCCCGCTCGCCCCCGCGAGGTCCGGATCACGATCACCCCGAACGCGATCGGGGGCCGCAGGTCCGCCACCCTGTCCGACGCGATGGGCGGCCCGGCCTACCATTCGCCGGTCGGTTCGCCGGACGATGACGCCTGGCCGGACCGTCCGGACACAGTGCGGGCGACCGCGGTCGCCGCCCCGTCCTGGGCCGCGTCGGCTGACCTCGACATGCGTACACGCGTTCTATTTGCCCCTGTCCAGGCGCCCACCGGTGACGTGGCCGTGGGTATCGACACGGGCCCGGCCGACGCAGCCGCAACGGGCTTCCGGGTCGACACCTTCCGCAGCGCGGATTTCGCGACGCTCCCGTCCGCGTCGGCCGATCCCGCGGCGACGGTCCAGGTCTCGCGGGTCCATTCGCCTGTCGCGGTCGCCGAGCGACCCGCGGCCGTCGCGGTCGCCGAGCCCCGCATGCTGACCGCGGTCCTGGACGTCGGAACGTCGTCTGAACGGCTCGTCCGGCCGAGGCTCCCGGCGGAGGATGCCCGGCCGACGCTCGCGGAAGCTGCCGTCGCGGTCGCTATCGCGCAGGACGGTGGTGCAGGGGGAGCCGCACCGGACTCGTCACCCGTGCTCCCGGTGACCGGCGCCCCCCGAGCGACCTCCGCGAGCGGGGCCACCGACCCGTGCGCGGCCTCGCGCGCAGCGATGGACGAGCGGTGCACGACGGCGACCGCCATGCGAGAACGGTCCCGGGCCGCCGCGACCGCCGCCCGGGACGCGCAACGCGCATACGAGGTGCTCGAGGAGCAGGTCGCCCGGGGGCGAGAGCTGTCGGATCCCAAGACGATCGCCGCGACAAAGACGGCCCTGCGGGACCAGTTCCGCGTGGAGGAAAGGGCGGCGAAGACCCCCGACGAATCCGAGACGGCCGCCCGCCGGTGGCTCCAGAGCATCAACGAGGCGAACGAGGCAGTTCGGGCGGCTCGCCGCCTCGTCGAGACTGCCACGACGGAGTTGCGCGATCGCGCCGTCGAGGTCGACCGTCTCGCCCTGGATGCCGACGCGGCCCGAATCTCCGCGGAAGGAGCCGATGAGGCGTGCCGGGTGGCGCGCGACGAGCTTGCGCGGTGCGAGGAGCAGGTCGCCGCGAACGCGCCCGCCCCGGTCCCCGCGGAACCGCATCCGTTCGCGGGCGTCTGGCCGACCGAGGAGGACCTGACACCCATCCGGCCGGCACAGGGGGCGCCCGCCGACTCCCTCGCCGGGCAGTCGGCAATCCTGCGACTGGTCCGCGGTGATCGGGCGGCCCTGGACCGTGTGGTTGCCGCCGTGGCAGGTTCGGACGCGGCGGCCGTCGCCGACTGGCAGATCCGGATCACGGCGCTCTCCGACGCGATCGTCGCGCGCGCCATCGAGGCCGGCTACCTGACACTGCCGGAGGACCATCCGTTCTGGGGGCTGTTCTCGGACAAGGAGCAGCGCGAGATCATCGAGGCGCTGTCCGCGCTCGGGTTCCGTTTCGACGGCCTGGGCGGGTTCGCGGACGGCAGGGTGCCGGCAACGCGCGACCTGTCGCTCGCGGTCGGCTACGCCGGCCTCGACAGGATGCGGATCCGGACCTGGCCGCGAGATGCGGAGATCGCCGCGCTCTACTCGGATGCGTCCGTCGCCGCGGACACATGGCTCATCTGGGCGGCGAACGACCTCGAGCTCGGCACCCTGACGAGCGCCCTGGGGCCACGCGCCGTGGAGCTGGGACCGATCTGGGACGCGTGGGGCCGGGTCCGGCCCGCGCTTGTCGCAGTAACCTGACGCAGCCCGACCGATCGGGCCTGCCCGGTCAGTCGCCCTCGGCCGGCGCGCCTTCGGTGTCCGGAGGGGTCTCGTGGGTCGGGCCCTCCTCGTCGTCGGCCTCGATCACGATCACGCGGAACGCCTCGGCGGCGGCCACGCCGATCAGCTGGCCATCCTCGCGCGCCCACTCGCGGATCCGCGGCTCGAGACGCTCCGGGTGCCGGATCTGGGAGGCGTGCGCACGCAGGGCGGCGAGCTTGCGATCGATGGTCGGGGTGACGTCGACCCACGCGGACGCGTGGTTGGACCAGAAGAGATACAGCCGGCGGACGACGTGCGGTGCCAGGCCGTCACGGGCCAGCCACGGGAACGACATAGCGTTGCGTGCCGCCGGGTAGACCGCATCGACCGCCGCGATGCCGGCGGCACGGTGGTCGGCGTGGTTCACGCCCCCATCACCATGGAAGAGCGTCTCCGGGTCCACGGCCAGGACCGCGTCGGGGCGGAACGTGCGGATCTCCCGGACCAGGTGCTCGCGGAGGGCGAGATCGTTGGCCAGGGCGCCGTCGGGCTGGTGCAGGTAGGTCACGCCCTCGTAGCCGACGATCGCCGCGGCCGCCCGCTGCTCGGTCTCGCGCACGGCGGCGAGCTCCAGCGGGTCCGTCCGCCAATCGTCTGCGCCCGCGTCGCCGCTGGTGCAGCAGACGAGCCAGGCCGTCGAGCCTTCGTCGATCCAGCGGGCCGCGGTGGCGGCGGGCCCGAAGTCGGCGTCGTCCGGGTGCGCGACGATGACCATGAACCGTTCGGGGCGCCACGCGTGAGCGTGACGGCCGGCTGTCTCGGGCATCCTGCTGAACCTCGCGGGACGGGTGGCGGAGGGCGAAGCGGTGTCCGGCGTTGTCACCGGACTGCAACCTTGTGCTAGATTTCTCGACGAGGCTTCGCTCGTCTCCCCCCACGGGCGAAGCCTTTTCTCATGCCCGGTTCAGGCTCCTGCGGTCGCGGCTCCTCCCGCGGCCTGCGCCTCGCGGATGGCCGCGAGCACCTGGGCCGCGTGTCCCTCCGCCTTCACCTTCGGCCAGGCGGCCGCGACGCGTCCATCCGGCCCCACGAGGAAGCTCGAGCGGACGATCCCCATGTACGTCCTGCCGTAGTTCGTCTTCTCCCGCCAGGCGCCGTACGCCTCCGCCACCGCGTGATCCTCATCGGAGAGGAGCGTGAACGGGAGGCCGAACTTGGCCCGGAAGGCAGCGTGGCTGCCGGAGCCGTCCGGGCTCACGCCCCACACGGCTGCGTCAAGCCCGGTGATGTCGGCGTGGAGGTCCCGGAACTCGCAGGCCTCCGTGGTGCAGCCGGGCGTGTCGTCCTCCGGGTAGAAGTAGACGACCGTCCACGTGCCGCGGCGCTCGGCCAGGCGATGGAGGGTGCCGTTGTCGTCGTGGAGTGCGACCTCGGGAGCCGGGTCGCCGACCATGGGCGTGCTCATGCCCCGGAGGATAACCTCGCCGGCGGAAGCGCGGTCTCAACCACCAGGAGCCGGCCGGACCGGACCGTGACCGAGGCGTCCCCGGCCTCGCGGACGTTGGACAGCCCTCGCGCGGGCCCGGTGGTCAGCGGCTCGTCCCGGAGTGGGTACGCGAGGCCGCGTGTCGTGATCCCGGCGACGTCGCCCCCGAACGGCAGCAGGGTGATCGTCGCGCCGATCGTGCCCGGCAGGGCACGGGTCACCGGCTCGCCGCCGCGACCGGGCGCCCCCACGAGGAAGACCCGCGAGCCGGCGTCGATCAGGACGATGGTGGCCGACGCGAGAGCCGGGTGGGCGAGGAGCCACAGGTTGGCGAGAGCATGATCCAGTCGCGGGCCGCCGAACGCGCCGAGCACCGTGATCCGCGTCGCGCCCCGGGCGAGCGCCTCCAGCAGGGCGAGCTCCGCGTCCGACTCGTCCTTGTCGGCACGGGCGCGCAGGACCGGGAGCCCGTCGGCCTCCGCCGCGGCCACGAGGTCCGGGGCAAGCGAGTCGAGATCGCCCACCAGGACGTCGGGCCGCAGCCCGAGGATCCGGGCCCTGGCGAGCCCGCCGTCGGCCGCGACCACGTCCACGACGTCCGCGTCCCAGCCGGGCCACGCGGCATCGAGGGCCGTGCGCACGGGCACGTCGCCGTCGGCCACCACGAGGGCGTGGCGTCCGTTCGATTCGACTGCGTCGCGGGGTATCGTCGTCGCCATCGCACGATCGTACCGGGTCGTCGGGCACGGTCCGCGGTGCACGCGTCGTGTAGACTCGCAGCCGTGCCCGACACTCCCCTCCCCGCACCGACGCAGCGTGTCGTGGATGCCGCCGCCCGCAAGGGCGTGACGCTCGACGTTCACCTCTTCGCGGAGTCCACCCACACGGCCGAGGACGCGGCGGCGACCGTCGGTGCGGAGCTCGGCCAGATCGTCAAGTCGCTCGTCTTCGTCGCGCCGACCGACGCCGGCGGCCTCGAGCCGATCCTGTGCCTCGTGTCCGGACCGAACCGCGTGGACCTCGCCCGTCTGGCGGCAGTCACGGGCGAGGCCGACATCCGACGGGCAAACGCGGACGAGGTGAAGGAGCTGACCGGGTTCAGCATCGGCGGGATCCCGCCGATCGGCCACGGACGCGCGATCCGTGTCGTCATGGACCCTGACCTCGGGCGCTTCCAGGTGGTCTGGGCCGCCGCCGGCACCGCCACCGCGGTGTTCCCGGTGGCGCCGGCAACGCTGCGGATGCTGTCGAACGCACACGTCGCCCCGATCTGCGAGGAGCGCCGCCAGGCCGACGTCCTGGCCGAGGGCGCGGGCTTCGGCGGCCCGGCGACCGCGCCGCAGAACGCCGGCGCCTGATCCGGACCCGGCCCCCATGACGGTGGAGCCGCGTCGGGCGGTCGTGGCGTTCCCGGGTGGGATCCGGGCGAGCTTCCGCTGGGCCGGCAGCGGCCAGGGCGCCGCGGTCTTCGCCCTGACCGAGCATGGCGGTCCGCTGGTGGACCTCGGCGAGATCTCCGGCCCGGACCCGGACGCCCGCTGCCGCGCCGAGGCGCGGGTGGAGACTCCGTCGGGTCCGTGGACCGTGCGCCTCGCCTCCACCATCAGCGACGAGCCGGACGGCCTCCTGTGGGACTCGGAGGGGCTGCTCCTGATCGCGTACGGGTTCCACGTCTACGCCCTGGAGGCGCGGACGGGTACGCTGCGGTGGAGCCACCGCTCCGCATCCCCGATCGTGACCCTCCTCGGTTCGTCCCGGCTGCCACACGTCCTGCTGCAGGCGGAGATCGAGACGTTCGCCCTGGAGGCGGACGGCGAGGTGGCATGGCGGGTCGCCCACTCGGACGTGGTCGCGGGCGCCGAGATTGTCGGCGGGCACCTGGTCCTGACGAGCTTCTCCGGGCAGGTTCGCGCGCTGGATCCCCGGACCGGGCGGGGCGTCGGCTGACCCGGAAAGCATCGTCTCGCGCCATCGCCGTGGAAGCAGCGTGGACAAGTCGCACGAGATTGGGCGGTCAGGCGTGGATAAGTGCGTTGACCCCGCCCGGGCGCGCGCGTAGCGTTGAATCCAGCCCGAAGGTGCTGAGCGATGCTAACGGCTGCGATGACATCAAGGCCCACGCGTCGAGTAGGTTCCTTCGGGCGACTGATTCCTGCCCGCGCCTCTGACTCGGTCGCCGCGCCGGGACACCGCGTGTCGACGGCTATCATCGCGGCGTGACCCCCCTCGTGCTCGTCCTCGCCGGCCTCATCGCGCTCGGCGCCGGGTGGCTGCTCATGCGGCGCCTCGGATCGGGGGCCCGGATCGGGCGCATCCTCGCCGCGACCCCGGTGGTGCAGATGGCCCAGGCGATCGACGCAGCTCGTGCCGGAGCCGCGCGCTATGTCGCCGTGGGCGGGCGGATCGACGCCACCGAGGAGTTCGAGGACGACGCCGGCAGGCCGCTGGTCTTCCGCCGCACGCGTCTCGAGCTGCGCCGTGGCTCCGATTGGGCGACGGTGGAGGATCGCCGGGAGGTCGTGCCGTTCGCGATCGCAGGCGGACTCGAGTCGATGGCCGTGGACGCCGCGGCGCTGGACGAGGGCCTCATCGTCGTGACCCGCGAATCGGAGGGGACGGCGGGCGAGATCCCCGACAGGCTGCCGGCGGACACGGACCCGGCCACACCCGTCCGGCTGCGGGTCGAGTACCTGAGCACGATCGATCACGCCCTGGTCCTGGGTGTCCCGGCCATCGACCCGGACCGCGGCCCCATCCTCCGGCCGGGCCTCGGCCGCCCGCTCGTGATCACCACGCTCGAGCCCGCGGAGGCCATGCGCCTGCTGGCGGGCGGTCGTCGCGGCGCGACGGTCGCGATCACCGTGCTGCTCGCAGGCGGGCTCGCGGCGGTCGGGGCCGGCCTCGTCTGGGCCATTGCGGGCGCCGCGGTGGGCCGGTGAGCGGGCGACCCGCGTCCCGACGGGGCGCCAGGGGCGCGCGACCCGCGCGCTGGGCCTGGCCGGCCCTCCAGACATTCCTCGCCTCCATCGTCGCGACCGTGGTCCTGCTCGTCGTCGCCGCCGGCGCGGCGTTCGCGGCGACGCCGTCGCCCACCACCGCCGCCGGGGGCGACCCGCGGAGCAGCGGCCAGGGGCCCGGCCTCGTCGGGGATCCCCTTGCGGCGATCCTGGCGGTGGCCATCCTCGCCCTCGCCAGCCTCGCGGCGACGCTGCTCTACGTCCGGCTGACGGGCGGTCCGAAGGACACGCGACCCGGGCCCTGAGCAGTCCCCTGCCCGGTGAAGCGGGCACGGACCGAGGCCGCCTGGCCTGGCGAGCCGACCAGATGAGAACTTCGTCCTATTGGCAATTCCTGTGAAGTCGCGGAAAGTCACACGACACGCGATGCTTGCCAAATCCTCCATGCCTCCGCGGGCCTCCCGGACCCCCCGTCCGGGTGATGCGACGCTTTCGGTCACGAAGGCGGCGCGGGTGCTTGGCGTCCACCCGAACACGGTGCGGGCCTGGAGCGATGCCGGACGGCTCCGCTACTACCGGATCAACGACCGCGGCGACCGGCGCTACCGGCAAGCCGACCTGCAGCGGTTCCTTGCCGCCGCCGCCTCCGGGGCACCGGCGCACGAGCTGGATGCGTCCGGTTCCCGGCTCGTGCGACGGGGTGCCGCGGACGCGCCGATGCTCACGGACACGCCCGCCGGGCTCGACCTCCTCGCCGACCTCGCGGAGATCGCATCGTTCCCGGCCGGGCTCGACCCGGCGCTCGACGAGGCCTGCAGGAGGATCCGCGTGGCGACGGGGGCCGCCCTGGTCGGAATCTGGGAGCGCCGGCCCGGCGGGCTGGTGCCGCGAGCGACCGACGTCGAGGGCGCAGGGGTCACGGCCGCGCGGGGGATGGTGTCCAGCCGCGGGCTGTTCTCGCTCGCCCTCGAGTCAACGATCCCGATCCACGCCCGACCCGGGCTCCCGGGACCGGCGCCAGTCCTGGGCCTCGGCACGGACGAGCTGGTGGTCCGGATCCCGGGCGGCGAGGCACCGTGGGGCTTGCTGGTCCTGGCGGGCGCGATGCAGCTCGGCCTCGATGACGGAAAGCGCCTTGCGGGCGCGATCGCCCGGACGCTGGGCGTGCTCATCCGGGGTGCCGCCACGACCGAGCAGGCGTCCATGCGCCTCCGCCGGTCGGAGGCGCTGCGGCGCATCGCCACCGACCTCGCCTCCAGGCTCGACGTGGGTGACGTCGTGCGGGATCTCAGCGACCATGCCCGGGTCCTGTTCGGCGCGGACCGCGTCGCCGTGATCCTCCGCGACACCGAGGACCGCATCTCGTCGCCGGCCGGCATCGGGTTCTCCAGCCAGTTCATGGAGCTGGCGCGAAACATCGAGGAGGCCCGCGTCGGACAGCGTGACATCCCCCTCCGCCGGCCGGTGGTCCTGCTGGGAGCCGACGCGGCGCGGACCGGCAGCCCGATCCGTGCCGCCGGCATCCAGGAAGGTGTGGAGACGCTGGTCGTGGCGCCGCTGGTGGACGGCCACGACCTGCTCGGGATGCTCTACCTGGCGCACGACCAGGCGTACCGCTGGCGCGAGGCGGACATCGACGCGGCGGAGGCCCTCGCGGGCGATGCGGCAATCGCTGTGCGCTCGGCCCGCACCTTCGGCCGGATGGCGGCCTGGGCCGCCCAGCTCCAGTCGATCCAGCGCCTCGGCGGGCGTCTCTCGGGGCTCAGGGACGTCGGCGCAATCGGCCACGCGATCGCCACGGAGCTCCGCCAGCTGATCGACTACGAGAACGTGCGCGTCTACCGGGTCCGGGACGCGGACCTCGTGCCCGTGGCAATGCTCGGTCACGGGGCGGTGTACTCCGACGAGACCGTCGAAGACCTGACCGTCGCCGTGGGCGAGGGGATGACGGGCTGGGTGGCGCGGTTCCGGGTGCCGCAGCTCGTTGACGACACCGCCAACGACCCGCGTGCGATCACGATTCCCGGGACGCCGCCCGACGCCGACGAATCGATGCTGCTCGCGCCGATGATCCACGAGGGCGTCTGCCTGGGCGTGCTGGTGCTGTCAAAGCAGGGGCTGCGCCAGTTCACCGAGGACGACCTGCGGCTCCTCGTGATCTACGCGTCGTTTGCCGGCCAGGCGATGGCCAACGCGGACGCCACGGCTCGCCTGCACGAACAGTCGAGCGCGCTCGAGCGCCGGCTGCGCGCCCAGCGCGAGCTCCTCCGGGTCACGGAGTCGATCCTGACGACCCTGGACCAGCGGGCCCTTCTCGAGGGCATCACGGACAGCCTGGGCACCCTGATCCGGTGCGACAACATCGCCATCGAGGTGGTTGAGAGGCCGACGGGACTCCTCGTGCCTCTCACCGCGCGCGGCGTCCACGCGGACGAGTACCTGGCGCCGTGGGAGCCGGGAGAGTCCGGGATCGCCACCTGGGTGGTCGACCACAACGAGCCCGTGCTGATCGAGGACGAGCGGAACGACCCACGCATCAACCACTTCCGGTCGATCGGGCGGATCGACGGCAGCCTGATCGTGGTGCCGCTGATCGGACCATCGGGGGCCGCCGGCGTGTTGACCCTGGAGCGGCTGGGAACCTCGGCGCGCTTCGACGAGGAGGAGTTCGAGCTCGTCAAGCTGTTCGCGGCGCAGGTCTCGATCGCGCTCCGCAACGCCGAGGTCTTCCATGCGGCCGAGGTCCGGGCCCGGACCGACACCCTGACGGGGCTGCTCAACCATGGCACGTTCAAGGACTGGCTCGGGCGCAGCGTGGCGTCGCGCGAGCCGTTCGGCCTCGTGATCATCGACCTCGACGAGTTCCGGGACGTCAACAACACGCTCGGCCACCAGGCGGGCGACCGGCTGCTGCGCGAGATCGCGGCGGCGATCCTCGGTGCGGCCCGCGACACGGACGCGGTCTTCCGGTACGGCGGTGACGAGTTCGTCGTGATCCTGCCGCGAAGCGACGCCGACGGCCTGGCCTCGGTCGCCGAGCGCATCCGGGCGGCCGTCGCCACCGTGGGCGGGCCCGGCACGAGGTGGGCGGCCGAGGGCATGCACGTCGCGGCCTCGATCGGCGCCGCCCTGTACCCGATCGACGGCGACAATGCGGAGGAGGTGCTCCTCGCCGCCGACCGCGCCTGCTTCGTCGCCAAGCGCGGCGGACGCGGGCGCGTCGCGACCGCCGATGAGGGCCTGGCGCTGGCCGCGGAGTTCACGCTCTCCGAGCCGACACCGGTCGATCCGCCGACGGTCTTCCCGGCATAGGCGTCGCCGCGATTCCGCGCGGTGCGTCACACTCCGGCCATCGGAGGTTCGCCGTGCACCCGTCACGCCGCGCACATCGCCACCCGGCATCGGTCGCCGGTGTGGCGCTCGCCTGCCTCTTGGCCGCGGCCGGGTGCCTCCCCGCGTCCATCCGCCCGACGCCGGTCCCGACGCCCACGCCCACCCTGGCGCCGACGCCCACGCCCGCGCCGACGCCCACGCCGGGTCCGCCCACGCCCACGCCGGCGCCGACATTCACCCTGTACACGGTCGTCCGCGGGGACACCCTGGCGCGCATCGCGCGCCGGTTCAAGACCTCGGGGAGGAGCATCGCGTACTGGAACAGGGCCACGTACCCGTCGCTGGACCCGGAGTCGGCCGCCTACAGGCCGGACCTGCTCAAGGCGGGCTGGGTGCTGCAGGTCCTGCAGGGCCAGGAGTACGTGCCGCCGCCCGACAACGGGGAGAGCGGCGTGGAGGTCACGCCGGTGCCCAGCGATGACGGCGGATACGACACGGGGAGCCCCTCACCGGACGCGAGCGCGGGAGGCTGACGGCGGGGCGGGTATCCTCGATGAATGTCCCCAGTCGCGCGGCGCCCGCCCCGGATCGTCGTCACTCTCATGACCGCCGCCCGGCAGGCCGAGCCAGGGCTCGCGGCCCGCAGGAACGCGCTCTACGTGGACTCGGTCGTGCGGCATGGGGCTGCGGCGATCGCCCTCGACTCGACGTCTCCGGCGTCTGATCGGGCCGCGGCCTTCGCGTCGATGGACGGGCTCCTGCTGACCGGCGGGGCGGACATCGAGCCGGCCCGGTACGGGGCCGCCAACCTGGGATCGGTGGACATCGAGCCCGACCGCGACGAGCTGGAGGCCGCCGCCTGGGCCAACGCCGACGCGCGGGGAATCCCCGTCCTGGGCATCTGCCGCGGCCTCCAGGCGATGAACGTGTTCGGCGGTGGAACGCTGCTCCAGCACGTGGACGGGCACTCGGGACCCGGCTGGGGCGACGGTCCCGCGCTCACCCATCCCCTCCGCCTGGTGCCCGGGACGCGGATGGCGCGGATCCTATCCCCGTCCGGGGTCGGCGGCAGCGTGCTGACGGTCAACAGCTACCACCACCAGGCGGTACGGGTGGCGGACCTGTCGCCGCGCTACGTCGCGTCCGGGGTCTCGCCCAGCGCGGCCGGGGACCTGGTGGAGGCGTTCGAGGGCCGGGAGGGCCCGTTCCGGATGGCCGTCCAGTGCCACCCGGAACGCACGGAGTCCACGCCGAAGGCGTTCGAGCGGCTGTTCTCGTTCTTCGTCGATGCGTGCCGGGGGCCGCTGGTCGACCGCTGAACGCTGGACGCGGGACGTCCGATCGTCAGGGTGACGGCACCGGTGAATGTCGGCGATGATCCGATCACCGGGTCCGGCGGGTTGGGCCGGCCCCTGGGCGAGGGAGGCAGCGACGCTGGTGGCGACGACGGGTGCGCGAGCGCGGGTCCGGCCTTTCCACGTGCTTGTGGTCGTCCTCGTGGGCCTGCTGCTCGTGACCGGCGCCCTCGTGGTTGCGCGGGTCATGCAGCCGCGGCGCACCACGCCCGTGTACGACCCGCCGGTCCTCGCCGGCCAGCAGCTGTGGGGATACTGCTCCGGCGGGTTCTATGCCCGCCACGGGGACGAGATCGTGCTCACCTCCACCGG
>Ga0302263_10000735_pt1 | contig 12596 bp, 12 predicted proteins | sample II_Fen_N1_4_FD_194564 | JGI IMG/M metagenome (GOLD analysis project Ga0302263, IMG submission 194564) | Peat permafrost microbial communities from Stordalen Mire near Abisko, Sweden - II_Fen_N1_4 | ecosystem: Environmental > Terrestrial > Soil > Wetlands > Permafrost | place: Sweden: Abisko... | reverse complement strand
GCGCACGAACAGATGGGAGTCCCCCGCGACCAACGACAAGAGCACGAGATCGCCGACGACCAAGCGGGCGCTCATCCCACTCTCGGTGGGCACGCCCGTCATGCTCGGCCGTCACCGCAGCCGACAACCCCCAACCCACACACCCCAACCCACGATGTCAACTGAACCGCCCCGGCGAGTCCGGAGCAGAAGCGCGCGCACTACGCTGAGCTCATGGCGCAGGAGGAGACTCCGCAACGCATGTTGGGGGCACTGATCCGTGCCCAGCGTGAGCTTGCCGCGCTGCCGATGCGTCAGCTCGCTGCGGCGGTCGGGATCTCGAACCCTTATCTCTCACAGATCGAACGCGGGCTGCGGGCACCTTCGGACTCTGTCTTGGAGGCGATCGCCGAGTCGCTGGAGACGTCGGCCGATCACCTCTACGCCGAGGCGGGCTTCGTGCGGCCGAGTTCGGACCAGGAGTCGGCAGGCCCCGCTCGTCTCGAGACCGAGATCGGAGCTGCCGCCGAACTCACGGCCGCCCAGCGGCGCGCGCTGATCGAGATCTATCGCGGGTTCGTGGATGCGAATGCGGTGCGTCGAGCAAGGGGATCGCGTCGCGAGAGATGAGCTAGCTCGACAGGTCTCCTTGGTCCGCACATTTCGTCACGAGCCTCTCGGGCCTGCGGGGTGAGCCGTGCTCTCATCCCGATTGAGCTGCGAGTTCCCGGAACAGGGGGGACCAGTGGTTGCGGAGCGCTTCATGGCCCATGAACAGCCCGAGGTGGCCGCCGGTTGTCTGACTTTGGACGATGTGGGTGGGGGCTGTCCCGGCGTAGTCGGCGAGGGCGAAGACCTGGGCGGATGGAGTGATGTGGTCGGTCGCCCCGGCCAGCAAGTAGAGCGGGCAGGTGATCCGGCCCAAGTCCACGGTGTTGTTGCCGATCCTGAGGGTGCCTGCGATGAGCTCGTTGTTCTGGAACAGATGCTCCACGATCCACAGGTAGAACGCGCCAGGGATGGGCTGGGTGTGCTGGAACCATGACTCGAACGTCCGGTACCGGGCGACGTGCGCAGGCTCATGGATGTGAGCAAGCAGCTGAAGCTGTCGGTCGATCTCGTTCGCCGGCTGCATGGTCATGAACCCGGCGAGCAGGATCTCTCCGGGGAGAACTCCACCGTGGGTCCTCACGAGGTTCTGGTAGAACATCAGGTCGCGTCCTGGTGAGAGAACTTGCATCCAGTCGTGGATGAGCGGTTCCCCGGCATGGAAGTCCACGGGAGCGCCGGCGATGGTGAGCGTCCGGACTCGGTCGGGATGGAGCGCCGTGTAGATGACCGCCAGCCAGCCGCCTTGGCAGTCGCCGACGAGATGGACTGGGCCCCCAAGAAGTTCGATCGCCTCCGAGATCACGTCCAGGTAGTCGGTGATGCACGCGTCCTTGGTCGCGGCCGTGGCACCGACCCAGTCGAGGGAGAAGACTCTTGTCAGTCCGGCATCGAGCGCCGTCCTCACCTGGCTCTGCTGGGGTTCGTAGTCGACGATGCACGAGTCGTGGCCGGCTTGCGGTGGAAGCAGCAGGGTAGCCACCCCTTCGTCGGGCGCAGGGCCGGAGAAATCTCGAAGCCTCGCGATCGGCCATCTGGCGATGATCTCGTGCTCGGTCGCCCATCGCGGCGGCTCTCGACGTACGGCGGTGGCCCACCAGGAAATCAGATCCACAGCCATGTCGGCCGGTGTGGACCGACGCGAGCATGCGCCGGTCCAGTAGTCCGTGGTAGCGCGCTGCACTGCCTCGTAGGTGCCAAAAAACGCGTCGACGCCGCCGTTGACGATGCCGGGCGGGCAGGTCGTGGCTCTCATCGGGCGGTCCAGCCATGATCCATTGAGACCGGAACCCCGGTGAAAGCCCGTCCGTGCGGACCGACCAGGAACGAGGCGACCTCGGCCACCTCCTCAGGCTCGATGAGCCGTTTGACCGGCTGGGACGCCAGGAGCACGTCTTCGACTACCCGGTTCTCCGGCAATCCGTGTGCTAGGGCCTGTGTGGCAATCTGCCGTTCCACCAACGGAGTCCGCACGTACGACGGACAGAGGGCCGCGGCGCAGATGTCGTGGTCGGCTCCTTCGAGAGCCAGGGTCCTGACCAGTCCGAGCACGCCGTGTTTGGCCGCGACGTAGCCGGCCTTGAACGGCGAGGCGACCAGGGAGTGGGCCGACGCGATGACCAGGAAGCGTCCTCCCGCCGGGGCTTCCAGCAGTGCCGGCCAGCCGTACTTTGCTAGCAGGAAGGGACTGGTCAGCAAGAGCGCGAGGAGCGCATCCCACCTGTCCTCCGGGAACGTCTCGATGGGGGAGACATGCTGGAAGCCGGCACTGGCGACGATGATGTCAAGGCGACCGAACCGTTCGAGCGCGGTAGTGACGGCGTCCTGGTTGCCGTGACGCGTGGTGAGGTCGGCGGCGAAGGGGAAGCCGCCGACGGTCCCGCCACCGGGACGCGTCTCGTTGAGGTCCACGGACAGGACGTCGACCCCGTCCTTCTCGAGCCGAGCCGAGATCGCCTGCCCGATCCCACTCGCGGCTCCGGTAACCAGCGCAGCCCGCCGGGTCGAGGACGCCATGTCTTAGCCTCTCTGCTGAGGTTGCGAGGAGCGCGCAGGACCGGGGCAACGCCTTCTGCGCTCACCCTCTATGAGGAGGGCGAGCGCAGAATTCGCAACAAGCGGACACGCGTGCGTTGTGCGACTACTTCTTCAGCATCTCTCGGGCGGCCCGCGTGTAGGACTGGCTGATGTCGGTGACGAACTTGGCCTGCGTAGCAGCGAGTGCCGAGACCCACTCGAGCTGGCTCGCTGAGCCGACCTTCTCCGAGAAGTCCACCATGCTCTGGAGGGCGTTCTCGTAGGTGTCGAGGGTCTGCAGTCCGGCGCTCTTGGACGACTCGATCATCCGCTCGTTGAGATCGCGGATCCGCTTCGTGGCCTCCTCGACGGAGGGAAGGTCGAAGGTCGGGTTGGTCTGTGCAGTTGCGGTGGCCATGGAATGCTCCTTTGAGAGGCCGTTGCCCTGCGGGGGATGATGTCCTGCGGGGTTCTAGTGCGTTTACAATGTTAGCACAGGGCTCGCTAACGTGTTAAAACTGGCGTGTCTGGTGCGTCTCAACCTCGTGCTCAGGTCAGCACATAGGTTCCTGGGCCATGACCCAGGACGGGATGGCGCGCGCTGCCGAGAGCGGGCGGATCGATCAGATCGCCGGAGCTGGCGGTCGACCAGGCTGCCCAGTCTTCCCACCAGGATCCTGTATGCCGGGTCGCGGTCTCGCGCCACGCGTCGGCCGTCGGCGGAAGCTCGTCCCCGGTGAGATACCAGCCCTTCGGGCCGGGTGGGTTCACGATGCCTGCGATGTGACCGCCGCTGCTGAGGACATAGCGCACGTGGCCTGAGACGAGCTGGGTCGTGGCGTACCCCGAGTGCCACGGCACGATGTGGTCGTTCACAGCGCTCACGACGTAGCAGGAGCTGGTGAGGTTGCAGAGCTGTATCCGTTCTCCGGCGATCTCGAGATCGCCAGCGGCGAGTCGGTTCTCGACATAGAAGTTCCGTAGGTAGAAGGAATGCATGGCCGAGGGAAGCCGGGTGTTGTCGGCGTTCCACGCCAGGATGTCGAAAGCGGGCGGGCTTTGACCCATCAGCCAGCCAGACACCACGTAGTTGAAGATCAAGTCGTTCGCCCGCAGTACGTCGAAGGCCCCGGCCATGGCGGCGCCATCGAGATGCCCTGTGTGGGACATCTGACGGGTGAGTCGGTCGACCGTCGCGGCGTCTGTAAACACGCCGAGCGGGCCGGGGTCGCTGTAGTCGAGCATCGTGTTGAGCAGGGTCAGGGTCCCCACCCGGGTGTCCCCCTGGTGCGCGAGGTAGGAGTCTGCGATTACCGTCAGCGCGCCGCCGAGGCAGAGCCCGACGATGTCGATGGTCTCGGCGCCGGTGATGTCGGCGATCACGTCCAGAGCCGTCACAGGGCCCTGGGTGAGGTAGTCCGCCATGGTGGCGTCGGCCATCTCGGCGCCGGGGTTCACGTAGCTGATCGCGAACACCGTCCGGTTCTGCTTGACCGCCCACTCGATGAAGCTTCGGTCCGGGGCGAGGTCCATGATGTAGTACTTGTTGATCCATGGGGGGCTGCAGAGCAGCGGCGCCTCGTGGACCTGGCTGGTCTGCGGCTCGTACTGTAGGAGCTCCATGAACTCGTTGCGGTAGACCACCTTGCATGGTGTTGCCGCCAGGTTCTCACCGACGGTGAAGCTGCTCCGATCCACCTGCCTCGGCTGCCCGTGGTTGTGAACGACGTCGTCGACGAGGTTCCTGACCCCCTTGAGCACACTGATGCCGCCGGTGTCGAAGGCTCTCTTGAGGACGGCCGGGTTGGTCAGCGGGAAGTTGGTGGGTGCGATGAGGTCGAGAATCAGCCCGGTGGCCATGCGAGCCTTGCCCTCGGTCGTCGGGTCGAGCCCGGCGTCGGTCACCAGCGCCTCGGTCAGCTTCGTCAGGGCGAGGAAGCACTGGTGCAACGAGTAGTACGCAGGGTTGTCCTGCCAGGCGGGATCGTCGAATCTCCGGTCGCGTGGGTCGACCTCAAACGGCGACGCCGGTTCGAGGCCAACCGCCCGAGCCAACGCTGAGAGGGAGATGAGCCCGAGCTCGCGGCCGAATCGCGCACTCGCGGCAGCCAGATGCACAGGCCGCAAGGCGACCCCCGCCGCCGTCAGCTGCAACGACTGGCCGATGCGGGCCACGTCCCGGTCGGGCAGCAACCCCGCACCTCGGGCCAGCGACTTCACGGCTGCCGCCGGGATGTCCACGGGCCGCTGGTCATCGCGGTCACGTCCGCTCGAAGATGGCGGCGATTCCCTGGCCACCACCTATACACATCGTGACCAGGGCGTACCGACCTGCGGTCCGTCGGAGCTCGTAGAGCGCCTTGACCGTGAGGATCGCACCCGTGGCGCCGATGGGGTGACCGAGAGAGATTCCGCTGCCGTTCGGGTTGGTGCGCTCAGCCGGAAGGCCTAGCTGCCTGGCCACCGCGACCGCCTGTGCCGCGAACGCCTCGTTCACCTCGAAGAGGTCGATGTCATCGATTTTGAGGTCGGCTCGCTCGAGCACGGCTGCGACGGCGGGAACCGGGCCGATGCCCATGACTCGCGGCTCGACACCTGCGTGGCTGTATGCCACCAACCGTCCCATCGGCTCTAGCCCGTGACGGTGGGCGTATCCGGAGTCCGCCAGCACCACAGCGGCGGCTGCGTCGTTCACTCCGGCGGCGTTGCCAGCGGTCACGGTGCCGTCCTCGGCGAAGGCCGATCGCAGCTTCGCGAGGTCCTCCATCGTGACACCGGGCCGGATGTGCTCGTCTAGGCAAACCTGGACCGTTCCCTTCTTGCTCCGCACCTCCACCGGGGTGATCTGCTCGATGAAGTAGCCGGCTTCGACTGCGGCGGCTGCCCGACGGTGGCTCTCGACTGCTAGTGCGTCCTGGTCTTCACGGGAGATGTCGTAGTCGTGCGCGACGTTCTCGGCCGTGACGCCCATGTGGCAGGTGTCGAAGGGATCGGTGAGGGCGCCGACCATGGCGTCGATCGTGGTGCCGTCACCCATTCGCTGTCCCCAGCGCAGACCCGGCTGCCAGTACTGCGCGCGGCTCATCGATTCCGCGCCGCCGGCCACGGCGGTGTCGACATCTCCGAGCTTGATGGCCTGGGCAGCGGAGATGATGGCCTGGAGCCCGCTCCCGCACAGACGGTTCACGTTGAACGCCGGCGTCTCGACCGGCAGTCCACCATTCACTGCGGCGACCCGCGCCAGGTACATGTCGCGGGCTTCGGTGTGGATGACGCTGCCGAATACGGCGTGCCCGACCTCGTTCGGCTCCACGCCGGAACGTCTGACGGCTTCGCGCACGACGGTTGCGGCGAGGTCGCACGGGGGCACGTCCTTCAGCCCACCGCCGTACTTGCCGATCGCCGTACGGACGCCGGAGAGGACAAGGACCTCGTGTGGTTCGTTCGTGGTGTCCATCTCACATGTCCAGTCCGCCGTTGACGGCCCAGGTCTGTCCCGTGATGTAGGAGCTCTCGTCGGCGGCGAGGAAGCAGACTGCGCGGCCGATCTCCTCGGGTCGGCCGAGCCGTCCGAGTGGGACCTGCGCCCGGATGCTCTCGAGGACCTTCTCGGGCACGGTGGCGAGCATGTCCGTGGCGATGAAGCCCGGGGTCACCGCGTTCACGGTGAGCCCGATGCCTTCGTCCCGCATCCCCGAACGCTTGAGCTGGAAGGCTGCCTCCAACGCGAGGGACTTGGTCAGCCCGAACAGACCGGACTTCGAGGCGGCGTAGTTGGCCTGGCCGATGTTGCCCGTCTCACCGATGACCGAGGAGATGCTGATGATCCGGCCGGTGCCGCGTTCCAGCATGTGCTGCATGGCTGCCTGGGCGAGGTAGAACGCTCCGGACAGGTTGACCGTGAGGACCTTCTGCCATTCGTCGTCGGTCATTTTGGCGACGGTGTGGTCCATCGTGATCCCGGCGTTGTTGACCAGGACGTCGAGCCGCCCGTGCTCGGCGATGACCTCGCTGATCACCTCGCGACAGTCCTCTGCCACACCGATGTTGCCCTTGTGCAAAGTTACCCGGCAGTCGGGGAAGTCTTCCTTCATCTGGATCAGGTAGTCGTGGGAGCGTTCCTCACCGCGCCAGTAGCCGGCGGCGATGTCCGCTCCCTGGGCGGCGAGGTGCCGCGAGATCGCCTCGCCGATGCCTCGTGTGCCGCCCGTCACGAGGGCGACGCGGCCACGGACTCCGGTTCCCTCGACGTCAGGCTCTTCGGTTCGATGCTGGGTCATTGTCATGAGAGGTTCCAATCGGCGGGCACTGAAGCGCCCAGTTGGGGGGAACGCCACCGAAGCGTCCAGCGCGTCGGCCTGGCGCCGAAGAGTGATGCTCCGGGAGCCCGGCGCAGCCTTGAGAACGGCCCTGATGGGCCGTCGTCGCTCTCCTGCGGTTCATCGGCGCCCATCAAGATGTGGTGCGGTGAGCCCCCGCGGGCGTCCGTGCAGTGCCGGTGCTCTTGCCGTACTTCGAGGCTGCGCCCTCGGGTGCAGTCGGACCAGGGTCCTTCGGCCCCCATCACACGGCGATGCTCAACCGCAGCGCGAGAGACGGCGATCACCAGCTCGCCGAACGACGGTCGCGTACGTCGGGTCAGGTTGGTCCGTCGGTCAGGGAACGAGCATGGTCCCGGTCTCCATGAACCGCTGGTGCCAGCTCAGGGCCTCATCGAGCAAGTGGGGCGTCTGAAGTCCCCACGCCTCGGCGAGCGCGCGGTCGAAGTAGTCCTGCAGCAGGGGCCGGTAGTCGGGGTGGGCGCAATGGTCGATGATCTGCTGAGCCCGTTTGCGGGGGGCTAGGCCGCGAAGGTCTGCCAGTCCCTGTTCGGTGATGACGACGTCGACGTCGTGCTCGGTGTGGTCGACGTGGGAGACCATCGGAACGATGCACGACAGCACGCCGCCCTTGGCCGTCGAGGGCGTGACGAACGCGGAGATGTAGGCGTTGCGGGCGAAGTCTCCCGAGCCTCCGATGCCGTTCTGGATGGCCGACCCCATCACGTGGGTGGAGTTGACGTTCCCGTAGATGTCGGCCTCGATCATGCCGTTGGTCGCAATGACGCCGAGGCGGCGGATGACCTCAGGATGGTTCGAGATTTCCTGGGGGCGGAGCAGAATGCGGTCCCTGAAATCCTCGATGTTGTCGTTGAACCGTTCCGCCCCGGCGGGGCTCAGCGAGAAGGCTGTAGCCGAGGCGAACCCGAGGATGCCCGACTCCAGCAGATCGAGCATGCCGTCCTGGAGAACCTCCGTATAGGCCGTGAGTCCTCGATAGTGGGTCTGGCTGAGCCCGGCGAGCACAGCGTTGGCGATGTTGCCGACGCCGGACTGCAGCGGCAACAGGGCCGCCGGCATCCTCCCGGCCTTGACCTCGAGGTCGAGGAAGTCGATGAGGTGGGCCGCGATCGCCGTGGAGTCGTCGTCGATGAGCTTGAAGGCGGTGTGCCGGTCGGGAGCATCGGTCTCGACGATGGCGACGACCTTGGTCGGCGGGCATGCGAAGTGCGGCACCCCGATGCGGTCCTCGGCCCGATTGATCATCACCGGACGGCGGTTCGGAGGCAGCGCCGTGCCGTAGTAGATGTCGTGCATACCGTCGAGTTCCCGTGGCTGCCGGGCGTTGACCTCGAGGATGACCCTGTCGGCCAGGTCGATCCAGGTCTTGTTGTTGCCCACCGACGAAGAGGGAATGAGGTCGCCGTCTTCGGTGATCCCGGCGACCTCTATGAGGGCGACGTCGAGCTTGCCGAAGAACCCCTCCCAGGCCATCTGCGCGACGTGTGACAGGTGGACGTCGAGATACTCCATCCTGCCTTCGTTGATCTTGGCCCGGCTGATCGGGTCGGACTGGTAGGGCAGCCGCAGCTCGATGCCATCGGCCTCGGCGAGTGCCCCGTCGAGCTCCGGCGCGGTCGAGGCGCCAGTCCACACGCCGACACGGAAGTCCACGCCTCGGGCACGGTGTTCGGACATCATGGCCGCCAGTGCCTGAGGCACGGCCTTCGGATGGCCGGCGCCGGTGAAGCCACTCATGCCGACGTTGTCACCCGGCCCGATGTGAGCCGCAGCCTCGGACGCAGAAACAACCTTGCTCCTCAGCCCGCGGTGCGCGATCCGTCCGCCCATGTTCTCCCCTGACTGCTTGATCGCTGACATCGTCACACTAGGACGCACGCTGCCTGAACACGCGTGACCCATACGTCAAGCTTCCGCCGCCCGGTCTCGACCCCACGAGGAACCAGGGCAGCCCCAGGTGTTCACGGAACGGGGGTCACTTCATTCGTGCAGATCAGCGGCCTATGGAAGAGCGGCTGATCTGAACTCCGACCGGTTCTTCGAGCGTCACCGACAGGACGGGCTGATTGCCTAGGTTGGTGCTGTACGCCACTGGCTATTGGGCCGCGCGTCCTGCGGGTCAGGTCGGTGCGAGTCCCTTGCGATTCAGCGTGCGGATCGCCCGTGCCAGAGTGCGGAGTTGGTGGTCGAGGAGTCGAATCGTGGGTCCGCGGGGGTCGGAGTACGGCGAGAGCCGGGCGCGATCGCGTCGCAGCTCGCTCTCGGCGTGGGCCAGCGCGGCATAGATCCGAGGGTCGGAATCGAGACCCTCGCGCTGTCGAGCGAGTTCGGCGGCGACCAGTCGGATCGCGGTCAGCTCGACGGCATCGAGCCCTTCCGGTGGGCGCGGTCGTCGCGGCCGCAGCCACATCCGGTCGACCCATGTCGGGGAGATCGCCATCGATGCGCGAGTGAGTGCGCGTTGGAGGGTGCGGCCGTAGCCGCTGTAGAGCCCGATCCACACTGCGAGGTCATGCAGCGCGTTGCGGCGGGCGACCGTGCTGATCGCGCTGTCGTAGGGCGCGACTGGGTTGGTCATCGCCACGCCGAGCAGCGGCATCAACGCGGTCGACTTCGACAGCGTCCGTAACCGGGCCGGGTCGGGTGGTTCCCCGGTGTCGGTCAGCTCGAGGCGTGTAGTGAGGTCGGCACGTACGACCTCGAGAGCGCCGCGGAAGCGTGCCTGCTGCTTGTTCGGCAGGTGCTCTGCGACGAAGTGGGCGTACGTCAGCAGCAGGTATACGTTCAGCTCGACGTCGTCGATGTCGGGCTCGGGAAGCGACTGCGGGACCGATAGCTCCCGGTTCAGACTTCCGAACAGCGCCCGACCCACAGCCAAGGCGACGGTGGCCGAGCCCAGATAGTTCTTCATCGGGTGCCGCACCCCGGGCAGCGCGATGTCGAGCACCCATGGGAAGCGGTGGGAGATCCCACGCAAGCCCGTCACGGGGTCGGCGCCGCCCCAGACGTTGAGCCACCAGGCGACGTGCGGCAGCGGCTCGCGCAGCACCTCGAGACGATCGCTGCCCCGGTGCACGCCGAGCAGCGCTGCCGGTGAGCCCACCGTGATCACGCCGACGACCTCGACACCTGCCGGTATCCGCGTGAGCAGGTCGGCAGCGATGACGGTCCCCAGGCTGTGTGCCAGCAGCACGATCGGTCCCGACTCGGGGAGCTCGGCCAGCACGCGATGCAGGGTGTTCGCCCGCGTGTCCTTGTCCTCCAGGTAGCGCCGTGCCTGCGGGATCACCTTCATCACCGCGGGGACGGTCTCAGTAGCCAACGGCATGGCCCACCCCGCAGCGTGGGTCCCGAGCGCGCGCTCGAGGTCGGCGGTGGCCCGCTCGACACGCCACCGCAGGACATCGCGCTCGCTCCTCGATGCATGCGGGAACGTCTGCGGCGGGAGAACGCGGCGCTCGTCGCTGGGATAGCGCAACGTGTTGGGGTACTTCGGCGCACGGCAGTCGACGCCGTCGAGGCCCGGATAGCCCACCTCGACCAGAGCGGCGCTCACCACATCGCGCCAGGCGTCGTCATGCTCGGCGCCGATGCCATGGAGGTAGACCAGCGTGGGTGTCATCAGGCGCCCATCATGCCCACCGCGCACCACCAACAGCAGCACCGCTCCCACCCCGGCCTGACAGTGCCGACCCACCGCATACAACTCACAACGGGGGCTGCCCCCGGTTTGGCCCGGACTTGTCGCAAGCCCTGGCTGTAGAGGCGTCCTGCCAGCTCCGCACATGCCCCGCGTATCGTGCGATGGGTCTATGCCGCTGCCAGCGCTCGCAGATGCCGACCCGTCTATCCGGGAGGAGCCCCGTGGTTGGGCGAGTCGCCGTCGGCCGGTGCGTCCTCGCGATCGGTTGCTTGCTGGTCGAGGAGCGTGTCGCGGTCCTGCCTGAGTGTGGCGGTGTCGCGGCGCGACTGTTTGAGTTCCCGGCGCGCGCTGCGACCCCGCTGCGCGGTGCGTCGCGCGCTTGCCAACAGCATGGTCAGCCCCAGCACAGCGATGGCTCCGACCACGATGCCGTAGAGAAACACCGTGCCGGTCGAGGCGGTCACGTGGTAGCCGAACATCGAGAACCCGTCGGCAGGCGTATGTGCGCTGCCCGCGTTGCCGAGCACCCCAGCAACACCAACGATCAACGCGACCAGCAGGAGGATCAACCCCAGGATGACAAGCATGGTGACGCGGGGTCCTACTTCGGATCCAGACCGTCTTTGGCCTTGTCGGCTGCCTGGTCGAGCTTGTCTTTGACCTGGTCGATCACCTCGTCGACCTTGTCCTTCGCTTGGTCGACGTTCTCCTTGGCCTCGCCAGTGCGCCGGTCGGCCTTGCCTTCGGATTCGAGATCCTCGTTACCGGTGAGGACTCCCGCCGCCTCCTTGGCGCGTCCCTTCACCTGATCAGTCTTGCCGCTCATCTCGCACCATCCATCGTCGTCGATTAGTCAGGTCCTCGCCGTGGCCGCCGGGCGGGACCAGTAGGCCGCCAAACTCACCCGGTGGGCACGCTGTGCAGCCTAGGTTTCACCGGAAGAGCCGCCCCAGAGAACAAGGTCCCGAACAACCGGCGCGCATCCCAGAACAGACGGAAGAACCCCTCGGACCTCGCCGAAACCGACTCGTGTCGCCTATGTCCTGAGACACCTGTCGCCGATGTCCTGAGCCAGCACACTGCCCTCGCTACCAAGGTGATGTCTCAGGACATCCCGGACAGCCGGACCTGCAAAAGCAGGTTCGGCTGTTGTCATTTGGTTGGGTTCTGGGGCTGGTAGTCCTTGCTGGGATCGATGTTGAGGCCGCGTAGGAGCTCGCCGGTGACGGCGTTGACGACCCGGATGTCGAGGTCGGCGATGAGCAGGAGCACGTGGGTTCCTTCGTGTGTTCGTCCGACGCCGATGTGGCGTAGTCGTCCGGCCACGCGCGCAGGGTGATGGTGCGATGGTGCGTTGGCATGATGGTCGGGTGACGACGTTGCCGCACTCTCGCATCCCCGATCCGATCGATGCTCCAGCCGTCCGGTGGGGCGTGCTGGCACCGGGGGGCATTGCGCACGATTGGACCGCCGCGCTGCACACGAGGACGAAGTCGCGGGTCGTGGCGGTCGGCTCTCGCTCCCTCGAACGCGCACAGGCGTTCGCAACCAGGTTCGGAGCCGAGCGTGCCTACGGCAGCTATGAGTCCCTGGTCAGCGACCCCGAGGTCGACGCCATCTACATCGCGAGCCCCCACTCCGAGCACCACGACCACGCAGTGCTGGCGCTGGGGGCCGGCAAACCGGTGCTGGTGGAGAAGGCGTTCACCCGCAACGCCGTCGAGGCGGCATCGGTGATCGAGGCGGCCCGCGCCCGGGGTCTGCTCGCCGTCGAGGCGATGTGGGCACGCTTCCTCCCGCACTACGACGTCGTACGACGGTGCCTCGAGGCGGGACTTCTCGGCGAGATCGTCACCGTCGAGGCCGACCACGGCCAGCTGCTCTACCCCGACGGCCCACGACGCCTGGTCGACCCCGAGCTCGCCGGCGGCGCGCTCCTCGACCTGGCGATCTATCCGGTGTCCTTCGCTCGCATGGTGCTCGGCACGTTCAGCGAGGTCCGCGCGGCG
>Ga0302263_10000730_pt1 | contig 12643 bp, 13 predicted proteins | sample II_Fen_N1_4_FD_194564 | JGI IMG/M metagenome (GOLD analysis project Ga0302263, IMG submission 194564) | Peat permafrost microbial communities from Stordalen Mire near Abisko, Sweden - II_Fen_N1_4 | ecosystem: Environmental > Terrestrial > Soil > Wetlands > Permafrost | place: Sweden: Abisko... | reverse complement strand
GTGGTGGGCCGCCTACTCGACCCGATGACGGTCACGATGGCCGGCGGCCCGATGCGCGAGCTGTACCTCTCTGAACTGGGGTCGGGCGCTTACGGCGCGCAGGTCATGCGCACGCGCTACATCGACGACGTGGTGACCGGGCTCGTTGAGGGCGGCACGACCCAGGTGGTCATCCTGGGGGCGGGCCTCGACACCCGGGCCTTTCGCCTGCCGGTGCTGGCCGGCGCCACCGTCCTCGAGCTCGACCTGCCGGCCACGCAGCAGTACAAGATGGGGCGCCTGGGCGGTGTTCCGGCGCTGGCGGCCGAGGTGAGGTTCATCCCGACGGATCTCACGAGCGAGCCCCTCGGCGAAGTGCTGGGTGCGGCAGGTCTCGACCGCGCGCGCCCCGTTCTCTTCGTGTGGGAGGGCGTCACGCAGTACCTCCCCGAGGCTGCGGTCCTCTCGACATTGGCGTGCATCGGAGCATCGGTCCCGGGCAGCGCCCTTGTGTTCACCTACGTGCGGCGCGGCATCGTCGACGGCTCGGCGTGGGACAGCTGGTCCGACGGGAAGAAACCACGGCTGGACGCGTCCGAACCGTGGATCTTCGGACTGGAGCCCGACGAGGTCCCCGGCCTCCTCGACAGCTACGGGCTCAGCCTCGTCGACGACGTCGGCGAGGCTGAGTTCCGGTCCCGATATGCAGAACCCCTTGGTCGGCGGGTGACCCTCAATGAGGTCGAGCGCGTCGCCCTCGCGGTGGTCAGAACTGCTTGACCGCAGCGTCGCCCAGCATCTCGATGGCTTTGTCGAAGGCTGCGACGATCTCGGGATCGTCGTAGTGCGCGGAGATCTCCGCAGCGGCGAGCATGCCGCCGAGGAACGTCTGCGAGATCTCCCAGGGCTCGGGCTGCGGACCGAGCACAGGCCCCTTCTTCGGCCAGCGATGCGGCCAGCCCGTGCCGCACCAGTCTTCGAGGTCGTCGGCGAACTGGCCACCGAAGCCCCGGCCGCCGGCCAGTGCCGCTGCGGTGATCTTGTTCATCAGTCGTGCACCGACGACGACGCCCGCAGGCGGGAGCGGCTGTGGGTTCAGTGCGACCTCCGCGCCATGGCTGATGGTCGCGAACTCCGAGCGCAGGGGACCGCGCGGGATGACATCCGCGGCCTTGGGATTGAGCGCGATGATCAGCGCAAGGCGGTCCCCGGACATCAGGGCACGCAGGATCTGTGACGTTGAAGCCATTGCTGGTCCTCTCCTCGTGGTGGATGGGCCTCCGCAAGATCCCCCGAACGTGCGGATGCCTCACCCAGTCAGAGTCGACGCCGGGTGTCGTGATACCTCTTCGACGTCTGCGGGTAGGTTGCGAAGCATGAAGGCACTTCTCTACGACCAGTACGGCGGCAACGACAGGTTCAGGATCGGCGCGGTGAGTGACCCGCTGGTGGGGCCAGACTCCGTGCTGGTGAAGGTGGTTGCGGCCGGGCTCAACCCGGTGGACTACAAGGTGCGTGAGGGCTACCTGCAGGGCCTGATGCAGGCGGTCTTCCCCGTCGTACCGGGCTGGGACGTTGCCGGCGTCGTCGTGAAGGCCGGGCTGGACGCCCCGGAGTTCGCCGTCGGCGACGAGGTGCTGGCCTACGCCCGCAAGGACTTCGTGCACGGCGGGACGCTCGCTGAGCTGGTGGAGGTGCCGGTGCGCACAGCCGCTCACAAGCCGTCGGGGCTGAGTTTCGAAGAGGCCGCTGCCCTGCCGCTCACCGGCCTGACAGCCCTCCAGACAGTGCGACGCTCTGGCCTCGGGGCCGGCTCCACCGTCCTAGTGCACGCCGCAGCCGGTGGGGTCGGATCGTTCGCGACCCAACTGGCTGTGATGGCCGGCGCTCGCGTCATCGGCACGGCGGGGGAGTCCAACCACGACTACCTGCGCGAGCTGGGCGCAGAGCCGATCGCCTACGGTGACGGCCTCGTCGCTGCGGCGAAGGCCCTCGCGCCCGACGGGTTCGACGTGATCCTCGACTATGTCGGTGGCCAGGCGATCGACACCGTCCCCGACCTGCTGCGTCAGGGTGGCTCGGTGGTCTCGATCGCCGACGGTCGGGCTGCAGGGCTCGGCGGGACGTATGCCTGGGTGCGGCCGAACAGTGGCCAGCTCGCGGAGCTCGCTGCGATGGCTGCAGCCGGACGGCTAAAGGTCACGGTCTCCGACGTGTTCGATCTCGACGACGCGGCGAAGGCCTACGCAGCGCTCGAGGGTGGCCACACCCGCGGCAAGATCGTCGTGCGGGTCGCTCAGCCGTAGTCGACCAAGCCGTTGCCGGTCCCTGGTCGAGGCCGAACGCGTGCCTCAGCGCTGCGAGGAGCACCTCCGGGTCCTCGTGCGCGATGGATGCGGTTCCATCCCGAGTGTGCCGAGCGGGGACAGAGTTACGAGGGCAACCGCGCGCCGAGGCCGACGTCATCCCTGAGTACCGCATCACCTGCATCTTCGTCGACAAGCGTTACCGCCGACGGGGCTACGCCAAAGTGCGTGTCAGTGACTGGAGGCTTTGCTTGGGGCGGGTGTGCTCGCTGCGTGGATCAGTGCCGTGGTTCGTTCGGTGACCGCGTCGAGTGACTGTCCCGCTTCGACCATGGTCATCCCTGCGTCAATGATGCCTCCGAGGAGTGGAGCGGTCAGGGGCAGATCGGGAACGCCGAGTTCGGAAAGAGCCTCGAGGAAGGGTGTTGCCTGCTCGCGATGCAGGTCGGTCAGCCGGCCGGCGCATTCCGCGGGGAGGGTCGCACCCGCAAGGGCCGAAGCCGGGCGGTGGTATCCCTCGGCCGCGAGGCGGAGTGTCTCGCGGATGTAAGTGTCGAGGCGCTCACGCGGGGTGCTGGCGGACGCGAGGGCATCGGCGAGGATCTGGTTCGCCCGGGGGAACACGTCCTCGATGATCGCGGCGATGATGGCTGCTGCCGAGGGGAAGTACTGGTAGACGCTCGGCCGAGCCAGGCCCGCGGCTGCGCCGACCGCGGCAGGGGTCACCGCGCCGATCCCGTCTGTCACCAGGATGTCCGTCGCGGCTCGCAGGAGCGCCGTTCGTTGCCGTGCCCGGTGTTCGGCGACGGTGGGGGCGGAGATCTTCGGCATGTGCTTCTCCCACTCGGCCAGGTTCCTTGGGTGCGATGTTAGCCGGATCGCAGTTCTCCGATAAGATACCGACAGATGTGTCAGCAAGATCGAGAGTAAGGAACGCCCACACATGAGCTCGCCCTCCTCCACCGCCACCCGGGTCGCTTCTCCGACAGACCGGGCGCTGCGTCGGCTGCCGAAGCTGGGAATGGCAATGATCCTGGCCCTGCTGCTCCAAGTGGTCGTCGGTGTGGCCGATGCGCTGTGGCTGGAAGTGCCCGAGACCGGAAACGCTTGGGCGACCTCGGCGCCCCTGATGCTCCTGAACGCGCATCTGCTGCTCGGCACCGCGATCACGCTGCTCGGCCTCTGGATGCTGGTGGATGCTATCCGTTCCCGGGCGCGGGTCTGGATCGTCTCGACCGTGGTCGGGCTGCTCGGAGTGATCGCCGCCCTCGGCGGGGGATCGGCCTTCCTGAGCACCAACGGCGATCCCGGGTCATCGTTCCTGATGACCATCGGCTGCGTCGTGGCGATCGCCGCGTTCATTGCGCCCGCTGTCAAGCATTGACCGCCGCACCCGTCGCTCGGAGCCGGTGCATCTCTAGCTCTTCTCGACCCGCGACCCAGGAGTCTGCGTGAACCCGCTCGCCAGCACATTCATCACTTCGGCACTGATCTTCTATTCCGTCGGCGTGTGGGGCGAACGCATCAGGGGCCGCCTCCGGTGGTGGAACCTCATACTGTTCGTCCTCGGCCTCGTCTGCGACACCCTGGGCACCGGCATGATGTTCGACTACGTGGGCGGCATGACCTTCGACGTCCACGGCATATCGGGGCTGGCCGCCATCCTGCTGATGTTCGTGCACGCAGTCTGGGCGCTCGTCGTCCTCCTCAAGAAGGACGAAGCCGCCATCAAGAACTTTCACAAGTTCAGCGTGTTCGTGTGGGCCGTGTGGCTGATCCCCTACCTGAGCCCGATGGTCTTCGCCATCGCGAAGTGAACCACCCCGCCCGTCAGGAGACCTAAGACCTGGAAGGCGGCCACCCGCAACTCGCTGCGAGGAACCTGCATCGGCTCCTCGACGAGATCGGTGACGGCGTGCCCACCGAGTGGCCAGCCGGTCCTGGTCAGGACACATCTCGGACGAACATCCCCTCATCGGCAAGTTCGACCGCGCGCAGCGCGGCAGAAGTGAGTGTGTTCGGACGAGCGCGGCTACGGAGCCTCACTGGCCACGATCACCGGGTTGCGGGCAGACATGCCCCTCCGGGTTCATGGGGTAGCCGCACAGCGGGCAGCTGGGCCGCCCCGCGCCGACCACCTCGAGGGTGCGCTTCGCGAACGCGCGGGCTGTGCCGACCGGAATGCGCACGAACAGCGCCTCGGGCGGCTCGACCTCGATGGGCTCGGAGCCGAACTCTTCGGGGTCGACGTCGTTGAGGTCGACCATGGCGTAAGCCTCGATGACGATCTCCGCGGTCGTCGGATCCCAGCCGAGGCCCATGGCGCCCGTGCGGAACTGCGTGTCGAGCGGCTGCTCGAGCGGGTCGTTGTCCACGAGCTCGACGGGCGTCGAGTCCGGAACCCTGAAGGGGTTGCCCTCGGTGGACCTCAGCTCGTCGAGCATCTCGTCGATCTTCTGGGCGAGGAGGGCGGACTGCTGCTTCTCGAGGGCGATGGTCACGATCCGGGCTTTGGTGCGGGCCTGCAGGTAGAACTCGCGTGCACCTGGTCGCCCGACGGTCCCGACCACGAGTCGATCCGGCCAGGGAAACTCATGGACGAATGTGGGCATGGGGACATTTTAGGAGCCCCGGCTCGTCCCGGTGCGTGGGCGCCGACCCCGGGTAATCAGCACGTGGGCGTGCTGGCCTCTCGAACCCGGCTCCACCGGCAGCTGTACCGGGCCGGGCGGACAGTGCTCAGGTCGGCTGTGCGCGCGAACTACTCTCAAGCGACACGGGTCGGAGGAAAGGTGAGCGGGAGTTGATGGATGCGGATGCAGGTAGGGCACGCGCCCCGCGCGGGGTGATGGTGCTGCGGACCCTCGCCATGCCGAAGGACACCAACCCGTGGGGTGATGTGTTCGGAGGCTGGCTTCTCTCCCAGATGGACATCGCGGCCGGGCTCATGGCCGGCGAAGTCGCCCAGGGCCGGTCCGCCACGATCTCGGTGCAGAACGTCGTCTTCCACAGCCCGGTGGCGGTGGGGCACACCATCTGTATCTACGCAGATCTCGTTCGGGTGGGCCGTACGTCCATGGAGATCGCCCTGGAGGTGTGGGCGCGAGACGTCGTGCACGTGTACGAGCCGGAGCGGGCCTTCGTCGCGGAGGGCACCTTCCACTACGTTGCCGTGGACACCAACGGACGACCCCGGCCGGTACCTGCCGACGCGAAGTCGCTGGTGCGAGCGGCGCAGGAGGCAGACTCCGCCGAAGGCGGCCGCTCGCTCTAGTTCTGCGCCGAGCGCGCGCCCGCCCGCCTCACGGTCATCGGTGGTCGCTCAGCCGTAGTCGTAGAAGCCCTTGCCGGTCTTGGTGCCGGCGCGGCCCTTGTCGAGGTAGCCCTTGAGGAACGCTGCGTTGCGGGTGAGCTGTTCGTCGTGCAGCACCCTTGCCCAGTAGTCGGTGATGTGCCAGGCGGTGTCGATGCCGACGTGGTCGAGCATGCCGAACGGGCCCCGCTGCATCTTCGTCACCGTCGTCCAGGCCTTGTCGATGTCCTCGACGCTGGCCACGCCGTTGGCAGCCAGGGTGATGGCTTCCCGGTTCAGCGCGTTGTACATGGCGTTGAACACGTAGCCGTTGCTCTCCCGCTTCAGTTCGATCGGCACCTGGCCGATCCGGGCGGCGAAGTCGACCAGCAGACGCACGACCTCCGGCGACGTGCCCGGGTGCGGCATCACGTCAACGATGTTGGCTGCCCACACCGGCTGGTGGAAGTGCAGCGCTGCGAACCGTGCCGGGCGGCCCGTCGCCTGCGCGTACATCGACGGCAGCAGGGACGACGTGTTGGTGGTGAACACCGTCCGGCCGGGACATGCGAGGTTCAGTGCTGCGAACACCCGTCCCTTCAGTGCGGGATCCTCCGGCACCGACTCCGATACCAGGTCTGCCTCAGCGCCGGCCTCTGCGACGTCGGTGGTGAAGGTGATCCCGGCAACCGCTGCCGCGAGGTCGATGCCGTCGAACACCGGATCGTTCGCTGCGAAGGCAGCAAGACCGTCAAGGCCCGCGCGTGCGCGCTCAAGGGCAGCCGGGTCGGCGTCGAGCATCACCACATCGAGGCCGTGCGCAGCGCATTGCAGCCCGATCTGTTGACCCATCGTTCCTGCCCCGACCACCAGTACCTGGCGGATGTCCTCGGCTTCCATGCCACCCTCCTCATCGACATCCTCACCGTAGGGCGAACCCGTTCCCGGCGTCGGCAAAAGGGCCACCACCGGCCGCCGGCATCTGAGGCAGGCGATAGCTTGTGCCTCCTAGGTTGTGGAGCTTCGCAAGGTCAGGGTCAGGGGTGCAGAGTCGAACCCGTACCAGCCCGCAGGGATCCGCTTCGGAGCGGCGTACTCCTGCCTGGTCGGTATCGGTCCTGTTCGCGAAAGTCACCAGCGGAACGGCCGCAGTGAAACCGTAGGGTGGGTGGGAAAGACCCAGGAGAAGCCATGACCGACCCCATCACCGCCATCGATCCGGGCTCCGGGCGTCGGGAGCGGCCACGCGCGCACCTGGCCTCGGACGCCGCAGCGCTCGACCTCACCGGCACCTGGCGCTTCCACCTCAGCCCCACCGCTGCCCAGGCACCGGCCGAGGCCGGGGAGCCCGGCTTCGACGACAGCGGGTGGGACGACATCGCCGTCCCTTCCCACTGGGTGCTGCAGCGGACCGGCGAATGGGGTTCGCCGATCTACACCAACGTCGTCTTCCCGTTCCCGGTCGAGCCGCCGTTCGTTCCGGACGCCAACCCGACCGGCGACCACCGGAGGCGCTTCGACGTTGCGGACGGGTTCGTGCCCGACGGTGGCCGTGCGGTGCTGCGCTTCGCCGGGGTGGATTCGATCGCGATCGTGCACCTCAACGGCGTCGAGGTGGGCATCGTCCGGGGCAGCCGCCTGCCGCAGGAACTCGATGTCACGTCGGAACTCCGGGTGGGCGAGAACCTGCTGCACGTGAGGGTCCACCAGTGGTCGGCGATGAGCTACATCGAGGACCAGGACCAGTGGTGGCTGCCGGGAATCTTCCGCGAGGTCACCCTGCTTGCGCGCCCGGCGTCCGGACTGGACGACGTGTGGCTGCGCGCCGACTACGACCCCTCCACGGGGAGCGGTGCCCTGCTTCCCGAGATTCGCGGCGGCTACCCCGTCCGGGTCACCTGTGCAGACCTCGGCCTCGATGCCACGCTGGACGGGCCCACCGACCGCATCGACGTTGGCCCTGTGGAGCCGTGGAGCGCCGACGTTCCGCGTTGCTACGACATCGAGGTGTTCAACGCAGCGGAGACCGTGACGGTGCGGGTCGGGTTCCGTCGGGTCGGGATCGACGGCGACGCCTGGCTCGTGAACGGCCGCCGGCTGCGGCTGCGCGGGGTGAACCGTCACGAGTTCCACCGCACCGGTGGCCGGGTGTTCGACGCAGAACAGGCCCGCAGCGACCTGATGCTGATGAAGCGGGGAAACCTGAACGCGATCCGCACCAGCCACTACCCGCCACACCCCACCCTGCTCGACCTTGCCGACGAGCTCGGCTTCTGGGTGATCGACGAGTGCGACATCGAGACCCACGGCTTCGGCATGCTCGACTGGGTGGGCAACCCCAGTGACGACCCGGCTTGGCGCGACTGCTACCTCGACCGGGTCGAGCGCATGGTCGAGCGCGACAAGAACCACCCGTGCATCGTTGCCTGGTCGCTGGGCAACGAAGCCGGGACGGGGGTGAACCTCGCCGCGATGAGCGAATGGATCCACCGGCGCGACCCGGGCCGTCCGGTGCACTACGAGGGCGACCACGCCGGTGCCTACACCGACCTCAATTCGCGGATGTACCCGCCGGTCGAGGAGCTCGAGGACCTGGCCGCCGGCATCGGCGACAACGGGTCGGGCATCGACGGCACGGCGGCGAAGCTGCTCGACCGCCCCATGATCATGTGCGAGTACGTGCACGCCATGGGCAACGGCGCCGGCGGTATCGACGGCTACGAGGCGGTGATCGACGCGCACCCGATCATCCACGGCGGCTTCGTCTGGGAGTGGCGCGACCACGGCCTGCTCACCCACACCGCCGACGGCACGCCCTACTTCGCCTACGGCGGCGACTTCGCCGAGGAACTCCACGATGGCAGCTTCGTCTGCGACGGCATGACGCTGGCCGACGGCACGCCCACACCGATGCTCGCCGAGTACGCAGCCGTGGTGAGCCCGATCAAGCTCGTCCTCGCCGTCAACACCCTCACGGTGACGAACCTGCGCCACGCCGGTGACACCAGTGACCTCGACTTCGTCTGGACGCACGAGCGCGACGGGCACCCGTTGGCTTCGGGGTCCCTAACAGCTGTCGTCCAGCCGGGAGAATCGATGACCGTCGACCTGCCCGACCTCGACATCTCTGCACGCGGGGAGCACTTTCTGGGCATCGCTGCCCGGCTGGCCGCCGCCACGCCGTGGGCCGCAGCCGGCCACACGGTCGCCCGCACCCAGCTCGAGCTGACAACCCCCGATCGGTCCCTGAGGAGCCTCGCCGGCGGAGCGAACGAGGTGTCACGAAGGCGTCGTCCTGAGCGTGGCGAAGGGGCCGGTGCCCCCATCCAGCTCGGCGAAGCCACGTTCGACGCCACCACCGGTGCCCTGCTCCGCATCGGCAACCTCGCAATCGGCACCCCGGAGGTCACGCTCTGGCGAGCACCGACGGCGAACGACAGCCTTTCCCCTGCGAGCGCGGAACGATGGCGTGCGATCGGGCTCGACCGGCTGCACGTCCGCGTGACCGGAGTGGAAATGGACGAGACCGGCCTGACCGTCACCCAGCGCATCGCGCCAGCCGGCCACTCGCGGGCCCTGCTGGCCACCCTGCGCTGGACCTGGGGGGACGGCCTGCGCCTTGACCTCACCGCAGAACCCGTCGGGGACTGGCCCAGCACCTGGCCGCGCGCCGGCGTCCACTTCGCCCTGCCGAAGGGCTACGAGCGGGCCGCCTGGTTCGGTACCGGGCCAGCGGAGAACTACGCGGACAGCCGCACCGCGGCACGGGTCGGACGCTTCGATGCGCCGATCGACGAACTGGGAGTGGCCTACGCCGTCCCACAGGAGACCGGCCACCGGGCCGACCTACGGGAGCTGACGATCACCGGCTCCTACCTGCCGACGCTCACGATCGGGACGAACGAGGCCGGCGGGCGCCGTCCCGGGTTCACGCTGTCGCGCTACAGCGCCGAGGAGCTGGCGGCGGCCTGCCATCCCCACGAGCTGCCGGTGCCGGGCGCCACCCACCTGTACCTCGACGCCTTCCAGCACGGCCTTGGCTCCAGTTCCTGCGGGCCCGACGTCACGGCAGAGCACCAGCTGTGGCCGAGGGACTTCACGGTGTCGGTGCAGCTTCACGTCGCCGGCTGACGTCACGGCGGGGCCGGAAACGGGCCCAGAAAAGGCTTTGCCCCGCCTCCTGTGAGGAGGCGGGGCCTGAGTCCCCTATCCCTAAAGGACTTGCCATTGGCAAAACACCTACCCGGAGTGTAGTCACCCGTTAGGGGGAAACGCACGTCGACGCGCCTGAGAATTTCCTATGCAGCTTCGGCAAGAACCCCGTCGATCTGCTCGATCGCTCCCGCGAGACCCTCCTCCATGCCCATCTTCACCATCTCGTCGAGTTGTTCGGCGGAGGCGAAAGTGCTGGTGAGGGTCATCCGGGTGCCGCCCGGCTGCGCGTCCAGCGTGACCTCCATCATCACGGGGTCGCCGGGGGCGGGATTTCCCGTTTCGTCGGTGAATCCGTCGTGCACCACGAGGCGGGTCGGCTCTTCGACCTCCGAGATCTTCCAGTAGCCGCCGGGCTGCTCACCTTCGGGACCGGTCATGTGGTAGCGGGACTCCCCGCCTGCCACGAGGTCGTGACGGGTGAAGGTGGCCGGCCACTCCGGCGGGCCCCACCAGCGCTCGAGCTTGCGGGGGTCGGCCCACAGCTGCCAGACCTGCTGGATGCCTGCGTCGAACTCCGCGACAACCACCATGGTGAGGGCGTCGAGATCTTTCGTTGTGGTGACAAGGGTCACGGTTGATCCTTCCTGTTGTGTGTACTGCTAGCCGGTTGTGAGGATGTCCCGCATGCGCTCTGCCCGCTCGACCCACAGCGCCTCGTACCGCTCCAGGAGGGCAGAGGCGCGTCGCACGGTCGCGGGGTTGCCGCGCACCAGCTGCGTCCGGCCACTGCGTTCCTTGGTCACCAGCCCTGCCTGCTCGAGCACAGCCACGTGCTTCTGCACGGCGGCGAAGCTCATCGCGTAGGCATGTGACAGCTCGGTGACCGAACGGGGCGCCTGCATGGACCGGACGACGATGTCACGTCGGGTCCGGTCGGCCAGTGCGTGGAAGACCCGGTCGACCTGTGCTTCGGAAATCTCATCTACAACCATTTGGTTGTAGGTTAATCACCCGTGACGCCAGGTCCCATACGTGCTGTTGCCTAGTGGAGTGGCCGCCCGGACGCCGTCAGCGTCGCTGGTACAGGCGCAGCCCGTTCTCGGAGTAGGCCACCCGGTACGTGGAGTGGAAGCCGGGGTCCGCGGCGATGGCGCGTCCCACCCTGTCGTCGGGGTCCTCTGACGCCCACACCCAGCGGACGTGTCCGGCGGGGTCGGCAAGGGCTGCGGCGAACGAGGACGGGTTCGACGACAGGTAGTACTCGCGCAGGGGAAGGCCTACCAGCGGCAGGACGGTGTTGCGTGCCAGCGACTCGTCGATGATGATCCGGCCACCGTCGTAGTGCTCGCCCAGCCAAGCCGCGGCCCTGCGCGGTCCGAAACTCTCGGAGAGCTGGGTGACGGCCTCGGAGAGCACCAGTGAACGGTGGTCCGGTGCCGGGGCCAGCCACAGTGTCTGCGCCACCAGTGCTCCGGCGGTGACGACGGCGACCAGGACCTGCGCGACGTTGACGAACCGCGGGTTCCGGCTGGACAGCGTGCGGGCGGCGAGGTCGACACCGCACGCGGCGAACAGCGCACCGGCAAGGATCATCGGCATGCCGTGGCGGTTGTTCCACACCTCGATCGAGTTCGCGTCGTTCAGCACAACGACGCTCCCGGTGATGAGGGTGACAGCGAGATAGGCGTAGGTGCTCAGGGCGACGGCGAGGAAGCCCGGCAGTCGCGGGACGCGGTTCCAGGGCAGCAGGATGCACAACCCGGCTGCCGCCAGCCCGACCAGTCCGAATCCGACGGTGTTGACCACGGCGATGTTCAGCGTGGTCAGGCTCAGCGCGACCTGGCCCATACTGCCGAGCCCGATGCCGGGCGGACCGCCGGGGGAGGTCGACCACAGCTCAACCATGTAGGCGAGTGGGGAACCGGTGGCCAGCAAGGAGGCGCCCGACCAGGCAGCGAGAGCCAGCGCGGGGACGGCGACGAAGCCGGCCACCTCGCGCCACACGGTCGACCACTCTCGTGCGCTGTACCAGGAGATGATCGCGACGTAGACCGCGCCGACACCCACGAGTGCCCACCCCTCGTAGCCCGAGAGTGCAGCCACCGCGCCGGGCACGCCGGCGTAGAGGGCCAGCTCGCGCGGCCGGAGCGGTCGGTCGGTCGCTGCCCAGTGGGCGAGTCCGGCGAGGCAGCCGGCCATGCCTGCGATCAGCACCGGCCGGCTGAGTGCCGTCGAATGCAGGTACAGCATGGTCGGGTTGGCGACGACCGCTGCCACTCCGGTCAGCCGACCGAGGCCGTGCAGCCCCCACCGGGCGCCGATCCGGTACACGGCTGCGGCGGTCGCTGCCAGGCAGCAGGCGCCGAGCAGGGCAGCTCCCCAGCCGGAGGACCACAACCACACGCTGACGACGAACGGGGCGAGCAGCACGGTCGGCAACGGCGGAACGCTGAAGCCGGCGGGGGCGTCGAACAACTGGCGGGCCACGGTGAGGTGGGCCAGCGCGTCCCCGTAGGCGAGGCTCAGGTGGTGGTTGCCCACGAAGTAGGCGGACGCGGCCAGGGAGGCCAGGCCGGCGAGGACGGCCACAGCGACCGTCCCCGGCACGCGGCGTCCGGTGACGGGCAGGTGAAGGGCATCGCCGACATCGTCGAGGCGGTCGAGGAGACGCTCACGCAGGAGTGTGCGCGGTTCAGGCGTGGTGGCGGTCACGATGTCCTGTCGCTGGGGCTCCCGTCGAGGGGGTGTCGGGGGCCGTGACTCGATCAGGTTACCCGTACCGGGCCCGGTGAAACCGTCAACGGTGCCGGCGGACCCCGTCCGCCACCCGGTCGAAGCGGGCCTTGTCGAGGGCGGCGCTCACCCTCCGCACGCCGTTCGGGTCCACCCGGATGATCCGGTTCACCCGCAC
>Ga0302263_10000729_pt1 | contig 12674 bp, 5 predicted proteins | sample II_Fen_N1_4_FD_194564 | JGI IMG/M metagenome (GOLD analysis project Ga0302263, IMG submission 194564) | Peat permafrost microbial communities from Stordalen Mire near Abisko, Sweden - II_Fen_N1_4 | ecosystem: Environmental > Terrestrial > Soil > Wetlands > Permafrost | place: Sweden: Abisko... | reverse complement strand
CGGGCAGGGCGACGCCGGATCGCCGGCAACGCAGGTGCTCGGCGGCGGCGGCCCGACCGGACAGGTCTTCGCGGGCACGAAGGAGCCGCCCCAGCTCCGCCCGAACGGGAAGAACCCGCTCCCGTAGACGTACGCCGTGCGCGTCCGCTTCGGCCCGCCCGACACGCCCGGCCCGCGCGCGGCGCGGGCCTGCCACAGCCGGTCGGCGGTCTGCCAGCGCTTGAACCCGGGCTCGGCCTTCGAGAGGTCGATGAACGTCCTGGTCACCATCGGGCCGGCGCAGCCCGCCTGCCATCGCAGGCCCGTCGCCTGGTCGATGTCCACGGCGACCGTGACGGCGGCAGCCCTGGTCGGGGCGGTGCCGGGCAGGAAGAGCTCCGTGACGGTCTTGCGGGTGGCGGGTCCCGGCAGCATCCCGGTGAACGCGTCGACGCTCCTCGTCACCAGGCCCTTCGGCCTGACGCGCGCGAAGCCCTCGATCGGCATGCCCTTCGAGACCTCCGACAGGATGGCGCTCCAGAGCGGCGCCGACGTGTCCAGCGACAGCTTGCCGTCGTTGGGGGAGTTGTCCGAGTTGCCCAGCCACACCCCGGCGACCAGGGCGGGGAGCGTGCTCTTCGAGGGCGGCGCGAGGTAGCCATAGGCGTGCACGTCGCGGTTGTCGCTCGTCGTGCCGGTCTTGTACGCGGCGGGGCGCACCTTCGAGCCGCCGACCCCATCGGTGATCCGCCACTTGGCCCAGAACGGGTTGATGCGCGGGTCCGAGTTGCCGGCGAGGATGTCGGTCATGATGTAGGCGGCCCCGCGGGACACGACCCGGGTGCCCTTCGCCTTCGCGCTGGCCTGCGGCCAGACCTGGGTGCCATCGGCGTCGAGGATCCGCAGGATCGTGTGGCGCGGCATGAGGACGCCGCCGTTCGCGATCGTGCCGAACGCGCTGATCATGTCGATCGGGTGCACCACGAGGGTCCCGATGCTCTCGGACGGCACCGCGCCGGTGCCCCTCTGGTAGCGCAGGCCGAAGTCCCGGGTCCGCTGGAGCTGGTGCCCGAGGCCGTTCATGAAGCCGGCCTTGATCGCCGGGATGTTGAGCGAGAACTCGAGCGCGCTGCGAAGGCGGACCGGGCCGCGCTCGGCGTTGTCCGCCTGCGTGGGCAGGTACGGGGTCTGGCCGGACCCGGCGAAGTTCGTGACCACGTCCATGAACATCGTGGCCGCCGTCATCGTCCTGTCGTCGATCCCGATGACGTAGCCGAGCGGCTTGATCGACGAGCCGGGCTGCCGCCAGCCGTCGGACAGGACGTCGAACTGGGGCTGGAGCTTCTTGCTGCCCTTCGCGGTGTACGACGCCGAGCCCGCGTAGGCGAGGACCTCGCCCGTGCGGTAGTCGATGACGCCGGCCGCGGCGTTGTGGATGTTGTGGCCGCGCAGGGCCTTGATCCAGCCCCACTCGCCGCGCGGGATCGCCCGGTCCTTGAGCAGCTTGCCCGGGTTCCTCGCGTTGGGGATGATCGCGGCCGCGTACACCCACTTCTCCACGATGCGCTGCATCCGGTAGTCGAGCGTCGTGATGACCGTGTACCCGCCCTTGTCGATCGCCTCGCAGGTGTCCGCGCCCGAGCCGCACAGGATCTGCCCCAGCTCGTCCCGGACCTGCCACACGAAGTGCGGTGCATGCCACCGGTCGGTCACCGGTGGCGCAATGATCACGGGCTCGGCCTCGGCCGCGTCGAAGTCCGCGTCGGTGTAGCGATCGGCGGTGAGGACCCTCAGGGTCTTCATCCTGTCCAGGATCACGTTCCGGCGGTGCACCACCGCGGTGCTGGGTGGCACGACCAGCCGCGTCCGCTCGACACCCCGCTCGTCGGTATCGGTCACCTGGACGGCGTTCGCGACCAGGTCGAACTTGGTGGGCGACTGCGGGATCGCGGCGAGCAGCGCGCACTCGGCGAGCGTGAGGTCCTTGAGGTCCTTGTTCCAGTAGCCGCGCGCGGCCGCCGCCACGCCGTAGCTGCGATTGCCGTAGAAGCTGTTGTTGAGATAGGCCTCCATGATGGCCTTCTTCCCGGCGTGGCCCGGGTAGGCCTCGGTGAGGCGGATCGCCTGGATGATCTCCTTGATCTTCCGCTCGTAGGGGCCGTTCGCGAAGGCGCTCTCGGGCAGGAGGCGCTTCTTCACCAGCTGCTGGGTGATCGTCGATCCGCCGCGGTCGTAGCCGTTCAACGTGTCGATGACGGCGGAGGCGAAGCCGGCCGGGTCCCAGCCGGGGTTGTCCCAGAACGTGTGGTCCTCGATCACCGTGGTCGCGTCCACCAGCTCCCCGGGGATCTCATCGAAGGTCACCAGGACGCGGCGGTCCGAGCCGAGGCTCGCGAGCAGGACGGCTCCCGTGCGGTCGTACACCCGAGTCTGCTGGGTGAACACCAGCGCCTCGAGGGCCTGGCGGGGATCCGGCAGGTCCCTGGAGAAGTACGCGTAGCTGCCGACAGCGACGGTTCCTCCCGCCAGGCCGGAGATGAGCATGCTTCCGACCAGGATGGCCGAGACGGCGAGGGCGACCGCCAGCACGGCCCCCGATCGGTCGGTGCGCCGCCCGGCGCGGAGCCTGCGGCGTTGCCGCGAGCCGCGGGCGGTGTGCATCCCGACGGCGGGAGACAACGCGGAGGGCCGACGCGGAGACGAAGCCTCCGACCGACGCGCAGCCACTCCGGCGCTCCCGAAGGCCTCGAGCCTCACGCCGGCGTTCGGAGCTGCGCCCATCGCGGCGCCCGAAGACTGGTGAGGCATCGCCCCACCCCCAGGGACCCTGACCACGGGCCGGTCCCGCCAGTGGCTCCGCGAAGTCTCGGCGGCCCGCGATCGGACCCCGCGTCACTGCCTCCCGCAGGGCGTCAGGATGGCACCACGCGCGAACCGGGAACAGGGCTGATGGTCGCCATCGGACGTCAAAGGTTGGTGCACTGCGGATCCGGGTCGGGGTCACCGGGGCCTCGCGGGCGTGACGACGGTCACCGTGTGAGGAATCGCGAGCTTCTGGCCCGTTGTCTCTAGGGCGGGATCACGCCAGGTGCGTCGCCACCGCCGATCGTCTCCGCGCGCTATCCACCCGGCTGGGCGAACCACCGATCGAGGAATGCCCGGGCCGTCGGGATCGTGAGCGTGCTCGCGGCGCACGCGGCCGCATGTCCGAGTCCCGGCAGGATGAGGCTCTCACCGTGGGGCAGCCTGCCCGCGATGACGGTGGCCTCGCCCCCCGGGTCCTCGAGCTCCCCGGCAATCAGCAGCGCGGGCACGGCGAGCGAGTCGATGTCCCGGACGCCCTCGGACGCGAGCTCGGCCGCCTGGGACGCGATCATGGCCTCGGGGTCCGCCTCGAGCATCACGGCCCTGATCGCGGGCGCGAACCGGAACGTGTCGTCCTCGTAGCGCTCGACGAGGGCGGCCAGTCCTCCACGCCGAAGGACCTCGAGGTCCGGGTCCTCCGGCGTCACAGCTTCGACGTAGGGGCTCGGCCGGGGATCCCACGAGCCGGTCGCGACGATCGCCGCGACCCGGTCCGGGGCCGCGTCCGCCGTCACCCACGCGGCCCAGCCGCCGTAGGACAGCCCCCAGATCGCGAACCGATCGAGGCCCTCGGCGTCGGCCACCGCGAGCACGTCGCCCGCGAAGCACGCGGCGCGGTAGGCGCCCGGATCGCGGGGCTTGTCGCTCCGCCCGTGCCCGCGCATGTCCACGCTGATGAGTCGATGATCCCGGCCCAGCGCGTCGACGTAGCCCGTCTCGGCCCACCAGGACCGGTCGCACAGCCAGCCGTGGATGAGCACCAGCGGGCGACCGTCCCCGGTGACCTCGTAGCTGATCCTGACGTCGTCGTTGACGGCGGTGGACATATGACGACCGACCTCCCCGCGCGACGCGCGACGCGACCCTCGACCGTGCGCATTGAACATGCCATGGCACATGGCCGTGAGGCAGGAGACTGCTCCGGCTCGCTCGCGGGGTCAAGGCCGGACTCGCCTGCCACCCACGACGACGGCCGGCGGGGCAGCAGAATGCGAACAGGCCGGTCCCCGCACTACCCGGTCAGGGACCCCGAACCGGCGCCTGCCACCCGGCAACGGGCGTTGGCACACCCCCGGTCGCCCGTCTTGCCCGGCCTCCGGGGCTTGACAGGATTCCTTGTCAAGCCCCACGGGCCGGGGTACCCTCGGCCGCAGCGAGGCCTGTCAAGACTTGACAGGTCCGCAGTCATTTCCGCCGGAATCGCCAGTGGGAACCGGGGAGGTTGCGATTGGCCGTCGGCGTCGTCGCCGAGATCAAGGGTCGTCTGCCCGTCGCGGACTTGGTGGGGGAGACGGTCCAGCTCAAGAAGGCGGGCACCACCCTCAAGGGGCTGTGCCCGTTCCACGGCGAGAAGACCCCCTCGTTCGTCGTGACGCCCGGCCGCGACACCTGGCACTGCTTCGGGTGCGGCAAGCACGGCGACATCTTCACGTTCGTGATGGAGCGGGACACGCTCGGCTTCGCCGAGGCGCTCAAGGTGCTCGCGGCGCGCGCCGGCGTGGAGCTTGACGAGCGGACGAAGCAGGAGGACGCGCGCAACGCCCGCCTCCGTACGGTGCTGGAGGGCGCCATCGCCTTCTACCACGCGGTGCTGACGAGCTCGAAGACCGGCGAGCCCGCCCTCGCGTACCTGCGTGGTCGCGGCTTCACGGATGCCACCATCGAGAAGCACCAGCTGGGCTGGGCGCCCGGTGGCTGGGACCAGCTCGTCCGCCAGCTCGCCAGCAAGCGCCAGGTCACCCCGGCGGAGCTGCTCGACGTGGGCCTCGCGAGCCCGCGCCAGCGCGGCGGCGGCGTGTACGACCGCTTCCGCGAGCGGGTGATCTTCCCGATCCGGGACTCGAACGGCCACCCCGTCGGCCTGGGGGGCCGGATCCTGGGCAAGGAGGGCGACGGGGGCACCGACACCGGGCCCAAGTACCTCAACTCGCCGGCGACCCCCCTGTTCGACAAGAGCCGCACGCTGTACCTCATCGACCGGGCCAAGACGGCGATCCGCAAGACCGGCCAGGCCGTGATCGTGGAGGGCTACACGGACGCGCTGATGGCTCACCAGGCCGGCTTCGAGAACGTGGTCGCGAGCCTGGGCACGGCGCTCACGCCCCAGCAGGTGGGGCTGATCACCCGCTACGCGAAGCGGATCGCGCTCGCCTACGACGTCGATGCGGCGGGGGAGAAGGCGGGCACGTTCGGCGCGACGGCGCTGGAGGAGGTCATCCGCGGGCTGGCCTCGGACGAGTCCGGCGTGGAGCTCGACGACGTGCGCGTGGTCCGGCTGCCGGAAGGCCGCGATCCGGACGAGGTGATGCGCGACAACCCCGACGAGTGGCGCGAGGACGTGCGGGTGGCCCGGCCCATCGTGGACCACCTCATCGATGTCCACGCCCGTGCCCACGACCTGCGCACGCCCGGGGGCCAGGCGCGCTTCGTGGACGCGGTGCTGCCGATCATCCGCAACCTGCCGAACCCCGTGCTGCGCGACGCCTACCTCGGGCGGGTGCGCCAGGTCAGCGGGGTGGAGGAGCGGACGCTGCTGGAGGCGATGCACACGCGCAAGGACCGCGAGCACGACGGGCGGGGCGGTAACGACCGGTTCTCCGCCTCGGCCGTCACGCGGGCCCCGGACGCGCTGCCCGTCGCGGAGATCCTGCGCGGCGTCTCGCGCACGGAGCAGGAGCTGCTGCGCCTCGTCCTCCTCGTCCCTGAGGTCCATGACGAGCTGCTCGACGGCCTGGGCCCGGATCGCCTGGCGAGCCAGGTCGCGCGAGAGGTGTTCCGCGCCGTCGTCATCGCCCGCACCCGCGACGACCACGGCGTCCGGCCGCCTTTCGTCCTGGCGGCCATCCTGGACGGCCTGGACGAGGAGAGCCGGGCCCTGGGCCAGGCGCTGGTCTCCCGGCCCGGGCCCAACCCCCGCGACCTCGGCGACCGCTCGCTCTCGTACGAGATCGAGCGCCTGGTCCTTGAGCTGGACGACGCCGACTGGCAGGAGAAGAGCGGCTTCAACCGCGACGCGATGGCCGAGGCCGAGCGCGAAGGTGATACAGGTATCTTCGAGCGGCTCATGCAGGAGCGTCGTCTCCTCAACGAGCAGCGTCGCTCGCTCGACAAGCGCCGGGACCAGACCCGGCTCCTGGGCCGCCCGGCGGCCGTCGCCGGATGAACCTCGAACCCTCAGCGCCCGTATCCATGCGTCCCGCCGCACCGCGCACCCTTCCTCGGAGGACCCGCTGACATGGCCGATCCCCTGGACAAGCAGCTCGTCGAGGCCGTGCTCGCGCGGCCGCGTCGCTCCAAGCTCGAGCTGGAGGAGGCAAAGCTGGCGAGCGCGAGGCCACGCAAGCCCGGGGTCGTCGCGGGCGAGGTGCCCGAGGACCCCGACGACGACCTGGACGACGACTTCGAGCTCGTCCCGGAGGACGTCGAGCCGGGTCCCGCGGAGCTCTCCGTCGAGGTCGTGACCGATGAGGCCATCGAGGGTCTCGTGGCGCCGCCCACCGAGGACGCCCCCACGAAGCTGTCCGCTGCGTCGGTTGAGGAGCCCTCCACCGAGGAGCTCGAGGCGCTCTCGGCGGACATGATCGGGATCGACGACCCGGTCCGGATGTATCTCAAGGAGATCGGCAAGGTCGCGCTCCTCACGGCCGAGGAGGAGGTCGTCCTCGCCAAGGCCATCGAGCTCGGCGAGCAGATCATCGAGGCGCCGTGGAAGGCGGTCGTCTCGCTCCACGAGTGGACCCTCCACGACACGGAGCGCAAGACCCGCACCGCCAAGCGCCAGCACCAGCTGCCGTTCGGGCCGGAGACGCACGCGATGGTCGCGGCGGCCCTCGCGGCCGAGGGCGCGGCCGACCTGCTGCTGCCCCATCCCGACTTCCACCTCGTGAAGGCCGGCAAGGACGTCCAGTCCGAGGGCACGACCGCGCTGCTCAAGGAGGCCAAGGGCCTGCTGGCGGCCTACGCCGAGGCACCGTCGGGCGCCACGTTCCAGGCGCTGCTCGACTGGTCGTACCTCTCGGTGCACAACGGCGACCTCGACTCCCGCGACAACACCGGGCTGCGCGCCATCTACGACTGGACGCGCGACGAGGTCGCCTTCCCGGCGCTCCAGCGCTGGATCGAGTCCGGCAACGACTCGGACCTGCTCCGGCGCATGGGCTACGACCCCGAGGTCCCGGCCCAGACCAAGATGCGCGACCGCAAGGGCGACGTCGTCAAGATCGGGCGCGACGCGCGCGAGCAGCTGACGTCCGCCAACCTGCGCCTCGTCGTGTCGATCGCGAAGAAGTACATCGGGCGCGGCATGTCGTTCCTGGACCTCATCCAGGAGGGGAACATCGGGCTCATCCGGGCGGTCGAGAAGTTCGACTTCGAGAAGGGCTTCAAGTTCTCCACCTACGCCACGTGGTGGATCCGCCAGGCGATCACGCGCGCCATCGCGGACCAGGCGCGCACGATCCGCATCCCGGTCCACATGGTGGAGACGATCAACCGGCTCATCCGCGTCTCCCGGCAGCTGCTCCAGGAGCTGGGCCGCGAGCCCACGGTCGAGGAGATCGCCGAGGCGATGTCCAAGGGCCAGGAGGTCGTGGTGACCCCGGAGAAGGTCCGCGAGATCATCAAGGTCAGCCAGGAGCCCGTGTCCCTCGAGACGCCGATCGGCGAGGAGGAGGACAGCCACCTCGGCGACTTCATCGAGGACCGCGGCGCCCTGGCTCCCGCGGAGGCCGCCTCGCACCAGCTGCTCAAGGAGCAGGTGGAGGCGGTGCTCGACTCGCTGACCGGCCGCGAGCGGCGGGTTCTGCAGCTCCGGTTCGGCCTCGAGGACGGGCGCGCCCGGACGCTCGAGGAGGTCGGCAAGGAGTTCAACGTGACCCGCGAGCGCATCCGCCAGATCGAGGCGAAGGCGCTGCGCAAGCTCCGCCATCCCAGCCGCAGCCGCAAGCTCAAGGATTACCTGGAGTAGGGCGATCCACGCACGCCGGCAGCGGTCCTGGCATCGGCGGGGTCGTCGGGGAACGGCCCGCGCCACCCTGTGCCTGTGCCTGTTCCTGGTCCTCGTGGCCGCCGCGTGCGGGACCGCGCCGCTGACGACAACGCCCGCGACCCCTGGCTCCGGCGCCCCGTCGGCATCCGGCGGGCCCGCCTGGCTGGACCCGACCCGATCACCGGATGTCCGCGCGGCCGCCCTGCTCGCGGTGATGACGCAAGACGAGAAGATCGGCCAGATGACCCAGCTCGAGCAGGGGTCCGTTGACGCGGCGGGCGTGACCGGTCTCCTGCTGGGGTCCGTCCTCAGCGGCGGCGGGGGCGCGCCCGCCCAGAACGATGCCGCGGGCTGGTACGCGATGGTGAAGGCGTACCAGGACGCGGCCCTCGCGACCCGGCTGAAGATCCCGATGCTCTACGGCGTGGACGCCGTCCACGGGCACAACGACGTCGTTGGCGCCACGATCTTCCCGCACAACGTCGGGCTCGGTGCCGCCGCCGACCCTGGCCTGGTCGAGCGGATCGGGCGGGCCACGGCCGAGGAGATGGCGGCCACCGGGATCCGCTGGGACTTCGGGCCGGTGGTCGCCGTGCCGCAGGACGTGCGCTGGGGCAGGACCTACGAGGGCTTCGGCGAGGATCCCCTGGCGGTCGGCCGGCTGGCATCGGCCTTCATCCGCGGTCTCCAGGGGCCGGACCTTGCCGCCACGGATTCGGCCGCCGCCACGGCGAAGCACTTCCTGGGCGACGGCGGCACGACCTTCGGGTCGTCCACGACGGACGGCTACCTCCTGGACCAGGGTGTCACGGAGGTGGACGACGCGACGCTCCGGGCGATCCACCTGGCGCCCTACCGGGCGGCCGTCGATGCCGGGGCCCGCATCGTCATGGCCTCGTTCTCCAGCACCACGAACGGCAAGGTGCACGCCGACCGGCACCTCCTCACGGACGTGCTGAAGGGCGAGCTCGGGTTTACCGGCTTCGTCGTGTCGGACTGGGCGGCCGTCGACCAGGTCGATCCGGACTATGGGGCCGCCGTCGCCCGGTCCATCGGGGCCGGGATCGACATGGTCATGGTCCCGTCCGACGGCCCGCACTTCCAGGCCGCCGTCCGCGCCGGGCTGGCGTCCGGGGCCATCGACGGGTCGCGCGTCGACGACGCCGTGCTCCGCATCCTGCGCGTCAAGGTCGAGATGGGCTTGTTCGAGCACCCGATGCCCCCCGACGGGAACGGGGCGGCGGTGGGCTCCGACGCGGACAGGGCGCTGGCCCGCAAGGCGGTCGCTCCCTCCCTGGTCCTCCTCAAGACCTCCCCCGGCGCCCTCACGATCGGCCCGGACGACACCGTCCTGCTGGCGGGAGCCGGCGCCGACGACATCGGCCTCCAGTCCGGTGGCTGGACGATCTCCTGGCAGGGGAGTCGCGGTGCCACGACGCCCGGGACGACGATCGCCGCCGCGCTGCGCGCTCGCCTGGGTGACCGGCTCGAGGTCCACGGGATCCGGGCGGCCCGGACTGATACACACGCGACCGTCGGGATCGTCGTCCTGGCCGAGGAGCCGTATGCGGAGGGCAAGGGCGACTCCCGGACGCTGGCGATCGACGGCGCCGCCCTCCTGGCCCAGGTCCGACCAATGGTGGACCGGCTGATCGTGATCGTCCTCTCCGGGCGACCGGTCATCCTCGACGACGTCCTGCCCCAGGCCGATGCGGTCGTGGAGGCCTGGCTACCGGGCACGGAGGGAGCCGGGATCGCCGACGTGCTCCTGGGCGATGCGCCGTTCACCGGCACCACGCCGTACACCTGGCCGGCAACGCCCGAGGATGCGCCCCGCACCGGGAGGTCCGCCTGCGAGGGCGCCGTCTACCCGGTGGGCTACGGCCTGGACCGCAACGGCGCCCTGCTCGGCCCTGCCGCCTGTCCGTGACCTGCCTCGAGCCCTGCCTCGGAGGGGCCGGATGCGGGTCCGGACGTATCATGGGCAGGAAGCCGGGTGCCCGAACGGGGCCCGGCGCCACACGGGAGGGCTCGTCTTGAAGTTCGTTGTCGGGTTCCTCGGCGGGCTCGTCCTGGGCGCCGTCGGGGCCGTCGCTTACTCGATCCAGACCGGCAAGGACCTGCGCGAGGTCGTGGACGAGGTCCGCTCGGACCTGTCCAAGCGGGATCTCGACGCGCTGGGCGCCCGTCTCGAGGGCCGCTTCAGCGAGATGCAGAAGGAGCTCGAGACCCGCATCACCCAGGTCAAGGAGAAGGCCGCCGCGGCCGCCGAGGAGGGCCGCCCCGCGCTCCAGTCCGTGATCGATGACGCCGGGTCCAAGGCTTCCGCCGCCATCTCCTCCGCCGGCGCCAAAGCCCACGGCGCCGTCGACACGGCGAGCAAGCAGGCGGGCGACGTGCTCGTGACCGCCGCCGACGTTACAGAGACGGCCGCCACCGAGGCCGGCGACGCCGCCGGGTCCGCCGTCGAGACCGCCGGGGAGGCGGTCGCCGAGGCCAAGGGCGCCGCAGAGGACAAGGCCGGCGCCTGACCCACATCGCTTGACGCCGGCGCCCTCGACTCGGGGACGCCGGCGTCTTCGTGTGCCCGGTGAGCGGCGCCCGGCCGGACAGGGGCCCGGCCGGACAGGGGCCCGGCCGGACTGGGGCCGGACCCTCGTCCCGGCAGCAACCGCACCGCACCCCACCGGACGGGACACGCCCCGGTGCCGCATCGACGGGGACCCGGACCATCGTCTGGAGCCGATGACCCGCACGGGCGATGCCCGGATCGGCCGTCACGTCCGACGCTTCCAATGCACCCCCGCAGTGCTCGTCGAGAAGCCGGAGTCACATGCGCCCGTCCCTGCAGGTCCTCGCCGCCATCCTGCTCGCCGCGGTGTTCGCGGCCCCGGTCTCCGCCGTCACCCCCGGCGGGGCCGCGCAGGAGACCCTGACCGGGATCATCGAGACCGTGCAGGTCGAGATGGGCGACGGCCGCGACCATCTCGGGACCACCCTTCGCACCGGCACCGCGATCACCCCGATCGCGTTCGATACGGGCAGCGCCCGCGACCTCTCCGGGTCCCGCGTCACCGTCACCGGCATCCGCCACGGCGGCGTCCTCCACGTCGGCTCGGCCGCCCCCGGCGCCGGCAGCCTCCGGGTCCGCGCCCGCGCCACCGCCTCGGCGCTGGGTGCCTGGCAGACCGAGACGTCCGGCACGACCGCAGCGTCGGGCGGCGCGACGACGGCCACGGTTGAGGCCACGACGGTCACCAAGACGGTCGCGGTCGTCATGTTCAACTTCACCGACCTGCGGACAACGCCCTACACCGGGACGCAGGTCCTCGATGCGCTGGTCAACAGCTCCACGAGCGCGCGGCGGTTCTTCGAGGAGGAGTCCAAGGGCCAGGTGACGATGACCGGCACCGCGTTCGGCTGGTACCCGCTGAGCGTCGCGAGCACCGGTTGCGACTGGACGTCCTGGCACACGCTGGCCTGGAACGCGGCGAACGCGGCGGGCGCGAACCTCGAGTCCTACTCGAACGTGATGTTCGTCTTCCCGAACACGAGCGCCTGCGGCTGGGCGGGGCTGGGCTACGTGCCCGGCCGGTACACGTACCTGAACGGGAACATCAGCGTCCAGGTGATGACCCACGAGCTGGGGCACAACTTCGGCCTCGCCCACAGCAACGCCGACAACTGCCTTGTCAACGGGACGCGGGTCATGATCGCCGCCCCGGCCGAATGCACCGAGGTTGGCTACGCGGACCCCTTCTCCACGATGGGCAACAACGCCCTGCGCCACAACCACGGCTCCCACCTGGGTGAGCTGGGCTGGCTGGGCGCGGACGAGAAGGTCGTCGGCCTCCCCGGCAACAGCTACACCGTCACGCCCTACTTCGGCGGCAGCGGGCTCAAGCTCGTGCGGATCCCGCGCGGGGACGGGTCCTTCTTCGACCTCGACGTCCGGACGCCGTACGGCTCCTTCGACACCTTCACCGCCGGATCACCGGTGACGGTGGGCGTCACGGTCCGGATCGGCAAGGGGACCGCGAGCCCCACCGGCTCCCCGAAGGCCACGCTGCTGCTCGACAGCACGCCGGCCACCTCGACCCTGCAGGACGCGCCCCTCGTCGTCGGCAAGACGATGACGGACCCGGTCTCGGGCATCTCGATCACCACGATGTCGGTGGGCAGCGGCGGCGTCGTGGTCCGCGTCCGCGAGTCGACCGCCCCGACCGCCCCGGGCAGCCTCAGCGCCACGGCCGGGGCCGGCTCGGTGACCCTCGGCTGGGCCGCCGCCACGGACAACGTCGCCATCGACGGGTACCGCGTCAGGCGCGACGGCGCCACCCTCACGACGACGGCCGCGGGCGCCACCGCCTGGACCGACACGACGGCCACCGCCGGCGCCTCGTACACCTACGACGTCGCGGCCGTGGACACGTCCGGCAACGTCGGCCCCGCCGTCACCTCGGCCGTCACGGTCCCGGGGGGCGCGAGCCCCACGCCGGCCCCGACGACGAGCCCCACGCCGGCTCCGACCGCGACCCCGGGCCCGACCGCCACACCGTTCCCGACCGCAACCCCGGGCCCGACGGCAACCCCGGGCCCGACCGCACCCCCCGCCCCCGCGGCC
>Ga0302263_10000715_pt1 | contig 12790 bp, 10 predicted proteins | sample II_Fen_N1_4_FD_194564 | JGI IMG/M metagenome (GOLD analysis project Ga0302263, IMG submission 194564) | Peat permafrost microbial communities from Stordalen Mire near Abisko, Sweden - II_Fen_N1_4 | ecosystem: Environmental > Terrestrial > Soil > Wetlands > Permafrost | place: Sweden: Abisko... | reverse complement strand
CCTACCACACGGCGTACCAGGGCGGGTCGGGGGCCGGCGGGTCGGGTGGGTCCGGTGGGTCCGGTGCGTCGACCGGCGGCCGGGTCGGAGCGTCCGCGAGCCGGACGTCCTCGGCCGGACGACCGCCGTCCTCCGGTGCGCGGCTCGCGTCGTCCGGTGGCCGGGCTCCGTCCTCGGGTGGTCGTCCCGCGTCGTCCGGCCGTCCCGCGTCGTCGGGCCGTCCGTCGTCGTCGGGCCGTGGCTCGTCGTCGGGTCGGCCCACGCGTCGCACGGCGACGCACGAGCTCGTCACCGGCCGCAACTCCGTGGTGGAGGCGCTGCGCGCGGGCGTGCCCGTGAGCGCGGTGTACCTCGCGTCGCACATCGAGCACGACGACCGCACGCGGGAGATCCTCACCGCCGTGAACGACGGCCGCCTGCCGCTGCTCGAGGTGGGCCGGGGCGAGCTGGACCGGATGACCGACGGCGCCGTGCACCAGGGCGTCGCGATCCAGGTGCCCGCCTACGTGTACGTCGAGCCCGAGGACCTGCTGGACGCCGCGGAGGCGTCCGGCCGGCCGGCTCTCGTCATCGCGCTGGACGGGATCACCGATCCGCGCAACCTCGGCGCCGTGCTGCGCTCGGCGGGTGCCTTCGGCGCGCACGGCGTGCTGCTGCCGGAGCGCCGGTCGGCGGGCGTCACCGCCGCGGCGTGGAAGGTGTCCGCCGGTGCGGCGGCACGGGTGCCGGTGGCACGGGCGACGAACCTCGCCCGCGCGATCGGGGAGTACCGCCAGGCCGGCGTGTTCGTCGTCGGGCTGGACGGGCACGGCGACGCCTCGGTCACCGATCTGCCCTTCGCCACCGACCCGCTGCTGCTCGTCGTCGGCTCGGAGGACAAGGGCCTGTCGCGGCTGGTCCGCGAGCAGTGCGATGCGGTGGCGGCCATCCCCATCGCGTCGTCGGTGGAGTCCCTGAACGCGGGGGTCGCCGCCGGCATCGCGCTCTACGAGGTGGCCCGCCGCCGCGCCTGACCCCGGTCAGGACCGCTGCGCCTGACCCCGGTCAGGACCGCTGCGCCTGACCCCGGTCAGGACCGCTGCGCCTGACCCGGATCAGGACGCGGGGTGGACCACCGGGATCGCGTCCGTCCCGTCGCGGATGTCGCCCGGGACGCCACCGAGGATCGCCTCCTCGTCGGGACGCAGCGGAAGGATGTCCCGGACGTAGGAGACCGCCACCTCCTCCATCGGCACGTCGCGGTTCTGCTGCTGCGACAGGAACCACCGGTGGTCAAGCAGCTCGTGGTACACCTGCGCGGGCTGCAGCTTGCCGCGCAGCTCGCGCGGCACGGAGCGCACGGCCGGCTCGAACACGTCGGTGAGCCAGTCGTGTGCGACGAAGGCCTCGTCGTCGCGCTGCCGGTCCGTCGCGGCGCGGAACTCGTCGAGGTCGTTGAGCAGGCGGCGGGCCTGGTTCTCCTGCACGTCCTGGCCGGTCAGGCGCATCAGGCGGCGCGAGTGGTGGCCTGCGTCGACGACCTTGGGCTGGATCCGGACGGTCGTGCCGTTGACGTCGGTGGTGATGTCGAGCTCGTCGACGTCGAAGCCCAGGTCGTTGAGCCGGTCGATGCGTGCCTGCACGCGCCAGCGTTCCCCGAAGCCGAACGACTCCACATCCGTCAGCGCCCGCCACAGCTCGTCGTACCGGGTGGCCAGCGCGTCCCCGATCGCCACGGCGTCGGTGTCCTCGTCGAGGAACTCCCCGGCCTGCAGGTCCATCAGCTCGCCGATGATGTTCACCCGGGCGACCTCGAGGTCGTAGCCGCGCTGGCCGGTGGTGAGCCGTTCGTGCAGGTCGCCGGTCTCGGCGTCGACGAGGTACGCGGCGAAGGAGCCGGCGTCGCGCCGGAACAGGGTGTTGGACAGCGACACGTCGCCCCAGTAGAAGCCGATGAGGTGCAGCCGCACCAGCAGCACCGCCAGCGCGTCGATCAGCCGCGTGGCCGTGTCCGGCTGCAGCGACTGGCTGAACAGGGCGCGGTAGGGCAGCGCGAACTTCAGGTGCTCGGTGATCAGCGCCGCCTCGAGTGGCTCGCCCTCCGGACTGCGCCGACCGGTGACCACGCCGAGGGGCAGCACCGACGGCACGTCCAGGCGACGCAGCTGGCGCAGCAGCTCGTACTCCCGGAACGCCACGCTCTCGCCGATCTCCTTGACGGCGATCACGCGCCCCGACATCCGGGCGAACCGGACGATGTGCCGTGAGAGGCCGCGGGGCAGCGCAGCCAGCACCTCGGCCGGCCACGCCTCGAGCGGCACGTCCCAGGGCAGGTCGAGCAGTGCGGGGTCCGGGGACGCCGCCGTGATCTGCAGACTCGGCGCGGCCATCCTCTGCTCCTCTGCTCCTCTGCTCCTCGGCGATGCGGCCCGGCAAAGACCGGAGGGGCGGGACCGGTCGGTCCCGCCCCTCCGGCGTGATGCGTCAGACGCGGGTCAGAGGCGCTCGCCCGAGCCCGCGTGGAACAGGTGCAGCTCGTGCGCCCGGATCTTCACGTTGATCGTCTCGCCCTTGGCGGGGACACCGCGCGGGTCGATGCGGACGATGACCTGCGCGTCGCCGGCACCGGAGTGCACCGCGGCCGCGTTGCCGAAGTCGTCGGTCAGCGAGCCGTAGACGAACGCGTCGGAGCCGAGCTCCTCGACGATGTTCACGTACACCGGGATGGAGTCCGGCGTGCCGGCCGGCACGACGTCCAGGCCCTCGGGACGGAACCCGACGGTGATCTGGCCCTTGTCGTCGTCCGTCAGCGCGCCGATCGCCTCGCGCGGTAGGCCGACGCGGGACGTGCCGACGTTGGCGGCGCCGTTGAGCACCGGGAAGGTGCCGATGTTCATGGCCGGCGAACCGATGAAGCCGGCAACGAAGACGTTGTTCGGGAAGTCGTACATCTCGCGCGGGGTGCCGACCTGCTGGAGGAGGCCGTCCTTGAGCACGGCGATGCGGTCGCCCATCGTCAGAGCCTCGGTCTGGTCGTGCGTGACGTAGACCGTGGTGACGCCGAGGCGGCGCTGCAGCGACGCGATCTGGGTGCGCGTCTGGACGCGGAGCTTGGCGTCGAGGTTCGACAGCGGCTCGTCCATGAGGAAGACCTGCGGGTTACGCACGATCGCGCGGCCCATCGCGACACGCTGCCGCTGGCCACCGGAGAGGGCCTTCGGCTTGCGGTCGAGGTACGGCGCCAGGTCGAGGATCTTCGCGGCTTCCTCGACGCGCTGACGGATCTCCGCCTTGGGGGTGCCGGCGATCTTCAGGGCGAAGCCCATGTTGTCGGCGACGGTCATGTGCGGGTACAGCGCGTAGTTCTGGAACACCATCGCGATGTCCCGGTCCTTGGGCTGCACGTCGGTGACGTCGCGGTCGCCGATGAGGATGCGTCCGGAGTTGACGTCCTCCAGGCCGGCGAGCATGCGCAGCGAGGTGGACTTGCCGCAGCCGGAGGGGCCGACGAGGACGAGGAACTCGCCGTCCTCCACTGCCAGGTTGAGTGCGTCCACCGCGGGACGCTCCGTGCCCGGGTAGATCCGGGTCGCGTGGTCGAAAGTGACCGTAGCCATGCTGATGTGTTCCCTTCACCGGCAGGTACGTGCCGGACGATCCGTTGTGAAGAGGATCCGGACCCGGGTGGGTCCGGAGGGCGTCGACGCCGGGTGGCGACGACCCGGCCCGGGCTGGCCCGGGTACCGGTCATCATGCCACAGACCGCCCGTCCGGCCCCAGGGGTCGGAGGGCGGTCTGTGGCATGCCCGCCCGGCTACGGCGTGGAGGTGGCCGTGGGTGTCGGGGAGGCCTCGGTGGTCGCCGTGGCGGTGGGCGTGGGGGTGGCCGTCGTGTCGCCGGTGCCGGCGTTCGCCGCGCTGTAGACCGCGGTGTAGACGCCCATCACGAAGGTCTGGAACGACGTCGCATCGGTGATCTCGCCGGTGTACTCCTGGCCGCCGACGACGACGAGCGGGGTGGAGGACAGCGCGTCCACCCCGTCGAACGGCACGCTGATCGTGGCCCGCGCGCTCGCCTGGAGAACCCAGTTGAGGTAACGGTGCCCGGTGATGCACGACGCGACGCGCGTGTCGACCACGCCCGCGTCGTTCACCAGCGTGACCAGCTGCGCATCGGTGAGTCCGGCGTCCCCGAAGGTGGGCTGGGCCGCGAACAGCGCGTCGTTGACGTCGAGCGCTCCGCCCGAGGCGAAGTTGGCGACGCAGGCCACCGCGTTGGCGGCGCGCTGCGCGTAGTCGTAGCCGGCGTCCAGCGGGTTCGGCGTCACGGTCGGCGTCGGGGTGGCGCTGGCGGTGGGGGTCGGCGTCGCCGTGTCGGTCGCGGTGGGCGCCGGGGTGCTGGGCGGCGCGGTGAACGCGCCGCGGTTCTCGTCCAGCGCCACCGGTCGCAGCTCGAAGGTCACCTCGCCGGACGACTGGACCACCCAGGACCGGATGTTCGCGCCGTTCGCGGCCCAGAACGCGGCCGAGGCGGGGTCGCCGTAGTCGACGTACGCGACGATGTCGACGATGCCCGAGGCGCTGTTGTCCGGGTTCGGCGTCGGGGTGGCGCCGCCGGGAAGCGGCGCGCTGGACGCCGCGCTGACCGAGGTGCCGTCGCCGGTCAGCAGGATCCCGTCGCTGGCCATGTTCGCCGGTCCGCGCTGACCCTCCAGGATCCGCGCCCGCACGGCCAGCCCGACACCGGCCACCACCAGGACGACCAGCACGGCGGCACCGACGCGCAGCCACACCTTGCGCTGCTGCTCGCGCCGCCTGCGGCGCTCGCGCTCCTGCTTCGCCAGCTCCCGGTCGGTCAGGCGGCGTTCCTTGCGCGAGACCTTCTGCTTGGCGGACCGCTGGTAGCTCACGTCGTCGTCTCTCCTCGTGCCGGGGCGTCGCCCTCCCGTGGGCCGACGCCAGCGGCAGCCTGGCCTGGGCACCTGACGGCGCGCTGTACGTCGACTGGGACGACGCCGAGAGCGTAGCGGCCTAGCGGGGGTCCACGGGCACGCCCGCCTCCAGGGCGTCGGCCAGCAGGCCGAGCACGGCGACCAGCGCGGCCGGGTCGGCGACCCGGTGCGCGGCGCGGGTCTGGCCGGGACCGACCTTGACGGTGACGTCGTCCGGTCCCAGCACGACGAAGGCGTTCTCGTCCGTGGCGTCGTCGCCCGCGTACAGCACGACCGGGGTGCCGAGCTCGGCACGGAGCGCGGTCAGCGCGGTGCCCTTGTCCACCGGCAGCACGAGCAGCTCGACGACGTCCTTGCCCGCGAGCACGCGCGCCGCGCGGGTGCCGAGCGCGAGCGCCTCGTCGCGCGCCTTCGCGGCGACGTCGCGGTCCGCCAGTCGGGTGTGCAGGACGACCGCCGTGGGCTTCGACTCGACCCAGACGCCCTCCCGGCCGCGGGTCACCCGCTCCACCGCGGCGCGCAGCGTGGCGAGCTCCTCCGACTGCTCGTCGGTGAGGCGGGCGGGTCGCCGGTCGAGGCCCTCGGCCGTGACCCGCGCCCGCTCGGCGCCGTGCCCGGCGACCAGCACGGTGCCCTCCGGCACGGGCGCGAGCGCGGCCAGGCTGTCCATCGCACGGCCGGACACCAGGGCCAGCGTGACGTCCGGCCTGGCGGCGAGCCGGGCCAGGACGGCCTCGCCGCCGGGCGCCAGCCGGGACGTGCTCGGGTCGTCCTGCAAGGGGGAGAGCGTGCCGTCGAAGTCCAGCGCGATGAGCAGGGGCCGCGCGGCCCGGTCGGCCGCCAGGGCGCGCAGCCGGTCGACGAGGTCCGCGGGCCGCGCCGACGGCTGGCTCCGGCGGCCGTCCGCCCCCTCCCGCAGGGCGGCCAGGAAGCCCTCCGACCAGGTGGCGACGTCGTGCCCCAGCACCCGTCGGCGCAGCCGTCGCATCCGCTTGCGGGCCTCGCGCGGCTCGATGTGCGCCGCCCGGACGATCGCGTCCTTGGTGCCCGCGATGTCGTGCGGGTTGATCAGCAGGGCGCCGGACAGCTCGTCGGCCGCGCCGGTGAACTCCGAGAGCACCAGCGCCCCGCGCTCGTCGGACCGCGCCGCGACGTACTCCTTGGCGACCAGGTTCATCCCGTCCCGCAGGGCCGTGACCAGCATGACGTCTGCCGCGAGGTACAGCGCAGCCATCTCGTCCATGGGGAAGGACTGGTGCAGGTACTGCACCGGGGCGTGGCCCACCGTGCCGAACTCGCCGTTGATGCGCCCGACCAGCAGCTCGACCTCGTCGCGCAGCTGCTGGTACGCGCCGACGTTCTCCCGGCTCGGGCTGGCCACCTGCACCAGCGTGGTGGTCTCGGCCGACAGCCGGCCGTCGGCCAGCAGCTCGCCGTAGGCCTTGAGCCGGTGCCGGATGCCCTTGGTGTAGTCGAGCCGGTCGACGCCGAGCAGCAGCACCTGCGGGTCGCCCAGGTCGTGGCGCAGCAGGCGGGCGCGCTCGTGCACCTCCGGGGTGCGGGCGAGGGCGTCGAAGGCGTGGGAGTCGATGGAGATGCCGAACGCCTGGGCGCGCACGTGACGCTTCCCGACGGTGATCTGCTGGCCGTGCGTGGTCAGGTCGGTCAGACGACGGACGGCGCGCACGAAGTTGGCGGCGTCGCCGCCACGCTGGAAGCCGAGCAGGTCGGCACCGAGCAGCCCCTCGAGCACCTGACGGCGCCACGGGAGCTGGGCGAACAGCTCCAGCGGGGGGAACGGGATGTGGCTGAAGTAGCCGATCCGCACGTCGGGGCGCAGCGCGCGAAGCATCGCCGGCACCAGCTGGAGCTGGTAGTCGTGCACCCAGACGATGCCCCCGGCTGCCGCCTCCTGGGCCGCGGCCTGCGCGAAGCGCTCGTTCACCCGGCGGTAGTCCTCCCACCACTCGCGGTGATAGGTCGGGGGCGTGATGACGTCGTGGTAGAGCGGCCACAGCGTGTCGTTGGCGAAGCCCTCGTAGTAGCCGGCGACGTCGTCGGTGGTCAGCATGACGGGGACCAGCTGGATGTCGTCGAGCTGGAAGGGGTCGACGACGAGGTCCGGAGTGCCGCCCCAACCCACCCAGGCACCCTGGGCGCGCGACATCACCGGAGACAGCGCGGTGACCAGCCCGCCGGGTGCGCGCGTCCAGGTGGGCGCACCGTCCGCGCCGAGCGCGACGTCGACCGGCAGGCGGTTGGCGACCACGACGAGGTCGTGGCCGTCGTCGGGGGCGGCGTGCGGCAACGGGATCAGCTCCTCGGGGGTCTGCGATCGACCCTAGCCGGGTAGCGGCCGGATCGCCGGGCGGGCGAGGCGGCCGGAGCCGGGGAGCGTCGGACCGCGAGGCACGTCCGGAGCGCCCGGCCCGCGGGACACGGCGTGCAGTCCACCCGCGGAACGAGGTGCGGCCCACTCCGCGGTCGGTACGGTGCCGTCATGGAACGCATCGGCCTGGCGCCGGGGACGGAGATCGGCGGATACACCGTCGTCGCCCCGCTGGGCTCAGGGGGGATGGGCACGGTCTATCGCGCCGTGGACGGGGGCGGCACGCCCGTGGCGCTCAAGCTGCTGCACCCGCAGGTGGGCTCGGATGCGGCTGCCCGCGCGCGCCTGACGCGCGAGGTCGCGGCGCTGCAGAAGCTCAAGCACCCCGGCGTCGCCGCCGTGCTGGACGCGGAGGCCGACTCCACCGAGGCGTTCCTGGTCACCGAGCTGGTCGACGGGATCGACCTCGACGAGCAGGTGCGCGAGCACGGACCGTTGACGGCCGGCGAGCTGCTCGACCTGGCAGCCGGCCTGCGCGACGCCCTGGTCGCGGTGCACGCCGCCGGGGTGGTGCACCGCGACCTCAAACCGTCGAACGTGCTGGTCACGGCCGCCGGTCCGGTGCTCATCGACTTCGGCATCGCGCAGGGCGTCGAGGACACGCGGGTGACGTCCGTCGGGCTCGTCGTCGGCACGCCGGGCTACCTGGCACCCGAGCAGCTGGACGGCGCCGAACCCGGCCCGGCCGCGGACTGGTGGGGCTGGGCGGCGGTGCTGGCTTTCGCGGCCACCGGCCGGCCCCCGTTCGGCTCCGGCCCGATGGCGACGGTGCTGGCGCGCTCGCGGGCCGGCACGGCGGACCTGGCCGGCCTCGGCCCGCTGACCGCCGGCGGGCTGACCCGCGCCCTGGCGGCCGATCCGGACGAGCGTCTCGCGGCCGACGACCTCGTCGCGGCTCTGACAGTGGTCGCCGCGGAGGGCGAGCTCGAGGACGACGCCGACGAGGAGCCGGCCGCCGACGAAGGGACCGACGCGGCCGCAGGCGACGACGCGACGGACCAGGCCGCGGTCGACGCCGGTTCGGAGGGGGACGGGTCCGCGGCTGACGACGCGGACGACCACGGCACCGGTCCGGACGGACAGCCGGACGACGAGCGTGACGCCGCCGGCACGGCCGTCCTGACCGGAGCCGACGCCGCCGGCACGGCCGTCCTGACCGGAGCCGACGCCGCCGGCACCACCGCGCTCGCCGCCGGCACCGCGGTCGCGGTGCGCCCGGCCGCGGCGACCACCGCGCTCGCCGTCGGCCCGCACGACGGGCGCACCCGGGCGATGCCGGCCGGGTCGCCGAAGGCCGCCGCGGCGACCGCGAAGGGCTCGGCGGTGGCCGCCACCGGCGGCGGCCCCGACAGCGGGGTCGTCCCCATCGGTGACGACCTGGACCAGGACGACGAGGACTTCGACGACGACGACGGCGACGACGAGATCGCCTACGGCCCCGAGGACGGCGTGGAGTGGATCGAGGACGACCTCGACCACTCGGCCGGCGACGGCGGCACCGGCTCCGGCTACCGGCGCCCGAGGCCGGTGCGCCGCATCGTGTCGCTGCTCGCGCTGGCCGCGGTGGTGTTCGTGGCGGGTGCCCTGTGGCCGGCGAAGACGCTCGTCGTCGTCGGAGCGCTGGTGCTGCTGACCCGCGCCGCCGGCTCGGACGTCGAGGCGATGTACGCCCGGCGTGAGAAGCGCGGCGTGCGCGGCTCGGACCGGCTGGTCGCGGTGCTGGCCGCCCCGTGGTACCTGCTGCGGGCCCTGGTCGCCCTGGTGCCGTCGGTGCTGATGGCGGCGAGCGTGGCCGTGATCACCGTGGGGGTGGCGTGGTGGTTCGTGGGCCAGGGCCGCTGGACCATCGGCGAGAACCGGCCCGGTGACCTGCTGGCCGGGACCACGGCTTCCTGGCTGGTGGGCCTCCTCGTGCTGCTGGCCGTGGCGCTCGTGTGGTTCGGCCCGCTGTCCGCCATGACCCGCATCGGCGCGCGGCGGGTGCTCGAGGCGGTGTCCCCGCTGCGGCTGGGTGCGCTGGTGGTCGTGCTTCTCGCGCTCGCCGTGGCCACGATCCTCGCGCTGCGGGTGCTGCACGGTGCGGGGATCGACTACGCGCCGCTGCCCACCCCGACGCTGCCGCCGCTTCCCCTGCCGTGACCCACCGGCCGCCTCGCGCGCGCCGCGGGCGGACGGCCCAGCGCGGCCCGGACGGCCCCCGGCGCGGGTGAGGCCCTACCCTGGGCCCTATGCGTGAGAGGGGCCGGTTCCGGGCGGTGGCGCTCGCCGCCGTGCTCGTCGCCGCCGGCCCGATGGCCGTGCGCGCGGGGGCCGTGCTGGCGCACCGCTGCGTCGAGGCGGGCGGGTCGTGGGCCGATCTCGGCCTGCGGCTGCAGCTGCTGAGCGGTGCCTCGCACTGCCCGGTGGGATCGTTCGGCCCCGGGATCGCGTCCCGCAGCGCCCTGCTGCTCGTCTCCGGCGTGCTGCCGCTGCTCGGCGTCCACGTGGCGCTCGGGGCGGTCGGGCTGGGCCTGGGTGTGCTCGGCGCCCGCGCGGCGCGGGTCGTCGGCGCTCTGGCGCGGACGGCGGTGCGCCTCCCGGGCGCGGCCCGCTGGGCGCCACCCGTCGGCGCACCAACCCGCCGCGTCGTCGTCGGGACGGCCGTGCGTGCGCGCCTCGTCGACATCGTCCGGACGGCTCCGCACCGGGGACCGCCGCTGCCGGCCTGACCGCCCGCAGCCCGTCCCGACCCGACCCGACCCGACCTCAGGAGCACGCCATGCCACCCACCGACCCCCGGCCGACCAAGGCCCAGCGCCGCGACGACGCCCGAGCGCGCGCCCTCGAGCTGCGCAAGCAGCAGGAACGCGCCGCCCGGCGCAACCGGATCATCGTGCTGTCCGTCGTCGGGATCGCGGTGCTCGGCCTGATCACCGCCGTCGCCCTCGTCCTGACGCAGAGCAAGAACAACGCGGCCGCCAGCGCTGGTGTGCCCTTCGGCGACGGCTCGCAGTCCGTGCAACCGCCGGCGCTGGCCGACGTCACAGCGCCGTCCACGGCCGACGACGGCGGCGGCATCCCCGTCAGCGACCAGGGGGTGGGGGTGGCCGGGCCGGGTGACACGACGCTGTCGATCTACTTCGACCTGCAGTGCCCCGGCTGCCAGCAGTTCGACTCGGTGAACTCCGACGACCTCAAGACCCTCGCCGCGGAGCCGGGCATCACGGTGGTCTACCAGCCGCTGTCCTTCCTCGACGGGTCCTCGTCGGGCACCTTCTACTCCACCCGCGCGGGCAATGCGCTCATGGTGGTGGCGGACCGGGCACCCGACCAGTTCCAGGACTTCGTCACCGCGCTGTACGCCGACCAGCCGGCGGAGGGCAGCAACGGTCGGACCGACGCCCAGATCGCCACGGTCGCGACCGGGGTCGGGGTGCCCGCCGACGTCATCGCGCACTTCACCGACACAGTCGACGGCACGTACACGAAGGCCGGCTCCACCGAGACGCTGAATGGGACGTGGCGGACGTTCGCGCCGTTCCTCTCCGCGGCGACCAACCATGCCACCGACGTCCTCACCGGCATGGGGCTGGCGCAGATCACCACGCCCACCGTTGTGCTCGACGGCAAGGTCATCGGGGGTCAGGGCGCCGACGACGCCGGGTTCTTCTACACCCCCGGTGCACTGGCCGAGCGGGTGCGGGCGGCCGCAGCCGCGAAGGGCTGACGGGCGTCGGTCGAGCGCGCGGGGTCGTGCAGGGTTCGGGTCGCGCACCGAACCCAGCACGACCCGGCTGCGAGCGCCCATGGATACCCTGGGTGCCGCGCCTCCTTAGCTCAGCTGGCCAGAGCAGCCGCCTTGTAAGCGGCAGGTCACCGGTTCGACTCCGGTAGGGGGCTCTGCGCAGGCCGCCGTCAGAGCGCCGGGCCGGTCTGTTCGATGAGGCGCAGCGCCGCGCTGACGCGGGGGTTGCGGGCCCGGTCGGCGTCGATGCCCAGCGTCGCGTAGATCGCGTTGACGTGGTTCTGCACGGACTTCTCCGTGATGCCCAGCCGCACGCCGATGCCGGCGTTGGACAGTCCGCGGGCGAGCAGCCGCAGCACCGCGAACTGCCGGTCGCTCAGCGCCGCGACGTCCGAGCCGGCGCGGGGCCGCATGGCGTCGAGCAGGTCCGCATCGAGCACCGTCTCGCCGCGCGCCGCGCAGTGCACCGCGTCCAGCAGCGTCTGCTCGGTGGTCGACGAGGTCTTGGACAGGTAGCCCCAGCCCGCGGCGACATCGGGCGGCAGGTCGAGCAGCAGGTCCATGGCGTCGTGCGCAGACAGCAGCAGGATGCCGATGTCCGGTTGGCGGCGGCGCAGCTGCGTGCCGAGGGAGATGCCGTTGCCGTCCGGCAGGTCGACGTCCAGCACGACGACGTCTGCCGCACCCGGCGGCAGCTCGTGCAGGGCCTCGGTCACGGTGCGCACCGCCGCGACGACGATCAGCCCCGGGTCGATGGCCAGCGTCCGCACCAGCATGGCGAGAAAAAGCGGCTGGTCCTCGACGATGCCGACGCGGAGCGCGGCGGGCGTTGGCACGCTCACGCCACCCAGTATGGTCTGGTGCGGGGGCTGTGGGGATGTGGGGCCGTCGACCGCGACGGCGGGCGACGGGGGTTCGATGGCACCGAGTGTGGTCGACGCCTCGCCCACCCAGCGGGCCGCCGACCGCCGGCGGGAGCGCCGGCTGCTGGTCGCCTTCACCAGCGGCGCGGGCTTCGTGTACGCGATCAGCGCAGCCTTGCAGGCGACCTTCATCTACCGCACGGCCGCGCCGGACGGCATCGGCCCCCAGGTGCTGACCCGGATCGGCGTCAACCTGCTGGCGGTCGGGATGCTCGTCGTCATCCTGCTGGCGTGGGGCCAGCACCGGCGCCAGCGCCGATCCGAGCGCGTCTGGGGTGTTCTCGTCGCGGCCGGCGCGATGGCGGTGACCCGCGCGGTCGCCCAGGTGGTGTTCGGTGTCTATCCCGCCTTCGTGGGCACGACGACGGCGGTCGAAGTGGTGGGCGGCCTGATCAGCGGCATCGTCTCGGCCACCTTCGGCACGTGGGCGATGGTCTGGGAGCGCACCTCGCGTCTCGAGGCGCGCGCGGCACGGGCCAGCGCCGCGCGGCAGGCGTTGGCCCTGCATGCCCTGGAGGACGAGGAGGTCCGGGTGCGGCGCGCGGTGGCGGAGGGCCTGCACGCCAGCGTGCAGCAGCGCCTCGTGCTGGTCGTCGCGCAGATCGACCGGACGCTTCCCCGGCTGGCCGAGGGCACCGCGAGCAGCGAGGACGTCGAGGCGCTGCGGGCCGCGCGCGACGAGCTGGAGCGGCTGCGTGTGCAGGACGTGCGCGAGACGAGCCGCATGCTGTACCCCGATCAGCTGGACGTCGGCCTCATCCCGGCCGTGCGGGCGATGCTCCGCCGGGTGCCGGCGAGCATCGCCACCCGGCTGCAGGTGGACG
>Ga0302263_10000713_pt1 | contig 12841 bp, 9 predicted proteins | sample II_Fen_N1_4_FD_194564 | JGI IMG/M metagenome (GOLD analysis project Ga0302263, IMG submission 194564) | Peat permafrost microbial communities from Stordalen Mire near Abisko, Sweden - II_Fen_N1_4 | ecosystem: Environmental > Terrestrial > Soil > Wetlands > Permafrost | place: Sweden: Abisko... | reverse complement strand
GGAGGGCCGCCCCAGAGAACACGGGCCCGAACAGTGCGCTCGCCCGACACGCCGACCAGGACTGGTACGCCGCGGCCACCGCCCCGGAAATCGAGCTGAACCAGCACACCACCAAAGCGGACCTCATGGCGGACATGTGGGACCGCTATCCGTTGTACTTCGCCCACTCGAACCGTCCCGCCCAAGGCGCCCACGTTGACCGTCTCCGTCGCGACGGCGCGCTCGACCCGGAGATCCAATGTGCCTGGAACACGAGCGGCTATGCCGAGAAGGTCGATCTCACCCCTCTCCTTGGCCGAGTCTCCTGTCCACCCTGCTGCTCGTCGGCGCCCACGACTGGGTGTGCGGGCCGGTCTGGGCCGTGATCGCGGCTCACGTCCCAGGCCGCTCGGACACACCCGGCAGCGGACCGGCAGCGTTCGGGCTCGGGTGCTGTGTCTTGGTGCACTGCAGTGTCTAGTGGTCCCTGCGACGCGGAGCACGCCGAGTGTCGTCCCACCCGCCTGTCTACAGCGGCGTGCTTCCCGTCGTGCCGACGAGCTGCTCGCGAAACTCCGGGCTGGCCAACCTTTCCGCCTCCGCGCGAGCGGCCTCTATCCGCACGGCCATGCCCAGTCGAGCCGCGGGCTCCTCGTTGCCGGGAGTCGACACGAACTTCTCGATCGCGGCGAGTCCCGCGGTGGCCCGGGCACTGGCCGCGGCCTGTTTGGCATCCAGCCGGGCGGCATACCAGTGCGACGTGAGGACGGCCTCCCGAGTGAACGTGGCCCGGAACTCCGGCGACTCGAGGTCCCATCCTTCGGCGCTCATCCCGTCGGCCATGATCTCCAGCAGTGCGCGCAGAGGCGGGACGGCCAAGTCGATCGTGCCGTCCTTGAAGTAGGCGAGCGCCACCCGCTCGTGCGTGGCGACGATCGTGGCCATCGACTCTGCGAACACGCCGACGTCCTGGAGCTCCGGGCGCAGCATCTCCGGGGTGAAGATGACGTCCGGATGCAGGAAGATGCGGCCGAAGTACTTGGTGGCCATCCGGTCGGTCATCCGATAGCCCAGCCTGCTGGCGGCCACGGGTCGGCCCTCGTGCTCGAAGTCCGTCAGCCTCTCCAGGGCGCCCTCGGCGATGAGGTTGCCCGCGTCACGCTCCTGCGGGGTCATCCGCGTGAACAGCTCGGGCACGAGCAGGGAGAAGTCGTGGTCCACGCGAACCCGGGGTCCGATGTACCCGGCGGCGGACACCCACCCGTCGTAGCCGGTGAGCGCGTAGGACAGCAGCGCGGCGTTCAGGTCGATGATGGCCGGCATCGCGTTGAAGGGACCCTTGGTGAGCGCGCCCTCGGAGCCGGCGCCGGTCGTCGAGGGAGACTTGCCGGTCATCGAGGAGATGAACTCCATGAACAGCTCGGGCAGCTCCATGTAGTGCAGCGGGTTGTAGGAGCACAGCGGCGGCACAGGCCCGTCCGGGGGGTTGTTTCGCCGCCCGGCGGCGACGACATCCACGGGCAGCAGCAGGGGCGCCGTCGACGGTAGCCGCCGGACCAGACGTGAGGACAGCTCGGCCACGGCCGTCGCCTTGGTGTTGGTGCGGTCCGGCCGCCGCTGGAGGTAGCGGGGGTTCTTCGAGGGGCTGCCGTCCACCAGCCGGGGGTTCGCCGAGCTGACGACGTAGGCCGGGCCGTCGCCCTCGGTCGTGTCGGCGAACCGGCTGATCAGGGTCGCCATCGGTTCGCTGAAGGCGCTGAAGGCCACCGTGTCATCGCGCATGGCGATGGCATCGGCCCTGGTCAACGGCTCGAAGTTGGACAGGAACGTCCCGGGCGTGGCGAGGTCGCGCTCAGCCTGCTTGTCGTAGCCACGGTGGATCGCGTCGTCGGGGCGCTGGAACAACAGGTCCTCGCAGTTCTCCACGAGCTTGTACGACCGCGCCGCATCCAGCCCCAGCTGGTCACCCGGGACAACCGTCGAGGCGGTGATGTCGTCTTCGGTCTGAACCTTCGCCGCGGGTGAGAAGTCGTGGCGAAGGCTGAACAGACGCCAGGAACCGTCGTCGTTGTAGCCGACCCGCAGCATGTTGATGGTGATCGGCCGGTCGTCCAGGCTCAGCCGGTTGCCCTGCCTGCTGTCGACGGACACGACGCTGAAGTGGCTGCGCCAGTCCTCCCCCCACTCCGGCCGGTAGGAGTGCTTGACGACGTAGACCAGCTCCTTGATGTGCGGCGGGACCCGATCCAGCCAGGCGTTGTAGTCGGGGTGGTACGTCGAGCGAGACGGGGTGAGCAGTTTGATGACCGACCCGATCGAGCGTTCCTCCGACAGGATGGGCCGGTGGTCCTGGTCGTTCTTCGCCGGGTCGAGGAAGCGCTGGGAGAAGTCCCGCGCGAGGATCGCGGCGACCGAGTCCATGTCGCGGTCGAAGTCGGCGACGAACTCGGACCCGAAGACGAAGGCGTCGTTGATGGCCTTGGAGATCTCCGACTTGCCGCCACCGGAGACGGTCGCCGGCTTGTGGCACGACGTTGCCATGGGCACGGTGCCGATCAGGCTCCAGGCCGTCCGCTCGCTGGGTTGCTGGGCGATCCTCACGCTGTAGCCGTTCGGGCCCAGGTACACCCGGTCGGCTCGCAGGGGGATCGACTGCCGCTGGCCCCCGGCATCGGTCCAAGACACGGTCATGGCTCGCAGCGAGTAGTGCGCGTTGGCCGGCACCAGCACAATGTGTGGATGCTGCAGGTCCAGAGCATGACCTGGCGGCTGCGCCGCGAACCGGTCCGGGTCGCGGCCGAGGATCTCGGCCAAGGCGTAGGAGTCACCGGAGGAGGTCTCGGTGAACTCCTGGCCCAGGTTGTAGCTGGCGAAGACCAGCGCGCCACCGGAGTGCTCTTCCTCGGCGTTCCCGAACAGGTTCGCCGAGTATGAGATCTGGGTCTTGACCTCCTTCTTGCAGTAGCCGAAGTAGGTGTCGGCGATGACCGTGACGATCACGCCGCTGGTGTCCCGGGCGCAGATCTTGAACGCGCGGCCTCCGTTGTAGAGCTCATCCTCCTGCTCCCAGCACACCCCGTCGCGCTTCTGCCGGTCGGTGGCCTCGCTCACGTGGGGCAACCCGAGCTCCCGCTTCGTCACTCGGGTCAGGTGCGGCGCGAGGATGACGCAGCCCGTGTGACCGGTCCAGGTCTGCGGCTCCAGGGATGCGTCGTTCTCGGGCAGGTAAGGGTCGCCCCCGTTGCCGAAGACTCCCTCGACGAAGTCGAGGTTCGCGACGAGTCCACCGGGCGCGATGAAGCGGGTCTCCATCCGCTTCTCGCGCACCGAGCCGTGCACCCCTGGGGCCACGAGCGGCCGAAGGTGGAGCGAGACGAAGCAGGCAGCCGGCTCCGGTTGGTTCGCCGAGTAAGGCAGGACCATATCCGTCTCCGGCGGCTCGAACGCTCGGGCCAGCAGCCGCGCGAACGCCATCTGGGGCACCGCGATCTTGTCATCGGGGATGGGAAGACCGCCCTCGGCGATGTGGAACACCCCGGCCGTGGTCCGGCGGTCGGTGGCGGGGTTGTGCAGGACCCCGTTGACGAGCCGATAGCTGCTCATCAGCGGCGAAGAGAAACGGTCATCGTCAAAAGGCAGCGACAGGCCACGAGCCAGCCCCGGCTCGTCGAGGACGAGCGTGCGTCGAGGAAGCACCGGGCGCTCCCCCGTCTGCGCCAGGTAGTCATCGAGGAACCCCTGGATCCTGCCGTCAGCCGCGCACAGCCGGTCGGCCAGGCGACGGCTGAGCTCACGCTGCCGGGCGAGGATCGGGCGCACCAGCCGGGCCGACTCGGACTCCTCGAATCCATCGGGCACGGGCAGGCCCAGCTGCTCGAGACGGAGGTTGATGGCGGCGTTCTGCATCTCGATCTGCATCTGTGGCACCTCCCCATTGTCCGCCCTCCCGACACGCCCCGGCCACACGCCCCCGGCCACACGCTCCCGGGGCGTGCTCGCCCCCGCGATACCAACGTCATGGTCGCTCGACAACCGCTACCTGACCGAGGACGTCGGCTACCCTGGTCTTCTTGACCGACCTGGCCGGCCGAGTCGGCGTGGAGACGCCGACGATGGAGGCGCTGATCACCATGGCGTCGGTCGTCCTGGCTCGCGACTTCCGCGCCGAGCGGGCGCGCACCCTGGCGACCCTGGGCCTCGACGGCATGACCGCCAGCGACCTCGCCGCCCAGCAGATCACGTACGAGGGCGCGAAGTCCGCACGCGGCGGAGCAACCTGGTCGCTGTCGGAATGACACACTCTGTTCCAGCGGCGTTTCTTGCCTGTGCCAGGCTGATTGGTAGCGCTTCGCGAGCGTAGGTGAAGGACAACGAGGAGGCCAGCACCATGAATCAACAGCAGTTCAGCAAGGTCAAGAGCGCCGAGGGCTTCATCGCAGCTCTGGACCAGAGTGGTGGCAGCACTCCGAAAGCTCTGAAGCTTTACGGCATCGAGGACAGTGCCTACTCCGGAGACGAGCAGATGTTTGACCTCGTCCACGCGATGCGCTCGCGCATCATCACCAGCCCCAGTTTCAACGGCGCCCGGATCCTGGGCTCGATCCTGTTTGAGATGACGATGGACCGCGAGATCGAGGGCCGTGGCAGCGCCGACTACCTGTGGAACGTGAAGAACGTCGTGCCGTTTCTGAAGGTCGACAAGGGCTTGGCGGACGAGGTCGACGGTGCCCAGGTGATGAAGCCGATGCCCGGCCTCGACGCACTGCTGGCCCGAGCTGTTGAGAAAGGCGTGTTCGGGACGAAAATGCGCTCGGTGATCAAGCTGGGTAACGGCGCGGGAGTGCAGGCAGTGATCGACCAGCAGTTCGAGGTCGGTCTTCAGATCCTGGCCAGCGGCCTGGTGCCGATCCTCGAGCCCGAGATCGACATCCATTCCCCTAGCAAGGCCGAAGCCGAGCAGCTGCTCAAGCCGGCCATCCTCGAGAGACTCGGGGCCCTGGGTGCAGACCAGTACGTCATGCTGAAGCTGACCCTTCCCGAGGTCGACGACTTCTATGCCGACCTGGTAGCCCACCCGAACGTCCTGCGCGTCGTCGCCCTCTCGGGCGGGTACAGCCGCGAGGAGGCAAACGCCCGCCTGGCCCGGCAGCATCATGTTGTCGCGAGCTTCTCCCGGGCGCTCACCGAAGGGCTCACCGTCCAGCAGAGCGACGAAGAGTTCAACGCCGCCCTGGATGCATCGATCGGCAGCATCTTCCAGGCATCCACCACCTGATCTCCATCGAGATCGTCGCCTCCCATTCCAGGTCATACGGGCGCCACGACGGGCGTCAGTGCGTAGCGGGAAACGCCTGGCGAGCAGTCCAGAGAGAGGCCGAACACTTCCAGGTGTGGCTGATGTCGGCGTACCCGTGACACTCAGCCAAGGGCTGAGCCCATCGTTCCGCAGCTGGACCGGTGATCTCGAAGGCTCGCCTCGGTCGGCACCCGCACGTGGGGTTCCCTACTACGGAGACATCGTGACCACAGGTACGACGACGACGTAGCGCGTGTCGCACCACGGCAGCACCCGCCGAAACGCGGGCTGCTGCCTTTCCTGGTGCAGTAGCGACTGCGTCTTCGTCACTGGTTGATGGTGAACGACGTCTCCATCGTGGCGGCGGACGAGTCACCGCCGTACACCTCGATCGTCCCCGGCTCCACGACGTACTTGCCGCGGTTGTCGTAGAAGCCGAAGTCGCTCTTGTCGAGGGTGAATGTGACCGTCGTCGACGCCCCGGCCGCGAGCGTGACGCGCTGGAAGCCGCGCAGCCGGCGGACCGGCTGGGAGATGCTCGCGACGGGGTCGTGGATGTACGTCTGCACCACGTCGTCCCCGGCGCGGTCGCCGGTGTTCTTCACGTCCATCGAGACCGTCAGGTTGCCGTTGCGGCCGACGCTCGAGCGGCTCAGACTCAGGTTGGAGACAGCGAACGACGTGTAGCTGAGCCCGTAGCCGAACGGGTACAGCGGCTGGCAGGTCGGCAGATCGCGGTAGCGCGAGTTCCACTTGAAGGTCGCGTCGCACGGACGCCCGGTCGGCTCGTGGTTGTAGTAGTACGGCACCGTGCCGACGCCGCGCGGGAACGAGACCGGGAGCTTGCCGCCCGGGTTGACCTTGCCATAGAGCACGTCGGCGACCGCGTTGCCGCCCTCGGTGCCCGGGAACCAGGCCTCGAGGATCGCCGCCGCCTTGTCCTGGACGGCGGTCAGGTCGAGCGGGTGGCCGTTGAACAGCACCACGACCACGGGCTTGCCGGCGGCCGCGACCGCGTTGAGCAGGTCCTCCTGGTGGCCCGGGAGGTCGAGCTGGCTGCGGCTGTTGGCCTCACCGCTCATGAAGCCGTTCTCGCCGAGGGCGAGCACGACCTGCTGGGCGTTGTTGGCCGCCTTGACGGCGTCCTGGATCGTGGTTCCGTCGGTACCCGGACCGGCGCACACCTCGTCGTCTGGGGTGATCGGCGGGTTGGCGTTGTTCGGCGGGTCGAAGTTGTGCGCCAGATTGCAGGCCGCGGTGTAGGTGACCGGGGCCGAGCTTGCCGCCTTGAGCCCGTCGAAGAGGCTGACGAACTTCGGAGCCAGGTCGTCCCAGCCGCGTCCCGACCACGGACCGAGCACCTCGTCGACCGTCTCGGCGAACGGACCGATCAGCGCCGTCGACTTGCTGGGGTCGAGCGGCAGCGCCTGGCCGGCGTTCTTGAGCAGCACCATTGATCGACCCGCGGCCCATCGACTCTTCGCCAGGTCGGCCGGCTTGCCGTAGCTCGCGGGGTCGTTGGCCGTGCTGACGTCGACGTACGGGTGGTCGAACAGCCCCGCGCGATACTTCACGCGCAGGATCCTCCGCACCGCGTCGTCGAGGCGCGACATCGTGATTCGACGCTCGTTGAGAAGCTCCTGACCGTAGTCGCGGAGGTTGGTGCTGACCATCTCCGAGTCGGTGCCGGCCATCAGGGCCGCGGCGCCGGCGCCGGGACCGTCAGCGGCGATGCCGTGGCCGCACGGGCCGCTGTCGGGCTTCACGGGTGGGCAGGCGCGCAGCTCGGCGACGGCGGTGTAGTCGCTCTCGACGAAACCGTCGAAACCCCATTCCTTCTTCAAGATGTCGGTCTCGGTGTACTTGTTGGCACATCCGGGAACCCCGTTGATCGCGTTGAACGAGCACATGACCGTGTCGGCTCCCGCGTCGATGGCGGCCTTGAACGGCGGCAAGTAGAAGTTGCGCAGTCGGGACTCGGACATGTCGGTGGTGTTGTAGTCACGGCCGCCCTCGGGCTGGCCGTAGGCGACATAGTGCTTCACGCTCGCCACGACCTTGTCCCGAGCGCTGTAGTCCGTGCCCTGGTCACCCTTGACGCGGGCGGCCGCCATCACCGAGCCGAGGTACGGGTCCTCGCCCGCACCCTCGACGATGCGGCCCCACCGGGGATCGTGGGAGACGTCCACCATGGGGCTGTAGATCTGCTTGAGGCCCTCGATGGCGGACTCCTTTGCGCCGACCACGGCGTCGACCTGCGCGACGTTCGGGTCGAAGGAACTGGCGGCACCGAGCGGCACGGGGAAGATCGTGCGATAGCCGTGGATGGTGTCGTAGGCGAAGAGGATCGGGATGTGCAGTCGCGACTGCTCGACCGCGACGTGCTGGAAGTGGTTGATCTTCGCGGGGTCGACGAGGCTGAAGACCGAGCCCACGCCCGCCTTGGCGTCGGCGTCGGTGATCTGGCCGTCGGAGAGAAGCTGCACCTGCTGAAGCTTCTCCTGCGTCGTCATCTGGGAGAGCAGTCCGTCGACCTTCTGCTCGATCGTCTTGCTGGCGGGGGGCCGGGTGGGTGCCAACGCCTGTTCGTCGTCGGACATGCCGACCGCGAGGGCCGTTCCCCCAATCGCGAAGCAGAGCGCTAGCACGGTGCCGACCGCGCCCGTCCGTCGTCCGATCCCTGCCATGGCGACACCTCCGAGGACGCGATGTGATCACCGAGTCTCCCCACTCTTGCGCGATCGTGAATGGCGGTCAATGGTGGAGCATCGGCCGAACTACGCAGTCACTCACCCAGCCGAGATAGCCCTGATGATCCCCACCGCGGCACCCGGACCTGATGCCGCACGAGGACTTCGGCGACCGGCCGCAGCGGCCGCCGCAGGCCAGGTGGTTGCGGTCCGGGCAGGTCGCCGGTCGTGGCCGGGACCCTCCGCCCTCGATGGAAGTCCGCGGCGTCGTCAACGGTCGCGCGTACGTCGTGACCCTCTACGACCCAGGCGATGACGGACACATCATCCCGCCCGCGAGAAGTACGACGTGTCCAAGGACTTCGAGCAGCTCACCGACGACCCGCACATCCCGTTCGGACCAGCGCTGTACCCAATCGCGGCCCGCGTGTACGACATCGCCTGCGACGAAACCTCAGGCGACAGCAGAGCTGCCCGCGTTGAGGCGATCGCCTCCAGCCTGGCCTACACATTCCGCGGCCAACCGGCGGAGTAGCGAGCCGCATCCCCCACAACACGTCCGCGTTCGGACAGCTGGCCGCGCCAAATGCGATGTATCAAATAGCCGAGCCTGACAGCCCTATGGCCAACACCAGGTTCTGGTTGGTCCGACGAGCCCCGGCACCGACATTCGTGTCAGACAACAGCCGATAGGGAGAAGGTTTGGCCACCAGTAGACGGCCCAGGCATTGCCCGTGAGCGGGCCACCGAGGCGGGCCGATCTTCCTCGTCCCCAGCGCGGAGGGGTGCCGGGCGGCTGAGCCCGCGGCGCGGCTGGTGATGCTCGACGCCCGAACACCTAGACCGAGTCTGGCCAGACACCGATCCTGCGAGAAGTGTCTAGTAGCCCAGATAGACGCGGTTGCCAAGCACACGATCCGTCCGGACATGCCCCGCGTAGCGTGCGCGCGGAGAGTCCGATCGTCCTGTCAGATCATGGGTATTTGGGTTCCCAGCGCGCCCCCTGACTGGCTCCGGGTCACCATGTCAACGTGCTCCTTCAGGAACCGATCTCGCTCCACCTCGTCTGGGAAGAGGAGGATCGTCCAGGCGGAGCGGGCGCCCGTTCGGCGCAGCGTCTCGCAACGGTGGTTCCCGTCCTCAAGGAAGTACTCGCCGTCGTGATGTGACACGAGCAGAGGCGGGGGGTGCCACCCCTCCTCGATGCTGTGCTCCATGCCCTCGACGTCGGACTCCCAATCCTCCTTGGCGACGGGGACGACCACCTCGTCCCCGTCGGGACCGGCCATCGGCGTGAGTCGATCGAGCGCAATTCGGATCGGGCCCAGGTAGATCGTGCCCTTCATCGCCAAGGCGGCGGCCAACTCGGGGTTGCTGCTGCCTGGGCTGGAGAGAAAGTCGACCACCCACTCTGCCAGCCGGCCCTCGTCTGCGGCGCGCTGGGCCGAAGTGAGTGAGACCTTCTCGTCGTCGGTCACTCAGGCGCCGTCGCGATCAGCTCAGCCAGCGCCGACAACGATGAGATCCGTTCATAACCGGCGTCGAGGTGAAGACCGAGTGGATCCATGAGAAACGGGCGGATGCCGGCCCGGCGGGCGCCGACGACGTCGAAGGCAGGCATATCACCGACGTACCAGACCTGGTCCGGGTCGAGTCCCATGAGGTCGATGGCCGCTTGGAAGATCCGAGGATCAGGCTTCATGACGCCGACGTTGCCGGAGTCGACGACGCACTCGATGTTCACGCCGATGCCGGGACCCACCTGACACAATTCGATTTGCGCGAGCCGAGAACCCATCATGCCGTCGGCGTTCGAGATGATGCCGAGACGCACCCCGACGTCGGCGAGGGCCCGCAGGCCTTCGCGGCTACCGGGAACCGGATCGACCCACAGCGCCGCGTCGGCGAACTCACTGTCGAGGTGGAGATGGGCCTCGTCACGCCGGTCTTGCGGTACGCCGCACTCCTCGGCATAGGTCTGGAGGTACTCGCGCCACGTCTCGGCCCAGCACGCCTCGACGTCGAGGTGGGTGCCGAACCTTGCCGCGGCCCGGTAGTGCGCGTCGGCCAGCACCTCTCGAGGAACGGAACACTCGGCTCGGGTGAAGGCCCCCAGGATCCGATCAGGGTCGGGGAGGACGAACACACCGCCGGCGTCGAGGAGCACGGCCACAGGAGCGTCGCTTCCGGGGAGCATACTCAGAACCTACCGAGACGCGGCCCTCCTGCCGGATTGGCCAGGTCCGTGAAGCCATCCACCAACTCGCGCTGGCACCGGCATGATCTGCGCTTGTTCTGAGGAGTTTGCTCCGCGTGATCTCCGGAGCTTGTACGTCGTAGATCCGTTGTAGTCCTGAGACCGACGTTTCGCACCCGCCATCGAGTTGGTCCTGGCTCTGCGGCGCCGCTCCGTCCAGTACACCTGCTGCTTTCCACCGCGCAAGCCCGTCCCGCCCAGAGAGTGTGGTTGCTCCCAGCTGAGGGTCTCACTGGTTCGGGTCAGGTCCGGGCAGCGCTAGCGTGCACACGTGACTTCAACAGAGGACAGTCCCAGCGACCTGAGCATGAGCCTCGAGGAGGTCTACCTCGACCTCCACGCGCACCCGGAACTGTCCTTTGCCGAGGTCCGCACCGCCGGGATCGCGGCACGGTGGTTGCGCGAGCACGGGTACGACGTCATCGGGGGCGTCGGGGGGACCGGAGTCGTCGGCATCCTCGCGCGCTCCCACGGGCCCGTGGTGCTGCTGCGGGCCGACATGGACGCGCTTCCTGTTCAGGAGGCCACGGGGTTGGCCTACGCGAGCTCCGCGCGAGGTGTCGATCCCGACGGCCACGACGTACCGGTGATGCATGCGTGCGGGCACGACATGCACGTCACGTGCCTGCTGGGCGCAGCGGCCGAGCTGTCCGCAGACCCGGACTGGTCGGGAACGCTGGTAGTCCTCTTCCAGCCTGCCGAGGAGCTTGTCCAGGGCGCCGAGGCCATGGTCGCCGACGGGCTGTTCGACACGGTCCCGCGCCCAGATGTCGTGCTGGGCCAGCACGTCGCACCGCTTCCCGCAGGCACGCTGGGCCTGCGAACCGGGCCTGCTTTCGCGGCAACCGACAGCCTGCGGGTGACCATGACCGGTGCCGGTGGGCACGGCTCACGACCCGAGGCGACTGTTGACCCTGTGGTGATGGCCGCCGCAACAGTGATGCGCCTCCAGGGTGTGGTCTCACGCGAGGTGGCTGGCACCGACACCGCCGTGGTCACCGTGGGGGCGCTGCGGGCCGGGTCGAAGTCCAACATCATCCCTGACCACGCCGAGCTGTTGCTCAACGTGCGCTCCTACGAGCCTCGGGTGCGCGCCACGGTCCTGGCTGCGATCACGCGGATCGTGGAGGCGGAGGCCGCGGCTTCAGGGACGCTGGTGGCCCCCCGGATCGAGACGATCGAGAGCGCACCGGCCGTCGTGAACGACCCGCAGGCGGTCGCACGGACCTGGCCGGCGCTGGAGACCGTCGTCGGCGAGGGACACGTCGTCGACCCCGGGCCAGTGACCGGAAGCGAAGACGTTGGAGTCCTCGCCACTGCCGGCCAAGCACCCTGCGTGTTCTGGTTGCTGGGCGGCGCCGACCCCCTTGCCTTCGCAGGTGCGCACGACCTCGAGGGCATCCGCGCGGCGATGGCAGCACTACCCTCCAACCACTCGCCGGCCTACGCCCCGGTCATCCACCCGACCATTCACATCGGCGTCTCCAGCCTGGTCGCCGCAGCCCGGGCTTGGCTCGGACACACGGTCTGACCCAAGAGCCGACTGATGCATCTGAACCGCGATGCTGATTCGCACACGCGCACCAAAGCGGGCGACGCCCAAAGGTGCGTCTCACTGCCGCCTCTGCTCACATGGCTCTCTTGACCGCGGTCGCGGGTTGTCGCCGTCACGGACCTGGTTCGCCGAACCCCGATGCGTGCGTGGCCGTCTCAGCCACATGCGCGTGGGTGGAGTCCTCATCATCGCCCTGGTCGTGTCGCTTCTCGCCGGCTGTGGCACCCAGGACCCTGGGACGACCCAGGACCAGTCGGGAGTCGCCGGCCGAGTCCACCTGGGGCCCCAGTGCCCCGTCGAGACCGAGGGTGACCCATGCGAGGACAAGCCGGCGGCGGGCTCGAAGGTCACCGTTGCCAAGCAGCTCCCCGGGAACTCGGATGCCGGCGGGGAGGTGGTTGCGCGCACCACGACCGATGCGGACGGCGACTACCGGGTTGCCGTGGCACCGGGAATGTACGTCGTCACAGCCCAGGCCGGGATGTCGTGCGAACTGATCAACATCCGAGTCACCACCAGCGCCTACTCGAAGATCGACATTCCCTGCGACACGGGGATTCGCTGACCTCGGGTGGGAGTCAGCCGGGCGCGGACTCATGCCAACCGCACCCTGCCCGACGAGCCCACAGTCCATGGCCGCGGAGCCGACGATCCGTTGGTGGGGACCGCGCAAGTACGTGCGTCATAACCGCGTTGAGGTCTTTGTTGCCCTGCTTGATCATCGCCGAGGAGTGACGACCGGCCCGCTCGATAGACCAAGGCGCCGATTGCGTACCGGCCGCCTGTGGCTTCACATTCGCGTCACCGCTACCGCCGGCGCTGAGTATCGTCGGCGACGCCAATTCTGAGCCTCGACCCGCGCGATGTAGAACTCACCTCGAACGCCGTCCCGAATGGCCATGTGGACCCTATCCTGACGCCGGAGTACGTCGAGGCCCGAGACAATCGATGCTCGGGCCTACGTATGCGTGAGAGGACCCTTCGTGTTTCACCGCCCCGCACCGCGCACACCCCTGATGGTCGTGCTCGGGCTGGTCATCACCCTGGGCGTCGGGGCCACGCCG
>Ga0302263_10000712_pt1 | contig 12864 bp, 11 predicted proteins | sample II_Fen_N1_4_FD_194564 | JGI IMG/M metagenome (GOLD analysis project Ga0302263, IMG submission 194564) | Peat permafrost microbial communities from Stordalen Mire near Abisko, Sweden - II_Fen_N1_4 | ecosystem: Environmental > Terrestrial > Soil > Wetlands > Permafrost | place: Sweden: Abisko... | reverse complement strand
GGCCCGCTGCAGGGCCTGTCCAACGTGCGGGTCGACGTGATGACCGCTCTGGTCAGTTTCGACCGGGTCTTCGAGGTGCTCGACCTGCCGTCCCTGATCCAGGAACGTCCCGACGCCGTTGCACTGCCGGCCACGGCCTCGACGCTGGAGTTCGAGCACGTGTCCTTCGCCTACCCGCGGGCCGAGGACGTGTCGCTCGCGTCGCTCGAGAACATCGCGCGCACCGAGTCCCTCGATGGCGGCGAGGTGCTCCACGACCTGTCGTTCCGGGCCGGGTCCGGACAGATGGTGGCCCTGGTCGGCCCGTCCGGCGCCGGCAAGACCACCGTGACCCACCTGGTCGCACGGCTCTACGACGCGACCTCGGGCATCGTCCGGGTCGGCGGCGAGGACGTCCGCGACGTGACCCTCCAGTCCCTGGAGGACGCCGTGGGCTACGTGACGCAGGACGCCCACATGTTCCACGACACCATCCGTGCGAACCTCCTCTACGCTCGGCCCGAGGCTGACGACGAGCAGATCTGGACGGCGCTCGAGGCGGGCCAGATAGCCCCTCTCATCCGCTCGCTGCCCGACGGTCTCGACACCGTCGTCGGCGACCGCGGCTACCGGCTGTCCGGTGGTGAGAGACAACGGCTCGCGATCGCGCGGCTGCTGCTCAAGGCCCCCCCAGTCGTGGTCCTGGACGAGGCGACGGCCCACCTCGACAGCGAGTCCGAGGTCGCGGTGCAGCGGGCGCTCGACGCGGCTCTCGCGGGCCGCACCTCCTTGGTGATCGCCCACCGGCTCTCCACGGTCCGCGACGCCGACCTGATCCTCGTGGTCGAGCGGGGCCGCATCGTGCAGCGCGGGACCCATGCCACCCTGCTCGCCCAGGGCGGCCTCTACGCCGACCTCTACCGCACCCAGTTCCTGCCCGACGTCGCCACGCTGCACCCGGCGGTCGGCTCACAGTAGGTTCGGCACCATGGATCTCGGACTCGCCGAGCGCGTGTTCCTGGTGACCGGAGGGGCCCGAGGGCTCGGCCGGGCCACGGCCGACGTCCTCGTCGCCGAGGGCGCCCGCGTCGTGCTCTCCGGACGCACCGAGGAGTCGCTCGCCGCGGCGGCCGACGCGCTCGGTGACCACGCGTCGTACGTCGTCGCGGACAATGCCGACCCCGAGGCGCCGGCCAGGCTGATCGACGCGGCGCAGCGTCGGTGGGGACGGGTAGACGGCGCGCTGGTGAGCGTCGGCGGGCCACCGACAGGGCCGGTGACGGCGATCACCGACGACCAGTGGACGACGTCGTTCGCGGCGGTGTTCCTCGGAGCCGTCCGGGTAGCCCGTGAGGTGTCGGCCGTGCTCGGTGAGGGTGGGTCGCTGGCGCTCGTGCTGTCCTCCAGCGTGCGGTCGCCGCTGACCGACATGGCCGTGTCCAACGGGCTGCGCCCAGGCCTGGCGATGCTGACCAAGCAGCTCGCCGACGAGCTCGGTCCGCGCGGCGTTCGGGTGAACGGGCTGCTGCCCGGTCGCGTCGCCACCGAGCGGGTGGCCGAGCTGGATGCCTTGGCCGGCGATCCCGAGGCGGCCAAGGCTGCTTCGCTGCGGACGATCCCGCTGGGGCGCTACGGCGAGCCGTCAGAGTTCGGCCGTGCCGCGGCGTTCCTGCTCAGCCCGGCCGCGTCGTTCCTCACCGGGGTCATGCTCCCGGTCGACGGCGGGATGACCCGGGCGCTGTGACACGGCGCCTGCCGGCGGGAGGTTCGTCCGGGCCGGCTTCTTGGCCGGCTGCTGAGCGCGGCGCCGGTCTGCTCGACCCGTGGCCTCCTCCCACGCGAGGTACCCGAAACCGAAGAGCGCGAGCAGCCCGAAGAACCACCACTGCAGGGCATAGAAGAAGTGGGGACCGTTGCTGAGGTCCGGCAGCCCGGCAGCCTCGAGCGGGGTCGTCGGCGCAGGAGTCTCGGTCTTGAGGTCCACGAAGCCGCCGTACACCGGGATCCCGATCGCGGGCTGGATCCGTGCACTGGAGACGGCCCGGGCGGAGCCGTCCACCACCTGGGCGGAGCCGCCGTCGGCGTCCTGACGGACCGACCCGGTCACGGTGACGGTTCCCGACGGGGGAGCGGGCACCTGCGACGGGTCCGTGAGTCCCTGGTTGGTCGTGGCCACCCAGCCGCGGTCGACGAGGAGCGCGGTCCCGGACGGTGTCACCAGCGGTACGACGACGTCCACACCCGACTGCCCGTGGTCGTCCGTCTGGTAGCGGATGATGACGGTCTTGCCCACGTCGTAGGTGCCGGTCGCCGAGACGACGGCGTACTGCTGCGTCGAGTCGGGGTTGCGCCCCTCGCGCAGCACCTGCCCGACGGGCACCGGTGGTGCGTCCTCGTTGGCGCGGATGATGGCGTTGTTCGTCTTCTTGGACTCCAGCCGGTGCCACTGCCAGCGACCGAGCTGCAGACAGGCGTAGGCGAGCAGCAGGACGGCGGCCAGGAACAGGAGCCAGCGTCGGCTGACGAGGAACCGGACACTCCGCACCGTTCGAGGCTATCCGGCCGAGGGTGAGCGTCCTGGGGGTGGCCGTGCCTAGGATGGGACGGGTGAGCATGCAGCGACCCCTGGCCGACGCGTACGGCCGCGTGGCGACCGACCTCCGGGTGTCGCTGACCGATCGGTGCAACCTGCGCTGTTCCTACTGCATGCCGGCCGAGGGCCTGGACTGGCTGCCGCACGCCGAGGTGCTCACCGACGACGAGGTCGTGCGGCTGATCTCCATCGCCGTCGAAAGCCTGGGCGTCCGCGAGGTCAGGTTCACCGGCGGTGAGCCCCTCGTACGTCGTGGCCTGGTCGACCTCGTCACGCGCACCCGCGCACTCGGCGACGACCTCCAGCTGTCGATCACCACCAACGGCCTCGGGCTCGAGCGCAACGCGCGAGCCCTGGCGGCCGCGGGGCTCGACCGGGTCAACATCAGCCTCGACACCATCGACCCGCAGCGTTTCCACACGATCACCCGCCGCGACCGGCTCGACGATGTGCTCCGCGGCGCCAAAGCGGCCCACGACGCCGGCCTGAGGCCGGTCAAGATCAACGCCGTCCTGCTCCGTGGGGTCAACGACGACGACGCCTGCGATCTGCTCGCCTGGGCCGTCGACCACGACTACGAGCTGCGCTTCATCGAGCAGATGCCCCTCGACGCGCAGCACGACTGGCACCGCGAGCAGATGGTCACCGCCGACGAGATCTTCGACAAGCTGGCCCACCAGTTCACGCTGTCCCCGGCCCGTGAGCCGCGCGGCAGCGCCCCGGCCGAGCTGTTCCTGGTCGACGGCGGCCCGGCGACCGTGGGCGTGATCGCCTCGGTGACCCGCCCGTTCTGCGGCGACTGCGACCGGGTCCGGCTGACGGCCGACGGTCAGGTCCGTAACTGCCTCTTCGCGCGCGAGGAGTCCGACCTACGCGCGGCGCTGCGCGGGGGCGCGTCCGACGACGAGCTGGCCGACCGGTGGGTGACCGCGATGGCCGGCAAGCTCCCGGGCCACGGCATCAACGACCCCAGCTTCCTCCAGCCCGACCGCCCCATGTCGGCCATCGGAGGCTGAGCGCTGCTCCAGGTGGAGCGAAGGGTGGGGATGCGAACCGTCTCGAGATCCAGTCGCGTTCCCGGACCCGTGAGAGCGCGGTCATGGGCCCGCCGCGGGCTTCGCAGGGCGTGAAAATGACAACGAGTGCCAGACAGCCACGGGGGAAGCTTTCCGGCACTCGTTGGTGAACACCGGCTCGGGGAACCCGGCGGACACGAGCGCGATTGTTGCACGATCAACCGAGCCGATCCAAGCCGGAAAGCCGGATTTCATTCGGAATCAGTACGTCCTGGCAGCTCACGATCCTGCGATGGGCCGTCCATGAGCTCGAAACCATCAGATTTCGTTCCGGTGGCGTTCGCCATCACCACGGCGACGTACGGCAGGACCACCGCTCCGACCACGAAGATCCACGGCAGCCAGCCGGGACCGAGGTGGGTGATCGCGAGCAGCGCCACCATCAGGAAGCACAGCGTGCGGACCCCCATGGCGATCAGGTAGCGCCGCTGGCGGTGGTTGATATCCGCTCCGACGCTCGACTGAGCCGTCGTGATCCGGATCGGGGCGTCGGCCGCCCGCTTCCTTGCCATCGTTCCATCCTAGGTCGGACACCGGGGTGGAGCTCCGCCCGATCGGTGTTCGGAGCCGAGGCCCGGACGGATGGGGACGGCGGGCGTGCTCGCTAGCATCGACTCACCGTCCCCTTGCGTCCTCGAGCCCCTACGGAGGCACCCATGTCCAACCGCACCTACCGCGTCACCGAGCTCGTCGGCACCTCGCCCGACGGGATCGACGAGGCCATCCGCAACGCCGTACGCCGTGCCAGCTCCACCTTGCGTCATGTCGACTGGTTCGAGGTGACGCAGGTGCGTGGCCAGGTCAAGGACGGCGACGTCGAGCACTTCCAGGTGGGGCTCAAGGTCGGGTTCCGCCTCGAGGACGAGTGACCGGCGGTTCGGCCGTAGGTATCAGTGAGCCGTGCGGGCGGCTCCTCGACGTATGCGCACCCGCAGCAGCGACCGGCGTCGGAAGCCGGGCCACCACGAACCCTTCGTGGGACGTCGTAGCGCGCTCAGCTCGCTGGGCTACGACCTCCGCTTCGCTGCGGGCGTCCTCACCGACACCGTCCGCCTGCGCTGACCGGCGGCGCCCCTCGTACGCCACGTGTTTGTGACTACCGGCGGGTAGTCACTAGCGTCGTCGCCGTGAGCGACTCCGAGCAGACCCCCGCGCCAGACGTCGCCCCACGGTCCGTCCTGGTCACCGGAGGCAACCGCGGCATCGGTCGCGCCATCGCCGAGGCCTTCCTCGAGCTCGGTGACCAGGTCGCCGTCACCTCACGGTCCGGTGGCGGCCCGGAGGGAGCGCTCGACCTGCGGTGCGACGTCACGGACGCCGCCGCCGTCGAGGCGGCGTTCGTGGCGGCCGAAGCGGCGCACGGTCCCGTCGAGGTGCTCGTGGCCAACGCGGGAATCACGGCCGACACCCTGCTGCTCCGGATGTCCGAGGACGACTGGTCGTCGGTGATCGACACCAACCTGACCGGCACCTTCCGCCTCACCAAGCGCGCCGCCAAGGGCATGCTGCGGCTGCGCCGGGGCCGGATCATCCTGATCTCCTCGGTGGTCGGTCTGCTCGGCTCCGCCGGTCAGGTCAACTACGCCGCCTCCAAGGCCGGCCTGGTCGGCATGGCGCGGTCGCTGGCTCGGGAGCTGGGTTCTCGTTCGATCACCACGAACGTCGTCGCGCCCGGCTTCGTGGAGACCGACATGACCGCGGTCCTCACCGAGGAGCAACGCGCCGCGATCAAGACGCAGGTGCCGCTGCAGCGCTACGCGTCGCCCGAGGAGGTCGCGTCGGCGGTCGTCTGGCTGGCCTCGCCCGGCGCGGCGTACGTCACCGGCGCGGTGATCCCGGTCGACGGCGGCCTCGGCATGGGGCACTGACCAACGCAGGACCAACCACGGTGGTCGCGCAGCGTCGCGCCCATCCGGACAAGGAGAGACATGGGCATCCTGGACGGCAAGCGGATCCTGGTCGCGGGAGTGACCATGGACTCCTCGATCGGCTTCTCGGTGGCGAAGGTCGCCCAGGAGCAGGGGGCCACGGTCCTGATCTCCAACTTCGGTCGGGCGCTCGGGATCACCCGGCGGATCGCCAAGCGGCTGCCGAGCGAGCCGCCGGTGCTCGAGCTGGACGTCACCGACGAGTCCCACCTCGCGGGGCTCGCCGACGCCGTCCGTGAGCACGTCGACGGGCTCGACGGCGTGGTGCACTCGATCGCGTTCGGCAACCCCGAGACGCTGCTCGGCGGGAAGTTCCTGCAGGGGCCCTGGCCCGACGTCGCGCAGGCGATCCAGGTGTCGGCGTACTCCCTGAAGGCGCTGGCGATGGCCTGTCACCCGCTGATGGGACGCGGGGGCTCGATCGTCGGGATGACCTTCGACGCCACGGTCGCGTGGCCGGCGTACGACTGGATGGGCGTCGCGAAGGCCGGACTGGAGTCCACGTCCCGCTATCTCGCGCGCGACCTGGGGCCTGAGGGCATCCGGTGCAACCTGGTCAGTGCGGGGCCGCTCAAGAGCCTGGCTGCCAAGGCGATCCCCGGCTTCGAGCAGCTCGAGTCGCTGTGGAGCGACCGTGCTCCGCTCGGCTGGGACGAGAAGGACCAGGACCCGACGGCGCGCGCCGTCTGTGCGCTGCTGTCCGACTTCTTCCCGGCGACCACGGGCGAGATCGTGCACGTCGACGGCGGCTTCCACGCCATGGGGGCCTGACGGACCGGCTTCGTTAGGGTTCCCCGGTGACGTCGCTCATCGAGCTGCGGGTCCTGGAGGGCCCGAACCTCTACTTCCCCCGCGCGGCCATCAAGCTCACCCTCGACATCTCGCCACTGGCGTCCGCGCCGACGGCGACTGTCGAGCGACTGGCCCGCCGGATCGGGCTGCCCGCCGCGCGGCCGGGCGAGCCCGACACAGGGTTCCGGCAACGCTTCGCACTGCGGGCGGTCGCTCGCCTGGTGCGCGCCATCGCCCACGAGTCAGGAGCGGTCCGCCTCGCCGTGCGGGTCCGGCCCACCTCCGACCCGCACGTCGTCGTGGTGGCCTACCCGTGGCGGCACCGCGACCGCGCGGAGGAGATGGGCCGTGCCGTGGCCGCGGTCCTCGACGCCGTGCCCGGCGCGGACGTCGAGGAGGCTGTCGGGCGGGCCGCCGAGCGGGTCGCGGCATCCCCCGAGGGGCCGGTGCCGCACACGATCACGCCCGCGATCCCGGTGGTCGCGGTCACCGGCACCAACGGCAAGACCACGACCAGCCGGATGATCGCCCACATCGCCCGCACCGCCGGCCAGGTGGTGGGCTGGTCAAACACCGACGGGATCTACCTCGACGGGGAGCTCGTGGAGGCCGGCGACTACTCCGGGCCGAGCGGGGCCGGCACCGTGCTGGGTCTGCCGGGCGTCGAGTTCGCCGTCACCGAGACCGCGCGGGGCGGGATCCTGCTCAAGGGGATCGGACTGACCCGCAACGACGTGTCGGTGGTGACCAACGTGAGCGCCGACCATCTCGGGCTGCAAGGCATCGACACCCTCGACCAGCTCGCCGAGGTGAAGGCCGTCGTCCCTCGGATCACCCGGCGCCGCGGATGGGCGGTGCTCAACGGCGACGATCCCCGTGTCTTCGCCATGCGGAGCGTGATCCGGGCGCATCCGTGGGTCTTCTCCCGCGACCCGAACTCACCGGCGATCCGGGAGACGCTCGACGAGCACGGTCGCGCCACGACCGTCATCGACGGCTGGGTCTCGGTGCTACGGCCCGGCGCCGATCCCGACCCCCTCGTCGAGCTGGTCGAGGTGCCGATGACCCTCGCCGGCCTGTCCCGGTTCAACGTCGAGAACACCCTGGCGGCAGCCTCGGCGGCGCTCGCGGCCGGGATCCCTCGCGAGACCGTGGTCGAGGGACTGCGTACCTTCCGGCCCGACGCCGAGCACAACCCCGGCCGGATGAACCTGTTCACGGTCCCGGTGGCCGGGGGACAGGCCACCGTCGTGATCGACCTGGCTCACAACGAGGCGGGGCTCGAAGCGCTGCTGGAGATCATGGCCGGCGTACGCCCGCCCGGGGCGCGGCTGCTCCTCGGTCTCGGCGCCGTCGGCGACCGGACCGACGAGCTGCTCGGCCGGCTCGGCGAGATCGGGGCGATGGGCGCCGATGTCGTGGCCATCGCCCACAAGGAGCGTTACCTGCGCGGGCGCAGCCGCGACGAGCTCGACGGGCTGCTGCGCGACGGCGCCGAGCGGGTCGGGGTCACCGACGTCACGTCGTACGACACCGAGGTGGCGTGCCTGGCCGGTCTGGTCCTCGAGGCCCGGCCCGGAGACGTGGTCGGGCTGATGTGCCACGCCCAGCGTGAGGCGGTGTACGCCTGGATCGGGGAGCACGGCGGCACGCCGGACACGCCCGAGGTGCTCGGGACCAAGGTGCGCGCAGCCACCGTCTGACGCGTCCTCAGCACACCACCGACGGCTCCAGCAGTCGCTACTGCTGTCGGAGCGCGACCGACACGGCGTCGTCTCGCAGCGTCGGGACGTGTGTGGGGCTACTGAGGAGCGCCCGCTGCCTCGGGTGCCGGCGTGTAGTCCGGGTCCGCGGAAGGGGCATCGGGGTTCTCGCCGGAGCCGGCCTGCGCGAAGGTCGACCAGTTCTCCAGCTCACTCATCACCGCGCCGTGCTTGTCGACGCAGAAGACCACGAGATCGCCGGCGTTGGCCCGGGCCAACGCGTGACGGACGGCCTTGATCTCGTCGAGGATGATCTCGACCTGCTTGCAACGCGAGCCGTCGGCGATGGCCTGCCGCACGCCCTCCGCGACCAGCCCCGCCGTCTCGCCGCGACCGCGGCGGCGCAGGTTGTCGTCCTCGCGGACGATCACGACGTCGAAGTGCTGAGCAGCGACCTCGCCGAGCTCGCGCATGTCCTGGTCGCGTCGGTCACCGGCGGTGGCGATGACGCCGATCCGCGACGGCTTGCCGAGCTCGGAGGTGGTGGTGAGGGTGTCGCCGACCCGGTCCACGAAGTCGCCCAGGGCTCGCATGCCGGGGGCGTTGTGGCAGTAGTCGACGATCACGTTGACGCCGTTCACGTCGACCTCGTTGAGGCGCCCGGGGGAGAGGTAGTAGTTCGTGGAGAAGGTGCGTAGGCCCTGGCGGATGTCGTGGAGCGGAGCACCGGCGGCGAAGGCCGCGGCGGCGGCGGCCAAGGAGTTCTGCACGTTCATCCTGGCCCGGCCCTTGAACGTTGCCGGGAGCAGGTGGGTCCAGGCCAGCTGCATCTCGCGGCGGCCGTGCTTGACGACGATCATCTCGCCGCGGTCGGACGGGTTGAGCACCAGGGCCTTGCCACCGCGGCGGCAGTGGGCCTCGATCAGCTCGCGCGCATCGGAGCCGGGCTCCTCCATGGAGAACCACACGACCTGGCCCGAGCAGCGGCGGCGCATCTCGCGGACCAGCGGGTCGTCGGCGTTGAGCACTGCGTGACCGTCGCGCGGCACGGCCTCGACGACCACCGCCTTCACGTCCGCGAGCTGCTCGACGGTGTCGATGCCGCGCAGACCGAGGTGGTCGGGCTGCACGTTGAGGACGACGGCGACGTCGTTGCGCTCGTAGCCGAGGCCCTCACGCAGGATGCCGCCGCGGGCGACCTCGAAGACGGCGAAGTCCACGCGAGGGTTCTGGAGCACCATCCGGGCACTGCGCGGGCCGGAGGCGTCGGCGCGGATCAGCAGCCGCTCGTCGATGACCACGCCGTCGGTCGAGGTCATACCGACCTTGCGACCCATCCCCTTGAAGATGTGGCTGATCATGCGCGAAGTCGTGGTCTTCCCGTTGGTGCCCGTGACCGCGACGATCGGGATGCGCGAGGCGGCACCGGGTGGGAACAGCATGTCGACGACCGGCTTCGAGATGAACTGCGGCTCACCGATCGTCGGGTGCGTGTGCATCCGGAAGCCGGGTGCGGCGTTCACCTCGCAGATCGCCCCGCCGGTGTCGCGCACGGGCTCGGTGATGTCGGGGCAGATGAAGTCGATGCCCGCGATGTCGAGCCCGATCATCCGGGCCGCCTCCTCGGCGATCTCGACGTTCTCCGGGTGAGCCTCGAAGGTGCGGTCGATCGAGATGCCGCCGGTCGACATGTTGCCGGTCAGGGCCAGCTTGACCATCTCGCCCTCGGCCGGCACGGAGTCGAGCGTGTGCCCCAGCCCCGCCAGCACCTCCAGGGCGGCGTCGTCGACCTTGATCCGGGTGAGCACCTTCTCGTGGCCGACACCGCGACGCGGGTCGGCGTTGGTCAGGTCGACGAGCTCACCGACGGTGGACCGTCCGTCGCCGGTGACCGAGGCCGGCACGCGCTCGGCGATGGCGGCCATCCGGCCGTCGATGATCAGGCAGCGGTAGTCCTTGCCGGTGACGAACGACTCCACGATGCACACGCCCCGGCGCGACTGCTCCTCCGCGATCGGGAAGGCCTCGCTGACGTCGTCGTCGTTCTTCAGGTCGAGGCAGACACCCCGTCCGTGGTTGCCGTCGAGCGGCTTGACGACGACGGGGAAGCCGATCCGCCGTGCGGCCGCCACTGCCTGGTCCGCCGAACGTACCGACTCCTGCTTCGGCACCGGGAGGCCGGCGGCCCCGAGCAGCTTGGTCGTGAGGTCCTTGTCGGAGGCGATGTCGACCGCGATCGAGCTGGTCTCCGAGGTCATGGTGGCGCGGATCCGCTTGGCGTGGACGCCCTGGCCGAGCTGCACGAGGGAGTACTGGTTGAGCCGGATCCAGGGGATGTCGCGGCTGACGGCCTCGTCGAGGATGGCCTGGGTCGAGGGACCGAACGCCGTCCGCTCGGCGCGGAGGATGAACGACTCGAGCTCGGCGTCCCAGTCGAACTCCGGGTCGGCCTGGACGAGGTGGTTGACCAGCCGGGCTGCGAGCCGGCCCGCCGCGAGCCCGACGTTCTCGTCGATGTAGCCGTAGATCACGTTGTAGTGCCCGGGCTCGCCCTTCACGCCGCGCGTCTTGCCGCGGCGGATGTCGTGGCCGACGACCTGCTGCAGCGCGAGCGCCGTGTGCTCGGTGACGTGCCCGAGCCAGGTGCCCTCGTGCAGGCGCTCCACGAAGCCGCCCTTGCGGCCCCGCGAGCAGGAATGGTGGGACAGACCCGGGAGCGCGTCGAGGAGGTGCTCGGTGAAGCCCGGGAGCTTGTCGGTGGGGTACTGCTCGAGGCCGCCGAGGTCGACCACCAGGTGGATCGCCTTGTCGTAGGACCAGATGTTGGGGCCGCGGTAGACGCGGGTCTCCATGATCGTGAGGTCCGGGGTGGGGCGCTCGGTCACCGGGATGCTCCGTCCTGCTCGGCGGCGTCGCCGGCTGGTCGTGGGTCGGTGGGGACAGTCTTGCGGGACGGGCGCTTGCGGGCCAGACGTCGCCGAAGAGTCGCCGGGGACCGGTCGCCGGCTGCGATGTCACGCGCCATCTGCTGGAGGTCGGCCTGGGCCTCGGCCAGCTCCGCGGCGTCCTCCTCCGAGACCCGCACGGCCTGCGGCCGGAGCGCCCGCGTGGTCAGGTCGTACGCCGCTCCCTCGGGGAGGACGTGGAGGATGATCCCGCTCGCCAGGAGGGGGGTGGACCGCTTCGCCTCGTAGGCGTTCGTGACCAGCCGTTGCGGGTCGAGGATCGTGACCGCCCCGCGGCCGCTGACCCGCAGTACCTCGTGGCCGTCCTCCACCGTGACCGTGGCGCAGGTGTCCTCGTCGACGCCGATCCCGAGCAGCTGAGGTGACTGCGCCACGATCATCAGCAGCCGGCCGTAGCGGTTGCGCTGGTCGAAGTGCTGGTCGACCACCGTGGTGCGCAGCAGGCCCAGGCCAGCCGCGACCTGGGTCATCCGCTGCTTGGGGGTCGCCCCGCCGACGCCGAACGCCACCATGTGCGACGACTGGATGCTGGCGCCGGCCGAGGTGCCGGCCACGACGGCGCCGCGCTCGTGGGCGCGCACCACGGCGTCACCGAGCGGCGTGCCGCACACGGTCGACGAGAGCTTCAGCTGGTTGCCCCCGGTCATGAAGACGCCGGTCGCGTCGTCGACCAGAGCGACCAGGTCGGGGTCGTGCGCGTCGTCGCGACTGCCCGGGCGCACCGCCGCGACCGTGCCGGCGCCGAGCCGCCGGAACAACGCGTCGTACACCTCTACGACCTCGTCGCCGAGGCTCGACGCGGTGGGGATCACCGCGATCCGTGCGTCGACCCCGCCGCTGGCGGCCACGAAGTCCTTGAGGATGGTGCGTTTGCGGAGCTTGTCCTCGGCGCCGCCGATGATCATCAGCGGCCCGCCCGGGAGCGGGGTGGGCGCCTCGACGCCCGTCGACCTGGGTTCCTCGTCGGCGAACTCGGGCATGACAGGGAAGGCTAGCCGGTGCCAGAGTTCCCCTGTGACCGGGCAGTCCAGGCATCTCGTCGTGATGCGCCATGCCAGGGCGGAGCCGGGCGGCGAGACCGACCACGAGCGCGAGCTCGCCTCACGTGGCTGGAACGACGCTCTCGAGGCCGGTCGCTGGCTGGCAGACCGCGGTTTCGTCCCGGACGCCGCCCTGGTGTCCTCGGCGCGGCGCACGGCGTCGACCTGGGTGGCCCTCGCCGAGGGCGGTTCCTTCGAGGTCGAGGCGACGTACTCCGACAGCCTCTACTCCGCCGGGCCCGAGACTGCGCTCGACCTGGTCCGCGAGACCGACGGCGAGGTGTCTGCGCTCGTCGTGGTCGGGCACAACCCGACGATGGCCTACCTCGCTCAGCTCCTCGACGACGCGACCGGGGACGAGGAGGCCGCACGGCTGATGGCGACAGGTTTCCCGGCCGGGGCGGTCGCCCATTTCGAGGTGACGGGGGCGTGGACCGAGCTCGACCTGGCGTCCGCCCGCCTGGTCGCCTTCCACGTCGGTCGCGGCTGACCGTCAGACCGGGGGTGCGGGGGTGACGACGCCGTGCTCGAGGTCGAGCGCCTCGATCTCCTCGCGACTGATGCCGAGCAGGTACATGATCGCGTCGAGGTAGGGGACGTTCACCGTCGTGTCGGCGGCCTCCTGCACCAGGGCCTTGGCGTTGTAGGCGATGCCCAGCCCGGCGATCTCGAGCATGTCGAGGTCGTTGGCGCCGTCACCGATCGCGACCACCGACTCCAGGGGTACGCCGACCTGCTCGGCGAAGTAGCGGGCCGCCGCAGCCTTTCCGGCCCGGTCGACGACGTC
>Ga0302263_10000710_pt1 | contig 12867 bp, 9 predicted proteins | sample II_Fen_N1_4_FD_194564 | JGI IMG/M metagenome (GOLD analysis project Ga0302263, IMG submission 194564) | Peat permafrost microbial communities from Stordalen Mire near Abisko, Sweden - II_Fen_N1_4 | ecosystem: Environmental > Terrestrial > Soil > Wetlands > Permafrost | place: Sweden: Abisko... | reverse complement strand
GGTTCGGCCGCCGTCCTTGGAGATCGACTTGCTGATGATGCGGCTGCGCGTGTTCGGGGCGAGATGGATCGCCTTCGCGCCGGTGTCCTGATGCTGGCCCTTGCCCGCCACCGCAACCGAGATGACCTCGGCCGTGGCGCCCTCGCCGCGCAGGTAGATGCTCGGGTACTTCATGGTGAGCTTCGAGCCGGTGTTCGCGTCGATCCACTCGACCGTGGAGTGGGCGTGGGCGTGGGCCCGCTTGGTCACGAGGTTGTAAACGTCGTTCGACCAGTTCTGGATCGTCGTGTAGCGGACCTTCGAGTGCGGCAGCGCAATGACCTCGACCACGGCGGCGTGGAGCGCGTCGGTGGTGTAGATGGGTGCCGTGCAGCCCTCGATGTAGTGAACCTTGGCGCCCTCGTCGACGATGATCAGGGTCCGCTCGAACTGGCCCGTGTTCTCGGCATTGATGCGGAAGTACGCCTGCAGCGGCAGCGGGACTTCGACGCCCTTGGGCACATACACGAACGAGCCGCCGGACCAGACGGCGCTGTTGAGCGCCGCGAACTTGTTGTCTTCCGGGGGCACGACTGTCGCGAAGTACTTGCGGAAGAGGTCCGGATACTCCTTGAGCCCTTGATCGGTGCCCATGAAGACCACACCGATCTTGGACAACTCCTCGCGGACACTGTGGTAGACGACTTCGGAGTCGTACTGGGCGCCGACGCCGGCCAGGAACTTGCGCTCAGCCTCAGGAATACCCAGCCGCTCAAAGGTCTTCTTGATCTTGTCCGGCACGTCGTCCCACGACTTCTCTTCGCCCTGGGAAGGCTTGCGGTAGTAGACGATCTTGCTCATGTCGATCTGCATGAGATCGCCGCCCCATTGGGGCATGGGCCGTGACAGGTAGTGCTCGTAAGCGCGCAGGCGGAAGTCGAGCATCCACTGGGGCTCGTTCTTGAAGCGGCTGATCTCCTCGACGGTCCCCCGGGTCAAGCCGGCCGCGGTCTCCTCGAGGTATTCGACCTCATCGTGGAAACCGAACTTGTACTCACTGGAGACGATCTCGGGGCTGGTCGCCATCGCGCTCCTATCGGTGGCCGTGGGTTCGGAGCGACATGGGGCGCCGAATCTCGACCGCGGGTCGTGCTGAATTCCGACCCCTATTATCGGGATTAGCCATCGGCCCGTCAAACTGCCGATTCGAAGGCCCACGCCAAAGTCCGGACATCGGCCGAGATCGACCGCCGGCTCGTGGCCGGGGCGGTCCGGCAGTCCATCCTGGGATCGTCTGCGCGGTGGAACCGTGCTATTCTCCCGGCCCCGGGAGGCTCGCGCCTTCCGCCATCTCGAAACAGAGTCCGCCACCCGTTTCGACGCCCGTCTCGGGCCCGGCCCTCACCGCCGGCAACAGACAAACGGACTCCGAGGAGACCCTTGAGCCTCACCCCTCGAGCGGCAGGAATGGCAGCCCTTGCGGTGATCGTCGTCTTCGCCGGCATTGCCGTCGCGATCCTGCCCGCCGCGCCCGCCGACGCCCAGACCGGCCCCAACGCGACTTCCGCGAACGGCCCGCAGGTGGCAGCCGGCCCGTTCATGCACGACCTGCGGCTGACGCCATGGGCGGTGCCGACCCCCCTGCCGTCACTCGACCCTAACGCAGCGATCGCGGCGACGCCGAGTCCCACTCCGACAGCGACTCCGACGCCCACTCCAGCTCCGACCGCAAAGCCCAAGCCGAAGCCAATCCTGAAGCCGAGGCCGATCGTCTACGCGGACACAGTCGCCGGGGCTCGGGCATACGCCAGGGCTCGCGTCGGGAACCGTCAATTCAAGTGCCTCGACCCGCTCTGGCAGCGCGAATCCAAATGGAACCCGCGTGCCGGCAGGCTCACCGGCGCCTATGGGATACCGCAGGCCTTCCCCGGTTCGAAGATGAAGGCGTTCGGGCCGAACTGGGCCACCAGCCCGATCACCCAGGTGAAGTGGGGCATTTGGTATGTCGATAGCCGCTACGGCTCACCGTGCCAGGCGTGGTCCTTCTGGCAAAACAACGGCTGGTACTAGCCCGACCGGCCGCGAGGCAACTGCCTCTCCGTAATACGTTCTCGACATTCGAGGAATCATGCCCGTGGTCGATCCTCTCCGGGTGGGTAGACGGTTCGAGATTCCTGCGATTGTCTCCGATTGGCTGTGGGCTGCCTACCTTGCCGGCGCCGCGGCCCTGTTCGTCGTCTCCGCGGCGTTCGCGACTTCGTTGCAGGCGCCCGTCTTCGAGATCTTGTCGGTAGGTTCGGTGTTCGCCGTGGCGGCCGGCATCTACATGTACGACCCCGAACCCCGCTCTCCGTGGTGGCTCCTGGCCGCCGGACAGCTCTTCTTCACCCTGGGCGACTTGACCAGCGATGCGACGAGCCAGGCGCTTCGTACTGGGGAAATCCCGGGCCTGCCGGATCTCTTCTACCTGGTCGGATATCCGCTCATCGCGCTCGGCTTCGCCAGGCTGGTCAAGCGGAGATACCCGGGCCTCGGGTTCGGAATGCTGCTCGACGGCGGGATCCTCACGGTCAGCCTGGCGCTGGTGGCGTGGGTGACCTTTGCGGATCCGCTCTTCGCGCTGGCAAGTGTCGGCCCGCTGGGCCGTGCCGTCGAGGTTGCCTATCTGGTCGCAGACATCGCGCTGATCGGCGTCGTGGCGTGCCTCGTCCTCGACTCCGACGCGGGTACGCCGTCGACCAGGTTGTTTGCAGGCAGCGTCGTGGCGCTGCTCATCGCCGATGGGCTCTCGATGTCGGGACCGGGCTGGCTCAAGGTTCCGTTGAGCGACCTGGCCTATTTCTGCCAGTACGCCCTGTGGGCCGCGGCGGCGCTGCATCCGTCGATGGCGATCTCGGCGCGCCCGAGCGAGGCCAAAGATCACCGGATCACGCCGCGCCGGCTCACGGCACTGATGATGGCGGCGCTGGTCGCTCCCGCGGTGCTGCTGCTCCAGGGTATCGGCGGCAACATCGACTTCCCAGCAATCAGCCTCGGCAGCGTCGCCATTGTGGCGCTCGTCATCGCCACGATGGCGGATCTCATCGGCGAGCAGACGACGGCGATGCAGAAGCGCCTCACCCTGGAGGCCGCGCTCCGGGAGACATCCGAGACGCTGCGGGCGATCCTCGACTCGTCGCCGCTGCCGATTGTCGTCGTCGACCGCCAGCGCCGGGTCCTCTTCTGGAGCCGCGCGGCCGAGCACCTTTTCGGCTACACCGCGGACGAGACCCAGGGCAAGCGTCTGCCCATCCTCCAGGCCGAGCTCCAGGACTCGAACCGCACCCTGATGCCGCGGGTAATGGCCGGTGAGTCGATCGCAGTTCAGGAGCTTGCCTGTCAGACCAAGGACGGCAACGTCATCAAGGTCCGCGCCCACTTCGCCCCGATCAGGGACGATCCTGGGAAGGTCCGAGGCGCCATCTCGCTCATGGAAGACACCAGCGAAGTCGAGCTCCTCGAGGCCCAGTTGTTCGAGGCGCGCAAGCTCGAATCCGTAGGCCGGCTCGCGGGCGGCATCGCGCATGATTTCAACAACATCCTGACGGTCGTGATCGGCTACGCCGACCTGTCGCTCGACGAACCGGCCGGGACCGACATCGGCGAATACCTCGTCGGCATTCGCGAGGCGGCCGAGCGTGCCGCCGGCCTGACGCAGCAGCTCCTGGCTTTCAGCCGGCGCCAGATACTTCAGCCGCAGGTGCTCGACGCAAACGAGGTCGTGGGCGGCCTCCAGTCAATGCTGAGGCGTCTGATCGGCGAGCAGATCGAGCTCAGGATCGCCCCGGATCCGGCCGCCGGCTGCTTGAGAGCGGACCGGACCCAGCTGGAGCAGGTCATCCTCAACCTGGCCCTCAACAGCCGCGACGCAATGCCCGCGGGCGGGCAGCTCGTGATCGGCACTTCTCACCAGAAGTACGCCACCGGGAACCGATCGCGGCCGCGCGAGATCGGCCCCGGCGAGTACGCGGTCATCTCGGTCGCCGACACCGGCCTGGGCATGGACGCGCAGACGCGCGACCACATCTTCGAGCCGTTCTTCACGACCAAGAGCCAGGGGCGCGGAACCGGGCTCGGCCTGGCCACGACCTACGGCATCATCAAGCAGTCCGAGGGCTCGGTCCTGGTCGACTCCACACCCGGACGTGGAACCACGTTCCGGCTCTTCTTCCCGAGCGTGGAACGCGAATTGGCCGTCCGAGAGGAGACGCCGCTTCCGGTGGCCCGGCGAACAGGTCGAATTCTCCTCGTCGAGGACGAGCCGGTCCTGCGAGAGATCGCCGCCCGCGTGCTCGTTCGCGCAGGCTTCGACGTCACCACGGCGGCCGACCCGGGCGAGGCGATCATCGCCGCCGAGTCCGGTCCTGAGCCGTTCGATTTGCTCCTGACGGACGTCGTGATGCCCGGCATGCGCGGCCCGGAGCTGGCTCGCCGGCTCCGCAACTCGCGGCCAGATTTGAGAGTGCTGCTCGCTTCGGGCTATGCGGAGGAGATCGTCGACAGCGACCGTCATGAAGACCCGCTACTGGCGAAACCCTTCTCGCCCGAGACGCTGCTCGCCGCCGTCGACGCGGTGATGGGCCCCATCGACGAGCCGGCCACGCTGCCAGAGGGGGCAGCCGGGTCGCCCGAGGTCGAGCCGGGTTCCGGTGCTGCCACGGCGGTCGAGGCCGACACAGAGACGACCTCCGCCGGGGTCTAGGTCCGCCTCACCGGCCAAACGGGCCTCGGGCGGTCCGGGCCGGCCTGAGGCACAGGCGGTTGCCCAAATAGACCGTTGTCCCGGCCTGTGTCAGGCTGACGCCGCAAACATGATCCATCGAATGAGAGAGGTTTCGCGAATGGAGACGTGGCCGGGGAAGCCATTTCCGTTGGGCGCGACCGCTTCGGAAAAGGGCACCAACTTCGCGGTGGCCTCGGACATCGCCGACAGTGTGATCCTCTGCCTTTTCGATCCAGCCGGCCACGAAGAGCAGCTCCAGCTCCAGGAGCGCGACAGCGGGATCTGGCACGGTTTCGTGCCGGGGGTGAAGCCCGGGCAACGCTACGGCTACCGGGTCGTGGGGCCCTACGCGCCGGCCCAGGGCCTCCGATGCAATGCCAACAAGCTGCTGCTCGATCCGTATGCACGGGCGATCGACGGTCACGTAACCTGGGGCGACGAGGTCCTCGGCTATCCGCCGGGCAACCCCGACGGCTACAGCGAGTTGGACTCGGCGCCCTGCACACCACGCGGCGTCGTGCTCGCGGACGACTTCGACTGGGGCGGCGATCGACCGCCCGGCATCCCCTACTCCGACACGATCATCTATGAGACCCACGTCAAAGGCTTCACCCAGCGACATCCGGGCGTGCCCAAGGCTTTGCGAGGGACCTACGCGGGCCTGGCGGCGCCGGCCGCATTGAGCCACCTGCAGTCACTCGGGGTGACCGCCGTGGAGTTGCTGCCGGTCCACCACCACCTCGACTCCGCGCTCCTCCAATCCAGAGGGCTCAACGACTACTGGGGCTACAGCACGATTGGCTACTTCGCTCCACACGCCGGCTACTCCGCCGCGGTCCGGGCCGGCCGGCCGGGCGGACAGGTGGCCGAGTTCAAGTCGATGGTCAAGACCATCCACGCGGCCGGGATGGAGGTCATCCTCGACGTCGTCTTCAACCACACCGCCGAGGGCAATCAGCTCGGCCCGACGCTCTCGTTCCGCGGCCTGGACAATGGGGCTTACTACCGCCTCAAGGCCGACCAGCCGCGCTACTACCTCGACACGACGGGCACGGGCAACAGCCTCAATGTCGACTCCCCGGTCTGCCTTCGTATGGTCATGGACTCGCTCCGGTACTGGGTCGAGGAGATCCACGTCGACGGCTTCCGGTTCGATCTCGCGGTCGCACTCGCTCGCGAGCACGGCGCCTTCGACAGCGTCTCGGCATTCATGGATCTCGTATCGCAGGACCCGGTGATCTCGCGAGTCAAACTGATCGCAGAACCCTGGGATGTGGGGCAGCCGGACAGCTACGACCTGGGTCGCTTCCCGGACCTCTGGAGCGAGTGGAACGGCAAGTATCGGGACACCGTCCGCGACTTCTGGCGCGGTCTGGAAGGGACTCTTCCCGATCTGGCGACTCGACTGACCGGTTCATCGGATCTCTATGGCCCGTCCCGCCGCCGACCGAACGCCTCGATCAACCTCGTGACCTGCCACGACGGCTTCACTCTGCGCGACCTGGTCAGCTTCGAGTGGAAGCGCAATCAGGCGAACGGTGAGTCGAACACGGACGGCACGGACGACAACCGCTCCTGGAATTGCGGAGTCGAAGGCCCGACTGAGGACGCGGCGGTGATCGGGCTCCGCGCTCGGCAGTCGCGGGCGCTCCTGGCAACCCTGCTCCTGAGCCTGGGCGTGCCCATGCTCCTCGGCGGCGACGAGATCGGTCGGAGCCAGCAGGGCAACAACAACGCCTACTGCCAGGACAACGAGATTTCCTGGTTCGACTGGAAGGCAGCCGACGCCGACCTGCTGGCGTTCACAAGTCAGCTCGTCGCCCTGCGGCGCCGCCACCACGTCCTGAGGCGTCGCCGGTTCGTGACCGGGGCGATGCAGGGCGACATCCAGTGGTTCACTCCGGCCGGATCCGCCATGACCGACTCCGATTGGCGGGCAGGCTGGACGCACTGCGTCGTCGCGTACTTCGACGGCGTGCGCGACGCCGACCGCGACGAGAAAGGCCGGCCGCTCCTCGACGACGACCTCCTGCTGCTGATCAACGGCTGGTCGGAGCCCTTGGCATTCACCCTGCCCGACATCGGGTCGCCGCGAGCGTGGGGCTATGAGTTGGACACGTTCAGCGGGCGCTTCGGCGCAGCCGCAGGGAAGGGCGGCGCCTCCGGCGCGACGATCACCGTCGCTCCGCGGGCCATCGTGCTGCTGAGAGCGGCTCGGACGACGAAGTGATTTCGGATACCTGCCGGCGATTGACATACCAGGCAGGCAGAATCCCGGCATGACCTACTCGATCAGTCTCGACGTGGCGCGCCGCTTTCTGGCGATTCGCCATCTGCTCGCGCCCCCGCGGGCCCTGCCGCCAACGCCGGAGAGCGTCACCGCCGTAGTCGATCGAATCGGATCGCTGCAGTTCGACCCGCTCGGCGTTGCCGGCCGCAACCACGATCTGGTTCTGCAGGCTCGCATCGACGGCTACACGCGCGACCTGACGGACGAGCTGCTGTACGGCCGGCGCCTGCTCTTCGAGGCATACAACAAGGCCCTGAACCTTCTGCCGACTCGGGAGCTGCCGTACTACCGGATCGCATGGGATCAATCCGCCCACGGACGCGCCGGAGGCGTGATCGTCGAGCAGTCTGCGCTGACGGAAAAACTCCTGGCCGCTATTGCGGCGGATGGCCCCAAGTGCACCGCGGACTTCGAGCGGTCCGAGGCAATCGAGTGGTTCTGGGGGCCGACCACGGCCGTCCGAGCCGTCCTCGAGGCCCTCAGCGTCGCCGGCCGGCTCGGCCTGTCCCGACGAGACGGCAACCGCCGCTATTACGACCTCGTCGAGCGCCTCTTCCCGGCCGACCTTCTGGCCATCCGGGTTCCCGAGCGTGAGCAGCGGCTCCACAAGCTTCTTTCGCGCTATCGAGCCCACGGCCTGCTCGGCGCCTCGGGCAGCGGCGAATTGTGGGTCGGGATAGGACCGGCCGGGCTGCGAGGCGAGCTTCGGGCCGAGCTGGTCGACCGCGGCGACATCGTGCCGGCGAGCGTCGAGGGCGTGAAGGGTCATCGCTTCGTGGTTGCCGACGAATTACCGCTGCTGGCCCAGGCGGAACGGGAGATCGCGGCCGAAGCCGCGGGGGCGGAAGCACGCCCAGGCGACGGCGCCGCCGGTTGCACCTTCCTCGCCCCGCTCGATCCGGTGATGTGGGACCGAGACGCACTGATTTCCCTGTATGGGTTCGAGTACCGCTGGGAGGTCTATACGCCGGCAGCGAAGCGCCGCTGGGGCTACTACGTTCTTCCAATTCTCTTTGGCGATCGTCTGGTGGGGCGGATCGAGCCGCGCATCGACAGGGCCGGCAAGGTCGTACGCATCCTCGGGATCGGCTGGGAGACCGGCTTCGACCCGCTCGCGGAACCCGGCTTCGTGGCGGCTCTCTCCGATGCACTGGGCGCCTACCTCCGTTTCGGCGGCGCGAGCCAGATCGTTCCGCCCGACAAGCGCGACGACAGAGCGCTCTTCAAGGCGATCGCGGCCAATCTTCCGGTTCGCCACGAGAGCGGCGGCATTCACCAGGCGCCAATGCGGGCCGGCGCCACGAGGCGCGCCGCCACTGCAGGGCGCGCTGCGTCTTCCTGAACCCAAGAGCCCTTCGGTCCCATCTCCCGGATCCGGCCGCTCGCCTGGACGCCTACCCGTTCGGAGCATGAGAGTATTGGGGTCCAACTACTTTAGGAGTCCGGCCATGGCTGCTATTCGTCGCGCGACCGTGAAATGGAACGGCGACCTCAACACGGGTGACGGCGCCGTGAGTGCCATCACGAGTCGGGCCTTTACGTCGCTGCCCGTGACCTGGGCTTCGAGGACGGAGCACGCTGACGGAAGAACCAGCCCGGAAGAACTCCTGGCCGCCGCCCACGCGACCTGCTTCTCGATGGCGCTCTCAGGCGACCTGACGAAGGCCGGCACTCCGCCGGATCGCGTCGAAGTCACGTCCGAGGTCGCCTTCGATCGGGTCGACGGCAAATGGACGGTCGTATCGAGCAAGCTGACTGTTCGCGGCAAAGTGCGCGGCCTCGACAACGACGGGTTTCGCAAGATCGCGGAGCAGACCAAAGACGGCTGCCCGATCTCCCGGGCCATCGCCGGCAACGTCGCGATCAGCCTCGACGCCGCGCTCGAGTAGCGTTGCCGGCGGCTTCGGCCGCCGACCCGTGGCAGGTGTCGTCGCCGGCTGCTAATCTCGCTCTATGAGCGACAACGGCCAGCCGCCCAAGGCGGTGCGCATCGATAGCTGGGGATTCCAGACCGGCTCGACGACCGGTCGATCGAGGATTCCGCTTTTCGGCGTCTTTCTGATCGTCTTCGGCGTGCTGCTGGCCGCCGGGCAGGTCCTGAAGGTCGCCCAGCTGGGAGCTTCGGCGCTCTTCCTTGCCCTGGGCATCGTTCTCTTGATCCTCTGGCTGCGCGACCACAACGACGCGGCGCTCTACTTCGGGCTCCTTGTGACCGCCCTCGCGCTCTCGGACCTGCTGAGCGGCGCCGGCGTGATCAGTGGAAGCGGCTGGGGAGCGCTCTTCCTGGGCATCGGGGTGCTGGCAATCGCTCCGATGAGAGCCAGACAGGGCAGGGGTTGGGGCTGGCCGCTGGTTCTGGGCGGTCTCCTCTGCCTGTGGGGCGGCAGCGAAGTGGCAACGAGCTACATGAAGGTCGACGCCGACCGCCTCGTCGGGCCGGTTCTGCTCGTGCTCCTCGGGATCTGGATCGTGACCAGGAGCCGCGGTTCGCGCGGCTGACACGGCCCAAACGAGAGACTCAGCCGACCCGGCGCCGACCTAACTCTGCGCCCTCGAAGGGCACGACGATTTCGCACCCTTCGCCCGAGACGGCCACCGCGCATTCCTCGCCGTTGGGCGTCACCGCGCAGGGCTCGACCCGACCCGAGCCAGCCACGGGAACGGGCTGGAGTACCGGCTGGACTACAGGTACCACCGCCAGCCCGGCCTGCCATTCGTTCGACGCGATGAACGGGACGTGGACCTCGGCGGTCAGGTGCTGCTCGATAGAAGCGTCGAGCGTCCGAATGCGGCCCTCTTCGTCCACGACTCGCTCGAAGGCGTCCACGATCTCCGGGTCGAACTGCGTGCCTCGATGCGCCCTCAACTCCGCCCATGCCCGTTCGATCGGCAGCGCGGCCCGGTAGATGCGGTCGCTCGTCATCGCGCTGAAGGCGTCGGCCACGGCGATGATCCGGCCACCCAGCGGGATGGCGTTTCCCGCGAGCCGGTCCGGGTAACCGAGACCGTCCCAGCGCTCGTGATGGTGCCGCACCATCTGGGCGATGTCGGCCATGGCTTCGTGGACTTCGAGGATCCCCGCCCCGATCTCGGAGTGGCGCCGCATCTCCGCCATCTCGTCATCGGTGAGGCGGCCCGGCTTGAGCAGGATCGCGTCGGCGATGCCGATCTTGCCGATATCGTGGAGGTAGCCGCCGATCCGGACAGTCATCCGCTGCTGCCCATCCTGGCCCAGGACCGCGGCGACTCGTTCTGATAGCACACCCAGCTGCCGGCAGTGCTCGCCCGTCTCGAGGTTCCGGGCCTCGATCGCGGTCGAGAGAGTGAGGGCGATCGAATCCAGGACCGGGCTGAGGTAGCGGTACTGCATCGCCTCGTAGCGCATTTGCGAGGCCGCGAGGGCGCGCCGCACTTCACCGAGCAGCTCTTCGCCGGTGAACGGCTTCACGAGCATTCCGCTGGCGCCTTCGCGAAGCGCCTGGATTGCCGTGTCGACCGTGCCATGGCCGGTGACGACCATGACCGGAAGCTCCGGCTGTCGTGCACGCAGGGCTCTCATCAGCGACAGACCGTCCATGCCGGGCATGTGGAGATCGGTGATCACCACGTCGAACGAGCGGTCGTCGAAGAGCGCGATGGCGGCGACCGGGTCGCCGCACGTCACCGGCTCGAAGCCCTGGACTTCCAGGAGGCGGCGCAGGATCTGCAGGATCACCGGCTCGTCGTCGACGCATAGGACGCGAGGGCGGGCATTGCCCGAGTGCGGCGGTCGGAGGTCCCAGGTCATGCCGCGGCCCCATCGCGGCGCGAGGATCCGCCCGCCGAAGCGGCGCCGCATGGCACGAGGTCGCCGTCGTTCGCGCCCTCCCCGACCGCGTCGCCGCCGCGGTCCGAGCCGCTGCGGTCCAAGCCGCCGAGGGGAGAGCGATCTTGTTCTGTTCCCGGGACGATGACCGCCCCGTCGAAGGCGACCCAGGAGAGCGGCAACCATACGGTGAACGCGGAACCGCTTCCGGGCTCGCTCTGGACCTCGATCGAGCCGCAATGACCTTCCACGATCTGGAGGCTTACCGGCAGGCCCAGGCCCGTTCCGCCGCCGCTTCCGGCCCGCGTGGAGAAGAACGGAGTGAAGATCCGGCCCCTGGTCTGGGCGTCCATCCCGATGCCGCTGTCGGCCACGACGATACCCACGCGGTCATCGTCGGCGATCGTCGATAGGCGCAGTGCGCCACCGCGCGGCATAGCCTGGACGGCGTTGTTGAGAAGGTTCAGAAGAACCTGCTTGAGCGCGTCGGGATCGATCTCGAGGCTCGGCAGCTCGCTGTAGTGCTCCGAGATCGAGATGCCGGCTTCGGACGTCGCGAAACTGACCAGTTCGAGCGTCGAACGGGCCAGGGCGTTCAGGTCGGTCGGGATTCGCTGTGGCGGTTTCGGCCGGGAGAACTCCAAGAGCGACCGGATGATGCCCCGAGCGCGAACGGCCTCGGTCTGGATTATCGACACCTCCTGATGGCGCGGATCGTCCTAGGGCAGCTCCGAGAGCAGCAGTTCGGAGAAACCCAGGATGCCGGTGAGGGGGTTGTTCACTTCATGAGCGACTGCAGCCGCAAGCTCGCCGATGGCGCCGAGCTTGGTGGCCCGAACCAGCTGCTGCTGAACTCGCTGGACCTCGACCAGCTGGCGTTGGACCCGGGCCAGAAGGGCCTGGTTCTCCATAGCGACGCCTATCTGATTTGCGACCAACTGGGCGAGGTTCACGAACCCGGGCTCGAGCATCTGGTCGTCGACGGTGTCGATGAGGTTCAGCCAGCCCAGGGCGCCGCCGTTGTGATCGACGAGGCGGACGCTGAGGGCGGCCACGATCTCCGCCTCCATGCCGGGGAGATCGATTCGGCCGGTGGCCGTGCCGACAACTCGTCCCGTGGCGCTGTAGGAGGTCAGGACGCCCGCATGCCGGTCCGCAGCGCCCGCGTCGATGGGCTTTTGAAGGCCGATGACCCAAGGAGCCAGCGGTCCATGGGCGGCGACGACGAGCGACTCGGATCGACCTTCGACGCGAGCCAGGTAAGCCGTCGCGCCGGCCGGAGTGATGGCCGCCAGAATGCTCATGAAGTCGAGCTTGCCCTCGCCGGTGAGCACCAGCCCTTCGCTGGCTCGCAGGATTTCGGCAAGCTCGTCGGCTCGAGATCGCTGGGCGGTTTCGGCCGCGACTGCTCGCTTGAGAGCGGCGCCTGTTCGAGCCTCCTCGGTCCGCAGATCACGGAGTCCGACGACCAGCGTGAGGCCGATCATCCACAGTCCCGAGGTCCATGCCGCAACCGCGAAACCGTCACCCAGACCGAACCCGTCCACGGTGGCGAGGAGCCCCAGGATCAGTACGGGCAGCCAGGCCAGCGTCAGGCCGAGACGTGCGCCTCGGATCGCGAAAAGGGCGCGCCTGGGCGCGGCGGGAGCGGTGGGCTCGGACGCGACCGAATCCGGTTGTACTGCGACCATACCGAAACCCTAAGCGTTCGCGCCGCAGTTGCCATCACTCACATGGGCGATTATTGGCTGCGGTGGACGGCTTAGGAACGGTGACCTAGTGGCCCTCGCGCAGGCCGGCTCCGGTCTGGGATCGCAGCCTTTCCACGGCCGGCGGGGCAGCGGGGGGCGCGGCGAGAAGCAACTCGAGCAGGGCGTAGGCCTCACGACGCGCATCGGCCTGAGAGATGGTGCCGGTCTCGGCCGCTCGCACCACGAACCCATCGACCAGTGTCACGAACGCGGAGGCGATCGCGTCCGCGTCGATCCAGCTCGGCAATTCGTCACGGACCAGCGCCTCCTGCAGCACCAG
>Ga0302263_10000709_pt1 | contig 12875 bp, 14 predicted proteins | sample II_Fen_N1_4_FD_194564 | JGI IMG/M metagenome (GOLD analysis project Ga0302263, IMG submission 194564) | Peat permafrost microbial communities from Stordalen Mire near Abisko, Sweden - II_Fen_N1_4 | ecosystem: Environmental > Terrestrial > Soil > Wetlands > Permafrost | place: Sweden: Abisko... | reverse complement strand
GCAGTGCGCGAAGACGAGGCTCTTGCGCCGCTCGAGTACTTCGAAGAGCGGGCGCAACTCGGGCTGGTCGACCGAGTAGCCGTGCAGCGCGGGGAAGAGCAGCACGCCCTTGTGGCCGCCGCCGGCGAGCGCCTGCTCGACGCGTTCGCTGACACCCGCGGCGCGCGGGTTGACCAGCGCGAAGCCGCTGATGCGGCCCTGCGAGGCGAGTGCCGCGGCGCCCACCTCGGCCAGTTCCTCGGGCAGGCTCGCGAACGTGCACAGGTGCTCGATGCCGTGCTTGTCGAGCTCCGCGAGCCAGCGCGCGAGGTGCGCGGCCGAGTCCTCGGGCGGCAGCTCGATGCCCGTGCGCTTTGCGAGCGCCGCGAGCTTCTCCTCGGGTGTGCCGGGAAGCGGCGACTGTGCGGCGAGCGTGCGGAAGTAGAGGTGCGAGAACCAGTGCGTGTGGAAGTCGATCAAGGCCATGGGATCAGTCCTCGCGCAGCGAGCGCCACAGTCCGTGCAGCCGGGCGCGCGGGCCGAGCACGTGGAACGGGAGGCCGCGCGTGCCGTACAGATCGAGCCCGCCCTTGACCGGGTCGCGCGCCAGAGCCTGGCGCAGGATGCGCGCGGGCTGCATCGGGTAGGGCGCCGCGGTGGCCTTGCCGAGCGTGAAGCCCTCGCGCGCGAGGAACTCGAGCAGCTGCGCCGGCTTGGCGCCGCGCAAAGCGTAGGGCCAGAACTCGATCAGCAGCGCGAGCTCCGGGCTGGCCGCGAGCAGGCGCGGCATCCCGGAGAGCGCCAGCCACTCCGAGCCCTGCGTGTCGATCTTGATCAGGCGCACCGGGCCTTGCACGAGCTCGTCCACGCGCGCGAGTTCGATCTCGACCAGTTCGCCCTCGCCCATGTCGCCGGGACGTTCGCTGCCGTCGACGACGCGGTTGTCGCCGCGGTTGCGCGCCGAGAGCGCGATGCGCGCTCGTCCCGCGCGTTCGGCCGCCGCGCAGCGGTGTAGGATCGCCCGTCCCGGTCCGCGCGCGTTGGCGCGCTCGAGGTTGCGCGCGCAGACCTCGGCGATCGCGGGCACGGGCTCGAAGGCGTGCACCTGCGCACCCGCCTGCACCGCCAGGCAGCTGAACCAGCCGATGTTGGCGCCCAGATCGAGCACGCGCGCGCCGCTCGCGAGGTGCGCGCGGAAGAGCGCCGTCTCGTGCGCTTCCCAGCCGCCGCGTTCGATCGCGGGGCCGATGACGGCGTCGTCCTCGAGGATCTCGAAGTCGAGGTCGAGTTGCGCGGGCCGGACGAGGCGGGTGCGGAGCTGCATTCCGCGCGAATGTAGCAGGCGCGCGCGGGGCTTGTCGCGCTCCTCAGCGCGTGGGCGCGGAGTTGCCCGTGACCCAGGCGAACTCGCGCGTGAAGTCGCGGTCCGGGCACTGGAAGCCGCCCAGGCTGGTGCGTCGTGCCGAGACCGTCTCGAAGCTGCGCACGCCGAGCACGTAGGTCGGTCCGTCGCTCGAGAGGCCCAGGCTGCCCTTCGGGAAGACGCGGTAGCGGTACTGGTACTGGTCGTCGTTGCGCGGGTCGCCCGGCTTTCCCTGCAGGTAGCCGCCGGACTGCAGCGCCGGGATGAAGTCGCCGTCGTTCGAGACGTCCCAGCCGTCGTAGGCCTGGTTCTCCTCCGCGGGCGGCCAGCTGCCGTGGTCGACCCAGTAGCGCATGATCGCGGCCTCGATGCGCTGCATGTCCTCGAGGCGCTGCGCGTCGCGGCGCGAGGCGACGCGCATGGTCAGACTCGGAATCATCATGAAACCGAGCACCAGCACCAGGGCGACGATCAGGAGCAGGTCGAGTTTGCCGAATCCGGCGCGGCACGAGCGAGGCAGCATGGGCGTTCTATCGGACCCCGCACCCGCCCGGGCTTGAGGCGGAAACGCCGGAAGGACTTTCCGACTCGCCTGGGCTACCTTGTCGCCCCATGGAACGCTGGGCCATCGACCTCCAGAAGGAGGCCTTCAAGTTCTCCGCCGCGCACTTCCTGATCTTCCCCGACGGGAGCGCGGAGCGCCTGCACGGCCACAACTACCGCGTCTTCGTCGAGATCGAGGCGCAGCTCTCGACGCACGGCCTGGTGATGGACTTCAAGGCCATCAAGCCCGTGGTGCGCGAGATCTGCGACGCGCTCGACGAGCACTGGCTCGTGCCCGGCGAGCATCCGGTGCTGCGCTGGAGCGAGAGCGCGGGCTCGATCGAGGTGCGCTACCGCGAGCGCCACTACCGCGTCCCGCGCGAGGACGTGATCGTACTGCCGATCAACAACACGAGTTCGGAGAACCTGGCCACCTGGTTCGGGCGCGAGCTGCTCGAGAAGCTCGCGCAGCGCTTCACGGACGTGAAGGTGCGCGCGCTGCGCCTGGCGGTCGAGGAGACCAGCGGACAGCGCGGCGTCTACTACTACGAGGGCGCGCCCTAGCTGCCGGCGTGCTGGCCCGCCACGTAGGCGCCGCTGCGCGTCGCGTCCTCGCTGCCGTCCTCGTTCCAGAACGTCCACGTGCCGCTCATCAGGCCGTTCGAGTAGGCGCCCTCGGCCAGCGGCTTGCCGTTCGGCCAGAAGCGGTGGCACTCGCCCTCGCGCACGCCCTCGCGCAGCTCGCACTCGACCTGCACCTGGCCGTTGGCGTAGTACTCCAGGCGCTTCTCGCCCTGCGGCGAGCTCCCGTGCAGGGCGAAGACGGTGGCGACCAGTCCGGCGATCCCGATGGCGAAGAGCAGGAGGTGCTTCATGGCGCCGTCTTGGACGCGGCCTGGCTGGGCTTCTTCCCGCGCAATCGTGCCTAGGAACCCAGCGCCCGGCGCAGCGAGAGCTGCACCTGTGGCTCTGCGAGCAGATCGAGCGTCGCGCCGCTCTCGGGCAGGCGCAAGCAGGCCTTCAGGCCGCGCAGGAGCCCGTCCGTAGGGGTTTCCCCGTGCTCGGGCTGGAGGAATTCGAGCATGGCCGGCGTCGCGAGATCGGGATGGCCGCGCAGGAATTCGGCCAGTTCCGCCCCACCCAGGCCCTCGAGCAGCGCCGCACGCCAGTGAGCCGGGTCGCGGTCCAACTCGGCGGCTTCGAGGATCGCGTTCGTCTGCACGTGGCTCTGGTGCAGAGACTTCGCGCGCAGACAGAGCTCGTGCAACCCCTCGAGCCCGTGCCGATCGACGATGCGCTGCACGACCATCCCGGCCAGGCCGTAGAGCGCCTTCTTGACGTGCGGCGAGAGCTTGGCCGAGGAGAGCCCGGCGCTCGAGCGGAAGACGTCCAGCGGGTCGATCGGCGTCTCGGCGGCGCCGTCGACGCGCAAGTGGGCCAGGAAGCGCACCTCGATCCCGCTCGCCGCTGATTCGGGTGCAAGCGAGCACTCGAGCTCCAGGCCAATGCTCCCGAACGCGAGGCAGGCGCTCGTGAGGCGGCCGGCGCGCAAGCGCGCGGCGCTCTCGGGGCAGAGTTGCGCCGCAATCACGTCGCACAGGCCTTCCTCGAGCGTGCCGGGCAGCGTCTCCCAGCTCTCGCCGAGCGAGGCGTGCACGAGTTCGTGGGCCAGCGTGCGCTCGAGGTCCTCGGCCTTCTCGCGCAGATGGATGCGGTGCATGCTGCCGGCGTAGAAACCGTCGGCCTCGCTCATCACCGTGCGCGGCAGCCAGAAGAGCTCGGGCACGTCCTGGGACCAGACCGAGAGCTTCTGCGTGCGCGCATCGGGCAGCAGCGCGCGCACGCGCGGTGCGAGCAGGTCGAGCTCGCGCGCGAGCGTGTCGGCTTGCGCCTGCGTCGAGGCGCGCACGCTGCCCTGCACGGCGAGCGCCTGCTCAGGTGGAGGTAGAACCTGGCAGGCGCCGAGCACGAGCGCGAGCGGCGCGAGCGCCGTGCAACCCTTCGCCCGCCACGCAGAAAAAAATGACCTCAACGCATGCCTCCCCGAACCCTACCCCGCCGCAGCGGGGGAGGCGGGAGCGCGAAGGCTCTAGTGAGCGAGAGCCGCGCCGGAGCGGCCGGAGAGCCGTTTGTGTGCGACGGAAAAGACGGCCTCGGTCGTGAGGTCGCGCATGCAGGGATGGCCGGGCACGGGGCAGACGCGCTTGCGGCAGGGCGAGCACTCGACCGGGTGGCGCACGACCGCATCGGGTTGGCCGAAGGGCGCCGTGCGACGCGGATCGGCGGCGCCGAAGAGCGCGACGACCGGACGATCGAGGGCGACCGCCATGTGCAGCGGGCCCGTGTCGCCGCTGATCACGAGCTCGGCGGCGGCGAGCAGGCCGGCCGTCTCGCGCAGCGAGAACTCGCCCGCGTGAGAGACGACGCGCACTCCGGCACCGCGTGCGATCTCCTCGGCCGCGGCGCGATCCTCGCGGCCGCCGGAGAGATGCACCGAGAGGCCCAGCTCTTCGTGCAAGCGCCGCGCGAGCTCGGCCCAGCGCTCATTGGCCCAGAGCTTGGAGCTCCAGCTCGCGCCGACGTTGAGCACGACGATGCGCTCGTTCGGTCTCTCGCGGGTGAAGGGCGTGAAGGGCAGCTTCCACGTCGGCGTCTGCGCGGGTAGCTCGAGGAAGTCGGCGAACTCGAGGTACTGCGCGAGCGTCACGCCCGGCGCGGGGTTCTCGGGGATGCGCAGGTTGGTGAACAGGTGGCTGCGTTCCTTGCAGCGCGCGCGATCGAAACCCAGGCGCGTCCTCGCGCCGCTCGCGCGCGTGATCAGGCCGCTCTTGATCAGGCGCTGCAGGTCGATCGCGAGCTCGAGCCGCCGTGCGCGCAGCTCGCGCACGAAGCCCGGCCAGGTCGAAGGCTGCTTGGCATCGAACACGAGGAACTCGTCCACGGCCGGATGCCCCTCGAGCAGCGCGTGCGAGAGCGGCGCGATCACCCAGGTGATGCGCGCATTGGGATAGCCCGCGCGCAGGCGGTTCGCGAAGGGCAGCGTGTTGACCACGTCGCCGATCGCGCCGAGCTTGACGAGTCCGATGCGTTCGGCCTGGATCCGCGGCACGCGGCCAGTATGGCCTGTTTCGAGGCTCTTTGGCACAATCCACCGACTCGCGATCTTGTCCGCGAAGCGTCATGAGCACCACGCGCGTCCTCTCGGCCGACTCGACCCCCGTCACCGGGGAGGTCCGCGTCGCGCCCAAGCTGCACGTCGTGACCTTCGGCTGTCAGATGAACAAGTACGACTCCCTGCTCGCCGAAGGCCGCTTCCGGCGCGAGGGCTGGGCGCTGACCTCCTCGATGGACGAGGCGGATCTGATCCTGTTCAACACCTGCTCGGTGCGAGAGCACGCCGAGGACCGCACCTGGAGCTGGGTCGGCGAACTCAAGAATGCCAAGCAGCGCCGGCCAGATCTCGTGGTGGGCGTGATGGGCTGCATGGCGCAGCGCGTGGGCGACGAGATCTTCGCGCGCGCCGGACACGTCGACATCGTCGCGGGCACGCGGCAGTTCGCGCGCCTGCCGCGGTTGGTGGAGGAAGTGCGCCGCGCGAGAGAGAGCGGCGAGAAGCGCAAGGCGCGCGTCCTGGCGCTCGGCATGGAAGACGCGCTCGCGGTCGACCGCGGCGACGAGCCCTGGGACGGCGAGCTGCACGCGTATCTCACCGTGATGCGCGGCTGCGATCTCAACTGCACGTACTGCATCGTGCCCAGCGTGCGCGGCCGCGTCCTGAGCTACCCGATCGAGCACCTCGTGCGCGAGGCGCGCGGCTTCGTCGAGAAGGGCGTCAAGGTCATCACGCTGCTCGGCCAGACGGTCAACAGCTACGGCGAGGACTTCGACGCGCCCGCGGCGGGGGAGCCGCAGTTGCGCGGAAGACAGGGACGGCCGAGCCTCGCGGACTTGTTGTACGCGCTGCAGGAGATCGAAGGGCTCGTGCGTATCCGCTTGATCACGCTGCACCCTTCGTATGTGACGCCCGCACTCGCAAAGGCGATCGCGGAGTGCAGCAAGGTCGAACGCTTCCTCCCGCTGCCCGCGCAGTCGGGCTCGGATCGCATCCTGCGCGCGATGAAGCGCGGCTACAACGTCGAGCTGTACGGGAAGCGCACGCAGATGCTGCGCGAGCGCGTGCCCGACATCGAGCTCGGCTCCGACTGGATCGTCGGCTTCCCGAGCGAGACGGATGCCGAGCACGACGAGAGCGAGCGCCTGCTCGGCGAGCAGGGCTTCGTCGTCAACTACATCTTCAAGTACAGCCCGCGCCCCGGAACGGCGGCGGAGGTGCTCGCCGACGACGTGCCCGAGGAAGAGAAGAAGCGCCGCAACCAGCGCATGCTCGAACTCGGCGCGAAGAACGGCCTCGCTCGTCATTCCGCGCACGTCGGAGCAGTGCGTCGCACGTTCGTCGAGCAGGTCGCCGAGAAGCGCGACGGCGAAGTCAGCGGTCGCACGCAACACGGACTGCTGGTCTCCTTCGCCGGCGCGCCCGAACTCGTCGGCCACGAAGTCGACATCAAGATCGAGGGCGCGAGCGCCTACGGACTCCTGGGAGTGCGCGCGTGAGGTTGCGATGGGCAAGCGATTCCAGACATGGCTGGCGAAGGCCCACGGCGGCGACCGGGACGCAATGATGGATGTCGGCGTCGCGTACCGCTACGGGCGCGGCGTCGAGCGAGACCCGAAGCGAGCGAGGCTATGGTACGAGCGCGCGGCGGCGCTCGACGAACCGAACGCGCACGGGAACCTGAGCTTGATGTACAGGTACGGCGAAGGTGCGCGGAAGAATCCCAGACGATCCTTCGTGCACGCCAAAAGGTCCGCCGAACTCGGCAACGTGCGGCGCGCCATCGACGTGGCCTGCGCTCATCTCGACGGCTGGGGCACGCGCCGGAATCGCAAGCTTGGGCTCGCCCAGCTCGAAGTGCTCGAGGAGCGCGGGATCTGGCGTGCGCGGCGCACGCTCGCCCTGCGCTGGATCGCGGGCGATGGACTGCGCAAGGACGTGAAGCGTGGTCTCGCGTTGCTGCAAAAGGGCGCGGGGCGCGGCGACGAGGAGAGTTGGCGAGCGCTGGGCGACTACTTCCACGACTTGCGCGGGACCTCCGGCTGCGCTGACGCGATCATCCACTACAGGCACGCCGCGCGACTGGGGTCGGTGCGCGCGATGGTCAACCTCCACGACTGCTTCGAGGAGGGCCATCCCGGAGTGGTCGAGAAGGACGAGCGCAAGGCCGTCGCCTGGCTACGGCGCGCCGTCAAGGCACACTACGACGAGTCCGGGCACGACGACTCCTGGGCCTGGTACCTCCTCGCGGAGCGAATGATCCGAGGCCGCGGAGTCCGGCTCGATGTCCGCGGCGGCTTGCGGCTGCTTTGGCGCGCAGCGCGCGATGAGCAGGGCGGGGCTTGGCTCCTGCTCGCAGAACTTGCGTTCGAGGGGCACGGGATGAAGCGGGATCTGCGGAAGGCGCGCTTCTGGTTGCGAAAAGCGAAAGAGCGCGAGCAAGACACACGAGCGCTCGAGCGTCGCATGAGCGCTGCCGGCAGCCGACGGGGCGCTCGCAAATCGTGACGCAGGCGCTACGCGAACTTGAGCCGACGTCCCTTGGGCTTGGGAATCGGCCGTCGGAGTTTCTTGGCCGTCCGGATCCAGAGGTCCACGGCTTCCTCGGCGCTCTCCAATGCCTTCCGCGGAGTCTTGCCGTGCGCGGAGCAGCCGGGCAGCTCGGGGACCTCAGCGACGAAGACGGAGTCTTCCTCGCTCCAGAAGATGATGATCTCGTACTTAGGCATCCCGCTCACCTCCGAGATTGTACCGCAGCAGGAGCGTTCGCACTTGCCGTACCTGGTAGGTCTTCGCCTTGCTGCCGTCCCGCTGGAGATTGATCAGCTCTTCGACACCCGACTTGTAGAACAGATGGTGACTTCCTCGAATCCGTTCGGCAAAGCCGAGATGGAGGAGCAGACCTCGAAGCTCCTGGAACCGAAGGTTGGCATCCGATCCTCCGCGGAGGATTTGCAGCAGCAACTTCTCGTGCTTGTCCACGCGCGAATCCTAACGTTCTTCCCTCTAGTGCCAGAGCGCCCCGTCGGGGTTGTTGTAGCCCTCGCGCTTGTAGAGCCAGGCCATGCCGTCGGGCTGCTTGCCGGTAGGGATGTAGCCGCTGAGTTCGAGCTTCGAGAGGTCGATCACCGCGACCTCGTTGGCGGCATTGCACGCGACGTAGGCGTAGCGACCGTCATGGTCGCACAGCACGCCGATCGGCAGCGACGGGGGCAGCGGATCACCTGGCTTGTGATCGGGTGGAACGGGTTGCGCGAAGAGCGCGATGCGCTTGTGCTCCGTGCGCGAGCGAGTGTCGATGATCGCGAGCTCGCCTGAATCCGCGCAGCTCACGAGCGCGAGCTTCCCGTTCGGCACGAAGGCGATTCGGATCGGCTTCTTGCCGCAGGGGAACTCGGCCTTCTTCGCCAGGGTGTGCGCGTCGAGCACGACGATCTTGTCGTCGCCGTTGTGGCCGACCCAGACCTCGTTTCCGTCGGGCGAGACGGCGATCGCCTCGGGCTCCTTGCCGGTCTCGATGACCTTGAGGAGCTTGCCGCTCTCGAGCTCGATCGCGCTGACCGAGTTGCCGCGCATGTTCGCCGTGAAGACGCGCGTCTTGTCGGGCGTCACGGCCAGCATGTGCGAGAGCTCGGCCTCGGTCGGGATGACGCGCGTCACCTTGCGCGCGCGCAGATCGACCACGAGCAGCGCCTTGCTCGTCTCGCTCGTCACGAGCACGGTCGAGCGCTGGTCGAGGAAGGCGATCCCGTGTGGTCGCGTGTGCGGAGAGAGGTCGATCGTGGCGCAAACATGGCGCGCGAACGGATCGAAGACGGTCAGCGTGTGCCCGAGCGTCGCCTGGTCGCCGTAGTCGCTGACGACGACCAGCGTGCCGTCGGGCGCAGCGACGCCCTCGTGCGGGCCGATGCCGGTCGGCGCGAGGTCGCGCACGTGGCCGGAGTTGGGCTCGATCATGCGCAGCGTGGCGTCGCTCTTGTCGAGCACGACGAGGTAGCTGCCGGGGGGCGCGCTGGAGAGGCGCGAGCTGTTGCAGGCGGTGAGGAGCAGCAAAGCGAGGAGGAGCGTGCGCATGCGCGTCAGCCTAGCGCCGCACCCGGCCGCGCGGGTGTACGGGGCTTGTCGGGAGGTGTGAACAATCCAGGCGGGCTGGGTTGTTCATGGGCGCGGGTTGAGAATCCAGGCGGGCTAGAATCTCAACCGGAAGTGTTCGCCTGCCACGAGCGGAAGAGCGTCGCTGCCTGTTCGACGAAGCTGCGCTGCTTGGGCTTCCAGCCGAGCATCGAGGCGGCCTTGTCGGAGTTGACGAGTTGGTCGTAGCACAGGCAGTCGGCCATCGGGCCGTAGAGCTTGCGTGCTTCCTCGACGGGCACGGAGAGCGTCTTGCCGGCAGCGCCCGCGGCGCGGCTGGCGGCTTCGGCGCATTCGCACACGCTGGCGCTGCTCGCGTCGACCGCGTTGAAGACTTCACCGTGCAGACCGGACTCGGCCGCCAGGAGGTACAGGCGCGCGAGGTCGGAGACGTGCACCATGGCCCAGCGCTGCGCGCCGCTACCGACGAAGGATGCGGCCTGCGACTGGACCGCGCTCTCGAACCAGCCGGCGGTCAGGCTGCCTCCTCCGCCATAGACGCAGCCCGGGCGCAGGACCAGCGTGCGCAGCTTGGGGCCGTCGGCGCCGAGCACCAGCGCCTCGACCTCGCTGCGCGGGAGCACGAAAGCCGAGGGCGAGAGCGGCGTGTGCTCGTCGACGATCCTTCCGCCGGTGTCGCCGTAGATCCACACGCCGCTGGTGTAGATCACGAGCGGGGTCGCGCCGCGCGGCGCCGGAAGGCCGAGCAGCTCCGCGGTCGTGGCGCGGTCGAGCGCACGGTAGCGCTCGGAGTACTCGGCCGCGCAGTGGATGCGCACCGCGCATTCCGCGGCGCGCGCGCGCCACGCGCCCGGCAGCGCCATGTCGCCGACGAGCGCTTCGATGCCTTGCGCGGCGAGCGCACGCGCCTTTGAACTCGTGCGCACGAGGCCGAGCACCTCGTGCCCGGCACGTGCGAGCGCGCCGGACACGTTGGAGCCGATGAAGCCGCTGGCGCCGGTGACGAAGACGCGCATGGGGCGCCTACTTCAAGAGATCGGCGACGACCGTGCGCTCGGCTTCGAGCTCCTTCACGGTGGCGGCGATCTTCTCCTGGATGAAGGGATTGAGCGTGAGACCCTTGACGATCTCCCAGTTGCCCTTGCCGTCGCAGCTGACCGGGAACGAGCTGATCAGGCCCTCGGTCGTGCCGTAGCTGCCGTCGGAGACGACGCAGACGGAGTTCCACGAGCCCTTGGGCGTCGGGTTGATCAGGTCGCGCACGTGGTCGACGAGGCCGTTGGCGGCCGAGAAAGCGCTCGAGGCTCCACGCGCGGCGATGATCGCGGCGCCGCGCTGCTGCACGGTCTTGAAGAACTCGCCCTTCAACCAGGCTTCGTCGGTGATCACCTGTGCCGCGCTCTTGCCGCGGATCGTGGTGTTGAAGTAGTCGGGCACCTGCGTGGCGGAGTGGTTGCCCCAGATGAGCGTGTTCTTGACCTCGCTCGTGTGCACGCCGGCCTTGCCCGCGAGCTGGCTCTGCGCGCGGTTCTGGTCGAGGCGCGTCATGGCGCTGAAGCGCTGGCGCGGCAGGTCCTTGGCGGCGTGCATCGCGATCAGCGCGTTGGTGTTGCACGGGTTGCCCACGACGGCCACGCGCACGTCCTTGGCGGCGTGGTCGTTGATCGCGCGTCCCTGGCCCACGAAGATCGGGCCGTTGATCTTGATCAGGTCGTTGCGCTCCATGCCCGGGCCGCGCGGACGGCTGCCGATCAAGAGCGCCCAGTTGACGTCCTTGAAAGCGGTCTTGAGGTCGCTCGTCAGCACCATGCCCGAGAGCAGCGGGAAGGCGCAGTCCTCGAGTTCCATCGCGACACCCGAGAGCGCCTTCATGGCCTTCTCGTCGGGGATCTCGAGCAGTTGCAGGATCACGGGCTGGTCGGGGCCAAACATCTGGCCGGAGGCGATGCGCGGAAGGAGGGCGTAGCCGATGGCGCCGGCTGCGCCGGTGACGGCGACACGAATGGGAGACTTGCTCATGGGAGTCGTTCGGGAGGGGTGCGGTGGGGGCGTAGTTTGCAGAGCCGCGCGCGAAAGGAAAGTGCCGCCTGCAAGGAACTTGGCCGCGATCGTGGACGTCCCGGTGGGCAGGTCTTTGCCTCGCGGGATGGAGTATCCTAGAAAGGCTGACCCCCGGCCTGCACTGCGCACGGTTGGGTACGTCCGCAAGCCCCACAGGAGCCGATGTGTCCAGCATGACGCAGGCCGAGAGCGCCACCCTCGACGAGGCCGTCATCCGACGGCTGCTCGAGGAACTGGCCCGCGAAGCCGGGCGCTACCGCTTCGAGGTCGCGCCCAACCCGTGCGTCGGGGCTGCGGTGCTCGCGGGCGAGCGCGTGCTCGGGCGCGGCTATCACGAGGCCTGGGGCGGCCCGCATGCCGAGGTGAACGCGATCGCCGCAGCGCGCGCGAGCGGCGTACCCGAGAGCGCCTGGGACACGCTGGTCGTGACGCTCGAGCCCTGCTCTTCGCGCGGCAAGACGCCGCCTTGCACCGGGCTGCTGCTCGAGAGCGGAATCAAGCGCGTGATCGTGGGCGCGCTCGACCCCGACCGGCGCCACCAGGGTGCCGGCCTGCGCCTCCTGCAGGAAGCCGGCGTCGAGGTGTTGCTGTGCGACGACGTCGTTCCGCTCGCGCGCGTCGCGCCGCACTTCGTGCGCTGGACCGCCCAGGACCGCATGCGCCTGCCGCGGCCCTGGACGATCGCGAAGTGGGCCCAGACGCGCACGGGACAGCTGATCCCGCCCGAGAACGTCGGTGGCGGTCGCTGGATCTCCGGTCCGGATTCGCAGCGCGAGGTGCAGGTGCTGCGCGGCCGCGTCGACGCGATCGTCACCGGTGCGGGAACCGTCCTGGCGGACGATCCGCGCTTCAGCGTGCGTGCGCCGGGCGATCTCTCGCGCCCGCCGGCGCGCATCGTCTTCGACAGCTACCTGCGCACGCCGCCCGAGTCCGCACTGCTGCGCAAGCCGGGCGCGGGCGAAGCGGGCGGCCCGGTGCACCTCCTGTGCCTGGCGGGAATCGAGGGCGCGCGCGAGCGCGCGCTGCTCGAGGCCGGCGCGCACATCCACGCGCTGCACGTCTCCAGCGAGCGCGAGATTTCGCTGCGAGAGGCGCAGGTCTGGATGTGGGATCAGGGTTTTCGGCGCGTGCTGCTCGAGGCCGGTACCACGCTGCTCTCGAGCTACCTCGCCGCGGGGCTCGTGGACCAGTTGCGCATCTACACCGGTTCGGTCAACGGCGGCCAGGGCCCCTCGATGGGCGAATGGCTGCTGCGCATGAAGCTCGAGGGGCGTCTGGACCGCGAAACGGGCGGGGACGCGGTGCTCGAGGCCTTCACGCTCGAGGGCTGAGCGCCCTTGTGCCGGGGCCAGATGGGCCCATGGGGGGGCTTGCGCAAGCTTCACGCTCCGCAAGCCTGTCCGCAGCCGCCCGTTCGGGGTATTCTCGACGGGGTTCTGCCCGCGCGAACCAGTCCGAATCTCACCTCCATGCTCAACAGAATCCTCCGCACTGCCTCCGCGACCGCCCTGGCGCTCGCGACCCTCTCCAGTCTGCAGCCGGCTGGCGCCCAGATCTCGATGCACTCCACGCGCGTCGCCTCGGGCCTCGTGAACCCGCTCTACGTCACGGCGCCGACGGGCGACTTCAGCCGCGCCTTCATCGTCGAACAGCGCTCGGGCTCGATCGGGCGCATCCGCATCCTCGACCTGACGCAGAACCCGCCGGTGCTGCTGGCGACGCCCT